>Ga0265780_10001068_pt1 | contig 40110 bp, 60 predicted proteins | sample P1T30metagenome_FD_192432 | JGI IMG/M metagenome (GOLD analysis project Ga0265780, IMG submission 192432) | Plant litter microbial communities from East Loma Ridge, Irvine, California - P1 T30 | ecosystem: Environmental > Terrestrial > Plant litter > Unclassified | place: USA: California...
CCGTCGAGGTGAGCAGCTGATGGGCGTGACGAGGACGAAGACCGAGACCATCGCCGACACGTGGGCGGACGACTTCGGCGGCGTGTCCGTCGAGGTCCGCGGCGTGCAGGCGCAGCTCGAGATCGCGGAGGCAGCGCAGTTCCGCGACGAGCTCGACGAAGCAATCAGCGCGGCACTGGCTTGCCGCATCGAGAAGGCCGCCCCGGCGGCAGGAAGCAGGACAGCATGACCACCCAGCAGACCGTCCGCGTCTACTCGAAGCCGAACTGCATGCAGTGCCGGCTGACGGAGAAGTGGCTCACGGACCGGAAGGTCCCGTTCATCCACGACAGCGCCGAGGACGAGGGCGTGATCGCCGCCGCCCACGAGCTCGGCATCAGCTCAGCACCGATCGTCGTCGTGCAGACCCCCGACGAGGAGATGCCCGGCGGGTTCTCTGACCAGGCGTGGGGCGGCTTCCAGCCGTCCCTGCTCGAGCAGCACATCAACACCAAGGAGTTCGCAGCATGACCACCACCATCAGCGACGCCGACGAGCGCCGCCTCAACCTCGCCGTGACGCAGCTCGCAGCCGTCGAGCAGCTCCACCACCGCACCGAGGAGGACGTGCTCCCGTTCGACTGCGTGGAGGGCGAGTGTGATCACGAAGAAGCCGAGCGGGGCGATGAGTGCCCCACCGTGAAGCTGGCGATCTGCCACCACTGCTTCGGCCTCATCCAGGAGATCGACCCCGAGCACTACGTTCCGTCGGACGTGCACTGGCCATGCGCCACCGCCAAGGCGTTCGGGGCGGTGGCCTGATGGCCGGCGAGACCGTGATCACCGTGGTGGGGAACCTCACCGCAGACCCCGAGCTCCGGTACACGCAGAACGGCAAGGCGGTCGCGAACTTCACGATCGCCTCGACGCCGCGGACGTTCGACCGGCAGGCGAACGAGTGGAAGGACGGCGACGCGCTGTTCCTCCGCTCGAGCGTCTGGAACGAGCTCGCCGAGCACGTGTCCGGCTCGCTGACGAAGGGCTCCCGCGTCATCGCGCAGGGACGCCTTCGCCAGCGGTCGTACCAGGACCGCGAGGGCAACCAGCGCACGAGCATCGAGCTCGAGGTCGACGAGATCGGCCCGTCGCTCCGGTACGCCACCGCGGCGGTCTCACGGGCCACCAGCGGCCGAGCGGGAGGCCAGACGGCTGACAACCCGTCCTGGGCCCCGCAGGGCGCTGAGCAGCCGCAGGCGGACACGTGGACGCAGCCGGGCGGCACGTACGACGACGAGACCCCGTTTTAAGCGAAGGGCGAAGATCATGCACGCTGAGACTCCCGTCGCACTGACGACGGACCGGACGCTGACGCAGGCGGAACTCGACGAGGTGCTCGCCGACGTCCGCGACTACCAGTGGGGCCACCTTCCGAACCGGGTGCCCATGTTCTGGGGAGCCGGGGCCGACTGCCCGCACGGGCACGCAGATCCTGACCACCCGGAGCACATCGGGCACTCGTGGCCCGAGGGCGAGGTGCTGTGCCTGCTGCGCCCGGCCGGGTACGGCTGCTCCGAGTGCGAGAGCGACGACTGCGAAGCGGACTCCCGTCGCTCGTGGCTCGTCGACGACATCACCGCCCTCTGGTGGCTCGTCTCCACCGACACCGACACACCCTGGAACGAACGGAGAGCGGCATGACCGACACCATCGAGCTCGACGACGAGACCGCCCTCGCCCTCGCCGCCGCACGAGCACGCCGCACCCTTAACGACGCACCGGGCCTCATCGCGTACGCCCGCAGCCTCGCAGTCCCGTCCCTCGGCGTCATGAGCGACGGCATGCCCCGGGCCACGTCGAAGGAGGCGCCGCTCCCGTTCCGCGCCGACGCAATCGACGACACCGACGACGCGTACGCCCGCATCGTGCAGTGGGTGACGAACTGGGCCGACCGCCTACAGGTCAACCCACCCGCGACCGTCGTCGTCGTGTGGAAGCGCGACGGACAGGAGCAGGGGTTCCGCGCCGAAGCCACCCCAGCCGGCGCCGGGCAGCTGGTGCAGATCCTCGTCACCTGGCTGCTCATCCGGTGGGACGCGATCCTCTCCGACAGCGCCGGACCCGTGTTCATCGACGACGTGAACGACATCTTCCGAGCCCTGTTCGGCAAGTACCCGCGAGCACCACGACGACCCCGCGACGTCCACGCCCGCCAGTGCCCGGTCTGCGGGGAGCACGCGATCGGCGCGGTCTGGCACTCCGAAGACGTCCACGACGTCGCCGTGCAGTGCGAGGCATGCACCTACGAGGTCCCAACGAAGACGTACCAGCAGGTCCTGGATTGGATCGCATGACGGCGGAGATCCTGACCCTCGACGCGGCGGCGAAGCGGATCCGCCGCAGCAAGCGGACCATCAAGCAGTGGGCCACCAACGGGATGGACACGGTGCTCTACGGAGGGCGCCGGTACGTCCGCCTCGACGTCCTCGTGCAGTACGCGGCAGAGCACGGACGACGGCGAGGACGGGCCCGCGACTCGCCGTAAACCTGAACTGCCCTCCCAGTGTGTACACTGGCGCTAGCGAACCTCCACGCCGGGTCACCGGAACGGAGCAACCGAAGGCCCTCACCATCACGGTGGGGGCCTTCGTCGTACCCCCGGTGAGGCGTCGTTGCCCCGGGCCACGGGGCTGATCCGCCCGGCCGTCGGTGGCGAACGGATCCCGGGCCGGTGTTCTTGAGGGAGACGCCGGCCCATGACTTCGGCGGGGACGTCAACGCGGCCGCGCTGACCGCGCAGGACCGCCACAATCCGGACTGACCTGTCACCCCGGAGCGGCACCTGCGTCCCCGCCGTCCACCCGCCATCGTGGAGGTGCACGTGATCTGCGACACCACCGACTGCCCCGCAGGCCAGACCACGGACGAGTTCGGCCGGCCACCCAGCATCGAGCACGGCGGCCTCACTCACTCCGTCCTCGGCGCCACCGGCCACCACCTCCTGAACCGACACACCCGCGGCGAACTACCCGACCACCTGCAGTCGTGGACGCCGGCGGCCCTCGACCGGGCGCACGCCGACCTCACCGCCGAGATCGACCGGACCAGCCGGTACCTCGCCGCTCTCATCGACGCCCGGTACACGGTCATCACCCACGGGGTGGACGGTGTGCCAACACGGTGAGCAGGTCTGCACCTGCCACCGCACACGCACGAACCGCTGGACATCACCTGGCCTCAGGAGGCACCGCATGGCTCAGATCCCCGACCACTACCTCGGCCCCGACGTCGAGCCGGATCGCAGTGACCCCGTCATCGTGGAGCGTGTCGAGGCGGCCGTCGAACTCGCCGAGCAGCGGTACTTCACGGCAAGCGAGCACGCCAGCGTGGTGACGCTCCGCGAGACGATCCAGCAGCTCGGCAGCATCATCGACGTTGTCGTGCCGCCCGGACGGAACAAGGCGCTCGCGCTCACCGCGCTCGAAGACGTGCAGATGCGCGCCAACCGCGGCATCTTCGCGCCCGAGCATCTCAGGTAAGCGCCCAGACGATGGGCGACTTCCTCCGCTACCTGTTCGCTGGCCGATGCCCCGCACGTGCGGTCGAGCACGACGAGGTGTACCACTGCGATGAACGACGCGGGCATGGCATGAAGCACCGCACGGACCGCGGCATGTACGACGTCGTGTGGACCGACCACACCTGGACGGCGTAGTGCCTGTCTGCTCCGAGCCCGGCTGCCCGACCATCACCCCAGCCCGCACCTACCGCTGCCGCACACACCAGCAGGCCAAGGAGCGAGCACGAGGCACACGTCAGGCCAGAGGCTACGACGCCACCCACACCCGACAACGAGCCGTCGCCGCCCGCAACGTCGCAGCCGGCCGCGCACACTGCGCCCGCTGTGGGGAACCGATCGCATCAGCTGAACCATGGGACCTCGGCCACACCGACGACCGCACCAGCTGGACAGGCGCAGAACACCAGCGCTGCAACCGCGCAGCAGGCGGCCGAGCAGCACACCAACCACCCAACACCCCACACCAGTCCCCATAGGCCCGCACACACCCACACAGCACCCGTCACACACCCCACCAAGGGCACACCACAGGCCGAAGGGGTGGGGGATACCCCCTTGTACCAGTACAACCCAGGACCGCCGGGGATCGCTCTCCGACATTTCGAGGGTTCAGAAATTCTCGGGCCGCCCCTGGTTGGCCCTCCCTGATGCGGTCCGTGGCCGCTGAGGATGGTGATTGTCGATGCCTCGTGGAGGTGCTCGTAATCGGTCTGGCCCGCAGGCTGACCCGTCGTCGGAGAGGTCGGAGCAGCGCGGTCTGCAGTTCCGGCTGCTGCCGCGTGAGGGGTTCACCGGTTGCGTGCCGGCGTACCCACTGCCGACGCCGACTGTGCGTGAGCGTGCGCTGTGGAAGTCGCTGTGGCGGACGCCGCAGGCCGCGATGTGGAACGTCGAGCGGTGGCGGGTCTACACGGTGGGCCAGTACTGCCGGTGGGCGGTCCGGGCTGAAGACCAGGATGCTTCGGCGTCGACGCTGGCGCAGGTGCACCGTCTCGCTGACCAGCTGGGACTGACGCCAGCGGGGCTGAAGGAGAACGGCTGGCGGCTCGCCGTTGACGAGCTCGCGCAGCAGCGCACAACCAGCACCCCGGCGAAGGCGCGCACGACGACGAAGGCCGCGGCGCCGACGCGGCGGCTGCGGGCGGTGTCCGAGTGACCGAGTACCTGATCGATTTCCCGACGCTCGGCGACATCGGTGACGCGTGGCTCACGCAACATGCTCGCGTCCCGGACGGCTTCGACCGGGGTCGGGCGCTCGTGCAAGCGGACTGGCAGTTCTGGTGCACGGCGAACCACTACCAGGTGCGTCGTGACGCGGAGTGGATCCCAGAACGGCCGCTGCTGTCGCAGGCGTTCGTGAACCGGCGCTCGCTGATCGTGGGTCCGCAGAAGCTCGGCAAGGGGCCGTGGTCGGCTGGCGTCCTCGCGATCGAGGCGGCCGGCCCCGCGGTGTTCGCCGGGTGGGCGGGCCGCGACGACGGGTGGGCGTGCACGGACTTCGGCTGCGGCTGTGGGTGGGAGTACGAGTACCTGCCCGGCGAGCCGATGGCGATGCGCCACCCGTCGCCGCTGATTCAGGCGACGGCGATCTCCGAGGACCAGGTCAACAACGTGTGGCGTCCGCTGCGCGCGATGATCACCCTCGGCCCCCTGTCGGACCTGCTGCTCCCGCGCGGCGACCACATCAAGATCGCGGGCCAGCTGGACGATTCGGAGCTCGACCGCATCGACAAGGTCACCTCCAGCGCCCTGTCGCGCGTCGGCAACCCGATCTCGTTCGCGCTGCAGGACGAGTCGGGTCTTGCGACGAAGCAGAACAAGATGATCGACGTCTACGACAACCAACGTCGTGGTGCTGCCGGCATGAGCGGCCGGACGATGGAGACCACGAACGTGTGGAACCCGTCGGAGGGCTCGCAGGCGCAGCGCACGTGGGAGTCGACCGCGGAGGACGTGTTCAAGTTCTGGCGGCGCCCAGCTGATCACCTGTCGTACCGGAACAAGCAGGAGCGGCGCCAGATCCACCGCTTCGTGTACTTCGGCTCCCCGTGGGTCGACCTCGAGGCGATCGAGGCTGAGGCTGCGGAGCTCGCGCTGAACGACCCGGCGCAGGCGGAACGGTTCTTCGGGAACCGGGACGTCGCGTCGCAGGGCTCGTGGCTGCAGGATGACGCCCTGTCGGCTTGGGACACGAAGGTGCGGGTTCAGGATCGGCCGAAGTCGGAGCCGGTGTGCCTGGGCTTCGACGGGTCGGACGTGGATGACTGGACGGCGATCCGGGCGGAGACGCTCGACTACCACCAGTTCACCCCGGTCGACTCGACGGGGCGGATGACGCGGTGGAATCCGGCGGAGTTCGGCGGCCGCGTGCCGCGCGCGGACGTGATGGCGGCGTTTGAGCACCTGTTCCGCGAGTACGACGTCGTGCGGGCGTACCTCGACCCTCCGGGGTGGGAGACGCAGGTGTCGGACCTGCAGGGCCGGTTCGGGGAGAAGCGGGTCATCGAGTGGCCGACGTACCGGCTGCGGCCGATGCACGAGGCGCTTGAGCGGTACCGGCGTGACGTCGTCGATCCGCAGTCGCCGCTGACGCACGACGAGGACCGGACCTACACGGAGCACCTCCGCAACGCGGTGATGCGTGGCCGGTCCGGGCAGACGTACATCCTCGGCAAGCCGTCGCAGCACCAGAAGATCGACGACGTCATGGCTGGCGTCCTCGCGCACGAGGCCGTCGCGGACGCGATCGCCGGTGGGGATCTCGGGAAGCGGAAGCGCCCCGCGGTCTCGACCACCTACTTCGCATTCAACTGAGGAGGTCGTGATGGACCAGTCCACCGCGCTCGACTGTCTGACGCGTGCAGCGTACGAGCTGCAGAAGCGTCGGCCGCAGGTCGAGAAGCGGGAGCGGTACGCCCGTGGCGACCAGGAGCTCCCGTTCGCGCCGGTCGGGGTGAACACGGAGTACGTCGAGCTGCAGAAGCAGTCGATCGCCGCGTTCCTCCCGCTCGCCGTCGAGGCCCCGGTGCAGCGTCTCGGGGTGGACTCGTTCCGCACCGGCCTCACGGACGCCGTCGAGGTCTCGTGGCAGCCGACGCCGGTGAAGCCGGACGACGCGCTGTGGACGGGCGCCTGGCAGGCGAACAAGCTCGACAGCCGCCAGTCGATCATCTACCGGTCGATGTTCGTGCACGGCCGCGGCATCGCGTCGGTGTGGCCGAACAAGCTGAAGAAGTCGCGGCCGATCGTCCGCCCGGAGTCGTTCGGCCGGGTGCACATCGAGATGGACCCGGACGACCCGTTCACGCCGCTGTGGGCCGCGAAGGTCTACACGGTGGAGGTGGCGCTGCCGACGTCGCTGGTGATGCCGGCAGGTGTGAGCTCGTCAACGACGAAGACCGTCGGGATCGTCTACGACGCGACGTCGATGATGCGGTTCGAGAAGCAGGGCGGCGAGGCGTTCGGCACGTGGAAGATGATCGCCGAGTCGACGCATCCGATGCGCGCGGTCCCCTTCGCGGTCTACGACTACCGGCCGGACGCCGACGGGCAGCCGTTCTCGGCGGTCGACGGTCTGATGGCGCAGCAGGACGCGATCAACACGATCCGGTTCAACACGCTCCTCGCGATGCAGTTCGCTGCGTTCCGGCAGCGCATCATCACCGGCTTCGACCCCCGCGTGCTCGACAAGGACGGCAACGTCGTCTACAAGACGAAGGAGGACGGGACCCCGCTGCTCGACAGCAACGGCAACCCGATCCCCGTCGTCAGCTCGCCCGGCCGGGTGGGCGTCGACCGCATGCTGGTCTTCCCCGGCGGAGAGACGAAGGTCTTCGACATGGCCGAGTCGAACCTCGCGAACTACATCGCGGTGTACGACAAGTTCCTCTCGGACTTCTTCTCGGTTGCGCAGATCCCACCGCAGTACCAGCTCGGGAAGATGGCGAACCTCTCCGGCGACGCTCTCGCCGCCGCGGAGTCGACGCTCGCGTCGCTGGTGAAGGAGATGCAGCTCGCGGCTGGCGAGGGGCACGAGACCGTCGCCGAGCTCGCCTGGGCCGCCATGGGGCAGCCGTCCGAGCTGCCCCCGGCGTCGGAGACGGAGTGGGGCGACCGCGAGGCCCGCTCGTTCGCGGCGATCGCGGACGCCGTCACGAAGCTCGTCAGCGTCGAGTTCCCGCACCGCGCGGCGTTCGAGATGCTGCCGGGTGCCACGAAGCAGAAGGTCGACCGGTGGATGGACGAGCGCGAGGACGAGAAGTACCAGTCCTCGGTGCTCGGCCAGGCGCTCCGGCCGTTCCAGGACGTCACCGGGCCCGCCCCGGCCGGCACACAGCCGGTCGCCGCGGGTGCGGTCCCGGCGGGAGAACAGGTGACCGATGGCGCTCCCTCAGGCGGCAGTTGACCACTACCAGGAGCAGCAGCGCATCGCTGCTGCGGCTGCGGCGGCTGCTGGCGAGATGTGGTCGACCGTCGGCGACGAGTTCGACCTCGGGTACAGCCAGGTGGCGCAGGAGCTGTTCGCGACGACGATCGACGCGCAGCAGCGCGCCGCCACGTCCGGCGCCGCGTACGTCCCAGCCGTCCTCGACGAGCAGGGCATCGACGCGACACAGCTCGCGGCAGTATCCCCGGCACGGTTCCAAGGCGGCACACCCGACAGCCGGCCCCTCGAGACGCTTCTCGGTCGTGCGCCGTTCATCGCCCGCGACCAGATGCTCGCCGGCGCCGGGACGACGAAGGCCCTCGAGGAGTCCGGGAAGTGGCTGCAGCGGACCGTGCTCGACGTCGTCCGTGACGCTGATCGGCAGTCGGTGCAGGCGTCCATGGCGACGACGAAGGTCCGGACGACGTGGACACGCATGCTGAACCCGCCGTCGTGCCGGTTCTGCATCATGCTCGCCGGGAAGGTCTACCGCTGGAACCAGGGCTTTCGTGCGCACCGCTCCTGCGACTGCCGGCACGTCCCCACGCAGGAAGCGATCGCCGACGACCTGACGACGGACCCATACCGGTACTTCGAGTCGCTGAACAAGGCGCAGCAGGACAAGCTGTTCGGGAAGAACGACGCGCAGGCGATCCGTGACGGCGGCGACTTCTACCGGATCTCGAACACCCGGTTCCGTGGCCTGTCCGACGACGCTCTGAAGATGAACGGGTCCCGCCGCGGCTGGCAGTCGCGCCGGTGGGACTCCCCATCGAAGATGTCCGTCGATGCTGTCTACGACGCGGCGAAGGGCGACCGGGCGCTCGCCCGGAAGCTGCTCGAGGACAACGGCTACGTCACCGGCCCGCAGGTCGGCGGCGGCAACCTGAAGGGCAACCACCCCGGCGGCCAGTTTGGCGACTTCGGTGCCGGCCAGGCGGGCCGCGGCGGCACCCGCATCGGCGCGACGCAGGCGTACCGGCAGGCGGTTCGCACCGGCGTCCGCGACCCCCTCGACCCGGCGACGCAGACCGCGGCCGAGCGACGGCTGCACACCGCCGTGATGCGCAAGGAGGCGGTCGACGCCGGCCGGAACCCGTTCGGCCGCGGCCCGCTGACCGCAGCGCAGCGGGAGGTCGTCGCGCGTGACTACGCGCGGCAGGTCGCCCGCATCGACGATGCGAGCGACCGCGGGCAGCTCAGCGAGCTCGCTCGCATCCTCGGCATCCGCCGATGACTTCCGACGCCGCCTCGGCGCCGGTCCACGATGCCGGCCCTGCCGGCGAAGGGAAGCACGATGACCACGACGAAGACCACTCCGGTGTACGGCCGGATCCCCGCACACCTCGACCCGTTCGGCCTGATCCTCGGGCAGACCGTCCCGCGGACCCCGTTCCTCCGGTTCGAGGACGAGGGCGGCAGCGGCGCGGGTGCCGGCGGGACGGGCGGCGAGGGTGGCAGCGGGTCCGGCGAGGGCGGAGCGAGCGGTGACGACAAGCCGCTCGGTGAAGCCGGGCAGCGAGCGCTCGAGCGGGAGAAGGAGCGCCGACGCGAGGCCGCCGACGCGCTGAAGCCCTTCGCCGAGCTCGGCATGAGCGCCGAGGACCTCGCGAAGCTCATCGAGCAGAACGACCCGAAGAACCCCGAGCGCATCGCGAAGCAGGCCGCCACGCAGGCCACGAGGGACGCCGAGACCCGGCTCTCCACCGTGCTGCGCACCTCGGCGATCCGCGAAGTCGCCGCGACGTCGAACTTCTCCGACCCCGCGGACGCCCTCGCGATGCTGCCCGCCGACAAGGTCGCCGCCCTCAAGGTCGACCTCGACGCCGGCACCGCCGACACCGCGGGCGTGAAGGCCCTCCTCGACGACCTCGCCAAGGCGAAGCCGTACCTCCTCAAGACCACCGACACCACCGCCGACCACCGCCTCGCGGGGATCGGCGCGAGTGGCGGTACCGGCACCGCGCCGGAGACCGCCCCCGGCACCCCGACGCTGCGCGCTGCGTACGCCGAGTCCGCCGGGCGGCGCAAGTAACCGCTTCCAGCACCTGCTGAGGAGCTCTACCCCAGAAAGGAGACAGCGCACATGGCTGTCACTCTCCCCCAGGCGGCGCTCCTCTCGCAGGACACGCTGACGCGCGGCGTCATCCAGACGTTCGTTCAGACGTCGCCGATCCTCGACCGCATCCCCTTCCTCGAGATCGAGGGCAACGCGTACCGCTACAACTCGGAGGGCACGCTGCCCGGCGTCGCGTTCCGTGGCGTCAACGAGGCGTACGTCGAGTCGACCGGCACCGTGAACCAGGCGTCCGAGGGGCTCGTCATCCTCGGTGGCGACGCGGACGTCGACACGTTCATCCAGAAGACCCGGTCGGACCTGAACGACCAGCGCGCCGTGCAGACGGCGATGAAGGTCAAGGCCGCGTCGTACAAGTACCAGGACGCGTTCTTCAACGGCGACGTCACCGTCGAGCCGAAGGGCTTCGACGGCCTGAAGAAGCGCCTCGTCGGCGGCCAGGTCATCGACGCCGCGACGAACGGCATGGACATCGTCGCCGCCGGCCACGACTTCCTGGACGCCCTGGACGCGCTCCTCGCCCTCACGGACGCAGACGTGATCTACGGCAACAAGAAGGCGATCGGCAAGGTCAACAGCGTCCTCCGCCGACTCGGCGGTGGCGACTGGATCACCGAGGCCGCAACCGGCAAGCGCGTCCCGACCTACAACGGGATCCCGATCCTGGACCCGGGCAAGACCGCGGCCGGCGTCGACATCCTGCCGCAGACCGAGACCGTCGGCACGGCGTCCGACACCAGCTCGCTCTACGCCGTGAAGTTCGGCCAGGACGAGGGCGACGGCGGCGTGACCGGCCTCACCAACGGCGGCGTCTCCGTGCGCGACATGGGCGAGGTCGACGACAAGCCCGCGTTCCGCACCCGAATCGAGTTCTTCACCGGCCTGGCGGTCTTCGCCGGCTCCGCTGCCGCGCGGCTCCGCGGCGTCAAGTAGTCCGCCGAGCGACGAGGAGCAACCGCATGACCACGCAGAACGAACCGCTGTCGACCACCCTCGACAGCGACACCACGAAGCCGTCCGTCACCGCGCCCGGCGACGGCCCGGCGGACACGACCGACCCGACCGAGTTCGCGACGTCCGTGACGCCGCAGCCCGGCGACGAGGCGGTCGCCGCCGGCACGGTGAACGCCGTGAAGCCGGTCCCGAAGAAGGCCGCCGCGAAGTCCTCGACGAAGCCGCGCACGGAGAAGTACACCGCCGCCCGGCCCGACGGCTCCGAGGTGAAGGTCACCCGCAACATCGAGACCGGCGAGACCACGGTCGACGAGTCCTGACGATCGGAGCGCGCTCATGGCTGACACCACCGCCGAGACCCCGGCCCTGCCGGCGGACCTCGAGGACGTCCGCAACTCGTTCGAGCGCGCCCTGACCACGGACGAGGCGCGCGTGATCCCCGCGTGGCTCGGGACCGCCTGGCGGAAGCTGCAGAAGGCGGTCCCGGGCCTCGCCGGTCGGCTGGCACTCGAGGACGGCCCTGCCGCCCTCGACCAGGACGACGTGAAGGACGTCCTCGTCGCGATGGTCGAGCGGAAGCTGCGGAACCCGGACATGCTCCGGACGTTCAACGGCGACACCGCTTCGTTCACCGTCGACAGCGAAGCGTCCGCCGGGAAGATCTACGTCACCGACGAGGAACGGCTCGCGCTCGGCATCCCCGACCGCGGGTCGAGCGGCATGTACTCGATCCAGCTCGAGAGGTCGTGATGGTCTCCTCGACGTACCTGGCGATCGCCCGGCGCCGCGAGGAAGCCGGCATGACCGACTCGTGCACCATCACCCGCGGGACGACGAGCGGGGACCCGGACCCCACGACCGGGACGGTGCCCGTGGCATCGACCCCGATCTACTCCGGACCCTGCGAGTACGTCGCCGCGAACACCGAAGCCCGCACGGTCGGAACCGGCGGCCGAGACCTGGTGGAGCAAGGAGCCGTGCTCAAGCTCCCGGTCGACGCCGCCGGCTCCGCAGCCGTGCGCCCCGGCGACCACGCGGTCGTCACCCTCAGCAGCCACGACACGACGAGCGACCCTGTCCTCGTCCGTGTCGATGGCGGCCATCACCAGACAGTCGCCGTCTCTCGGCGGATCCCCGTCACGGAGGTGCTGCGTGGCTGACGACGAGTTCTTCATCGACACGCACCGCCTCGACCAGGTCGCCGTCGCCCTCGGCAACGTGCCGGGCGCGACGCTGCCGAAGGTCCGCTCCGCGGTGCAGTTCAACTCGAACCTGGTCAAGCAGGACTGGCGGAAGGCGCTGGCCGGCAACCGGTACGCACCCCGTGTGCCCTTCTCGATCACGTACTCGACCATCGAGCTGCCCGATGCCATCACGTCGGAGATCGGCGCGGAGAAGGGCACCGGCAAGCAGGGCGGTGTCGCGTTGCTCCTCGAGTACGGCGCCCCCAGGAAGAAGCTCGCCCCGCGCGGCTACGGCATGCACTCCGTCCAGGACAACCTCGACGACCTCGAGAAGGGCCTCCGGAAGGCGATCGAGGACGGCCTCGCGGCGGTGAACCTATGACCGCCGCGCCCGACGACTACGCCGAGACGGTCTCGTTCCGAGACACCATCCGGACGATCCCGCAGCTCATCGGCCGCGTCGGCCTCGGGCAGGCCCCGGAAACACCCGACGGGAAGCCGCTCGACGCGGCAGTCCCGTACGCCGTCATCTACGGGTCCCGCACGGACGAGAGCACGGACCGGTTCGCCGCGGCCGCGTGGCGTCGTCGGCCTTCGTGGATCGTGCACGGAGTCGGTGCGACTGAACTCGCAGCCGTCGCCGCGCTGGGGTGGATCGACGACCGGCTCCGGCCGGGCCCGTTCCGCCGCGGCATCACCATCCCGGTCCCCGGCCGGCGCACCTCCCCGGTCGCTCGCCTCGAGCGGCCCGGCAACGCCGAGGACGACGCCGCCGAGCCGTCGGTGTGGTCCGCGATCGCCGTCTACGGCTTCGAGTCCGACCCCGCCTGACAAGGAGAACACCATGCGCAAGCAGCCCATCGTCGAGCAGGTCGACGTCGTCATCGGCCCGAAGGACGACGAGCGCGTCGTCACCGTCGCGAAGGCGACCGCGGACCGCTGGCCCGACGTCTACCGGCCCGCCACGACCGCCGCCGGCAACCAGACCGCCGCCGCGAAGCGAGCGAAGGACACCCGCGGGAAGGACCCGGCCCCGATCACGGACGCCGCTGACCTCCCGACCACGGGCGACACGACCACGGCGACCGCCGCGGCCGACACCACTGCCGGGACGTCCGGCGTGACCACGGAAGGAGTCACGTCGTGACTCGCGATCTCATCCTGCCCCCGAGTGTCGACGTCGACAGCAACTTCGCGCTGCTCGCCGCCCCGAAGTCGACCATCCTCACCTGGCCGCCGAAGTTCAGCGACGTGATCGCCGACACCACCGTCGACATCACCTACTCGCTGACCACCGACGGGTGGACGCATGGGAAGTCCCAGGACGTCACCACCGACCCCCGGTTCTCGCTCCGTGAGAACCTCGGCGGCTTCGGCCCCGTCACCCACACCCCGTCGCTGACGTACGTCTACGGCAGCGACGAGGACATCGCCGACCCCCTGCTGCAGGAGGACGAGGAATACGTCCTCTTCGCCCGGTACGCGACGCCGTGGGAGCAGGAGTTCGCCGCCACGGACAAGTTCGACGTCTTCGGCGTCGTCGCCGGCACGAAGGTCCGCAACACCGCGGCCGGCGGGAAGTTCACGAAGACCCAGGCGCTCGCGCCGCGTCGTCGGGTGCTCGAGGACCAGGTCCTCGCCGCCGCCTGACGGTGACACACGTGCGGGCGGCGGTCCTTTCCGGGAGCCGTCGCCCGCACCCCTTCTTCCCTCATCCCGGATCGATCCCGGAAGGATTCACACCATGGGCAACATCGCGAAGGCCCGCCAGAGCTACAAGCCGCCGACGGGCACCGTCCGCATGGTCCTCGACGTCGAGCTGTCCAAGCAGCGCAACCTGCTCCTGAAGCAGATCAGCGACGCGAACGACCACGCCGACGAGCTACGCCGAGAGGCCGGCGACCGGCCCGTCACCCCGAAGCTGAAGAAGGCGAACGACGAGGTACTGCGCCTCAACGAGGAGCTGCAGGCGCTCGAGGAGCGGGAGCGGGAGCACGTGCACACGCTGCACATGACGAAGCTGCCCGGCATCGAGTGGAACGACATCGCCGACAAGTTCCCGCCGCGCATCGACGTGCAGCTCGACATCGACCTCGGCTACAACCACCACGCCGTGTCGCTCGTCGCCGCGCGGGTGAACACGGTCGACGTGAAGGAACCCCTCGCCGAGGGCGAGCAGCGCGACGAGGAGGGGACCTACGCCGAGATCGACGGCGTCGTCCACCACGCCGAACCGCTCGACGACGACGACTGGAACTTCATCGAGGAGATCGCGTCCGGCTGGGACATCGCGAACCTCGTCAACGTGCAGCTGAACCTCAACGTGCTGCAGGCATCGAACCGACTGGGGCGCCTGAAAAAAGGCTGACCGAGGACCCCACCCTCCGCCGGACCGTCGAGCTCTCACGAGCGATGGGCGTGTCCGTGCGGAGGCTGCAGGGGTGGGAGCCGTCCGAGCGGACCGTGTACGTGTACGGGTCCGACGGGCGGCTCTCGTCGTCCACGACGACCCTCGAGTCCGAGTTCGGCCCGACCGACGTCGAGTGGCTGACCGCGCTCCTCGACGTCGAGCGCGAGACCGGACCGCACGGCTTCCTCATCTCGGAAGCCACCGACCCGGACGCCGACCCTGATCTGCCGGGTTCGCACTACCGGTTCATGGCCGGCACGCCGCAGATGTCGCCGGAGGGCGGCGTCGTCTGGTCGCCGACCTACGACCTCGCCGAGCGCGCCATGCAGCACGCGGTGTCACGGGTCCGCGGCGAAGACCCGGACCCGCACGCCGGTCTGATGATGCCCGTCCACCGGGTGCGTGTGCAGCCGAAGAAGGACCGCGTCCGGAAGCGACGCGCTGCTCCACCGCCCCCGACCGCTTGACGCCTCCGGGCAGGAAGCAGGTGCCCCTTGGCGAACGGCAGCGATCGCAGCATCATCCTCGAGATCGGCGCCAAGATCGGCGGGTTCGTCACGGCGATGAACCAGGGGCAAGCCGCCGCGACGAACTTCACGAACCAGACCGTGCGCGGTGCGGCCGCCGCGGCCCGGGCGCTGCACAAGCAGCGGGAGGCCGCGGAGTCCCTCGCGAAGCCGCTCCTCGCTGTGGGAGCGGTCGCTGCCCTCGCGGTCGGCGGCGCGATCAAGGCGTATGCGGACTTCGACGAGAAGATGTCGTCGGTCAAGTCGCTGTCGCACGCGACCGCCGACGAGATGCGGGAGCTCAAGGAGGCTGCGCTCACCACGGGCACGGCGATCGGCTACTCCGCGACCCAGGCGGCGGAAGCCGAGATCGAGCTCGTGAAGGCCGGCACCTCGGCGGCTGACATCACCGGCGGTGCCCTGTCCGGTGCGCTGAAGCTCGCTGCGGCCGGTCAGATCGACGTCGCTGACGCGACCGAGATCGCCGCCTCGACGCTCGCCCAGTTCGGCCTCAAGGGCAAGGACGTCACGCACATCGCGGACCTCCTCTCGGCTGGCGCCGACAAGGCGCTCGGTGGTGTCTCCGAGCTCGGTGAGGGCCTGAAGTACATCGGCCCCGTCGCGGCCGCCGCGCACATCGGTCTTGAGCAGACCGTCGGTTCCCTGGCCCTGCTCGCGCAGAACGGCATCATGGGTGAGCAGGCGGGCACCAGCCTCCGCGGCATCCTCCTCTCGCTGACGGCCCCGTCGAAGGTCGCGGCGAAGGCGATGCAGCAGTACGGCATCGAGGTCTACAACGCGCAGGGCAAGTTCATCGGGTTCAACGGCGTCGCCGAGCAGCTGAACAAGAAGCTCGGCACGCGCAAGGACGCAGAGCGCGACGCGGCCCTCGGCACGATCTTCGGCAACGCGCAGATCACCGCCGCGACCGTCCTCATGAAGGGCGGCGCGAAGGAGGTCGACCGGTGGACGAAGGCCGTCAACGAGCAGGGCTTCGCCACCGAGCAGGCCGTCGGCAAGATGGACAACCTCAACGGCGACCTGACAAAGCTGAAGGCATCGTTCCTCACCGCCGGCATCGTCACCGGTCAGGCCGCTGACGGTCCGCTCCGCACCGCGGTGCAGGTCATCACCGACCTGATCGACACCTACAACGAGGCACCCGGCGCGGTGCAGGGCGTCGTCCTCGGCGTCGGCGCGCTCACCGCGGCAGTCGCACTCAGCGGCGGCACGATGCTGATCGCCATCCCGAAGATCGTCGCGTTCAACGCGGCGATGCTCACCCTGGCGACTGCTCGGATCCCGCTCGTCTCGGGGGCTGCGGCCCTCGGCCTGCGGAGCGTCTCGGCGTTCGGACGCGGCATGTCGGGCGCGACCGTGCACACCGCGGGGCTGTCGCGGGCATCCCGCATCGCGGTCGGCGCTTCAGCCGGCATGGGGAAGGCGCTGTCGGCGACGGCAGGGTTCCTCATGGGCCCGTGGGGCATCGCGCTCGGTGTCGGCGCCGCTGCTGTCGTCGGGCTGAACCTGGCGGCGGACTCCGGTGCTGCGTCGCAGGAGGAGCTGACCAACGCGATCAGCACCACGGCCGACGCCGCGAAGCTGCTCGAGAAGGCCGGACAGCGGTCCGACTTCTCGAAGTTCCTGGCCGGCGACACCGCGAAGAACCTGCAGGACCTCCGGACGGTCATTAAGCAGCTGAGCTCCGAGCCGGTCTCGATCTTCTCGTCGTTCACCATCAAGCAGGAGTCGAAGTCCCTGAAGGACCTCGGCTCCGCGCTCGGTGAGGTCGCGTCGGCGGACGCCCCGTCAGCAGCACGCGCGTTCAAGTCGCTGCGGGACGAGCAGAAGCTGACTCGGGACCAGACGTCGAAGCTGATCGACCTGATGCCCGGGTACAAGGCGCAGCTCGTCAACCAGGCGACGGCGCTCGGCATCTCGGCGTCGAAGTCGAACCTGCTGAAGCTGGCCACGGGCCAGTACGAGGAGGCGGCGAAGAGCGCGAAGGCGCCGACGAAGGACAACGCCGACGCGCTCCAGAAGCTCAACACGTCGGCCGAGGACGCCGCGAAGGCGGTCGAGAGCACCACGAAGGCCCTCCGTGATCTGACGTCTCCGACGTTGGATGCTCGGTCGGCTCAGCGTGACTTCGAGGCTGCTGTCGACGCGGTGACGGGCTCCCTGAAGGAGAACGGCAAGAGCCTCGACATCACGACGGACAAGGGCCGCGCGAACCAGAGCGCTCTCGACGCGATCGCGCAGTCGGCGGAGGCGTCGGCCGCCGCGATCTTCAACCAGACCACCTCACAGGATCAGGCGACTGATGCGATGCGGCGGGGTCGGGACGAGCTGATCGCGGCGCTGGGCCAGTACGGCATCACCGGGCAGGCAGCGCAGGACTACGCGGACAAGATCATCGGTACGCCGACGGACTGGTCGACGTTGTTCACGAACAACGCGCCGGATGCCGGCGGTCCGGTGGATCAGCTGCGCGGCAAGATCAACGCGATCCCGAAGCTCGCGACGACCCTGTTCAAGGTGCAGGGTGACAGCACGGCGGTCGACCAGATCCTCGCGAAGATCCGCATGGCCCGGTCCGAGATGAAGGACCTCAACGGGAAGAGCGTCTCCGGCGGCGGCCGCATGGGGACGTTCGCGTCGGGCGGTCAGATCGTCGGGCCCGGGACCGGCACGTCCGACGACGTGCCGATCTGGGCGTCGAACCGTGAGTGGATCATCCGCGAGCGGTCAGCGTCGAAGTACGGCCCGCAGATCATGCACGCGATCAACCAGGGGACGCTGTCGAAGCAGCAGCTGATGTCGGCCATGGTCGGTGCCCCCCGGTTCGCGTCGGGCGGTCCGGTGTCTGCTCCGGTCCGGTACGCGCCGCCTGCTCAGCAGGTCGTCGTCGTGCAGGGCGGCGGCAGCTCCGGAGGGGCGTCGGCGGAGATCAACATCTACCCGCAGCGCGGGCAGTCGGAGCGTGAGATCGGTCGCGCTGCGATGGACGAGTGGAACTGGCAGGCGCGAAGGGGATGACGTGGACCAGGTGACGGAAGACATCGTCCGCATCGGCGGTCTCGAGTTCCGCGGCGGCGAGGGGTTCGACGGGTTCTACATCGCCCCGGACGGACTCATCGGGTGGGACGACAGCCCGGACGTCCGGTTCGACACCATCGACCGGGACAACGGCGACGGTGAGCATGACGTGCCCGTGTACTACGGGGCCCGCGTGCTCACCGTCTCCGGGTTCTGCTACGCCGACTCGAGCGAGAAGCTCGGCTACTACCGGGACCGGCTCATAGGTCTCCTCGCGAACAACATGCGAGTCGACGTCACGCTGCACGGTGTGACGACGTTCGGGCAGGGCGCGATGGCGGCGGCGTCGAAGTTCCAGGTCGACATCGCCGGCCGCCGCGCCATGTACCAGTTCTCCCGCCGCTTCCGGGACCCGTGCAAGTACGGGGACCTGAACACGTCGGAGACGGTGAGCGGCGACGACCGCGGCACGATCCGCCACTACGGCAACACGTGGGCGTCGTCGGAACTGACGATCACCGGATCAGACGCGGCCGGCTACATCATCGTCGGCCCCAGCGGCCGCCGCATCGACGTGAACGTGCCCCTCACCGCCGGGGTGCCGCACACCTTCGACACCGGTACCGGCATGCTCCGCGTCGGTGGATCCGTCCGGTACGGGGCGCTCGGTCGCGTTGACCTGTGGCGCACCGCACCCGGGAAGACGACCGCGTACGGCGTCGGCGGAACCGGGTCGACAACGAGGATCGTCGCCCGCACGCGGGACACCTACATCTGAGCGGAGGCTGCCATGTGGACGACGTGGATCTGCGCGACGATGACCGGGATCAAGCTCGCACAGCTCGACCCCGTGTCTTCGTCGTTCTCCCGGCAGCTGAACGGCATCGGGTCCGGAACGCACGAGTTCGTCACCGCGGAGATCGGTGAGGGTGACACCGTCGAGGAACGCCGCGCATCACGTGTCGACCTCACCCGGACGTGGGCGCGGACCGTTGTCCAGTGCTGGGACGACGTGCCGCTGTACGCCGGCGTGATCGTGGGGAAGACGCGGAAGCCCAACGGCACCGTGTCGATCAACACGGTCGACGTGCGTGAGGTCATGAAGTACCGGACCACGTTCGGGCAGAACGGCTACAACGGGCAGACCGACGGCCGGTTCACGCTGAAGAACAAGACCCTCACGATCATCGCGAACTACCTGATCGCTGACGCAACGCAGCAGGGCCTCACCGCGAACTGGACCCTGCCCTTCCAGATCACGCCTCCAGACCGCGACGGTAACCAGAGCCGCGAGTACCACGAGTTCAACCTGCCCGTCATCGAGACGGAACTGTCCGCCCTGCAAGACACCGACGGCGGACCGGACATCGACTTCAACCCGGTGTGGTCTGCCAGCAGGCTCCGCTGGGAGTGCCGCGTCGGCACGCTGTCCGGGCCGACACTCGACTGGACCCTCAGCGCGTCGGAAACCTCGGCGACCGAGTTCGGGTTCGTGGAGGACGGCAACGCGCAGGGCAACGTCTTCTACGCCGTCGGGAACGGGTCGGACCGTGACCTGAAGGTCGCGACGTCCGCTGGTCTGCTGCAGGGCGACGAGCCGGCGCTCGAGCGCATCCTGCCGCACACGCAGGAGCGGAGCCTTCCGGTGCTGCAGGCGCACGCTCAGGCGTCGCTGCAGGCGTACCGGCGGCCGACGCGGCAGTACACGCTGAGCATGCAGGCCGACGGCGAACCGGGAGCCGGGGACCTGGTCCTCGGGCAGACACTCCGCACCTACACGGACAACGACGACTGGCTGCCGGACGGCTGGCTGTCGCATCGGCTGATCGGCTACACGGCCGACCTCACGACGACGATCAAGCTGCAGATGCAGCAGCAGTGACGGAGGGCTCATGGGGCGCATCGACAACCTGAACGACAACGCGGAGCTCGCCGACCTGAAGCGCCGCGTCCGGGCGCTCGAGACCCGCAACCCGATGTCCGACTCGGCAGTGTCGGGCGGCCGGACCCGGTTCATCGGGGAGAACTCGTTCCTCATCGAGGGGTCCGGCGGCGTCACGGGCACGCTGACGATCGACGGCCTCGAAGTCGTCGACGGGGAGCTCCGCATCAGCGGCACGCTGAACGTCTCCGGCGACTCCCACCTTTCGGGCCCTACCAAGGTCACCGGGAAGATGGACATTGACGGCCCGACGACGATCACCGGCGACACCAGCGTCACGGGCGACTTCCACCTCGAGGGCACATCCACGCTGGACGGTCCGACGACGATCAGCGGCCGGCTGCGCATCACCGGGGACACGTCCCTCGAGGGTGCGTTCCACGTGACCGGCGCCACCGTCATCGACGGGAAGCTGACGATCAACGGTGACACGACCCTGTCGGGCGACCTGACCGTCGATGACAGCGGTCACATCCGGGTCGGCGACATGACGATCGGTAGGTCCGGCGGCCGCGGGAAGGTCGACTTCGGGACGGGCGAGCTCGCCTCCGACGGCACGAAGGTCGCCCTGCAGTCCGGAGCAGCCCTCGTCGGCGTCGGCGGCGGGATCGCACAGCTCACAGTCGGCGGCAACGGCTTCCGGATTGACAGCGGCGGCATTCGCATCGGCGACCTGCCTCTGACCGACCAGCCCTCGAACCTCTACATCGACAGCAACAACAAGCTGTGGCGGACCACTGCGACCAGCGGTGGCGGCGTCAGCGCCTGATCCCGGAAGGAACCTGATGCCTACCGTCACTGGCACGCTCCGCGACTTCAAGCTCGACACCCTCAACTCACTGTCGCCACGCGTCATCTTCACCGCGTCCGAGGCAGCGGTCACGTCGAACGCGATCCTGTCGACGCGTCCGATCGTCGTCATCCCGAACGCGGCCGGCGGGTTCACCGTCGAGCTGCAGTCCACCGACTCGGTCCAGCCGCTCGTGTTCTACCGGATCCGGGTCGAGTGGCTTGAGTCCGACGACGGCTACGTCGGCGTCGACTTGCTCGACTGGCCCCTGTACGTGCCCGCCGAGGGCGGCTCCATCGGCGATCTGCTGGGCACTCCGTCGAACCCGATGCAGGTGTGGATCGGGCTGACGCCGCCGCCGTCGCCTGTCACGCCGGGCACGTGGTGGTTGGTCAGCAACCCGGACGACGTCACCGACCCGAGGAACACCGGCGAACTCTTTGAGTGGTCCTGACCCTCACCACCACCGCCAACCACGCCGCCCTGTCCGGGGCGGCGTTCGTCGTTGAAGGAGGCCCCCTTGGCCTGGTTCCCCATCGGACCGTCGTCGTACCCGGACCTGTTCGGGCAGATGCAGTTCGTCAACTCCGAGCGGATCGCGCAGCAGTGGCTGTCGCTGACCCGCGACTTCGCTGCACGGTTCGGGCAGAACGGCGACCGGCTCACCCCGAACGAGGGCCGCCGCACCAAGGAACGCTGCGAGTACCTGTACGCGAAGTACCTCCGTGACGGCTACCCGGTGGCCGCGGCCCTGTACCTGTCCCGGCACTACGAGGGCACGCACGGCAACGCGATCGACGCCGGCGTGACCATGGCGAACGGCCGGAACCGGGCGCTGACTGCGGAGGAGTTCGCGTGGCTGCACGAGCAGTGCGAGCTCCGCGGCTTCACCTGGACCGGCCGCAACTTCGGTGAGCCATGGCACATCGAAGGCGCAACCCGTACCGAGCACTTCCCGCCCTACCCGGGCATCACCGTCGAGAACGCAGTTCTCAGTCCCGAGGAGGACGACATGAACAACGAGCAGGACGCACGACTCAAGCGGCTCGAGGGCACGGTCGACAGGCTCACCGACCTCGTCTCCGGCCTCCACAGCATGGTCAGCGACGACAAGCGCGGCATCAGCACCCGCGTGGCCGCAACGCTGAAGAACACCGACTACCTCGTCAAGGAGTTCACCAACCCGAAGCGCGGCGTCATCACCCGCCTGCAGGAGCTCCTGGGCCGGGTGACGACCACCGAGAAGCAGGTCGTCCCCGAGGGCAGCCGCTACGTGCAGCCGAAGGCAGGTGCCTGATGGGCGACCACGAGAAGATCCCGAAGCTCGCGGTCGAGAACATCTGGTTCAAGGGTCAGCGCGTCCTCCGGACGGCGTTCACGACGATCCTCACCGTCCTGCCGATCATCCCGCAGATCGTCCAGATCGTGCAGGGCCAGTGGCCAGCGACGAGCGGACTGACCGCGGTCGCCGTGCAGGCCGTCGCGATCAACACGGCCCTCTCGGCGATCATGACGATCCCGACCGTGAACAACTGGCTGACGGCGATCGGGCTCGGCTCCGTCCCGCGTGCGGCGGCAAAGCGCACCGCGATCGCGAAGCAGGTCGGCGAGAGTTCACCCCCGCAGATCACCGACGGCTCCGACCAGGTGCTGCCGCGGTGACCGTGCGCCGTCGTCGCCTCCGCAGCGCTGTCGGCCGAGCGTGGGGGGAGAACGTCGACTACGAGCCGCACCCGTCGCTGTATGTGACGCTGACGGTGAAGTACGCGTTCCTCGCCCTCTACGGCGTCCTGACCGCGGTGTTCGGCATCACCACCGTCGCCGTCACCCTCGGCCGGGCGTGGTCGGTCGGGATCCCGGCGATCATCATCCTCGCGTCGGTGGGGTCGATCGTCGGTGTGCAGGTGTCCCGCCGGTACCGGGAGCGGCGGGCGTCACGGCGTCCGTTGCCGGAGCGGGTGCTGCTGGTTGAGATCCTGTCCGAGTACGTGCTCATCCTGAGCCTGTTCGCCTACGCGGTGTCGATCATCGTCCGCACCCACGCCGACGGGGACTGGGAACGGCTCGCGTACGCGGTCCTCCCGATGGCTGTGTCCGTCGTTCCGTTCTACCGAGCGCTGCACCTCTCGGAGCGCGAGGAGGCACCCCGGCCGGAGGAGCGCACGTGAGCGACGCCGTACTGATCGCCCTGATCACCGCTGGCGGCGGTTCCGTCGGCGCCGTCCTGCTGTTCATCCAGCGGCGGCTGCCCCCGCGTCCCGCTTCCGCACGTGACGTCGCGATCACGGAGGTGTGGACGGAGCTCCGCGCCGTCCGCGAGGACCTCGACACGGTCATCCGCGAACGCGACGCCGAGCACGTGATGGTCATGATCCTCACCGACTCGAACGACGCGCTCACCGCGGCCATCGAGCGGACGAAGCCGCCGATCGTGTTCACCGCGATCGAGCAGCAGAAGATCGACCGCGCTCGAGCCGCCCGTCAGGCCCGGGACGACAGCGCCTGGCCGACCGGCGCACGACCGACCCCCGCATGAACACCCCGCCTCGGGCGGACTGAGCAGCCCCACCGGGGCGGAGTGGAGCACACACATGGTGTGGAAGAGGAAGGCCGACCTCACCGGGCCGCAGGGCGAGGATGGCGAGCAGGGGCCGAAGGGCCCTCCGGGGGACAACGCAATCCCGGCCGCGGTGGTGCCGTACATCCCGCAGCCACTCCGGAACGAGGAGATCGGGTTCGCGATCGTCGGCGAGGACGGCAACCGGTCCTGGGTGGAGGGGGACCCCAGTGGCAAGCCGACGGGGTACTCGGTGCAGCTGCTTCGTGACGCCCTGAACCTCAACGTGCTGGCGTCCCTCGCCGTCGGCGGCCTGCAGTTCGTCGACTCGGACGGCAATAGCTCCCCGGACCTGATGTTCGCGGATGACGGATCGTTCACCCTCGACGCCGCGAAGCGGATCGTGGAGCGTGGGTCGAACGGGTTCCGGCCGCTGCGGAAGACGACACGCGTGTACTGCTGGGGCGACTCCCTCACGGCCCTGAACTGGGCGAAGTACGCGCAGACGCGGACCGGCGTCTGGTTCACCGCTCGCGGCGTCGGCGGCCAGGCGCCGAACGACATCGCAGCCCGGCAGGGCGGCGTCGCCATCTCGTTCCAGATCGCAGCCGGCGGCACGCAGATCAACGGTGCCGGCGGCACGACGACGCTGACGAAACTCGCCCCGACGACCGGGTTCAACGTGTACGCCGGAGCGGCGACGTGGACGTGGGTGGGGATGCTCGGGCCGGTGTCCGGGACGCTCGCGCACGACGCGACGAACGACGTGTGGACGTTCACCTCCGACGCGGGCACCACGTCGAACATCCCACCCTCCGCGAAGGCGACGTTCGTCGTCACGGCTGAAGAGGAGTCCCGGAACTACGGGCAGGTGCTGTGGGTCGGCCGGAACGACCGGACGACGGTGCAGACCGCGGTGAAGGCGATGGTCGACCACATCGCGTACGCCGTCCCATACCTCGTCGTCGGCATCACCGCCGTCACCGGCGACGCCACCGACCTGGCGAACATCCGGTCGTCGAACCTGCTGACGCAGGCGATGCTCCACCCCGACGACTGGCTCGACCTACAGGCGCTTCTGGCAACGCAGGACGTCCTGACCCGGGTGGGCCTCACGCCCACCACCCAGGACCTCGCGGACATCGCGGCGGGCTTCATCCCGCGGCAGATCATGCAGGACGACCTGAAGCACTTCACCGACGCGGGCACGAACGCGATCGGCCAGATCATCGGCGAGACGATGCAGACGAGAGGGAAGATCTGATGGGACTCCGAATCGTGGTGCCAGGAGTGAAGTTCTCCGGGCCCTACCTGAACCCGGTCGACCCGGTGATGCCGAAGACCGGCGCCCTGGTGCTCCTCGAGCCCGGCCACCCGTACGCCCCGTGGAGCGGCCTGTTCCCCGCGAACCCGGACAGCATCCCGAACCTCGCGAAGGACTCCGCGGCTGCCATGGGCGCGACCATCGGGTTCACCTACGGCGGGTCCGGCCTCAACGCCACGAACCGGGCGGAGCGCACCTCGAAGGGCGGCCTCCACCTCGCGCACCTCGGGTCCGACGTGACGGCGAACTCGGGCCTGCTGCTGCAGAGCTCCGACGTCACGAAGTACATCCAGACGAAGAAGCCGAAGATCTACATCTCCGCCTGGCTGCGACCGACGGCGCTCCGCACAGCGCCGGCGAACGGTGGCCTCGTGCAGACGCTCACCTCGAGCTCGTCGCACTTCGCGACATTCAACAAGGGCGGCTTCACCGGCGTCGCCGGCACCTACACGTCGCGCGGCTACAAGTTCGGGGACGCCGGCTACATCCAGGCCGGCATGCCGGCGATTCAACTGCAGCCGTCGTTCATCGATTCGTACGTGGACGCGGCGGCGCTGCTCGCGGACAAGCCGACCGAGTCGTTCATGAACGCCGCGAACACGGCGTTCTACCCGATGATGGTCGGCAACGTCGGCTACCAGGACTCCGCGGTGAAGGGCGACCAGGGCTCGCAGGTCTACTACCGGGTGTACGTCGAGGACCTCACGGTCAGCGGCCGCACCTACGCGCAGGCACGGAACCTGGACCTCGCCGAGTACACGAAGCAGGTGCTCACCCCGGGCGGCCGGTACTACGGCGACACCTTCACCGCCCCGGCGACGCTCCTCGCGTAGTCGTCACGCCGCGCAGGCGTCCGAGCAGTAGCCGCTCGGTCCGGCGACCGCCGTCTGGCACGACCTGCAGAACAGGTTCTCCGCCTCGACGCGCACGTGCACCGAGCGTCGAAGTCGAGACAGCGCATCCTGTCGGTGAACGGGTGGTGCGCTGATGATCCACCGGTAAGTCCGGACGGCGCCGAACGTCACCGCGACGACGACGGTGAGGACCAGGAGACCAGCGAGCACGACGCGAGCGTAGCTGCCCGCTCGGCGGAAAGAACAGACCCCCTCGGGTTCCTTCGGGAACTCGAGGGGGTCTTTCGTCGTTGCGGCTGACGGTCAGACGGTGCGCTGCCCCATCGCGACGTCGTCGCACTCGTCGGAGCCGCAGGTGAGGGTCATGGTGTCCCAGTGGCCGGCGGTACCGACGTAGGTGCCGCAGATCTCGCAGTGGTCGAGGTCGTCCGGACGCACGTCGGTGAAGAGGGTGCGAAGTGCGGATGCGAGGGACATGCGGCGAGGGTACCTCGGTAGTTCGGGGTTGACCAGGGCGCTGGTAGTCTCCGGTCCATGCGAAGGATCCTCGTGGTCGCCGCGGGGGTCGTTGTCACAACGGTTGCCGCTGCCCTGACCGTCCGTGAACCGCTGGTCGCCCCGCTGCTGGTCGCGGTCATCGCTTCGGTGCTGATCTTGGCGATCCGGCCGGCGTGGACGATCTACCTCACGCTCATCCTCGCGTTCACGGCGCTGCCGACGTTCGTGCCGACCGAGTTCAACGTCGCCGGGAACACGATCCGCGCGCACGAGCCGTTCCTGCTTCTCGCCATCCTCTACTCGTTGGTGAAGTTCAGGGCCAGCCGACGGCTGAACCTGCTGACGCTGGCGTTCGTGGTGTTCGTCGCGCTCGGCTTCCTCGTCGGGTTCGCTGAGCAGAACACCGGCACGAAGCTGCTGTACGACGCCAGGCCGGTCGCCGAGGGCGGGGCCATGATCTTCCTGGCCGTCCGCGTCTACGGCACGGAGATCGCTCGTACCGCGTACCGGGTCATCAAGTGGGTGATGTGGGTGTCGGCCGTCGTCGTGCTGGCTGGCGCGACGCTCGGGGTTGAGGTCGGCGGCCGTACGGAAGAAGCGAGCCTCGCTGATCCGACTGCCGCTGCCGGGGCGGCGACGCGACTGCTGACGAACGCGACGTTCCCCGCTCTGGCCGTGCTGTGCGCCGTCGCCGCGATCGTCATCGCGAAGCGGGCCACGCTCCGGAGCACGTGGGTGCTGTCTGTTCCCGCGGCCGTCATCGTCGTGCTCAGCTTCTCCCGCAACTCGATCCTCGCCCTCGCCGTCGCGATCCTCTTCGCGGTCATCGCGACCAGGACGGTGTCCGCGGCGCTTCGTGCGGGCGGCATCGTGCTCGTCACGATCGCGGCGTTCGCTCTCCTCATCGTCCTGAACCCCGTCCTCTCGACGCTGCCCGGCGGCGACTTCATCAACACGCAGGTGTCCAGCTACTCGAGCCGAGTCCTCGACGGGCTGACGTCGAACGTGCAGGCGACCGACGCATCCGTTCAGTTCCGGTCGAGCGAGGACGCGTGGCTGCTGCGTGGGATCGCGTCGTCGCCGGTGTTCGGGCACGGGTTCGGGTTCGCGTACAAGCCGTCGGCCGGCACGTCGAGCTTCACACTGGACTACGCCCCGTACTACGCGCACAACTTCTACCTCTGGGCGGGCGTGAAGACCGGCGTCGTCGGCGTGCTGATGTTCGTGCTCTCGGTCGCGAGCCCCCTGCTCCGGTCCCTCAACCGGCCGACCATGGCGACGTTGGGGATCGCGGCCGCGCTGGTGGGGATGCTCGCCGCGTCCTACGTCGCGCCCGTCCCGCTGAGCTCGACGTCGACGATCCTGTTCGGTGCGCTCGTCGGTGCGCTGGCCTGCGCGACGGAGCGCGGCGAGACCGCGTCACCCGAGGACGTCAGCGCCGTTCCTTCAGCTGTCGCCGCGTGACCCGGTCGCGCTCGAGCCACACTCGATGCGCGAAGCCCATGTGCACGAACTGGACGTAGACCCGATCGCCGGCGTCGGCGTCGACGAACCCTGGGACTCGCTGCCAGCCCGTGCGGGTGAACTCGACCTGCACCCACACAGGCGTGTGGTCGACCCACTCGGACCACTCGACGCCGTCGATGCCGATCGGCTGGTCCTCGGGCGGGTCCGGGTGCTCGGGCGGGGACCACTGGTACTGCGGCATGCGGGCATGGTGCCGCGAACCGCTGACAGGCGCTCTCCGGGCCGTGGCCGCTGTCGGTGGGCTGAGAGACGCTGACGCCCATGATCGACAGCGAGAGGGCCGTCCTGGCGTTCGAGGAGCGGCACCCGAGGAACGACCGGACGAAGGAAGCTGCGATCCGGACGGAGCTCGAGATGTCGTGGGTGCGGTACCGGCAGGTGCTCGGCCGCCTGGTATTCCGCCCGGACGTGCTCGAGGAGTACGCGGTCGTTGCGCACCGGGTGCAGCGGTCGACGGCTGCCGGCGTTGCCGCTCGTGCCCGGCGGGCGTTCCAATCCAACGTCTATCCAACGGAATGAGGCGGAAACGCATGGGAATCGGTGGGATCGAGAGCCGCCGTGACCGGGCCCCGCGGCAGGTGTGATCGGGGATTAGTAGGAGTACGGGGGAGACGGTGGGAACGGACGCCGAGAACAGTGGGTTCTCGGTTCAAGTCCGAGGGGGTGCACCAGAACACCAGATGAGGCCCGGGATCGCGAAAGCGGTCCCGGGCCTTTTCTCGTTGGGCCAACGGAAACCCAACGCTTTGCCGGTCAGTGGCCGAGCTGCTCGAGGTGCTCGCGGACGTCGGGTGCGTCGTGGATCCGGCCGGTGTAGTGCTGCTCGGTGACGCGCGTGTTCGAGTGGCCGAGGAGCGCGGCCGCGGTGTCGAGGTCGACCCCGTCGCGGATGAGCTTGCCGACGGTCTTCCGGAACGACTTCGGGGTGATCCAGTCGTCGTACCCGTGGTGGTCGCGGAAGTCGCGCCACTGCCGGCGCATGTTGTTCGGTGAGCGGAGCGTCCCGGTCGACGACGGGAACACCCACTCCGTGTAGGCGTCTGCGCGGCGCTGCATGAGCATGGCGACGGCGAACGGAGGCAGGGGGAGCCTGCGCCAAGACGAGGCTGTCTTCGGGTGCTTCTGGCGTTGCAGGCCCTCGCCGCGTACCTGGACGACGGTGCCGGTGATCGTGACGGTCGGGATGTCGGCGCCGAGGTCGACGTCCACCCACCGGATGGCGAGCAGCTCGCCGGTCCGGACGGCGGTCGCCATGAGCATGTCGACCAGGTCGCCGAGCTCCGCGGTGCGTACCCGGCCGCCCTTGTCAGTGCCGGTGTCCCAGGCACGGAGCCGCTGCCGGAGCACGACGACGTCGGCTGGTGCGATGGTCTGCACCTCGCCGCGGGTGACGGCGACGGTGCGTGCCTCGGTGACGGGGTTCGTGCCGGCGGCGCCGTGCCGGACGGCGAGGGAGAACATGCCCTTCAGGATCACCCGGGCGGTCTTCGCCGCCGAGGGGGACTTCGCGATGAGCGCGCCGAGGTGCCTGTCGACGACGGGCACGGTGACCTCGCGGATCCGGAGAGCGCCGAGTGCGGGCTCGATGTGGGTGCGGAGCGATCGCCGGTACGCCTCGAGGGTGCCGGATGCGACCTTCCGCTCGAGGAGCGTGTCGTACCAGCGGTCGGCGAGGACCCGCACGTGGCTCTCGGCGGTGATCTCGCCGCCGTGGAGGCGTGTCCGGTCCCGGAGGTGCTCGACGAGCGTGTCTTCCGCCTGACGGCCCGTGGAGCCGGTGCGCTCGACGAGTCGGGTGACGCCGTCGAAGTCGCGGAAGCGGGCCTTCGCGACCCAGAGCTTCCCGCGGCGGCTGCGGGTGATCTGCCCCCAGGTGCCGAGGACGAGTGGTGGGCGGGGCATCAGGCGCTGACGAGCCGGTGGCCGGCGTAGATGCGGGGGCCGAACTTGCGGAGCACGTAGCGGCGGAAGTCGTGGACGACGGCGGGGGTCACGTTGAGCTCCTCGGCGATGTAGTGGGTGTCGGGGCTGACGCGCTCGAGGGCGGCGTAGTCCTCGGGGTGTACGAGCAGCGTCGCGGCGTAGGAGTCGGCCTGGCGCTCGATGGCGCTGTCCCGGCCGGTGTCGCAGGTGTGCCCGTGGAAGACGTGCCCGAGCTCGTGTGCGAGGACGGAGCGCCGCTCGGACGGTGTGAGTCGGATGTCCAGGTAGATGCGGCTCTCGAGCGGGGAGTAGGCGCCGAGGAGGTCATCGGGCAAGTGCCCCATGACGACGCGGACGCCGTAGTCCCGTGCGATGTCCATCAGCTCTCTCACGTTGCCCCCGTGGGTGGTCAGTCGGCAGCCGGTTCGTCTGCCTTGCGCTGGCCGCGGCGTGCGGCCTTGGGGAGGGCCTCGAGGTGCGACGTGTCAGGGATGACGTCGTAGTCCTCGGAGGTGTCCTCATCTTGCGGGGTGGGTACGACACTGAGGTTCGGCTTCAGGCCCCAGCGCGCGAGGTCTGCGGCGTCGGCGGCAGCGAGGGTGTCGAAGTAGGTGGCACCGTGCCGGCGGATCGCGATCTCGGCGTTGCGGAGGATCTCGGCGGGCTCGATGTCGAGTCCGTGGCAGAGCCGGCCGAGCTCTTCGACGTCGATGACGCGGGCGCCGCGGAGGCTCTTGGAGACCGTCGAGTAGGGGAGCCGGCTGCGTTCGCCGAGCTCGCGGACGCCGATGTTGCGGCGGCTCGATTCCGCACGCAGCTCAGCGCTCACTGCCTGGCTCAGCGGACCCAATTCACGGCTGTTCGTTCCCATGTGGAAAAAACTAGCCAGAAATGGAAACAACCACAAGTCCCCCTTGCGGCGGACACACATGGGCGCATACTGGTCCACATGGAAACGCAGAGCTACAGCGAGCAAGTGGCGGGAGAGGTCCGAGCGGCCATCGGACGCGCCGGCCTGACGCAGTCCGCCGTGTCGACGAAGACCGGCATCTCCGGCGCGACGCTGTCCCGGAAGCTGTCCGGGAAGGTCGCGTTCGACGTCGAGGAGCTCAACGCGATCGCCGAGGCGCTCGGCCTCGTCACGTACGAGCTGATGCCCCGGACGAAGCCGGCGGCTCAGCGCGCTGAGGCGCTGGCGGTGGCCTCGTGAGCATCGACCTCGCCCAGACCCGACCCGACGACGAGCAGCTCGTCGACATCACCAGGGCGGCCGAGTACCTCGGCCTGAAGGTGAAGACCCTCTACGAGTGGCGTCGCCTCCGGAAGGGGCCCGTCGCGACGAAGGTCGGGCGCCTCGTGAAGTACCGCCTCGGCGACCTGCGCGCGTACGTCGCCGCGCAGCGCGACGCCGCCTGACTCTCTCCCTCTCTGATCTTCTGCCGCCCGGCTACCGACAGCCCGGCGGGATCACTTCTCCCACCCCGAAGGGGCAACGACATGTTCCGTGGTACCTCCATGCCTGCAGCCGGGCGGAAGCTCGCTGCGCTGATCCGCTCGGACGAGCTGATCTTCGACCACGACGGCCACATCTGGCGCGTCCACTCCACCGCTCAGGTGCACGACCAGGTCGTGCTCACGATCCGCAACGAGCTCGGCGAGCGGTCCGTCGTCGAGGTCCCGCTCGACGCGACGCTGCCGGTCCCGATCACGGGGACGACGGAGGCGCAGCGGACGCTGCTTCGCGGTCTGCCGTGGTGGGGCTTCGCAGTCGCGATCGCCGTCCTGTCGTGGGTCGTTGAGGCCCCGATCAACGGTGGCCTGCTGTTCCTCATCGTCGTCTCCTGGCTCGTCGGTGCCCTCGCGATGCTGACGCCGCCCAAGGGCATCCGATGATCGCCGTGGTCCGGGCCTGGGTGGCGCGCCACATCATCGGTGACGACCCGGCGCCGGTGCTCTCTCGGCTCGACGTCGCAGACGGCGTGCGGTGATGGCCGTGGAGCTGCCGGTGCACCTGCAGATCGCGTTGGCGGAGTACCCGCAGTGCGAGAAGCGGACTCGGCGGACGCAGGACCACGTCGAGCGGTGCGCGAAGCCGTCGGAGTGGGCGATGCGGTGCAACCACTGCGAAGCGGTGTCCTTCGTCTGCGAGGAGCACGGCGCGTTCCTCGCGTCCCGGCAGAAGCCGCAGGCGTGCTCGGCGTGTAACACGGTCGGGCTGGTGCCGTTGCGGTGGACGTGGATCCACCTGCGGTGCGGCTCGTGATCGTCGTCGGCCTGGACCTGTCTCTGGCGAGCACAGGGGTCGCGGTGATCCGAGACGGGCAGGTGTCGCTCGAACGGGTCGATGCAGCTGCGTCGGACGACCCGCTGCTGTCGTGGCGTCGCATCGAGTCGACGGCTCAGCGGACGCTCCGCCAGGTGCCGGCCGGGGCGCTCGTCGTCCTCGAGGGGCCGTCGTGGGGTTCTCGGTTCGGGAAGCCGGACGAGCGGCACGCGCAGCGGTGGATGGTCCGCGGCCCGCTCCTCGCGTGCGGTCACGTCGTCGTCATCGTGTCACCCCGAACTCGGGCGAAGTACGCCGCCAACGACGGCAAGGCGCAGAAGCGGGCGGTGCTCGCGTCGATGCGGGCCCGTCATCCCGATCTGACGATCCGGGACCACAACGTGGCCGACGCTCTCGCCCTCGCGGCGATGGGTGCGCGGTCCTTCGGCTCACCGATCGATGGGGAGCCGAGCAAGCAGCAGATCGAGGCCATGGGCGCAGTGTCCTGGCCCATCAACGAAGGGAGCGCGTCGTGAGCGTGCAGATCATGAAGCGGAAGCTCGAAGAAACCCGGGACGGCCTGCAGGAGGTGGACGTCGACGGGGCGCTGGCTCACGCGCAGCTGGGGCACAAGGTGACGGCGATCGTCACATACGAGGTCATCGAGCACCGGGACAATGCGGATGGTTCGTCGACGCTCGTGAAGGCCGTGCACATCGAGCCGCTGTCCGGCGGCCTGGTGGCGTCGGCGCAGGACCTGCAGCAGCAGGCGTACCAGGTGCGGACGGGGAACGAGACGCTCGGCATCTTCGACGCCGAGCAGACGCCGGCGGACGACGAGCTCACGGAGCAGGAGATCGGCGGCACCATCGCCGAGCAGCTGCGCGACCCGTTCGGCGGCGACCAGTGAGCGCCGCGGTGCGGACGTCGCTGCCCGCTGAGCTCGAGGCGCGTGCCGGCGCTCCGGACACCGACCGCCCAGCGTGGCTCCTCAACCGTGCCGGCGGTGTCACGGCGACGGAGATCCGCGACCTCTACCTGCGGGCTCACGGCCTCGGCGGGAAGAGCGATGAGCAGATCATCCGGGAGAAGCTGACGTTCCTGCTGGCGACGTCACAGGAGGAGCTCGAGGCTGCCGCCGCCGGGTCGACCATCGGGAACAAGTTCATCGAGTGGGGCAAGACGCGGGAGCCGATCATCGCCGCGCAGCTGCAGGAGTCCTTCGGGATGCTGCCGGAGTCGCGTGTGTTCCGCTCGGCGTCGAACCCGCGGTACCTCGCGTCGCCTGACGGCGTTCGCGCTGTCACCGGTGACGACGGCGATGTGCTCGAGGTGGCGGAGATCAAGACGTCGGGCGTCGACATCGCACCAGGCGAGGCCGCGTACCGGAAGAAGGGCTACGCGATCCAGCAGCAGTGGGTCATGGGTGTCCTCGGCGCTGTCCGGTCCCTGTACGCGTGGGAGCAGCACGACGGCGACTGGCTGCCGCGTGGTGGCCGGTACGAGGAGCCGGAGCCGCTGGACCTGTTCGTCCCGACGGCGTGGGTCGAGTTCGACGCGGACCTGTTCGCGGAGCTCGTCGTCATCGCTGACCAGTTCCTCGAGCGCCTCGACGCGGCGCTGGCGGCTGCTCGTGCCGGTGAGGAGCCGGTGATCGATGAGGAGCTGGACACCCTCGCCGTGAACTACCTGCGCGGTCTCGACCTCGAGAAGGAGGCGAAGGCGCTGAAGGAGCCGGCGTACCGGGCGATGTTCGACCGGCTGGACGCGGGGGAGGCGGTGGTGCAGGAGTCGCCGCTCGCTCGGGTGTCGTTCACGCCGGCCGTCGTCGAGGAGCGGCCGGTGTTCGGCATCGACCGGGTGGCGGCGGAGGCCGCTCGTCCGGCGGGGCTGTACGAGCGGCTGCAGCTGGCGGAGGACGACTTCGACCAGGCGGAGAAGGCGCTGAAGCGTGAGCGGCTGGCGGTGGAGGCGTTCGAGGCGGAGCACATCCGTCAGACGGGTGTGGAGCAGGTCGTGGTGAAGAAGGCAGCGCTGCGGGTCACCGCGGCGAAGACGACGAAGCAGGCGAAGGAGAAGGCAGCGTGACGAACGCAGTGGCAGCGCTCCCCTCAACGGGAGACGAGACGAAGTGGACGGCGTCCGAGGCGGCGCTCGTCGAGGCGGCCGGTCTGGTGACGGGCCCGCCGGCAGCACGGCGGTTGGCGCCGCGTCCGGTGGTCGAGGCGTTCCTGATGCACGCGCAGCGGACCGGGTTGGACCCGATCGCGCGGCAGATCTACTGCATCGAGCGTGGCGGCAAGTGGGGCACGCAGGTGTCGATCGACGGGGCGCGCCTTGTGGCCGAGCGGACCGGGCAGTACCGCGGGCAGACGGCGACACAGTGGACGTCTGACGGTGTGACGTGGGTCGACGTGTGGCTCGCGAGCGAAGCCCCGAAGGCCGCCCGGGTGGGCGTGCACCGTGAGGGGTTCGTGGAGCCGCTGTACGCGGTGGCGACGCTGGACGCGTACAACGCGGGCGGGCCGATGTGGCGGAAGATGCCGGCGCTGATGCTCGGGAAGTGCGCGGAGATGTTGGCGTTGCGGAAGGCGTTCCCGCAGGACCTGTCGGGGCTGTACTCGACGGAGGAGATGGACCAGGCGAACGCTGGCCGTCCGCAGCAGCAGGCTCCGGCCTCGCAGGAGCAGCCGGCGCTGGTGGAGGCGCCGGTGGAGCCGCCGACGGACTGGTTCGCGGAGGCCGCGGCGGTGTCGTCGAAGGACGAGGCGAACGCGCTGTGGCGTCGGGTGCCGAAGCAGGAGCGGTCGGGTGAGCTGCAGGCGGCGATCGGTGCTCGGCTGGCGGCTCTGGCCGAGCCGGTGAAGGAGCCGGAGCCGGAGTGGGCGGAGCAGCAGCCGGAGACGCCGACAACGGACTGGGCGACGGCGGAGGTGCCGCAGTCGGACGACGAGGTGGAGACGGTCGACGGTGTGCTTGAGGGCACGGAGGTCGACGAGACGCCGAGCGCCGGCGGGTACGACCGATGAGGCGCCCGGGCGATCCGTATCCGCGCTGTGAGTCCGTGCACGACGGCAAGCAGTGCGAGCGGACTGTGAACCACACGCTGAAGACGAAGGCGCGCGGTGGTCCTCATCGCAGCGGTGACGTCCAGTGGTGGACCACGAAGAGCGGCGGAACTCGGCTGCACGAGCCCGATGGGCTCGATGCATCGAAGCCGCCTCGTCCGGTCGATCCCGGCCCTCAGACCGAGGCTGACTTCCAGACGTGGGGTCGGGGGTGGAGCTGGTGAGCGCCGTGGATGTCGCGACAGGCGAGATCGTCGACCGGCCGCCGCTGGATCCGCGGATCGCGAACGTCCTGGCCTCGGTCGGCATCCACCGGCCGGACCCGGACGACCGGCTGCACGTCGCCCTGGTGAACGCGGTCGGGCGGACCCTGACGGGTTCGTACGGGGCGCAGCTGATCGCGATGCGGTTCGAGGTCGCGCAGCAGCTGAGGGAGGCCGGTGTCGACTTCGCGACCGCGAAGGTCCGGTTCGAGAACCACGTCGACCGGGAGACCGTCCGGGCCGTCATGGGTGACGGAAAGGTGTCCCGCGCTCTGGCTGAGCAGATGGCTCGGGGGTCGAACGACGGGTTCCGGTTGCAGTTGGCCGCCCTGGTGGCGGAGAAGCACGAGCAGTGGTTGCGGAAGCTGCTGGACACGTTCGCGGCTGCCGCGGACAACCACCGTACCGATCGCGCCGATCAGCGCGCGGCGGATCAGTTCCAGGCTCACGGGCACGTCCCGGAGCAGAGGTAGGAGAAGGCCATGCCAACCGGCTACACGGACACGCTCTACAAGGGCGAGGACCAGACGTTCGAGCAGTTTGCGATGCAGTGCGCGCGCGCGTTCGGCGCCCTGATCGACCTGCGGGACGAGCCGCACGCTGAGATCCCGGACCGTTTCGAGCCGTCGTCGTGGGAGCGCAAGTCGGTCGACGACGCGCTGTCTCGGGTGTTCGAGCTGCGTCGGCGGACGCTGAAGCAGTGGGCTGACGCGCAGGACTCGGAGATCGCCGAGCACAACGAGCACGTCCGCACGGCCATCCGCAAGGCGATCGAGCTGCAGAGCCGGTACGAGCTGATGCTCTCAGCCGTGCGGGGCTGGCGGCCGCCGACGGAGGAGCACAAGGGGCTGCAGGAGTTCATGGTGCAGCAGCTGCAGGAGTCGATCCGGTTCGACTGCTCAGGGCTGTCGCTCGTTCAGCAGCGCGCGGTGCCGGTCGCCGAGTACGCGCAGCGGACTCAAGACGCCGCCGACCGTGAGCTCGACCGCGCGGAGGAAGCGTGGCGGAAGGCGCAGGAGCGGACTGCGGGTCGTACGGCGTGGGTGCAGGCGCTGCGCGATTCGTTGGGCGGTGCCTGATGGCTGAGAACACGATGCTGGTGCGTCGCGGTGACGTGGTGCACGTCCGCGGCTGCGAGCTGGTCCGGGGCGCGAACGTCGTCCCCGTGATCCACCCCGACGGCGCCATGAAGTTCTGCACCCGATGTGGTGCGACGCCGACGCCGAAGGTCATGGCGGGCGCGCTGAACGCTGGCGTGTACGGGAAGACGGTGGCGGTGCCGGAGTCCGGTCTGGATGCGCCGTTCGAGGGTCGTGTGATCGCGATCTCGCATGACGGGTCGATCACGGGGCGCACGGTGACGACGTTCACGTTCGAGCCGTCGCTCGGCGGCCGGGCCCGGGTGCTGACGGTGGACTCGACGGTCCGAGTCGAGGTGCGGCGATGAGCGGCGAACTGGGTGTGCAGGTGCGGGTCGAACTGCCGGCTGCGCAGTTCCGGGCGCTCGAGCAGCTGGCTGAGGAGCACGGCACGTCGGTGCGGTCCCTGGTGCGCGAGTGTGTTCGCCGTCAGCTGGTCGGCGAGGCGAAGGCGGTCGACCCGAAGCTGGTGAGCATCCGTGAGATGCACGGTGAGGGGCTGTCGGACTCGGAGATCGGTCGGCGGCTCGGTCTGGCGCACTCGACGGTCTCGAAGCACCGACGTCGGATGGGCCTTGAGGCGAACTTCCCGAGCTGGTCGCGTCAGGCGGTGGCGGCATGAGCTCGCGGACGCCGGCGCCGCTCCTCGCCGCGCTGGAGGCCCGTGACGGCCGTCGGAGCGCGTGGACGGGCGACGAGTCGGACACCCTCGTTCCGCAGCACCGGCAGGGCGGCATGGGCGGCCGGCGGTCGAAGCACCGCCTGTCGAACGTGGTGTGGCTCGAAAGCTCGATCAACGGGGCGATCGAGTCGGATCCGGAGATGCAGGCGGAGGCGGTGCGCCGGGGCATCAAGATCGGCGGCCACGACGACCCGGAGCTGGTCGAGGTGCGGCACGCGGTGCACGGGCTGGTGCTGCTGCGTGACAACGGTCAGGTGGTGCCGGTGTACCCGCCGGCCGGGGTGTGGCCGTGAAGCCGATCGAGGCGCAGTTCGAGACGGACTGCGCGGAGTGTGGATACGTGATCCGCCGAGGGCAGCTGATCGAGATGACGCCGGACGGGTTCTGGCAGCACTCGCGGTGCCCGGCCCCCGCACCGATCTGCACGCAGTGCTGGCTCGAGAAGCCGTGCGGATGCGAGGACGGCTGATGGCCCTGAGCGAGGCGGCCGTGCTGGCGCATCTGGCCCGGTGGGAGGCGCACCGAAACCCGCTCGTCGCGGCGATGGCGGAGGGCATGAGGACCCGCATCGAGGCGGGCGAGATGGACGAACGAGAGGAGGAGGAACCGTGAGCTTGAAAGTGATCACGTGGGTGCTGTACGAGGCGCCGGTGACGACGCAGTCGCACCTGCTCGTGCTACTCGCCCTCGCCGACCGGGCGCACGACGACGGCACGGCCGCGTATCCGGCACGGGAGTGGATCGCAGATCGGGCCCGCTGCTCGGTGCGGAGTGTGGCGTCGCATCTGCGGGCGCTCGAGGACGAGGGGCTGATCCGGAAAGGCGACCAGGAGCTGGTGTCGCACTTCCGCGCGGACCGTCGTCCGGTGGTCTACGACGTCGTCATGACGGCAGGCAAGACCTGCACCCCGTCGGTTCACGACGTGCAATCTGACGAGTCACGGGGTGCGAGATCGCGTACTCACGACGTGCAACCTGTTGCACACAAACCGTCCCTCTTCTACTACGTAGAAGAAACCGTCCAGAACCCGTCCATCGCGCGCGTGCACGAAGCGTTCGAGGAGGCGTGGAGGGCGTGGCCGAAGCACGACAAGAAGAAGCCGGCACAGGAGAAGTTCGCGCGGCTGGTCAAGGCGAAGACCATCACGCTCGAAGCGCTCGTCATGGCGGTGAAGGCACATGGGGCCGCGTACCAGGTCGGCGGCTGGTCGGAGCAGTTCGTGCCCGGTCTCGTGCCGTGGCTGAACCAGGAGCGGTGGAACGACCCGCTCCCGCGACCGCGTCATGGACGCATGCAGGAACGACAGGACGACACCCTCGCGCTGATCGCGCGGATGGCTGAGGAGGACGCACGAGATGAACAAGCAGGAGACGGCCGCGCTGTTGGCGTGGGCGCAGGGCATCGACAGCCGGCCGCTGACCGAGTTCTCGGCGCGGGCGTGGCACCAGCTCATCGGTCAGATCAGCTTCGATGAGGCGCTGGCGGTGGTGCAGCAGCACTACCGCGAGGAGCACCGGTGGATCATGCCGTCGGACGTCCTCGACCGGTGTGGGCGGCCGCGGAAGGTGCAGGGCCTCGACGCGACCGCCGAGCTGCTCGCCGAGCAGAAGCAGGCGTGGTGCGAGCTGCACGGTGTGACCGTCGAGGAGTTCGACGAGCACGAGGGCGACGAGGAGTGGCTGTCCGCGGTGATGCTCCGTGGATGACGTGCAGCAGTTCGACCAGCTCGCCGAGCAGACCGTCGTCGGCGCGATGCTCCTCGACCGGGACGCCATCTGGGCGGCCCTCGACATCCTGACGCCGGCGGACTTCTACCACCCGAAGCACGAGCACATCGCCCGGGCGATCGCCACCCTCGCCGAGCGGGACGAGCCGTCGGACACCATCGCGGTGATCAACGAGCTCGAGCAGAAGGGCCTCATCAAGCAGGTGGGCGGCGACGCGTACCTGTTCCAGCTGACGTCCCTCGTCGCGACGACGGCGAACGTGGCGTACCACGCGGACATCGTCCGTCAGAAGGCGATCCGTCGTCGGCTGCAGCAGGCCGGAATGCGGATATCGCAGATGGGCGCCGCGACCGAGGGCGACCCGCTGAAGCTCGTCGACGAGGCGCAGCAGACCCTCGAGGTCGTCGCGAAGAACACCCGCGTGGAGGTGCACCCGGTCGGGGACACCATCGGCGCGACGATCGATCGGCTGCAGGAGAAGCCGGAGTTCATGTCGACGGGGTTCGAGTCCCTCGACAAGCTGATCGGCGGTCTCGCCGGCGGGAACCTCGTGGTCATCGGGGCTCGGCCGGGCGAGGGGAAGACGATCTTCGGGATGAACCTCGCGACGATGCTCGCCCGCCGCGGCATGGTCGTCTACGTCTCCCTCGAGATGTCGGAGGACGAGCTGCAGCTGCGTCTGATCTCGCAGTTCGGTGAGGTCCACATGAAGTCGCTGCGGAACCACACGCTGAACGACGAGCAGTGGAAGCGGGTCGCGATCGCCAGGCAGAAGATGCAGGGCGCGCCGATCTTCATCGACGACCGGTCGACGACGCTCGCCGAGATGCGGGCGTTCATCCGATCGGTGGCGCGGCGCGGGCAGCTCGCCGGCGTCGTCGTGGACTACCTGCAGCTCATCGAGGGCGCGACGCAGCAGCAGTCCCGGCAGGAGTTCGTGTCGGAGCTGTCGCGGTCGCTGAAGAAGCTCGCGAAGCAGCTCGGCGTCCCGGTCATCGCGCTGTCGCAGCTGAACCGTCTCGTCGAGGGGCGGAAGTCGCGGGTGCCGATCCTGTCGGACCTGCGTGAGTCGGGGTCGATCGAGCAGGACGCCGACGTGGTGCTGCTGCTGTCGTACGACCGGAAGACGCCGGCGGATCTGACGGTGGCGGTGGCGAAGAACCGGCATGGGGAGAACGGGGAGGTGTCGTTGATCTGGCAGGGCCAGTTCGCGCGCCTCAGGGACAGGACGTGGTCGCCGCACGGTGCGGTGCCACTCGACGGAGCGGAGGCCGCCTGATGGGCGTGACGAGGACGAAGACCGAGACCATCGCCGACACGTGGGCGGACGACTTCGGCGGCGTGTCCGTCGAGGTCCGCGGCGTGCAGGCGCAGCTCGAGATCGCGGAGGCAGCGCAGTTC
>Ga0265780_10001069_pt1 | contig 40080 bp, 44 predicted proteins | sample P1T30metagenome_FD_192432 | JGI IMG/M metagenome (GOLD analysis project Ga0265780, IMG submission 192432) | Plant litter microbial communities from East Loma Ridge, Irvine, California - P1 T30 | ecosystem: Environmental > Terrestrial > Plant litter > Unclassified | place: USA: California...
CCGGAGGCAGATGCGGCAGGCTGGGCCTACCGGTCCCCGCTTGGGGCGGGTTCGTTGCACTGGGCTGGAGGGCGTTGATGGCAGAAGCAGTGCCTTCGGCTCGGGCGCGTTCCAGGCGCCGGCGAGCGAACACCAGTGCTGGTCCGCGGAACATCCCGCACAAGGTGATGGTGAACGCGGAGGAAGAGGCGGCGCTGGTTGGTCGGGCGCATGCTGCCGGCGGGATCACGATTCCGCGGCTGCTGCTGGAGAGTGCGTTGGCCGAGCCGTCGGGAACGTCGTCGACCGAGCGCCGCGATCGCGTCGCGGACCTGTTGACCATCCGGCGGTTGCTGTCGGCGAACTCGAACAACCTCAACCAGATCGCGCGCTTGGCCAACGCCGCCGAGGGCATCGCGGGTGAGTTGCCGCACACGTTGCGTGCGATCCGGGTGCTGTGCGATCGGATCGACCGGATCCTCGTTGAGGAGTACGCCCGATGATGCCGAACATCACGCGCGGCGATCGTGCGTCCGGGCTGCTGGCGTACTTGGTGGGGCAGTCGACACGGGAGGCGCATCACCACTCCAACGCGCACACCAACCCGCACGTCGTGGCTGGCCACGACGCGATCGTGCATGACGCTCCGGCCGGTGAGCTCTCGATGGACGACGCTCTCGACATCGCGAACCTCTTGGACATGCCTCGGCGCGTGTACGGCACGCGGGTGACGGTGCCGGTGAAGGAGTGGGACGCCGCCGCAGGCAAGAAGGTAAAGGTCGGCGAGCGAGACGCCCACGTGTGGCATGCGTCGCTGTCGATCAAGGCCGACGAGGGTCCACTCTCCGATGCCAAGTGGGGTGACATCGCGCGCGACTTCGTCGACGGGATGGGCTTCACCGATCCGGACGGCGCAGGCTCTTGCCGGTGGGTTGCGATCCGGCATGGCGAGTCCGCCGGCGGAAACGACCACATCCACATCGCGGTGTCGCTGGTCCGCGAGGACGGTGAGAAGGCTCGCGTGCACGACGACTTCCGTCGCGCACAGCGACTCACGAACGAGCTCGAGCACAAGTACGGGCTGACGGTGCTCGCTTCCCGCGAGCAGGACAAGTCCACCCTTCGCGGTGTCACGCCTGCAGAGCTCGAGCGTGCACGTCGCGACGGTGACCGGGTCACCCAACGCGACGAGCTGCGCCGTCGGTTGCGGTCCTCGCTGGCGGTCGCGACCGACGAGGTGTCCTTCATCGATCAGTGCCGCCAGCACCGCGTGCTGGTGCGTCCTCGATTCGATAAGGACAACCGTGACCGGGTCGTTGGCTACTCGGCAGCGATCGTCCCCGAACTCGTCGACGGCGTTCGGCAGGCACCGATCTGGTTCGCCGGGTCGAAGCTCGACCGGAATCTGGGTCTGGGGCAATTGCGCGAACAGTGGCAGTCTGACGCTCGAACGGAAGGGGACGCCGTGAAGTTCTGGAAACGACGCGGACGCGTCGAGAAGCAGCTCGAAGACATGCCGTCGTCGCTCGGTAAGCGGCCCACGTCGGACGAGATCCGACAGCTGAACGAGAAGTACGGCGAGACCGTGCTGCCGGACTTCTCGGGTGCACCGCAGACGGCGTCGATGTCGCCGGCGGAAGCGTCAGCGTTCTACGCACGCCTGTCGATGCTGACCGAGCGCGCAGTGCACGGGCCGCTGGCGGAGACGTCGAACGAGTTGGCTCAGGAGGCGCAGCCGCCACGGCGTGGCCGTCGCGGACAGCCGAAGGTGCAACGCGGCGACGCGGCGTACTCCGCCCGGCTCGCCAACCGCGCAACGTCGACGAGCTCGCGCACCGGATGGACGGCCGTGTTCCGACAGGCATCCCGCACCGCGGGTGCTGTCGCCGACGCACGCCGGGAGCGTGCAGCCCTCGTCGAGGCGCAGCGACTCGCCGCGTCCACGACGGAAGCGAACGCCGCATGGGAGCGGTGGGCGCAGTCGATGGGCTGGACCGACCCGGCGCGGCAGGGGCCGGCGCCGGTCCAACCGCAGTCCAAGACGCGTGCACCGCGCCGCGGCCGCGGTACCGATCGCGGCCAGGGCCGCTAACACCAGTAACGCCGAACAGCAGGGGAAGGGTGAGTAGTCATGTCGGAAGAGGAGATCGGTCAGGAAGTCGATCGAGTGATCCGAGCGGCCTCGATGGCCCTCGGGCAACTTCGCGAGCACGCGTCGCGGAAGCAGGCCGAACGGGACGCAGCGACCCGAACTCAGTACGACGAGCAGCGGCGAGTCCTGCAGCAGCGGATGGGCGAGCTGCACGAGGCCGTGCGCGGACCCGACTTCTGGGCAACCGCGAACGGTGAGCGTGTTGCCAACACGGTGGACGTCATCGTCGCTGCCGGCCCGGACGTCCCGCACGGGCAGAACATGTACGACACCGTCCGCGGCAACCTCGAGCGTCGCTATGGGATCGACCTGGACGAGCTCCGTACGACTCACGCCGGCGATGCGAGCGGACGACGGCGGGCGCTGATCGACGCTGTCGACGATGCCGTTGCAGCGCGCAAGCAGTCTGCCGACGCAGACGCCGGCACCGCCGATGACCTCGCTTCGGAAGCAGCCGTCGTCGCCAGTCCGGAGAAGCACGCGGATCTCGTCGACGGCAGCGAGCAGGCGCTCACGTCGGCGGACGTTGAGTCACAGGACGCGAACGCGCTGCAGGCAGGTGCGGACGCCACGGCGACCGCGGCGATCCCTGCCGACCAGACAGCCGCATCCACCGTCGCGCAGGCGCCCGGTGGAGCGCCCGTGACATCGGATGCGCCTGCCGGTGCCGCCACGGCGGCACCGGCCGTCACGCGGCCGCTGACGGCCGCACAGCAGGCTCGCGCGACAGTGGATGCCAGCTACCCGATGACCGTTCGTGAGTCCCTGACGTCGGCGGCGGCCACGGGGCAGGTGAAGCCGCAGAAGACGGGGACGAAGCCGCGCAACCGCCAGCGCGAGGCCACCCGCACCCGCTGACCCCGCACACGCAACAGCGCTGGCACCGAATCGGTGCTAGCGCTGTTCTGTGTCCCCGTGACGGGGCCCCGCTCACGCGTCGGAGGTCGGGGGTCGCTGCGCGGGGAACATCTCCGGCACTGCCGCTTGCGAGCTCTTGTACTTCTCGGCCGAGAGCTGCCAGAAGGGACCGTCCTGGCTGGTGATGACGTCCATGAGTGGATCGAACGTGTCCTTCCAGAACGCGGCCATCGCCGTCATTCCTGCTTGGTCCGGGAGACGGTCCCACTCCCATGCCCGCCACATGGCTTCGAACCGGTCGAGCACTTCCGGGTAGTCGAACCAGTTCTCCGCCCACAGGTACTGCTTCGGGTTCCGGCGGAACATCGGTCGCACGAACCCGTCGACGAACTCGTACACGTTCTCGTACACCGGCTCGATCGCCAGGCTCGGCGTCGCGTCGGCTGCTTCGGGCTCGTTCTCGTCGAATCCCTCCATGAGTGCACCTACTTCCGGCTCGTCACGCGCGCGCCGGCGTTCCGACGCACTGGCTTGCCCTGCTTCGCAGCACGGGCTTCGTAGTACTCCTGCGACGCCTTCGCTGCGGCCGCGTAGGGCCGCTGCGAGATGTGGTCGAGCTGCAGCAACACCGGCGGCGTCTGCGACGCGAGCATGACCGCGCGGGCCCTCGGCATCGCGGTCAGATCGGCCTTGTCGAGGATCCGCTCGCGATGGAGGGACCTGGTTGTCGACGTCCCGCCGATCTGGGTGCTGCGGGACGTGGAGACGACGTCGTAGTCACCGATCGACGTCGAGACGAACTCCAGGAAGTCCTCCGACAGACCAGAGCCCACAACGCGCACGTTCGCGGCTGACCAGAGTTTGCCCATCCCGGTCTCCCCGAACGCCTCGACGCCCTGCTGGCGGGACTGGAAGAACGCGGACATGATGATGCCGCGGGAGCCGTAGTGCGAGTACACGTCGGGCAGCTCGCGCCACCGGCAGACGTTCGCGACCTCATCGAGCACCGCCATCAGCGGTGTGGTCAAGCGTCCACCGACCTGCCGGGAGCCCACTCGCTCGGCCGCCTCGAGCAGCGCCATCGTCAGGGCGCCGGTGATCGCTCGAGCGGACCCGCCACCCTCCTTCGAGATCAGGTACATGGTGTCGGTCGACGTCACGAATGCTTCGGTGTTGAGGTGTGGCCGGTCGGTGCCGTTGTCGGTGATCCACCGGGCCACGCTGCGCATCCCGAGCACACCGATCCACGGGCGCAGGGTGCCGTAGACGCCGTCGCGTTGCTTCGGTGTGAGCCCCTGGGTGCTCCCGAGTGCTTCACCGAGGTGGGCTTCTCCGTGCTGGATCAGGAGCAGCGCGGGGTCGTCCTCGTCGTCGGGGTTGTTCGCCCACTTGAACACGTCCGTGATCGGCCGTTCATCGAGTGCAGCAGCGAGCAGCAGCCGGGACAGAGTCTCCTTGCCGGCGGACTCGAAGTAGGCGTCCTGCTTCGCACCGGCAGACGTCGACGAGGTGATGAAGATGTCCGCCAGCTTCTCCGCGGTCTGGATGTCCCGCACGAACGTGAGCGGGTTCCACCACCACGAGGGCGCTTCGCCGATGATGTCCTGCACGTCGTGCACCCACACCACGCCGGTCTCGGACCGAGGCCCGCGGGTGATGTCGACGATGTCCCGCTTGTTGCTAGTCGCGATCACGGGCCCGCGGGTTTCGAGGATCTGCGGAACACACACACAGCTCGTCTTTCCCGCTCGCGGTCCCATGAGCCAGATCTGCACCCACTCCCACGACGCGTACAGCTTCTCCTTCGTGTTCACGTGCGTGCCGAGCGTGACGCCGATCCCGGCGCCGGTCGCGCGGAGCCGTTCACTGTCGACGGTCGCGGCCGCCTCGTAGAACTCGATCGCCTCGTCCCGGCCCGCCATGTACTGGGCCTTCCCGTCGATCCGGGTGCCCTGCTTGGTGAACCCGCGGAACATCCACACGCTGTAGCCGACGATGCCGGCGCCGGCGCCGAGAAGGATCCCGGTCACGAGCACCTGCGGCACAGTCACGTCGAGATCCCCGCCGAGGTACCCGGTCAGCACCTGCGACGGTCCGTGGTTCGGCATCGCCTGCACGGACGGGTTCACCAGCGATCCCGCCCACGCGAGCAGCCCGAGACCGACCGTCCCGCCGGCGGCGCAGGCCAGCCCGATGGTCGGCCCCATCTCGTTGCCCGGCTGTGGGCGGCGGTTCGGCTGCCGCGTGCTGACGCTCATGCTGCCGCTCCTACCGTGTCGTAGCCGGCCTCTTGGTCGTCTCTCCAGCTGCCGTTGGTGTCGTTCGTGCCCATCTCCCGGGCGGTGAGGTGCAGCTTGAACGGGGTCCCGGGCCTCTTGCCGATCTTCAGTAGGAACTTCCCCCGGCCGGGCGGTTCCGCGGTGACCCCGTCGGGGCCGGTGTCCGAGCCCTCGCCGGACCAGTCGGTGATCATGCCCCGTTCCCGCTTGGTCATGCTGAACACGGTGGCGAGGTTGCCCATCTCCCCTTCGGACAACCCACCGAGGAACACCATCGCGGACCGGCTGACGAACCCCCACGCGATCTTGGTCAGCTCGTCGGTGGAGAGCCGCAGATCGTCCATCGTGTGGGTGATCATCGCCTGCCCGATACCCCGCTGACGGTTCAGCCGAGTGAGGGAGTCGAGGTAGTAGACGATCGCGTTCGAGGCCCGCAGCGCCAACCACAGCTCGTCCATGACGAGGAAGTAGTGCTGCGAACGTCGCAGGCCCGCTTCGGAGAGGTGCTTCTGCGCGGACACCAGTGCGGAGCCGTAGTTCCAGCACACTGACTGCACCGCGCCCAGGAGCTCCACTTCGGACTCGGGGATCGCGGACAGGTCGAACGAGAACGCCTGCCCCATCTCCACCCGCTCGGTGGTGGGGCGGGCGAACATGCCTCCGAACGTGCCAGTGCCCGTGAGGGTGCCGAGGGTGTCGAGGAGTGCTTCCGTGCGGTCCCGGTACCGTTCCTCGACACCTCGGTCCTGCACGATCTCGGACAGGCGCTCGGGCCGCGACCGGATTAGCGCGGCAACGTCCTCGATCAGCGGCGCCGTCTCGGTGAAACGGTCATCGAGCATCGCGAGCGCTGCGGCGATGACGTTCGACTCGTGGTTCTCCAGTCGACCGTTCCGGGCGATCGAGAGCAGCCCCATGAACGTCGTCATCCGACGCCCGCGCATCTCCTCGAGCGCCTCGTCACGACGCTTGCTCGCCTGCGCACGGGCGGCGGGGTCCTCGATGCCTTCGCCGATCTGCCGGAGCTCGGCCATGATGTCGACGAAGTCGAGCGGGTTGACGGCGGACTGGCCGCGGCCGAGCCGGATCACCTGACCGGCGAGCTCCTTGATGAGGCCGGAGTACTCGCCCTTGGTGTCGGAGAGCACCATCGGCAGCACACCCCATGCGCGCAGCACCGTGATGATCCGCTTCGTCAGGGCGCTCTTGCCCAGGTGGGGGCGGCCGATGATGAAGCAGGACGGGTTGTTGATCCGCTTGGTCAGGAACCACGAGATCGGGTCCGCGCACACTGTGGAGTTGTTGAGCAGGTGCCGCCCGAGCGGGACACCGACGATCGGCGCACCCGCACCGAGCGCGAACGGCCACAGCCCGCAGACGTGCACGCTCGTGCCGAACCCTTCCGGCTGCGGTTCGATGTGGTTCACCCGGCCGGCGCCGGGCACGATCCAACCCTTCGGGCCGGGGGTGGCGGACGTGGATTGCTGGTCCTTGGCCTCACCGATGAACCGGTCGCGCAGCGATCGCTTCTCGGAGGCGACACCGGTGACGCTTGCTGACATGCGGCGCACCTGCCGGTCCAGCCGGCGTGCCTCGCGGCGCGTCAGCTGCATTCCGTCCTGCAGGTCCTGTTCTGTTGCTCGGAGGCCGAGCGCGGTACGTGTGGGCATTAGATCCACTCCTGAATGAACTGGCCGAGCGGGGCGTGGGCCATCGGTACGACGCCCAGTGGGAGACCTGCCTGGAAGGCGACGGCCTGGTTACCCAGCGCCTCCCGCATCCGCAGACGGCCGGCACGAGAGGTCAGCCCCGGGATGACCTTGTCGAGCCGGGCGAACTCGGCAGTGTTAGTGGTGGTCGCGGTCACGAGCAGCCCGAACAGGAGCAGGCCGGCGCCGTCCTGCAGCTCCTCCTCGCTCTGCCGGGCGGCACGGAGGCGGCGCCGCTGCGCCGCGGTGGACTTGGCGCTGTTGACCATCTCCGCGTTGCTGCCTTCCTTACCGACGGCGTCGACGGCGTCCTTGTCCCACACCGGCCGGTACAGCAGCGTCACCCGCTTGCGGAGGACGCCCGAGACGGGGCGGAGGACCGCGCCGAGCGAGCTCGAGCGGAATGTGCCCGTCGGGGGCACGTGCATCTCCCACGTCTTCGACACGGCACGGTCGTGGTAGTACCGGTCGATGTGTTCCCGCTGGAACACCGGGCCGGCATCGGCCCAGGTCAGGCCGGTACCGCCGTCTGCGCGTGCCTGTTCGATCGCCGGCGCCACGATCGGGTCGTACGCGGCTCGAGCGTGATCGACGATGTCCTGCGCGGTGCAGGCACGAACGCCGCTACCGGCGCCGGTCGAACCCAGGTCGACCATCAGGATCGGAAGACGTGCACCGATCTCCGCCGCCATCGCCTGCAGGCCCTGGTCGGAACCTTCCTTGTCGAAGCCGCGGCCGCTGAAGGTGATCGCGATGCGCGTCGACACCATCGGGGTGTTCGCGCGGATTTCCTCCGGCAACGACTTTGCGACGTCGCGGGCGTAGTCGGATGCGGTCTCATCGAGTTTGCCGTTCACCATCCGCTCGAGCCGCTGGCCGGTCTCCTCGGAGGTCTCGACGCTGACGGATGCGCCGACGATGTCGCCGCTCTCGCCGAGCGCCGCCAGCCACGCGCCCCAGTGGGCGACCATCGAGTCCACCCGTTCGGCGTCGACGAGGGCGTCGCCGTCGGGGAACACCTCGAGCACCACGGTGTAGTGCTTCACCCCACGGAGCCGGATGAGACCGAACCGATGACCGTAGCTGTCGACGTGCTCGCTGAGCTCGCTCGGTGCGAGCAGCCCCGGCAGCCGCGTCCGACCGTCGGGTGCACGGCCCGCGGGGCCCTGGACGAGGACGGTGTCGCCGCGGCGTTCGCGGCTGCGGAAGAACATGCGGATGACGCCTCTCTGGTAGATCGTGCGGTCGCTCTTGTCCTTGAACACCGACGCGATCACGACGGCGATCGCGAGCAGGGCGAGGACGCCGGCGGCGATGTACTGGGTGACGATCGTGGCGATCATCACCATGAACAGCAGGAACCCGGCGATACCGAGCACGCCCAGCGACAGGCCCCAGAAGCCCTGCTTTCCGGGTGGGGTGATGTTGCCGTACGTCGGGGATTGGTAGGTCTGGTCACTCATCGGTCTTCTCCTTCCACGGCGCTGTTCATCGCGCCGGCTGCCCCTTGCGCTCCCTGCGCGAGGGAGGTCAGGTCCGGTCCGCCGCTACTCGATGAACCGTCCTTCCCGGACGATCCGGATGCTCCGGCGGGTCCGGTGCCGGTGGAGCCGCTCGAGGTCGATGCCCCCTGACCTGCGCCAGCCGCCCCGCCGTCGGTCTGCTGAGAGCCGGAGCCTGAAGACGACTGGCCGCCGGAACCGCCCGAGGTCGGCGAGCTGCTTCCAGTGGCCGCACCGCCACCACTTGCAGAACCCGCAGAGCCCGATGCAGCTGCGGGTGAGGGTGTCGCCCCTGCGGCCGCGGCCGAGCCCGCAGATCCGGCGGAACCGGTTGCGCCGGCGGCACCGGATGCGGCGCCCCCTGCCGCGGCCGCGCCGCCGGCTGCGGCAGATCCACCGAGCGTCACGATCGCGGCGCCGGTCGCCGCAGCGCCCGCGAGGATCGCCCCGCCGGAGAACATCCCGGACACACCCTGGGCGGCCATCGGAACGATCGCTTTGATGATCGCTGGGAGCGCGAGTCCGGCCAGCGCGAGCGTCGTGACTCCTTGTGTCGTCGTCATCAGGGCTGACCCGGCCGTGCTGAGGTCCTTGACCGGCTCACCGCGTAGCGAGAGCAACCCGAAGGCGTAGATGACGGCGGCGACCGGCTTGTAGAGCAGGAACGCCCACAGCCACCCCTGTGCCTTCCGATACGCCTGGTCGCCCATCTCGCTTTCCGACGCGGCAGCCAGCGAGGGCAGGAACACGAAGATCAGCGAGATGATCACCGCCCGCAGGATCATCAAGATCAGGTTGGCGATTGCGCCGAGGAAGCCGAACAGCGCCATCATCATGCCCGGCCCGATTCCCGGCTGCATGATGAGCTGCACCGACAGCACTTGGGATAGGTCGAGATCCTGCCCCGTGACCTTGTTGACGACCCACGGTGAGAAGTCATCGGTCGCCTTGATCAGCGTCGTCACCAGTGCCGCGGAGACACCCTGCACAAGGACCAGGTGCACGATCATCTTCAGCCCTCGGCCGCCGGAGCGGATCTGCCTCGTGAAGCCGACCCTCCCGAGCGCAAAGAGGAGCCCGATGACGGCAAAACCAGCCGTGAACCAGTGGAGGTTGCTTTGTAGGGTGTCGATGACGGTGTTGTCTTGCACCGTCGGTGACGGTGCGTTGAGCCAGAACGTGTTCATCACCTTGAGGAAGTCGAGGCCCGCTTCCGCGAGGCTCTTCACCCACTGGGTGATCTGGTCATCGGCCGCGTTCTGCAGCTTGCAGCCGACCTGCCAGAAGTGGCACTTGTCAGCCACTATCGATCGCCTCCCCCGTCGTCCATTGACCACTCCGTGAATGCCTGCGGGTTGGTCACTTCTGCGACGGTGAGGTCGCTCGTACCGAGGTCCGCCTTCCAGTTCTGAGCGGTGGTGTCCCACACCAGCGCGACTGTCCACGCTCCGACCGTGCTGCCCTGCTGTGCGGAGATCCGCACGGTGACAGCGTCATCGTCGGTGCCGATGAACTGGAACCCGGAGAACTGCGCGACGTCGCCACCGGTCTGGGTGTGCAGGTCCGGGTCCTCACCCGCGATCCACGCGCCCCGGGCTGTGTTGTCCACCGCCGCTTCCTTCGCGAATGCGGCATAGTCCCCGCCGGAGACACCATCGATGAAGTTCGCGGCGGCGAAGAGCGCACCGGTCGGCGAGTGCGCGAAGCAGCCCCACTTCGAGCCGTTGCTCACCGGCCCGTACGTCTTCGACGTTGGGACGAGCACATACCCGTCCGGCACCCAATCCGCTTTGGGCCCCTCGGTCGGGATCGAGGTGTCTTTCACCGGCACGTTGCACGCGCCGCTGGCTGGCTGGCCGGTCCCGCCGGCGACAGGAGCGCTCGATGGCGCCCTGTCGCCGGCGGCCGACGACTCCGTAGCGGTCGCCGGCGCCGTCTCTCGCGTCTGCCGCGGCAGGAACAGCGCGATGATGAGACCGACGATGATCACGAGCACGAAGCCGGCGGCGATGAACCATCCGGGGGTGAACGGGCTGGAGTTGCCGCCCGCGGTTTCGGGAACGGTGTTGTCATTCTTCTGAGCCATGCCGGTCACCCAGCCAGGGCGCCGATGAGGCCGCCGACCGCTGCCGTGGATCCGGCGGCGATCATCGAGATGATGATGCCCTGCAGGTGTTCCGGGGTCTCACCACGGCGGCGCTGGTTGCCGAGGTAGCCGAGGCCGAACAGCACGCCGATGACGCAGGCGCCGGCGACGCCCCATGCGATCCAGCGGATGACGGTGCTGATCCCGTCGACGCCCGGGGGCTGTTCCCCGGAGGTGTCGAAGTTCGCGGCGAGGACGGTGAGGGTGTAGAGGACGTTCATGCGGATGCTCCTTCGGTGATGCGCTCCGCCTGGCGGCGGACGTCGCGGATGATGTCTCGGACCCGTCGCGGGAGCGAGGGCAGGGTCGGCGCGGCAAGACGCCACGTCTCCTGCCAGGGCACATGCCACCCGTGGGGTGTCATGCGCAGCGCACGCCGTGCAGCGGTCTGCTGTGCGGTGGCGAGTTTCGAGGCGTCGTCGACGAGGACGACGCCGATCAGCTGACCGCCGGGGAGGGCTTCGCTTGTCCACTGGCCAGCGAGTCGGGTGACTTCGTCGAGGCCGGCGTAGTGGGTGCGAGCGACGGCAACCACCGGGATGATCGGGGCCGGTCGCTGCCATCCGGCGAACACCGGCCACTGCGTGCTCGCGTCCAGCACCGATCCGTCGCCGGCTTCGGTCAGCAGCCGCACCAGCGTCGACGTGCCGGCGCCCCCGTGCAGCCCGACGACGACCAGGTCTGGCGCTGACGTGATCTCGACGAACGGCCGCTGAGGGCTGTCGGCTGCAATCGGCACCTGCTCGCCGGTCGGGATGGCTGGCCCGCGCAACGAGAGGGCGTCGGCGTCGACACCGAACAGGGCGTCAGGCTCGCCGCCCATCGCCTCGTCCACGGGAGCCACGACCTCGCCGGTGGCTTGCACGAATCGGTTGACCATCGCGTTACGCCACGTTCTCGGTCGACGCGCCGGCATCGATGGTGCCGGGGTCGGCGAGGAGGTCGGGCAGGTCCGTGGCGGGCTGGTCGCGGTTGTCGATCCACCACCGGGCCCGGTCGATGCGGGCCGCGGGCTCGAGCACGTCCGCCTGGAAGTCGGCGTCGTCCAGGGTGCCGGCTTCGACCAGCTCTGCGTACGCGTTTCGGATCATCCGGTGCCGCACCTGCAGCGCCCACGCCGCCTGCTTCTCGGTGCCGATCAGTGCCGGCGGCAGTCCGTCGCGTTCGGCGGCCTCGGTGGCCTCTGCGAGCTCCTTCGCTTCGCGAGCTGCCCGGTCGCCGCTGTCGGTGCCCTGCTGCTTCTTGAAGCAGCGGGAGCACACCAGGTGTTCCCCGTACCAGCGGGCGCTGCGAGCTCGCTCGCCCGCAGGCTTGTCTGACAGGTCCCGGTCCTCGGTGTGCCCGCACTTGTACGCCACGGGAAGGTGTGTTGCTGCACTCATCGTTCGTTCCTTTCGATTCGGTTGGTCAGCGGGGCAGCCGGACCGTTGCGGACCAGTCGCACACGGTCAGGACGTCGCCGTCCGCGATGCCGGTTGGCATCCCGGGTCGGAGCACGGCGCTGGGGATCCCCGGCCGGGTGAGGGTGGTGCCGTTGCCGGAGTGCAGGTCCGTGACGGTCGGTTCCGACCCGACCCACTCGATCCGCAGGTGTGTCTTCGACAGCGACAGGCTCGGGTCCTCGAGCACCTGCAGCGCCGCGGTGTCCTCCAGTGACGCTCGGAGGGGGTGGCGGCCGCAGATCGCCGTTCCGGCGACGACCACCGGTTCGTTGCCATCCACCTCGAGCAGCACCACCTGCCGCGGCGGCGCCGGCGTCCGCAGCACGGTCGACCACGCGACGTCGTCGACGGCTGATGCCATCGGTTCGTCGGCGACCGGGTCGGCCTCGATCGGCTCGTCGCTGCCAAGCCACGGCTCGGCAGGGACCTGCGGAGCGGCGCCGTGCTCTCCGACGCGGACGGTGCCGTCCGGGTCGACGAGGATGCTCAGCTCCCCCCACGCCGCAACGGGCGGGTCCATGGCCGGGTCGAGGACACCAGCAAGCACCGGCTGCCCGACGCGGCGTGCCTGGCCTAGGAGAGCGAGGATCGCGGCGTCACGTGCGGCGCCAGGTGTTGCCGCCTGCAGGGCGCTCTCGGTGCCGTCGATGGTCACCGACCCGCGGCCGGTGGTGCTGATCGTGACCCGGGGGTCAGGAAGGGTGCTCATTCGGACGCTCCAGTGCTCGGGGCCTTGTAGAGGTAGGTGGCGGTGACCTTCGTCGCGACGACGAAGGCGCCGTCGGCGTTCACGACTGCAGGCAGGACCGGTGTCCCGCTCGTCGTGCCGGTGCCAGTGAGTGCTCCGGGGAACGGCTCGCCGCGCAGGGTGCTCTTGCTGGTCAGGGCGGCCGCGACGGGTGCCGACTGCGCGGTGCCGTACACGGCGGTGTCGCTGACGACGTCGGGTGTGAAGTCGTCCGTGGCCGAAACGTGCACGCGGTCGCCCTGCAGTTGCACGACGACGTCGCCGACGGCGACCGTGCGGCCGCTGACGGTGTGCAGCACGTCGGCCGAGGACGGCACAGCGGACGGGTCGACGGGAGCTGCGCCGACGACTCGGTTGCGCTGCAGATCGATGACGGCGACGCGGTCGCTCCCGCCAGAACGGTCCGCCTTCCAGACTGCGAGCAGGTGCGTGTCATCGATCCCGTACACCTGCGACGCCGCGCCCTTCGCACGCGGCGGCCGCGGGAGCTCCTTCTTCGTCCGGGTGTTGTCCCGATCGATGCGCCACCACGCGTCACCGTCGGAGGCGATCACTGCGGTGTTCGTCGCGAGGACGGGCGTCGCGCCCACGGGCACGTCGACCTGGTGCAGCTTCCCCTTCGCGGTGATGGTCGCTGCGGTCTGGTCGCCGAGGTCGATCAGCGGTGTCGATCCGTCGAATGTGACGTCAGATCCGGTCGGCAGCGCGACCTCTTGTGCTTTCGCGGCGACGCCGACGGGACCCTTGAGGATCCAGACGCTGATGGCCGTGCTGCTCGAGGTAGCGAGCACTGTGCTGCCGTCGATTGTCGTGGGGTGGAGGTCCGCTGACCCCGAGGGGGCGCCCTTGCCGCGCCAGACGGTGCGACCGGTGCGAGTGTTGATGCCGAGGAGGTTCTTCCCGTCGGCGGCGGTCACGACGACCTCGTGCGGCCCGGTGGCCACGGCCGTGCTCCGGTCATCGACGAGCCGCGCCCACGCCGCCGACTGTGCGAATCCCTCGGGGACCGGCACCGGGATGTTCGCCCCCTGCCGTGGCGCAGACCAGGGGGTGGCCACGGGGCCCGGCTGGTGGGTCAACTTGAAGGTCAGCGCTCCCGCGAGAGCGATCGCCACGACGGCTCCGCCGGCGATGGCAGCCGTGAGCGTCTTCCGGGTCAGCAGGTGACGCTTCTCGGGGGCTTCCACCTCCTCATCAACCGGGTAGGCGCGTCCCTCAGCCGTGACGATGAGTCGGTGCTCCTCGCCGACGTCCGAGCCCTCTTCCGGGGTGTCGATCGCGCGCACGCGGACCGCCGGCAGCCCATCGTCCGCGGCGAGCTTCGCGACTGCTTCGACACCGGCTGCGTGCCAGTTCTCGCCCGGCTCCACGCCAACGGCGCGGCCGTTGACCACGATGCGGTTCTCCTCGTCACGGTGGAGCGTGATGACGGGGAACGGGGGCACTGTGGTCGGGTCGAACGTGTCGGGTTCGATGCTCTGGTCGCTCATGCGTTCTTCACTCCCTGGAACTCCCAGTGCCATGCCTCGTGCGGGCCGACCCCGCCGGGCTCTGCCCATGCCGGGTGGACCCATCCGTAGGTGCCGGCGTGCTTCTTCAGCCAGGCGTAGGTGTCGTCGTCGTAGGCGATCGTGTTGTGGGACTGCGTCCCGAAGTCGACCGCGAGCGCCCACCCGTGGTTGGACGTTCCCGGGGTTGCTGCGTTGCCGCCGTACTGCTGTTTGGCCTCCTCCTGCCGCGCGAAGCTGCGGTAGGCATCGTTCAGGGGCAGCTCGTAGCCGAACTCCTCCTTGAACGCGGCGCTCATCTTGATCAGGGCCTGCGCGGCGTCCGGGCGCAGGTACATCGACCCGATCCAGGACTGGTCCTTCGTCCACGGGATGATCTGCAGCTGGCTCTGCGGGATCTTGCCGTTGTCGTACCCGCCCCACTTGCCCGGCTTGGTGCCGTTCGCGGGGGCGTAGTTGCCTGCTGCGTCCTTGACGCACGCGGCGGTGCTGGTGGCCACCTTCACGCCGGCGAGGGCGTTGACGACCTTCGTCGCGGCCGCAACGTACTTCGTGTAGTAGTCGGGATCGGAGTTGATCTGCACCTTGTTCGCGGCGCGGGAGGGCGTCATCTGCTCCCATCCGGAGATGGTCTGCAGCTTCTTGAAGAAGTTGGTCGCGCTGATCTTCGGGTTCATGCGGTCCTCGTAGGACCCCCATGCCCCGTTGGCGCGCTGCTGGAACAGCCCACGGCTGTCCGGACCGACCGCATCGCCGCGGTCCAGCACCCGGAGCCCCGACTCGCCCATCGCCGTCATGACGCCGACCAGCTGCGCCTTGCTGTCGAGGTGCAGTGCCGTCGCGGCGTTCATGATCGCGGCCGCGTTCGTCAGCTGTTCCTTGCCGTAGCCCTCGATTGGCTTCTCTGGGATCGACCCCTTCGCAACCGTCTGGGCGACGGTGCTGCTCGAGACGGTGCAGTCATCGCCGCCACCGAGGAGCGTCACGACCCCAACAGGCAGTAGGAGCACCATGGCCAGGCCCACGGCAACGATGCCGCCGGCGCCGCCGCCGCCCTGCTCGCTCACCGGGACACCACCATCCACTGGTCCCGATCGAAGGACTGCTCTTCCCCGTCAACCCCAAGTCGCAGGACCTCAGGGGTCGACCCGAGGTACACGCCAACACGCGTGTCGTACTCCCAGCCATCAGCCGTGTGCCGCCAACGCAGCAGCGTCACCGGACGCCCGCGGTTCAGGTGCGGTGCTGCCACACCGCGAGGGTCGTGGCGACGCTGACGGTCTGCTGTCATTGCCCCGGTCATCGCGACGCCTCGCTCTCGGATTCGCTGGTCGACGTCCATCCCTGCCGACGCAGCTCCCGAACGATCTGGCGGACCCGCGTCGGGCTCAGTCCGGCGTAGAACGCCGTGTCATCGCCGCCGTGGATCACGGCGGCCTCGGCGATCGCCTCGTCCCGAATCGCACGTGCCCGGCGGTAAGCACGAGTCGCGTCCGTGACCTGCTGGAGCTGAGGTCCGGTCAAGCGCTCGCGCATCATCCCTGCCCCGCGAAGCACGAGGACGGGCAGCTGGAGCAGCAAACTGCTTTCGCCGCCAGGAACCTGTGTGCTCAGCCATCGCGATCCCCTCTCGGCGTGTGATGCCCCGTCTCGGCCGCTCAGCCCCTCTTCCGGGGGTAGAACTTCCGTCCCAGGATGCCCTATTTAGAGCCGAGCGTGTTGCGTCATGCTCTTTTTGAGGCTTCAAGAGTTCCCTTAGTACGCCAATAGGGTCATCGCGTGGGTAGACAGGGCAGCGGCGAACCGAACGAGTTCTCGAGGGCGTTCGTTGACGCGGTCGATGACCTGCGGATCCAGCGCGGGATCACGACGCCAGCTCTGATCGCCCAGGCTGGGTTCAGCCGCGGCTACTACTACAAGCGCACCCGCGGCGAGACCTCGTTCAACACGAACGACGTGCAGACGATCGCCGAAGCGCTCGGCGTCTCTGTGGGCGAGCTCCTGGCGCCGGCCATCACCGAGATGGAGCGGCTGCACGCTCCCCGGGATGAACGCCTGGAGCCAGCACTTCTCGGCTACCGGCTGCGGAAGCTTGTCGCCCTCCATGTCGCTCGAACCCCTGCTCCCCCGGTCGACCGTGCGGTGCGCGCTGCGTTGGCGAAGCGCGGACGGCTTCTAGCTGGTGCCGACTGGGAACGGCTCCTCGCCGGCGAGCCCACGGACGTGACGAGTGACGACCTTCGTGCGATCGCGGACTTCTTCGACGTGCCCCCGGAGTACCTGCTGCGCATCGCACTCCCCGGTGTCGTCGATCTCGTCGACGCGCGGCTGGAAGTGGAGATCGCCCTGGCAGAGACTGGTGTTGGGATCGCCGCGCGCTCGGTCAACGCAGCATCCGCGGCCGAGCTCCTGGCGATTGCCGAAGCGATCCGCGCCGCGGCGCCGACCGAGCGGGGAGGTACCGAATGAAGAAGATCCGAACGCAACGACTCACCACTCAGCTTGCTGAGGACGCCATCGCCCTGCTATCCCTGCCCGCCGGCCCGCTCACCTTTGAGACGCTGCGAACGGCCGTGGCCACCTGGCTCGGTAAGCCGCTCATCATCGACCCGCTGAACTCACTCCCTCCGCGTGACCACCCCGCGAGCGTGACGGGCTTGTACCTCGACACGGCAGACGCCGGACGGGTGTACTTCCACCCTGACGACCCCCGCCTCTACCAGCTGTTCGTGATCCTCCACGAGTTCATGCACATTGCCGCAGGGCACGGAGGGTGCCACGTGCCCGTCGAGGTCATGGAACGGGGCTATGCCGGCGTGACCGCAGAGATCACCGCGGCACGGGCCCGCGTGCCTGTGCGGACCTCCCTCGAGGATGCTGGCGCTGTCGACGTCGAAGAGCTCGTAGCCGAGCGTGGAGCGATGCTCCTGCTCGAGCGCCTTCAGAAGTCCACGCTGTCTGCAAGCGAGGAAGCCTTCGCGTGATCCCAGCTGCGTTCTGGGCTGCCGTTGGACTCCTGCTCCTTCGAGTCAATGCGATGGGTAACGCAGCGCGACGTCCGGCGTTTCTTGCCGCAGCGCTTGCCGTCGTCGGCATCGCCACGGTGGGCGTCGTCTGGCCCGTCGAACCCCTCGATGCGCTCCTAGGCGACGTCAATGCCATCGATCTGATCCAGGTACTCGCAGCCACTGCAGCCTTCTGGTTCCTGCGGGACGCCACACGCGCTCACGCTGGCTCGGCGGCTCGGTCACGCCTGCCCATCCTGATCGCCGTGCTCGTTGCGGAGACGGTCACCTTCATGGCGATTCCCGATCACAACGGGGAACCGACGACCTACATCCACGAACACCTGCAGTACCCGGCCACGTGGGTGCACATCGTCATCTACATGGTCGCGATGGGCTGGTTCGCCGCCGATTCCATCGGCGTGCTCCTGCCCCAGCCTCGCGGAGTGAACATCCTGTTCATCATCGGCTTTGCGCTCGTGGTACTCGCGATCATCGCCGAACTCGTCGACGTCACCAGAGTGTTCATCGACGGACAGCAGACCCCGTTCTCACGGGCGATGCTCGTCGCGTTCAACAGCCTCTTCTACCCCGGCATCGTCGCCATCGGTGTCGCACACGGATGGCGGACCCTGCGCCGGCTCGTCACTGTCCTTCGGTGGCGCCTGATCTCGCTCCGCCTGTTCGTCATGTCTGCCCGAGACCAGAGCGCAGGTAGGCCCACGCTGCGCCTCCAGGGCAGCGCAGAGGTGGTTGCCGCGCAGCGGTACATCGAGCTCCGCGACAAGATCGTCGCCGGCCGCCTCGAGGTCACAGAACAAGAGCAGCGCTACTTACAGCGAGTAGACGAACGGCTCGCGAAGGGAGTCACCGCATGGGCGCTATCGGTGTAGCAGCAGGGGCAGCCACCCTGACGGTCATGGCCGCGGCGACCGCTGCGGGCGTGGTGGTCGCGAAGAAGGCGATCCACCCACGCCCGAAGCGAACCGTCACCGTCGTCGCCGTCGACGATGCCAGCATCACCGTTCAATCAGACGAGCAGACACGGTGTCCTGGTGAGTACCGCGTGTACTTCAACGACGGCCAGCACAGCCTCCTCGTCGGCGACGTGCTCGACGACGACGGCCGTCACGTCCGCCGGACCATCCTGGGCGAACCCACGGCTGTTCCGGCAGCAGAGGACAAGCTTGTCTGGAGTGGGTACCTCCTAGACACTCCAGCGGCGGTGTCGTCCTCCTTCGAAGAGGTTGCGATCACCGCTGACGGCGACACCCGCAAGGCCTGGTACTTCCCCGTCGACGGCGCCACGACCTGGGCCATCCATGTGCACGGGATCCACTCGGGCCGGCAAGCCATCCTGCGGGCCGTACCCGACACTCTCTCGGCCGGAATGAGCTCCCTCGTCATCGGATACCGCGGCGACGTCGAAGACGGCCGCGGCCTGCCGGCGACGTTCGGCACAGACGAGTGGCACGACCTGGACGCGGCGATGCGTCACGCTGTCGACCATGGAGCCGAGCGCCTGGTGCTCGTCGGATGGTCGATGGGTGCGACGATCGCTCTTCACGCGGCCGCGCGCTCCACCCTTCGCAACCGGATCGACGCCATGATCCTGGTCTGTCCAGCCCTCGACTGGTTCGCCGCCCTGCGTGCCGGCGCGTTGAAGGCAGGCTTCCCGGGGGTCCTTGGCTCTTTGGGGGCTCTCACGCTCACGATCCCCGGTCTCGCGCGCTTCGCTGGCCTCCGGAAGGCCATCCCCATGCGCTGGATGCGTCCGACCCCACCCGCTGGGCTACCGATCCTCCTCATGCACAGCTCTGGCGACCGCGATGTTCCCCTCGAGGTCTCCAGGCGCTTCGCGGCTACACCAGGTGCGTCAGCCACCCTCGTGGAGATCGCGCCCTGCCCGCACGGCATGGAACTCAACCGTGAGCCGGAGCCGTTCCACGGCTCGATCGCACGCTTCCTTTCGCAGAACTCGGCTCTATCCACGGCATCCAAGGTGCCCGGATAAGGTACGTTTGTGCCGGGCGGGGCCGCCGACAGGGGACGTCGTCGCGTGTACGCCCGGCCTTTCAAGTCACGCACCTAGGGAGAGGGCAGTCGATGAGCGGTATCCGACACACCGACGCAGCCTCCCGAAATAGACCGCGTGTTAACACCAGACTCGTTCCCATGACCGGATCGAACGCAGGTGTGAAGCGCAATCGCCTTCCCCGCGGTGTTGACGCCGCGCGGATCCGAGACGTCGCGCTGCACCCGGACACGGGGCAGGACTACCACGACGCTGCCCGCGCATCGGGGAACCTGAGCATCTCGCTCTACCTCGAGCGCCTGCACGCTCAGCTCATCGCCGAGCGCGGCGCCCTGCCGATCCTCGACGATCCCCGGGAGGCCGCCCACACAGCCGCCTAAACGACAGAACCCCCGCACGAGGCGGGGGTCCGGGGCCAAGCCCCAAGTCATGTGTCTCACAACCTGCTTGTCGCCAAACAGTTCAGGTTCTGAGGTTCCGAGAGAAGAAGCCCGGTTGGAGCCGGGAGCCTTCGTCGTACCGCCACCCCGAGAGGAGGAGGTGTCGCCATCGTAACGCACGTTGCTGCGCCCGGTATAGATCAATCTGCCCGCGTGTCCTCTTCGGATACCGCCTGGGCGTTGACGCGCTCGATCGCGCCTCGTCGGTATGTGAACCGCATGATCGCGGAGGCCGACGGGACGATCCGGTCGAACAGTTACCCGTCGAAGTTCCCGACTGCAGGGCAGACTCCCCCGTCGACGCCGTGGACGATCGACCTGACCGACCTTGACGGTCGGTTCTGGTTCGCCGCGTTCGACCTCGACGCGAAGACACCGGAGGACTTCGACCAGGCGGCCGAGGACCTTGGGGTGCTGGTGCGGATCCTCCGCGACGCGCAGGTGCGGCACGTGGTGTGCCGCTCGAGCCCCACAGGTGGGTTCCACGTCTGGGTGCCCCTTGCCGGCGTCGACAAGGCCACGATGGTGCAGCTCGCTGGCGCCGCACGCGCTGTCCTGCCGTCCCTTGACCACGGGCTGCTCTGCAACGACCGCACCGGCGCCGTGCGCCCGCCCCTGACCCCGCACGCACGCGGTGGCGCGTCCGAGGTGATGGCTGGCGCTGACGACGTCGACGTGCTCCGCATCCCGACCGTCACTGCCGGCGATCTCCTCCGGGTCACGGCCGCGTTCCGTGAGCTCCGCCCGACCGTGGATCCCGCGGACTCCTCCCCCACCGGTCCTGTCGACGCCCGTCACCGGGTGCACCGGTCGCTGCCGGCGTGGGGTGAGGCGCACATGGGAACCGTTGCTGGCGGCCGTGACCCGTCACGCACCGGCTACCTGTGCCTGCTCGCGGCCGCGGTGTCCGGGTGGACCCTCGCTGACGTCGAGCACGCCGCGAAGACCGCACCGGGCATGGAGCACTACCGGACCCGGAACCGTCCTGCAGGCGGCCGCGAGCCCCGTACCGCAGCCGAGGCTGCCGCGCGCCTCGAGCGGCAGTGGGCGAAGGCGCAGGAGCGGGCGGTGCTGTACCGGTACGCGCCCGAGGAACGCGAGCAGCGCGATCTCACCCAGCTGAACGGGATCGTCGACGTCGTTGAGGCCATGCTGCAGGCGTTCACTGCCTCCCCCGGCCGCTGGACCCGCACCGAGGCGGACTTGCACGACAGCACGGTCCTGACCTACCTCGCCTGGGTGTCTCTGCGCTCCGGCTCTCGCGACGTCGGCGCCGCGCTTCGGTCCGTGGCGATCGCTACCGGGATCCCCTCGAGCACCGTCGACCGCTCACTCCGCCGCCTCCACGCGGCCGGATGGATCACCCGCCGACGCCAGGCCGATGGCCCGAACGCCGCCGTCTGGCGGCTCACGGAACGGTTTTCCACACCCTCCGTACATGTCGGGCCACTTCACGATGTGACCGCCCGCCCCCCGGCCGAGCTCTTCGACGTGAGAGTCACCCTCCTCGACGCGCTGGAAGACCGACTTGACTCCGGACGGCACGACGTCTTCACCCGCGCAGGACTGGGACCCACGGCTCGCCGTGTCTACGAGAGCCTGACCACTGACGAGCAGGCACCGGAAGTCGTCGCTAACCGCGCAGGGCTCCCCCGCGGCCGCGCACGAGCAGCACTGGCACGCATGTGCCGCTGGACACTCGCGATCGCCACACCCACCGGCTGGCGCCGACGACTACAGGACTTCCGCACACACGTCGCCAAGCAGCTCGGCGTCGACGGGATCCTCCGGCGACGGGAACAGCAGTACCTCGACGAGCGGGACCTCTGGGCCTGGTGGCAGAACCACCTCATCCGCAAGGCCGGCAGACGCGGCCGTGACCGCACCCCCACCACCCAGATCGTCATGTTCCGAGCCGTCGACGACCACGGCGGCCCCGAGGCGTACCCGGCCTACCCATGCGCGAGCGACGGCCTAGCCGACCACCAAGAAGCCATGCGGTTCGTGCGACGCGGTTTGCTCCAGGAGCTACGAGACATGGAGCTGGCAGCTTGAACGTGTTAACTCCAAGTTTGAAACTATCAACTAATAGTTGCGACTCTCTAGGTCGGCCCCTAGGCTCTACTTGGCAGCTAACAACTGGGAGTTGCTAGTTGACAGTTTTGACCTGTCAAGTACGCTCTACTTAGGAGTTGCGAACTCCGAACTACGAACTTGCGGTGGCAAGTTGGAGGATCAGATGCGCATCGTTACTGTGCTCAACCAAAAGGGCGGCGTCGGCAAGAGCACTGTCGTCATGAACCTGGCGGCCATTGCCGCGAAGCACTCCCGTGTCTTGGTTGTCGACCTTGACCCGTCTCAGCGCACTCTCACTGATTGGGCTGAGACCGCCGATGAACAGGGGATCGCGCTGCCGTTCGACTTCACCGACGAGAACGATCCTGCAGTGCTTCGTCAGCTTCGTGCCGCCGCCAGCTGGGACACGATCTTCGTAGACACCCCTGGCAACCTTGAACCCTCCGCCGCGGAGCGCATTGGCTTGGTGTTGGACTCGACCGACTTCGCAGTCCTTCCACTGGAGCCTCAGCCGGCGAGCATCCGCCCGCTGCTCCGGACGATCAAATCTCTCGTGGAGCCACGTGGCATCCCGTACCGCGCTGTTATCAGCCGCGTGGGTCGCAACGAAGCTTCCTACGCGCGCAAGGATGACACTCTTACGGCCCTCGACGGCGCCGGGATCCCGCATCTGAACACCTGGATCCGCGAGTACATCGCGCACTCGGATGCGCAGGGGACCGGTGAGGTCGTCACCAATTACGCGTCGACCCGCAACACGAGCCTCGCGGTGGACGACTTCATGTCAGCAGCGCTCGAGCTGACGACGATCTGGGCTAACGAAGGGAAGTAGTCATGGCGCGTGCAAACCTCGCCGGCATCATTGGCAAGCAGGTCGAGACCGTCCTAGTGCCGACTAACAAAGCGGAGCCCGAGAAGCCTCAGCCATCTGCGGCTGTCGCGAACGACGTCGGAGCAGATGTGCCGAAGTGGCTAACGTTTGAGCCGAAACCGACGCGACAGCGTCGCGACCAGCTCGACTGGATCGAAGCCAAGCGCAAGGAGCTCAACGTCCTTCGCGGCCGGGCGGGCGAGCGGTTGACAGACAACACCCTCATCCGAGTTGCCGTCGACCTGCTCATCGCGAACGGTGAGCGTTTGAGTGGCACGACTGAGGCAGAGCTACGCGAATCTTTGGGCATCCGCGACTCTGATCTGTCTGGCTGAGTTGCAACTTTCAAGTTGCTAACTGATCGTGATGTTTCGTTAGGCGGGGTTGCTCGGCCGGGGTGCGTCTAAGGCTGCCTGCGCGGGGACCGCCGGCGCGATGACCTCCGTCGTGAGCTCCGCGGTGGCGGAGAGGATTGCCCGGTTGTACTCCTCGATGTCGGCGCCGGTAGCGACCGGGGTATGAACGATCAGAGCAATCGCGCCCAACGCTGTCGCGAGCCGTTTCACGCCCGACAGCACGCCCTTTTCCGTTGGGGGCGGCACCATTGACCATGGGTAGAGCGCCAGCTGACCCCGGAAGCGCTTGGCTTCTCGTATCAGGGCGTCTACGCCACCGATCTTGAAGAGGTCGACGTCGTGGATCGCGGAGTACGCGTACCCGAGCAAGGTCTCTCGCACTGCTGCCGGGAGATCCGTGGCGTCGTTGATCGAGTCGATCAATGCCTGCGCACTGTCTCGGACTTCTGCTAACTGGTCGTCGGACGGGATCCCAACTCCAGGTAGGCGCTGCAGCAGGCGGCTGCAGCTCTTCAGCGACTGCACGTGTCCAGAGTTGAAATGGCGCGTCATCTGCCCCATGCCACTTGTCGATTCGGCCACGACTGACAGTGCGTACCGAGCCGCGGTGAGAGCGGGGGTGTAGTCCTCGAGGTTCTCTTCGGCATGCTCGGTCGATCGAAGCAGATCCACGACTGCGTTCGGCAGCACGAAGAGCGGAGCTATGCCGCTGATGATCTCGCCGCGGCCTGCACCGTCTGGAAGATCAAGATAACGTCGCCACCCCTCGAGGATCGAGTCGTTCGGGTTCTCCTGTTCGCAGTGCGCCAGGAATCGGTAGAGCCTGCCTGCCGGGTCACTGAGGAACTTATCCACGGGTTGACGTTATCTCAGCCTCGATGGCTTCCGCTCGAGGAAGTGCGAGGTCAGATGATGCTTCCACTGGGTGTCTGTCGAGCGCTCGGTAGACCGTCGCGCGGCCAATGCCGAACAACTCGACGAGCTCGGCGATCGAGTGGTCACCAGCGCGGTGTAGCGCGACGAGATGACGTTCTTGCGCGGGGGAGAGCTTCGGCTTTCGACCCTTGAGCTTGCCACGGACTCTCGCGGTGGCCATCCCTTCTCGGGTGCGTGCACGGATCAGGTCGGATTCGAACTCAGCGACCATGCCGAGCACGTTGAACAACAGCCTGCCGACGGGGTCGGTGGGGTCGTACACCGACCCGCCCAGGTTCAGGCGGACGCCACGACGGGTCAGCTCCTCGGCGATGTCGGTAGCATCCCTCAGCGATCGCGCGAGCCGGTCAAGCTTAGTGACGACGAGTGTGTCTCCTGGGCGGCAGGCCGCCAGTGCTGATTTCAGCCCCGGGCGATCGCGCCTCGTTCCCGTCATGCCCTTGTCGGTGAACACGCGTTCCGCCGGTACGCCGAGCCCCACCAGGGCGTCGGTTTGCGCGGTGAGGTCCTGGCCGTCGGTCGAGACGCGGGCGTAGCCGAGTGTCCATCCGGGTTCCATGCTTGGAGTCTCGCATAGGGCGCCGTCACCGGAACCTATTCCGGACTACCTATCTGAGACGTGTCGCCACCAGGTGTTCCGCGGGTTCGGAATCGAGCTCGATCCGTCTCGGTAGCCAATCGGCGGTTTCGAGGGGTCGTTGCAACGGGTGGTTGTTTCGGGTCCGAGAGTAGCTGCTCGAATGCTTCTGCTGGGGTGCGATAGACCAGCGTTTTGCGGGGTCGTCCGTTGAGTTCCGCGGCGACTTCGCGGAGCCGTTCCGGTGTGTGGACGGTGAGGTCGGTGGACTTGGGGAAGTACTGCCGGAGCAGACCGTTGGTGTTCTCGTTCGAGCCCCGCTGCCAGGGCTTGTGCGGGTCGCAGAAGTAGATCGCCAAGTCCGTGGCGAGAGTGATGTCTTTGTGCCGGGCAAGCTCGGTGCCCTGATCCCACGTCAACGACCGACGCAGATGCTCGGGCAGGGTTTGAATGGTGGGGATCATCGCGTCGCGGACCGCGTCGGCACTGTGCCCATCAGGCAGGTGGAGCAGCATCACGTATCGGGTCGTGCGTTCGACGAGGGTGCCGATCGCGCTCCTGGCGTTGATCCCGACGATCAAGTCCCCTTCCCAGTGGCCGGAAACGGCACGGTCGTCGGCCTCGGCGGGGCGTTCACTGATCAGGATCATGTCGCGGATCTTCGACCACGACGCCCGCCGCGGCTCGCCCCGATGGCGGCGGATAGCACGGCCGGTGCGGAGGTGTTTATGGAGGTCAGCGCGCAGGTGACCGCGGCCCTGGACGAACAGGGACTGGTAGATCGTCTCGTGCGACACGTGCATCTCCGGCCGGTTCGGGAAGGACCGTGCCAGGTCATCACGGATCTGCTCCGGGTACCAGTTCCGCACCAACCGCAACTCGACCTGCAGGGCAAGCTCGACCCGGTCAAGCTTCCGGGGCTTCGGGCGCCGCGCTCGGACTCGACACTGCTTCTCCGCCGAGTACGGCCGGTAGTTCCCGCCAGCTGCAGCGTTCCTGCTGAGCTCGCGACTGATCGTCGATGGTGCCCGGCCGAGGGCTTTCGCGATCGCGCGCACGCCGGCACCGTTGATGCGCATATCCGCGATCTGCAGCCGCTCCTCCTGACTCAGGTACCTGTCCGAGCGAGGCTTGTGGGCGAACGGGTTCCGCCCGCCGGCTGCTTTGACCCATCGGTATCCCTGACGTCGATCCACGCCGACAGCATCACAGGCCGCCGTGCGCCCGAGACCTTGTCTCAATAGCTCCCAAAACCGCGCCTCCCGCGCACGGTGTTCAAGCCTCGATCCCATCTGCAACGCTCCGATTCACGGTGGTGTTGCAACGACCAGCTGAACCCAAGATCGGCTATCGAGACGAGGGGGCAACCGCGGGTGAGCGATCCGTTGTTGTCGGAGCGATAGAGGAAGATCGCTACATGGGCGAAACGCTCCGGGCGAAACTGCACCGTTCGATCGGGGGAGCGGTATGCCGTTTCCGGGCTCGTCACCGGCTCGTCCTCGTGGAGCATCACTGGCACGAGCTCGACGGCCCTTCCCGCCTCGTGGCTTCTGCGGGCATCGAGCTGAACTTGACGCCCATGGCGCACCATTCTGCCCGCCGGCCCTTCTGCACGACTTGCTGGCAGCTCCCCGGAGACTGAACACGCGGCTCGTACCCTCGCGAAGACCTGCCCGCAAGTCAAGCAGCGGCAGGCGGCGTCAAATGTTGTTCGTACCGCGCACTGCTGGCAGAGCCCAGCAGTAACCAGTGTTAGATCGCGGGCGACTGTCGCGACGTGGACGCCGGTGTCGAGGCGACCACATCCGTCGCACCGGTTCTCAGCGTCGTACGGCTTGATCGCCTCGAGGTGGCCGAACTGACAGCCGTCGCAGACGATAGATAGCACCGGGTCCCACCCGAGCAGGTGGGATCGCATCGGGGCGAGCTGCGTGTGAGGGCAGCTGCCGCTACTCACCGCGATCGCGTGGTCAGCGAACGCCCGGTAGCCGATGGAACGAGAGAACCGACCGGCCTTCTCCCGGAACTTCATCTCCTGGTCCACGCTCTTCTGGATGCGTGCGCGTTCGGACTGTTCGGTGGCGTGTTTGCCGGACCAGTAGCGGAGAGTGTGGACGTCGCTGTAGAAGTACGCCTGGTCCGGTTCTGTGAGCAGCCGTGCGCCCCTGCCCAGGCGTGGATTCCAGAGGTCTGCGAGGGGAGTGGCCGGCAGATGCAGTTGTCCAACAGGCTGTTGGACAACTGCCCTGGGGGCACATCACCGTCCTCCTCGACCGGCTCGACGACCACGAGCTCCGTGACTGGTACGCAGGCCAGGCGGCCGCCCACGGGTGGTCGCGGAACGTCCTCGAGCACCAGATCCGGTCCGAGGCGCACACCCGGCTCCAGGCGGCGCCGACGAACTTCGCCGAGGTCCTCCCGCCGGGGGACTCGGATCTGGCGCAGCAGATGACGAAGGACCCGTACGTGTTGGACTTCCTCGCTCTCGACGGTGATGCGAAGGAACGCCACCTCGAGCAGGCACTGGTCGACCGGATCATCGACACCCTCCGCGAGCTCGGGGAGGGTTTTGCGTTCGTCGGCCGGCAGGTGCACTTCGACGTCGACGGGGACGACTTCTACGTCGACCTGCTGTTCTTCCACGTCGAGCAGCTCAGGTACGTCGTGATCGAGCTCAAGACCGGGAAGTTCAGGCCGGAGTACCTCGGACAGCTCGGCTTCTACGTCGCACTCGTCGACGACAAGCTCCGCCGACCCCAGCACGCGGACACGGTCGGCCTGCTGCTGGTCGCCGACAAGAACGACGCGGTCGTCCGGTACTCCCTTGCGGGACAGCAGACCCCGATCGGTGTCGCCAGCTACGACCTCCTCCCGCCCGCGGTCCGCGCGGCTCTGCCGTCGGAAGCCGACCTCGCAGCCGCACTGGCGACGGAGACCAACACCCTCGAGTCCTGACCAGGGGGTGCGTGCCACCAGCCGCCCCCGACGTGTCTCACTGAGGGAACCCCGGATTCACTTGATCGACGCAACACCTTCCTTCGAGGTGTTCCCCGTGTATCTCCCCGTGTCGTCTCCGCAAGCTGTCCGGTTCCTCGCCCTGATCCGGGAAGGACGAGGTCTCAAGCCCTCCACCCGCATCGCCGGTATCAGCAAGGAGACCGGATACCGGTTCCTGCGCGAGCGGTATCTGCAGCTGCGCCGCTCCGGTTCCGACCCCGCAGCAGCGTTGACCATCGTCGGTGTAACGAGCAGTCGCGTGGCCTCCTGGGAAGTGGCCCGCGCCGGCCCGGCCGGCTGCTGGGGCGTCGGGACAAGCTCTGACAGCTTCACCGGCGAGTAGCTCGAAGGCGGTGGCCCACACCCCAGGGGTGCGGGTCAGGCTGCTGCGCGGCGGTGTGCTGGTTGCTGGCGGGGAGCTGTGTGGTGCGGTAGTCGCGTCGGCGGACCACGGTGATGTAGGGGGCGAATGCGGCTCGCAGCTTGGCGTGGTGCTGTTTCGTGAGGTCGATTTCGTAGTCAACGCCGTCGAACGTGAACTCGACGGTGGTGGCGTCGGGTTCGCCGGTGAGGTCATCGACCAGTCGCATCAGGAAAGCCATCACCAGAAACCGTAGTCGGGAAGTATTTCCATTTGCGGTGGCTGTGCTGGCTGTGCTGGGTGTGCGGTGACAGTGGCGCGTTACGGACAGTCGTCGCGCGCCGACTTCGCCGGCATGGCAGTCGCTGTGGGCGTCGGCTGTCCGCGGGTAGTTCAGGGGTGGGTGAGGTGGGCGCGTTCGTGGGTTTCGCAGAGCCGGCCGGGGAGTTCCTCGCCGGTGTCGAGGTCGATCAGTGCCCACCCTTCGGGAACGGCTGTTGCCGTGCAGCCGGCGGCGTCGCAGGCGGTGAGGTCAGCGGGCTGCACCCACCGGGGATCCACAGTCCACACCTTTGGACTGTCCGTGCCCGCGGCGTCAGGGTTCGTATCGAACATGGCGGTGGTCGTGTCGGTGTTACCGAACGCTTCGAAGTCTTCAGCGACGGGGAGATTCCACTGTGAGGGCCGGTCCCGGTTCCGGCTCCGGTTGCGTCTTCCAGGATTCCGACGACCACGCATTCACATATGCTGCCAGCTCCGGACCGGTCCCCGGCGGCTGCCGTACCGCATCTTGACGGCGTCTGCACGAACCTCACAGCCGTGCGCCCCGTTCGGACTGTCGTCGCCGTCGTCGCCGGTCAGGGGCGGAGGTGTTCGTAGGGGTCGGGCGTAGCCGTGGCTGCCGTACTGGCTGGTGTGGTCGGGGCACCAGCCGTCATCGTGGGGTGATGTCCATCCCCAGGACCGTGCCCACGCCCGCGCCGTCTCCCACGACACCGCATGGTCATCCACTGCGACCGCGACGCGGTCGCAGCCGGTCGCGTCACACGTGACGATCACCGCGGAGTGAGAGCTCACCGGATCATTCTCCCGTGGCCGGGGTGGCCGGGGTGCCCGGTAGCGTCGGTGTGTGGGTTCGGCGTGGTGGGTGAACCAGGGGAAGTCGTGGCCGGTCGAGTCGACGTTGGGCGTGTTGTGGGCGCCGCTGCGGTGCCGCCGTGGTCAGCGAGTTCCGCACTTCGCACGGCTGACGGAGCTGCAGCCGGGTGGCACCGTGTTCCATTACACGGCGGGGTGCGTTGTCGCAGTCAGCGAAGTACTCGCCGCCGCAGAGCAGCATCACTGTCCGTACGATCCGGATGATCGGATCGGTCACCTGGTGCGGGTTCGTGTTCGCGAGCTCGACCGCTATGTGCCACTCCGCGAGATCCCCGAACCGGTCCGGGCTGGTTCTGTCAGTCTCGTTCAGGACCAAGGTGACGGTCTGATTCAGGACCACTTGGCTGCTGGGCGGTGTGGTGTGTCGGCTTGATTCAGGACCACCCGGACGGTTGCTTTGCGCGCTCACCGTGAGCGCGGGAAGCGTGGTGGTCGGATGGGAAGTCGCATGCAGCTGTTCGCTCAGATCCGGAGGGACGCTCGGGTCGAGGGGCTGGGTATCCGGGCGTTGGCACGGAAGTATCGAGTTGGTCGGGACACGGTCCGGCAGGCGTTGGCGTCGCCGGAGCCGCCGGCGCGGAAGACGCCGGTCCGTCGGGCGCCGAAGCTCGAGCGGTGGAGCCGATCATCGACGGCATGTTGCGACAAGATCTGGATGCGCCGCGGAAGCAGGTGCAGACCGCGACGTGGATCTGGAACCGGCTCCTCGACGAGCACGGCGCTGACGTGTCCTACGGCGTCGTCCGGGACTACGGCCGCGGGGAAACGTCGGGTGGACGGCTTCGTTCCGCAGGCGCATCTGCCGGCTGCGGAGGGCGAGGTCGATTTCGGTGAGGTCTGGGTGGTCATCGCCGGTGTGAGGACCAAGTGCTACATGTTCGCGTTCCGGCTCTCGCACTCCGGGAAAGCGGGTCTTGGTGATCAGGTCGCAGCGGTCCTTCGCCGCGTCGTTGTCAGTGCGTCCGGCGGTGGACGCGTGTAGCAGCTCGCACGGCCAGACGACGGACAGATGGTTCACGGGGGAGGGGGATCGTTGGGCTTGCCGTGTGGTGCGGCGGGACCGGCCCGGAAGGGCGGGGTTACTTCGTGACGGTGGTGGTGTTCTTCTCGCCGGCGATGATGTGGGGTGTGGTGCCGGTGTAGGTGACGGTGTTCCCGGTGCCCTCGAACGCGAGTTTCTTGACGTGTCCGAGGGGGATGTGTGTGTTGTTGACGGTGACCCACACGGTGGCGCAGTCGCCCAGGGCGGCCTTGCCGTTCTTGACGTCGGCGGTGGTGATGATGGCTTTCCCGTCGACGCACTTCCCGGTGGTCTCCGGCGCCGTGTTCGCAGCATCCGCCGTGCCGGTGGCGACGTTGGTCGACGCTGAGGACGACGCGGACGGGGTGGGCTTCGCCGCATCGTGGTGGCTGGTTGCGGAGCAGCCGGTGAGAGCGGCGAGGACCATGGCGGCGCCGAGGAGCGTGGTGGTGAGTTTGGTGGGCATGACGGGGTTCCTTTCGGAAGAAGAGACTGGTGGGGGGATGCCACTGTGGGGTCGGACCCGGGGTGTGATCCCGGCCCGACCCCACAGCAATGTGTTACTAGGCCCTGCTTGTTCCCGTTTGTGTTACTTCGACGGGGTGGTGGTGAAGGTGATCGTGCCCGTCACCTCGTCCGCTCCCGGCGCCCGGTACACGGTCTCGAGGGTGTAGTTCGTGTTCGTGTTCAGGTTGTGGCCGGTGAACGCCCAGTTCCCGAGCGCGTCCACCTTCCCGGTGCCGATGGTGCGGCCGCCGTTCATGCCGCGGATGATGACATCCGCACCGGTGGTGCCCTTCCCGGCGAAGTCGACATCCCCGTTCGGAGTGACCACGGTCGCACCTTCGGCCGGGGTATCGATGGTGAAGTCCTGCTCCACACCCTCGGACGGCGTCGTGGTGAAACTGATCGTGCCGTTCACCGGAGCCTGGTCAGGGACGGTGTACACGGTCTCGAGGGTGTAGTGGGTGTTCGGGTTCAGGTTGTGGCCGACCGCGGACCACGACCCGGCACCGGTTTCACCGGTGCCGGAGAATTCCACGTCCCCGGTCGGCGCGACCACGACGCCGCCCTCGGACGGCTTCTCAATGACCAACGGTGCGACTTCATCCTGCGCGTCGGGGTTGATGGTGCGGGTCTGGGTCGGGACGTTACCGCCCTTGGATTCCTGCCGGATCTCCAACGTCATCCGCTTCCCACCCGGGAGGGAGTCCGTGTCGAACGACCATCCACCGTTCGCGCGGACGTATCCGGTGCCGAGGACGCCGCTCTTGCCCTGATCGCGGACCGTGATTCGCGCATCCGGGTCCCCGGTCCCGCTCATCGCCAGCGGCCCGGTCGTGTTGTGGGTGGCACCCTCAACGGGCAGGTCCACGATGAGGGGCTTGCCGTAGTCCAGGCCCACTTCCACATCCCCGAACCGTTCACCGGCAACCACCTGCGACGTATGCACCTTGTACAGGCCCGCCGTGTTCGGCGCCGGCACCTGCACCGTGTACGCCCCCGACTCCGGTACCGGACCCGTCGACGCGACCACCGTGTCACCGGAACGGACCTCGACGCTCGCGCCGACGCTCGTCAACGAGCTCGTCGAAGCAGCCGACGAGAAACAGCTTGCCCGCACCATCGCCCGCTACGACCGCGTCAACCTGCTCATGATCGACGAACTACGCCGCGATTGTCGGCCGGCTCACGTCCACGGCACGATCATGAAGACCGGCACCGACTCCTACAGACTCGGCCACACCCGCAACCACCAACCACCAACCACCAACCACCAACCACCAACCACCAACCAGCCTGACCCAGGTGGTCCTGAATCAAGACGACACCTGGTCCTCAACCAAGTTGACGGAGACAGGTTCGGCCGCTCCCGCGGTGGCCCGTCCACCAAGGTCCAGGACCTCGCGATCTACTTCTGCAACCCCTCACAGAACGTGGCAGCGCGGCTCGAACGAGAACACCAACGGCCTGCTCCGGCAGTACTTCCCGAAGTCCACCAGCCTCAGCATCCACACGCTGGAACGGCTCCTCGAAGTCGCTGCTGAACTCAACGGACGCCCCCGCAAATTGCAGCACTGCGAGAGCCTGACTGCGAGCCATCAAGCCCGGGGTGCACCTGCCACCCTCACGCGCAGCATACGACGGTAGCAGGCGCCCCCTCCCAACTACCAACGCAGCTGTCGCACATGCATACGAAGCATCCATAATGTGTTCACTGAGCATGCGACATGTTACAGTGGAGTCTTGTTTCGATCACGAACGGGCCTGTGAGGTGGCATGTGAGCACGGTGGAGGCAGAGAGTCGAGTACTCGGCGGAAGAGATGCGGGGCAGATTTCGCACAACGTGGACCAGGCCTCGGCGTTGCCGGCCGGTTTTGGTCTGCTTGCAAAGCGGGCGGCCGGTACTGACGAGACGCCTCGAGGTGCGGTCATGACGAAGCGGATCCTCGACCTGGTGCTCGCCAGTGTCGCGTTGGTGGTGTTGCTGCCAGTGTTCGCGGTAATCGCCGTGGTTGTCCGTCTGCAGGACGGTAGTCCAGTGTTGTTCCGTCAGCAGCGTGTTGGGAAGAACTGCGCGGGGTTCACAATGCTGAAGTTCCGCACGATGCGTCCCGATGCGGAGGAACGCCTTGCAGAGCTGATGCACCGGAATGAGGGGTTCGGTCCACTGTTCAAGATCCGCGACGACCCCCGCATCACCCGGGTCGGCGGGTTTCTGCGGAAGACGTCGCTAGATGAGCTGCCACAGCTGTGGAATGTCCTCGTTGGGGATATGTCGCTCGTGGGGCCGCGGCCGGCGCTGCCACGTGAAGTGGCGCAGTGGGAACCGGCCGCGTTTGGCCGCCTCACAGTGCGGCCGGGCATCACGGGGCCGTGGCAGGTCAACGGCCGATCAGATCTCCCCTGGGATGAAGGCCTGCGCCATGACCTCGAGTACGCCGCGAACTGGTCCGTCGGCACCGACATGATCCTGCTCGCCAAGACGGTCCCGCGGGTGCTGTTTCCCCGGGGCGCGTACTGACCCGCACCATCCTGGAACCGATCAGCAGCCGCCATGGTCCGCCGTGGTGTTCACCCGAAGGAAACCCGATGGAACTCACCGACTACATCCGCCTCGTCCGGCGGAACTGGGTCGTCATCGTCGCGTTGACGATGGTGGGCCTGGTCGCCGGCGTCGGCACGAGCGAGTTCACGACGAAGCGGTACACGGCGGAGACGTCGCTGTACATCAGTGTGCAGTCCGCAGACTCCGACGCGACTGTTGTCGCGCTGCAGGGCGGCAACGCTGCGCAGCAGAAAGTGAAGTCCTACATCGGCGTCGTCACGAGCGACCGCGTTCTCGAGCCGGTGCGCGACACTCTCGGGCTCAGGGTTTCGCTTGGAACGCTCGCGGGTCAAGTCAGCGCGTCGACGCCGAGCAACTCGGTGATCCTCAACGTCGCGGTGACGAACACCGACCCGGCAAAGGCAGCGGCGATCGCAAACGCGATCGGCAAAGAGTTCAGCACCGTTATCTCCGACCAGATCGAAAAACCCATCGCCGGAGGCCCCAGCCTGGTCCGCGTCGAGACGATCAAACCGGCATCCGTTCCTGGATACCCGACCTCGCCGCGGAAGACCACTAACGCCGTGGTCGGGCTGATGGGGGGGGGGCTCGCAGGCCTGCTCGCAGCGTTCCTGCGCACTACCCTCGATGTGAGGATCCGCGGCACCCGTGACCTCGAGGACATCACGACCATCCCCATCCTCGGCGGCATCTCCAACGACCCACACGTCATACGCCGTCCCCTCATCGTCCGCGAGGAACCCCGCAGCCCTCGCGCCGAGGCATTCCGGGCGCTGCGCACCAACCTCCGCTTCGTCGGCCTCGCCGATGGTCGCCGTACCTTCGTAACCACCTCTGCGATGCCTGCTGAGGGCAAGTCGACCACAACCGCGAACCTCGCGATCACTCTCGCCGAGGGGGGGCACAGTGTCGCCCTTATCGACGCGGACCTCCGCCGCCCACGCATGGCTGAACTGATGGGTATCGAGGGCGCCGCGGGGCTCAGTGATCTCCTCATCGGCAGCGCGGAACTCGACGACGTCCTGCAGCCCTGGGGCCGCGGTCGGCTCACCGTCTTGCCCGCTGGCAGTATTCCGCCAAACCCCAGCGAACTGCTCGGTTCCGCTGGGATGAAAGCCGTCATCGATGAGCTGTCCGCCCGCTTCGACTATGTCCTCATCGACACCCCGCCCGTCCTGCCCGTCACTGATGCCGCAGTGCTCGGCGCCCTTACCAGTGGCGTCGTCCTCGTCGTTGCCGCGAACAAGTCCAGCCGCCTGCACGTCAAAGCGGCGCTCACGAATCTCGACCGTGTTGGCGCAACCGTGCTCGGGTCCATCGTGACGATGCTCCCTGCCAACGCCTACGGGTACAGCACCTACTCCACGTACTACGGGAACGGCACTACAGCCGACCAGTCAGCCTCTGAACCCCAGGAGCTCCCGATCGCTCTCGACCACGGCGGTGAGATCGCCGCCCCCCGCAGCCAAGGTAAACGCGTCAGCCACCGCGAGGCCGCCTGATGCTCGATGGCGTCCGAGTGCACTACTACCGCGTCCACAACCCCGGCTACCCACGCAACCGCCGCATCCGGGAGTACCTAACTAAGCACGGCGCGAGCGTCACTATCGCCGAGCCGAGCCAACACCGCGCCCGCCTGGCACGCCTCCTGGGCGATATCGCCCGCCTGGTCCGCGATGCCCGGCGCGCCGACGTCATCATCCTCAGCGAAATGCGTCTTCAGCACGCCGGATACGTTGGCGTCATCGGCAAACTCATCGGACGCCCCGTGGTCGTGGATGGGTTCATCGGCCTGCACGAGACAGAGATCGGCGACTGGGAAACCAGCTCTACCCGATCCATACGAGCACGTATACTGCGGCTGCTGGATCGCATCGCTATCCGCGCCGCCGACATCTACCTGGTTGACACCGAGGTGCGCGCCAACCGAATCCGCGCGTTCGTCCCGAAGCGGACTGTCCACTCGCTTCCCGTTGGCGCCCCCGCCTGGGCACGCCCCACGGATACCGTGCGTGTGGATGGACGCCTTCACGTCCTCTACTACGGCAACTACATCCCCCTGCATGGCCTCGATTTCGTCCTCGAAGCGCTTGCCGCCGTGGTAGCCGACCGGGACATACGCGCCACATTCATCGGTGACGGCCCGCGCCGACCGCTGATCCAAGCCCGGGCCATCGAGCTCGGACTCCAAACGCGAATTACATTCCGGGAGCCTGTGCCAGAGCCCGCGCTGCGACATGAAATCGCCGCCGCCGACATCGTCCTCGGAATCTTCGGCCCCTCGGAGAAAGCACGCTCCGTGATCGCGAACAAAGTTTGGCAAGGCCTCGCCTGCGGCCGTATGACCCTCACACAGCGCAGCGCAGCCGTTGCAGAGATCGCCCCCGCCGCCGGATCACTGCTGGTACAAACCGAACCCGGAAACGCTGAGAGCCTCGCCGAGGCGCTGCGCCGCGCTCCGTTGGCTCACGGTCCAGCTTCCGACATCGCGGAGGCGCTTGAGGCTGTCGTTCGTGCCGGGTACGACGCGTTCGCCCGAGACCTTGCCGCGGTGGTGTCCCGGTGACGCTGCGCGCCGGGCAGGTCCGCAAACTCGCTCTGTTCGTCCTCATCCCACTGATCGCCGCTGCCGCCCCGCTTATTGCCATCCCAACAATTGCTGCCCGGTACGGTGCGGATGGGTGGGCCTGCGTGGCGATCGCGCTCGGCGTGGGCAACGCGGGTCTCATTGTCGCCGAGGTCGGCTGGGGTGTCGTCGGTCCCCAACGGATCGCCCGAGCTGACGCGGATCGCCGTACGATCTGGGAAGCAGCAAACGCGTCACGGATCCTCTCCGTCGCTGCCACCGCCCCGGTCGCCGCCCTGGTCGCCGCACTCGCCACCCCAAGCCACCGTGGGACCGCCGCGCTGCTCGCTGCCGCACTGGTGCTCGGTGCGCTCAGTGCCACATGGTTCTTCATCGGATCCGGGCGGCCGGGACTGGTACTCCTCTCTGACACCGTGCCACGGACGTCGCTTACCCTCGGTGCCGCAACCGGTATCGGCCTCGGCGGTCCGCTCTGGCTTTACGCCGCAGGTATCGCAGCAGGGGCCTTGGTGATGCTCATCATCACCGCCACGGTCGGAAAACTGCCGCTGTGGCCCTCACGCGCAGCGTTCCGCGCTGTCCCGGCCACTATCCGCGCGCACGCGTTCCTATCATTCGGCCGCATGATCAGCACGTTCTACACTTCACTCCCAGCAACATTCCTCGGGTTCGTGGCACCATCAGCCGTCGCCGCATTCACGGCATCCGACCGTCCCATGCGGATGGGATTCACCCTGCTTGGATCCGTCACCGCCCGCCTGCAGAGCTGGATGGGCGCCGCAGCGGAGGATGAACGCAACCGACGAGGCCGCTACGCGGTCATGATCAACGGATGCCTTGGCATCCTCGCCGGCACGGCCTTCGTCGTAGGCATGCCCCTCGTCGCCCCGCTCCTCTTCGGTGATGCGGTGCACGTTCCCACCTCCCTCACCGTGCTCACCGGCGTCACTGTGTTCATTATGTGCATCTCCTCCGCCCTCGGACTGTGCCTCGTCGCGATTGACCGGGCATCGGATATCTCCTTTTCGATCATCACTGCAGCCCTGACCGGCGTTCCCACGATCCTTACACTCGGCACCCTCGCAGGAGCCGAGGGCGCCGCCGTCGGCGTGCTCCTCGCCGAGATCGTCGGCGCCCTCACGCAAATCGCGTTCTTGGCGCGTGGCAGCCGAAAGCGCACCTTGCCACGCGCCATACGTGCATTTCCATATGTAGAACAAATGCAACAAAATGTAGACCCAGAAGGGGCGTGAGATGCTTGTTGCGGGTGCGGTGATCGCTGCGATCGTGATGCACTTCGTCGTACGGGCTGCAGTGTCGGACGATCGATATCGTGGGGTCGCGGTGGGTGTCATCGCGATGGTGAACATGGTTCTGTGGGGTGTCACGGCGCCGACAGCCGTGCAGGATGCCACCATGTACGGCTCCATCCTCTTCGCGCTGCTCGCTGTGGCGACCAAGACAGACCGGGAACCTCGACGGTCAGCGGTGCTCGCGTTGACGGTGCTGCTGTTCGGTACTGGCGCAGTCACCACCGAGATCGAGGGGGTCGCTGGCTCGCAGACGCTGCTCGAGACGGGCCTGCTGTGTGTCCTGCTTGTCCTACTCGCCCGAACATTCACCCGAGCAGACCTGCACGCGTTTCTTGATACGCTCCTCGCGATCGCGCTTCTGCAGGGCGCGCTTGGCATCCTGGAGTTCGCGATCCACCGGCCAGTGCTCTGGGGCTACGGCAGCGATGACCGCGTGCTGTTCAACGACAACCCGTTCATCCCAGGAACGGCACGGGTTCAGGGGACGACTGGGCACTGGATCCCCTACGGTGCGATCCTCAGCATCGGTGTCCTTGTGCTCACCGTCGGCTGGCGACGGTACCATCCTGCGGTTCGTATTCTTGCCATCGTACTTGTGCCGGTCTGCCTGGTGCTCGCCGGCACCCGGACCTCCCCCGTGGCCCTCGGCGCTGGACTGCTCTACTGCACCGCCACGTCACGGTCGGGATCACGCGCGAGCCGTAACACCCTGCTCGCGCTCTCGCTCATCATCCTCGGCGTGCTAATCGGGCCGGCAGTTGTCGGCATCATCCAAGACGTCATCGGAACTGGTTCGTTTGAAAACCGGTTCGGCAACATGATGAAGATTCCCGACCTGCTCACCCGACCGCTCGCTGAGTCGCTCTTTGGAAACGGGTATTGGGGGCTCGACGAACTCTTTTTCAACGACGTCCTACTTAACAACGGGTTCAACATCATCGACAATCAGTTTGTCACTATACTCGCGACTCAGGGGATAGTCGGCGCCATCCTCTTCGTGCTGCTGCTCGTGATCGGATGGCACAACGCTGACTCGCTGACCCGCTCGATCCTTGTCCTTGTCTTCGTCCTCGTGTTCTCCTACGACTGGATGCGGACACCGGTTATCCTCGTCGCTCTGTTCCCCGTCCTCGCCACCGGCCGCATATCTCCGTTCCAAGCCCGGACGCCAGCCCCTGCCGTGGCCGCGCGCTCGCTGCCGCTCCCGATCGGCGTCGTGCAATGATTGCGTTGACTACTCGGGCGGTGATCCAGCTGCGGTCCAGCGTTTGGGCGGTGCCGCTGCTACTCACCGCTACCGCCGTCGGGATCACCCTCGTCAGCAGTGCGCTCGGGACCATTGCCCACCTGTCGATCACAATCGCGGCCGTGACCGTGCTGCTGGTCATCCCCGCTATTGGTCGATCCCGTCGCGGGCAGGACCTCTCCCCGTTCCTCCTTGTCCCGACGCTGTTCTCAGCGTTTCAGAACGTGTACCTCATCAAGGTCGCCGGCGTGCTCGCACCGTTCGATCTCCAAGTGACGATCATCCTCAACGTGATCGATGCGGCCATCCTGCTCGTCGGGCTGCTCCTGACCCCAGGGAAGCTGACGGCGGCATTCCCTGACGCACTGACCCGACTGTTCGGCATCGTGGCGGCTACCATCTGGACAGTCATCACGGCGTACGCACTTTTCGCCGTCATCGCGCTTAACGTAGACATCCCCGCAGTTGCGGCGTCGTACCGGAACCTCATCACACCGCTGCTGTTCCTGCTCCTCGGAATCGTCGCGGCTGGCTCAACAGACCCCCGCACCTTCGCGCGCGGCGTCACCGTCCTCTCGGTGGCGCTGGTCGCGTTCGCTCTGGTCGAGACCGTGGCACCGCACTTTTGGCACACCCTCGGGATTTCCGCGCTCTGGCATGCCAAAAGACTTCACACTTTCCCGGGACTCGATGTCCCAACGAACTTCGTTTCCTCCGAACGCGTCGGCGGTGAGCGACTCGTCCGGCGAGGTTCCGCGTTCGCTGACCCAGTGCACTTCGGCACGTTCCTCTTCGCCGCATTCGTGATGGCGTGGTGGCTCCGGAAGTGGGCCGTCGTGATCCTCTGCGCCATCGGCGGGATCCTCGCGATCAGCAAGGGCATGCTCATCAGCCTCTTGGTATTCGCCGCGATCTGGCCGCTGGTGCACGGCGGGCGATTGCTGCGGGTCGTGGTTATCGCCGCAGTGACCGCCGCGGGTGCGGTGTTCGTCATCTACTCGGCGCTGCACTCGACCGGCAGCGTGACGGCACACGTGAACGGTCTCGTCTCTGCGTTCCGGGATCTTCCCGATCACCCGTTGGGTCTCGGCGTAGGACGCGCCGGAGTTCTCGCGGAAGTGTTCGGTGCCGTGCGCACCGAATCGGGCCAGGAGTCGGGGCTCGGCGTCATCGCCGCTCAACTCGGAATCCCGGGCATCATCCTGTTCGTCGCGCTGTTCGGGTTGTTGACCTGGACAACATGGCGCTTCAAAGACCCTCGAGCTCGCGTCACCGGTATAGCCGTGACGCTCGCGTTCGCCGCAAACGCGGCGTTCAACGAAGTAGCACTCAGTCCGAATTCCGCAGCACCGTACTGCATCCTGCTCGGTCTACTAATTACTCGGGATGGGCTCACTCGTCGGAGATAGCCCCATGTGCCCCCGCCTGCACCCTCAGCACGCCGGTCACGCGGGTGCATATCGCCCTCCGCACACTACCTGTTTAGAATATGGACGTGAATGTAACGAATAAATATGCTAGCTGTCGCGAGGGGGCTCTAACGAATTGCCAGTAGTAGCCGGAGACCCCGCACCACCCGTCAGCCTCGCATTGCGATCATCGGTACGCGTGGGTACCCGTCCTACTACGGCGGGTTCGAGACCGCGGTACGGCACATCGCCCTGCACCTCGCGGACTAGGCTGGGACGTGACCGTATATGGCCGACC
>Ga0265780_10001070_pt1 | contig 40073 bp, 28 predicted proteins | sample P1T30metagenome_FD_192432 | JGI IMG/M metagenome (GOLD analysis project Ga0265780, IMG submission 192432) | Plant litter microbial communities from East Loma Ridge, Irvine, California - P1 T30 | ecosystem: Environmental > Terrestrial > Plant litter > Unclassified | place: USA: California...
CGCCGGGTGAACTCGTCGGCGATCGACTCGTGCACGAGCAGCCGGTTGGCGGCCGTGCAGGCCTGCCCCGTGTTGCGGAACTTCGCGAGCATCGCACCGTCGACCGCGGCGTCGAGGTCGGCGTCGGCCAGGACGATGAAGGGGGCGTTGCCACCGAGCTCCATCGAGGTGCGCAGAACGTTCTCGGCCGCCTGGGCGAGCAGGACGCGGCCGACCGCGGTCGACCCGGTGAACGAGAGCTTCCGGAGGCGCGGGTCGGCCAGCAGCGGAGCCGTGACGCCCGTCGAGTCGGTCGTCGTCAGGACGGTCACCACGCCGTCGGGCAGACCCGCCTCGGCGAGCAGCTCGGCGAACCGGATCGTCGTCAGCGGGGTCAGCTCGGCGGGCTTGATCACGACCGTGCAGCCCGCGGCGAGCGCCGGGGCGATCTTGCGGGTCGCCATGGCGAGCGGGAAGTTCCACGGCGTGATGAGGTAGCTGGGGCCCACGGGGCGGTGGGTGACGATCATGGTGCCCGTGCCCTCGGGGTTGGGGCCGAAGCGTCCGTCGATGCGGGCGGCCTCCTCGGAGAACCAGCGGAGGAACTCGCCGCCGTAGGTCACCTCTCCCCGGGCCTCCGCGAGCGGCTTGCCCATCTCCTGCGACATCAGGAGGGCGAACTCGTCGCGGCGCTCCATGAGCAGGTCGAAGGCTCGGCGGAGGATCTCGCCGCGCGCTCGTGGAGGGGTCGCGGCCCAGGCGTCCGCGGCGGCGACGGCCCGGTCGAGGGCGCGGACGGCGTCGGCCGGAGTCTGGTCGGGCACCCGGGCGAGTTCGTCTCCCGTGGCGGGGTCGTGGACGGCGAAGGTCGCCGCGCCTCCTGCGAGGGTGCTCATCGGTTCGCCGCCAGTGCCTCGGCGACGACGTCGAGGCCGTCCTGGAGCAGGTCGTCGCCGATGGTGAGCGGCGGGAGGAACCGGATGACGTTGCCGTGGGTGCCGCAGGTGAGCACGATGACGCCGTTGGCGTGGCAGTGGGCGGCGACGCGGCCGGTGAGCCCCGGGTCGGGTTCGCCGCTGAGGGGGTCGACGAGCTCGACGGCGATCATGGCGCCTCGGCCGCGGACGTCGCCGAGGCGCGGGTCGGAGGCCTGCAGCCGGTGCAGTCGACCGAGCAGCAGCTCGCCGATGCGCTCGGCCCGCTCGACGAGGCCGTCGTTCTCGAACGAGTCGATGGCGGCGAGGGCGGCGGCGCAGGCGAGGGGGTTGCCGCCGTAGGTGCCGCCGAGGCCGCCGACGTGCGGGGCGTCCATCATCTCGGCGCGGCCGGTGACGGCCGACAGCGGGAGACCGCCCGCGATGCCCTTGGCGGTGACGACCAGGTCGGGGACGATCCCCTCGTGCTCGCTGGCGAACATCCGGCCCGTGCGGGCGAAGCCGGTCTGGACCTCGTCGGCGATGAAGACGACGTCGTTCGCGCGGCACCAGTCGACGAGGGCGGGGAGGAACCCCTCGGCGGGGACGATGAAGCCGCCCTCGCCCTGGATGGGCTCGATGACGACCGCGGCGAGCGAGCCGGCGCCGATCTGCTTCTCGATCTGCGAGATGGCCCGGGCCGCCGCCTCGGGGCCGCTCAGCCCGCCGTCGCGGTACGGGTACGACAGGGGCGCCCGGTAGATCTCGGGGGCGAAGGGGCCGAAGCCGGTCTTGTAGGGCATCGCCTTGGCGGTGAGCGCCATCGTGAGGTTGGTGCGGCCGTGGTAGGCGTGGTCGAAGGCGACGACGGCGGTCTTCCCGGTGTACGAGCGGGCGATCTTGATCGCGTTCTCGACGGCCTCGGCGCCGGTGTTGAACAGGGCGGTGCGCTTGTCGTGATCGCCGGGGGTGATGCGGTTCAGGGCCTCGCAGACCGCGACGTAGCCGTCGTACGCGGTGATCATGAAGCACGAGTGGGTGAAGCGCTGCACCTGCTCGACGACGGCGTCGACCACGGCGGGGGCGGAGTTGCCGACGCCGGTGACGGCGATGCCCGAGCCGAGGTCGATGAGGGTGTTGCCGTCGACGTCGGTGAGGACTCCCCCGCCGGCCGCCTCGGTGAAGACCGGGAGGCTGACGCCGACGCCGGCGGCCACGGCCTGCCGTTTGCGCTCCATGAGCTCGCGGCTGCGCGGGCCGGGGATCTCGGTGACGAGGCGCCGGCGCTGCTCGAGGCCGGGGCCGCCGCGCGGCGTGGTGACGGTGGTGGTGCTCATGCGGTGCTCCATTCGACTTGCGGCGACTCTAGGGAGGCGGGGCGCGCCTCCTGAACTGCCGATCCGTCGCAATTCGCCGTCCGAGCTGCCGGATCGGCACACCGGAGCGCTAACGTCGGGGCATGCGACCGACCGTGCGGGCCCTCGTCCGCGAGCAGGCCCTAGGCCTGCGACTGCTGGACCCGACCACCCGTCTCGACCTGCCCCTCTCGTGGGTGCACAGCTCGGACCTGCTCGACCCGTCGCCGTTCGTCGCCGAGTCGACGATGCTGCTGACCACCGGCACCCAGTTCGACGACGCCGCCGGGCCGCCCGACTACGACGCGTACGTCGAGCGCCTCGTCGTCGCGGGCGTGGTGGCCCTCGGCTTCGGCACCGAGGTGCGGCACCGCGGCACGCCCGTCGAGCTCGTCGTGGCCGCCTCGGCCCGTGGGGTGCCCGTCGTCGAGGTGCCGTACCGCACCCCGTTCATCGCCGTCGTCCGCTGGGCCGCCGACCTCATCGCCCAGGAGGCGCGGGCCAGGGATCTCTGGACGCTGCGGGCCCAGCGCGCCGTCTCGGTCGCGGCGATCGGCGAGGGCGGGCTCGAGGCGGTGCTGCGGGTGCTCGCCGAGCAGCTCTCGGGCGCGGTGCTGCTCTTCGGGTCGGACGGCGCTCGCCGGCACGCGGCGGCGCCCGACCGGAGCGGCCCCGCGCCGGAGGGGCCGCCCGCCGGAGCGATCGCGCCCGACGACCCGCGACGGGTCGACGACGAGGCCGTGCGCCTCCTGCGCCGGGGGGCGCGCGCGAGCAGCACGGTCGTGGGGCCCACCTCGGTGACGACGCTGCAGACGCTCGGCCGCCGCGACGAGCTGCGCGGCGTGCTCGCCGTCGTCACGAGCCGTGATCTCGACCTCGCGGCCCGGGCCGTCGTGACGAGCGTCGTGGCCCTCGCCGAGACCACCCTCGACCGCGACGCCGCCCGACTGCGCGGTCAGCGCGAGCTGTGGGCGCAGGTGTGGGCGCTGCTCGTGTCGGGACGCGTCGACGTCGCTCGGGCCATCACCCGCTCCGTGGGCGTCGGACTCGCGGACGGCCCCTCCGTCGTGGCCCTGATCGCGCCTCCCGAGCGCTCCGCCGCCCTCGCGATCGACGCCGTCGAGCGCGTCGCCGCCGGGCGCTCCGACGTCTTCGTCGCACCGCTCGGCGATCAGCTCGTCGTGCTGGCGACCCCCGGGGCCATCGACCTCGTCGCCCTGGCCGCGGCGCACGGCCTCCGGGTGGGCGTCTCGGACGTGGTCGGACACGACCGGCTGGCCGGGGCGCTCGGTCAGGCGCGACGGGCCCTCGCCCTCGCGCAGGCCGGGGCCGGCGCCCCCGGGGACGAGGAGGCGGTGGTCCCCTGGTCGCGCGTCGCCGCAGGCGGTCTCGTGGCCGCCCTCTGGACGGACGAGGCCGCGCGACTGGCGGACACGCGCCTGGCCCCCGTGCGCGCCCTCGACGACGGCGACGAGCTCCTCGCGTGCAGCCGGGTCTGGCTCGAGCACAACGGCGCCTGGGAGCCCGCCGCGCGGCAGCTCGGCCTGCACCGCCACAGCCTCCGCGCGAGGGTCGCGAAGGTCGAGCGCACGCTCGGCCTGTCGCTCGACGGATTCGCCGATCGGGCGGAACTCTGGGCGCTGCTGCAGGCGACCGGGTAGGAAAGTCTGATGAGCCTTGCATCGACACTCCTCCGCGTGACCATCGGCGGCCTCTTCGTGGGCCACGGCCTGCAGAAGCTGACGGGCGCCTTCGACGGCCCCGGGCTGGAGGGCACCGAGCAGATGATGGCCGGGACGGGCATGCATCCCGCCGCCCGCAACGCGCGTCTCGTCGCGATCTCCGAGACGGCCGGCGGAGCGGCTCTCGCGCTCGGCGCCGCGACTCCGCTCGCCGCGGCCAGCGTCGTCGCCACGATGGTCACGGCCGTCCGCAAGGTGCACGGCTCCAAGGGCCCCTGGAACACCTCCGGCGGCTTCGAGTACAACGCCGTGCTGATCGCCGCGGCCGCCGCCGTCGCCGCGGGCCCCGGCGGCCCCTCCGTCGACCAGGCCTTCGGCAGGAAGACCTGGGGCACGCCGGGTGCGCTGTTCGCCCTCGTCGCCGGGACGATCGGATCGTTCGTCGTGGTCGAGCTCGGCCGACGCGCCGCGCCCGACGCCTGACCCCGCCCCGCGCGACCGCCGAGGAGGCGCGGCGCGGCCCCCGACGGCGCCGCGGCTCTGTCGGTGGCGTCTGACAGCATGACGGCATGACCTCGACGAGCACCACGACCGACATCGACGCCGAAGCCCTCGAACTCCTCCGGGCGCTGACGGGTCGCGACGACGCGGTGTTCCACGACGGTCAGCTCGAGGCCATCAGGGCCCTCGTGGCCGACCGTCGCCGGGCCCTGGTCGTCCAGCGCACCGGATGGGGCAAGTCGGCGGTCTACTTCATCGCGACCCTGCTGCTGCGCCGTCGGGGCACGGGCCCGACGCTGCTCGTCTCTCCCCTGCTCGCGCTCATGCGCGATCAGGTCGCCGCCGCCGCGCGAGCCGGGGTCCGGGCCGTGGCGGTCAACTCCGCGAACGCGCACGAGTGGTCCGACGTGCAGCAGCAGCTCGTCGACGACGAGATCGACGTGCTGCTCGTCTCGCCCGAGCGACTCAACAACCCGCGCTTCCGCGACGAGCAGCTGCCGGTGCTCATCGCCCGCCTCGGCATGCTCGTCGTCGACGAGGCCCACTGCATCTCCGACTGGGGCCACGACTTCCGCCCCGACTACCGGCGACTCGCCGATCTCATCCGCACCCTGCCCGCGGGGGTGCCCGTCCTCGCGACGACCGCGACGGCCAACGCCCGCGTCGTCGCCGACGTCGCCGAGCAGCTCGCGGTGGGGCCGGGCGACGACGTCCTGACCATCCGCGGCTCGCTGGCCCGCGCCTCCCTCCGGCTCGGCGTGCTGCAGCTGCCGACGTCGCGCGACCGGCTCGGCTGGCTCCTCAGTCACCTGGCCGACCTTCCGGGCAGCGGCATCATCTACACGCTCACCATCTCGGCGGCCGACGACACCGCCCGCCTGCTGCGCGAGGCCGGCCACGACGTCCGCTCGTACTCGGGCCGCACCGACCCCGAAGAGCGCGAGCAGCTCGAGCAGCGACTGAAAGACGACGACCTCAAGGCGCTCGTCGCCACGAGCGCACTCGGCATGGGCTTCGACAAGCCCGATCTCGGCTTCGTCGTCCACCTCGGCGCCCCCTCGTCACCCGTCGCGTACTACCAGCAGATCGGCCGCGCCGGTCGCGCGACCGACAACGCCGACGTGCTCCTGCTGCCCGGCGGTGAGGACGCCGAGATCTGGCAGTACTTCGCCACCGCGTCGATGCCTTCCGAGGCGCGGGCCTCGGCCGTGCTCGCCGAGCTCGGCGACACCCCGCTGTCGACGCCGGCGCTCGAGGCGCGGGTCGACGTCAAGCGCACCCCGCTCGAGCTGATGCTCAAGGTGCTCGACGTCGACGGGGCCGTGCGGCGCGTGCAGGGCGGCTGGGTGAGCACGGGGCGACCCTGGGTCTACGACGCCGAGCGCTACGACCGCATCGCCACCGCTCGGGTGGCCGAGCAGCAGTCGATGCTCGACTACCAGCACGCCACCACCTGCCGCATGCAGATGCTCCAGGTCGACCTCGACGATCCCGACGCGAAGCCGTGCGGTCGGTGCGACGTCTGCGCCGGCGCCTGGTACCCCACCGGCATCGACGGCGCCGCCGCGTCGTCCGCCTCGACCTCGCTCGACCGCGTCGGGGTCGAGATCGACCCTCGCGCGCAGTGGCCGACCGGCGCCGATCGCGCCGGCGTGCCCGTCAAGGGGAAGATCGCCGACGGCGAGCGCCTCGAGCAGGGTCGCGCTCTCGCCCGCCTGACCGACCTCGGCTGGGGCACGACGCTCCGCGAGGTGTTCGCCGTGTCGGCACCCGACGCTCCCCTCTCGAAGAACCTGCTCGACGGGGTGGTCCGCGTGCTCCGCGACTGGCCCTGGGCCGAACGTCCCGTCGGCGTGGTCGCCCTGCCGTCGACGTCGAGGCCCCTGCTGGTCGGATCGCTCGCCGAGGCGATCAGCACGGTCGGGCGGCTCCCCCTGCTCGGAACGCTGACGGCGACCCGGCCCTCGACCGGTCGGGGCCAGGGCGGCAACAGCGTCTACCGCCTGGCCGACGTGTGGCAGTCGTTCGAGGTCGGACCCGAGCTCGCCGCGGCGCTCGCCACGGTCGAGGGGCCCGTGCTGCTCGTCGACGACCTCGTCGACAGCCGCTGGACGATCACCGTCGCCGGTCGTGAGCTGCGGCGGGCCGGCGCCTCGGCGGTGCTGCCGTTCGCCCTGGCCGTCGTCGGCTAGCCGCGACGCGCGACTCGCGACGCCCGACGCCCGGCTTCCAACACCCGGTTCCCGGCTCCCGGCGCCCCGATTCAGCGGCCGAAGCGCATGCCGTCGCGGGTGAGGCTGCTGAAGCGCATCGACAGCACGTCGCGCGGGTAGTTCTGGTGCATCCGCCACGGTGCCCGGACCCCCTGACGGGGCAGGAGGTGCCGACCCCGGGCGACGTAGCCGCTCGAGAGGTCGATGAGCGGCATCGTCCGCCCCTCCCGGGTCGGCGACGACGGCGCGGCCCACCGCCACCCCCGCCGGTCCATGTGCCGGAGCAGCCGCGAGAGGTACCGCCCGACGAGATCGATCTTCAGGGTCCACGAGGCGTTCGTGTACCCGATCGCGAACGCGAAGTTCGGCACGTCGGCCAGCATGAACCCCTTGTACGTCAGCTTCGTCGCCGGGTCGACCGGCGCCCCGTCGACCGACAGCCGCATGCCGCCGAACAGCAGCAGGTTGAGCCCCGTCGCCGTGACGACGACGTCGGCGGGCACGACCCGCGCCTCCTGCCCGTCCCGCCCCTCGACCCGCACGCCCTCCGGCACGAAGCGCTCGACGCCGTCGGTGACGATCGACGCCGTTCCGGCCCGCAGCGCCGCGAACAGGGCTCCGTCGGGGGTGATGCACAGGCGCTGATCCCAGGGGTCGTACGACGGTTGGAAGTGCCGGTCGACGTCGAACCCCTCGGGCAGCCGCCGTTCGACGCCCGATCGGAGGAACGCCTTCATGCGGGCGGGCGATCGCCGACTCGCCTGATAGCTGAGCAGGGCCATGCCGATGCTCCGCCACCGGGTCAGCGCGTCGTCGATCCCCACCGGGAGCAGCCGCCGCCAGAGACGGGGCCGACGACGGCGGGACGGCAGCGACAGCACGTACGTCGGCGAGCGCTGCAGCATCGTGACGTGCTCGGCCCGCTCGGCGAGGGCCGGGACGAGCGTGATCGCGGTCGCGCCCGAGCCGATGACGACGACGCGTCGTCCGGTCACGTCGAGGTCGTCGGGCCAGTGCTGAGGGTGGACCACCCGGCCGGTGAAGTCGTCCTGCCCGGTGAAGACGGGGGTGTAGCCCTCGTCGTAGCGGTAGTAGCCCGAGCACGCGACGAGGACGCCGCAGGTCACGGTGACCCGGCGGGGCGCGGCCGGGCCGGGACGGTCGGTGGCGTCGACGGTCGCCGCGCGGTCGTCGACGCGCGCATCCGCTTCCGCCCGGTCGGCGGCCTCGACGTCGACGGTGACCGTCCAGAGCGCCTCGGCGCTCGACCAGTCGGCCGACACCACCCGGTGCCCGTAGCGGACGACGTCGGCGACGCCCGACTCGTCGGCCGTGTCGCGCACGTAGTCGCGGATCGCCTCGCCCGGAGCGATCGAGCGGCGATCGCGCCAGGGCCGGTCGGCGTAGCCCAGGGTGAACATGTCGCTGTCGGAGCGGACGCCCGGGTAGCGGAAGAGGTCCCAGGTGCCGCCCATCGCGTGTCGCGCCTCGACGACGGCGAGGGTCCGCCCGGGGAAGTCGCGCAGCAGTCGCGCCGCCATGCCGACCCCCGACAGGCCCGCGCCGACCACGAGCACGTCGACGTGCTCGGGCAGCGGGTCGCCCGCCGCGGTAGCGCGGGCCGAGGAGGCGGGTGTCGAGGAGGCGCGGGTCGTCCCGGTCACGGCACCAGCACGATCCGGATCGGGTCGCCCTCCTTGCGCTCGAGCATCTCGACCGCCCGGGCCGCGTCGGCCAGGGGGACGGTGGCGCTGACGGATCGCGAGAAGTCGAGTCGGCCCTGACCGGCGAGCGCCACGAGCGTGGTCACGTCGGCGGGCTCCGAGCCGTAGTGTCCGAGCACCTGCTGCTGCAGATAGCTGAAGCGCGTGCCGTCGGCGACGGTGAGGGGCGCGTCGGTGAGGCCGACGAGCGTGAGTCGTCCGCGGTATCCGAGGCAGGCGATGGCCTGCTCGCGGACGGCGGGCACCCCGGCGAAGTCGAAGGCGCGGGCGAGCCCCGCACCGTGGGTGGCCCGGCCCAGCTGCTCGGCGAAGGTCGGGTCGGCCGGGTCGAGGGCGAGGTCGGCGCCGAAGGCGAGTGCTCGTTCGCGGGCCCGGGGCAGCGGATCGACGGCGATGATCGGGGCCGCCCCGACGAGCGAGAGCAGCTGCACGGCGTGGGCGCCGAGACCGCCGACGCCCCAGACGCCGACGGCGGTGCCGGGGCGGGTGCCGGCCGTGGTGGTGATCGCCGCCCATGGCGTCGAGACGGCGTCGGGGATGAAGCAGGCCTGCTCGAACGGCAGGTCGGCCGGCAGGGGGACGACGGTGTCGGCTCGCGCGACGGCGTGCTCGGCCCACCCCCCGTCGTAGTCGACGCCGCGGGTGAGCACGCGGCCGTCGTCCTCCTGACCGGCCTGCAGCAGCACGCGGTCGCCGACCGCGAGGTGGGCGACCCCGTCGCCGACCTGGTCGATGGTGCCCGCGACCTCATGGCCGAGGGTGACGGTGTCGCCCGGCAGGTGCAGCGGGGTCAGCGACCCCTGGATGAGATGGACGTCCGACAGGCAGACTCCGGCGGCGGCCACAGCGATGCGGACCTCTCCCGGTCCGGCGTCGGGGGTGGGGACCTCGACGACCTCGAAGCGGCGGGTGGTGACGGTCAGACGTCCGGCGAGCATGGTGGATCCGTTCTGCGGGCGGCGCTCTCGCGATCGTCGGTGATCCGAGGGCCCGCACCGCGCCTCCGGGGCGACGGTACGCCCGGTCCCCTGGCCGTGCCCCACGCACGGCCAGGGGACGTCTCAGCGTCGGGCGTCGGCCTCGACGGCGGCGGCGGAGGGCGCCTCGCCCGCCGCGGCGGCGTCGGCGACCGCGGGCCGGGAGGCGCCGTGCCCGTCGGCGCCGTGCCCGTCGGCGTTCATCGTCGCCTCGTCGAACGGCGCCCCGCCCGAGAGGACGGTCTCGACGCGGTCCTTGTCGATCTGCTTCGTCCAGGTGCCGACGAGCACGGTGGCGACGGCGTTGCCGGTGAAGTTCGTGAGCGCGCGGGCCTCGGACATGAACCGGTCGATGCCCACGATGACGCCGACGCCGTCGACGAGGTCGGGACGGTGGGCCTGGAGCCCGCCGGCGAGGGTCGCGATGCCGGCGCCGGTGACCCCGGCGGCGCCCTTCGAGGCGATCATCATGAACAGCAGCAGCGAGATCTGCTCGCCGACGCTGAGGGGCGTGCCCATCGCGTTGGCGATGAACAGCGACGCCATCGTCAGGTAGATCGCCGTGCCGTCGAGGTTGAACGAGTAGCCCGTGGGCACGGTGATGCCGACGACCGGCTTCGAGACGCCCAGGTGCTCCATCTTGGCGATGAGGCGGGGCAGCGCGACCTCGCTCGACGACGTCGAGACGATCAGCAGGTACTCGCGTCCGAGGTACTTCATCAGACGGAAGATGTTCACGCCGGTGACGAGCTTCAGGAGCGTGCCGAGCACGACCGCGACGAACAGGATGCAGGTGATGTAGAAGGCGATCATCAGGGTGCCGAGGGCGACGATGGCGGCGACGCCGGTCTCGCCCACCACGGCGGCGATGGCCCCGAAGGCGCCGATCGGCGCGACCCACATGATCATGGCGAGGATGCGGAAGACCAGCACCTGCAGATTGCGGACCCCCTCGAGGATCGTCGCGCCGCGCGAGCCCATCCGCTGCAGGGCGAATCCGACGAGCAGGGCGACGAACAGCGTCTGGAGGATCGACCCCGACGTCAGCGACGAGACGAGCGTCTCGGGGATGATCCCGAGCAGGAATCCGGCCGTGCCGCCGGCCTCCTCCGACGCGGGGGCCTCGTACCCGGTCGAGCCGACCATGAGCCCCTCGCCCGGGTGCACCAGGTTGCCGACGACGAGGCCGATCGCCAGGGCGAAGGTCGACATCGCGATGAAGTAGCCGAGCGCCAGCCCGCCGACCTTGCCGACGGTCGCCGCCTTGGCGATCGAGCCGACGCCGAGCACGATCGTGCAGAAGATGACGGGGGCGATCATCATCGAGATGAGCGACACGAAGGCCGTGCCGATCGGCTTGAGCTGCACGGCGACGTCGGGGGCCACGAGGCCGACGAGGATGCCGGCCGCGACGGCGACGATCACCGCGATGTAGAGCCAGTGCGACCGGTCGATGCGGCGCCTGGTGCGGACGCCGCCCGTCGTCGTCGTGTCACCGGCGGCGGGCGTGCTGCCGCCCTTGTGCGTCCTAGCCATGGGGACTTCCTCGTTCTCATGTCCGGCGACGTCGTCGTCGACGGTCTGCGGAGTGCGTCCGGCGAGCATCGCCTGCGGCGGCGCGACCGTCGAGGTTCTGGTCATACTGGTCATGCGCAGCGCAGCGAGGAGCGACCCGATGACCCGACGCCACCCCCGGTGGAGCATCGCCGCGCGCCTGTTCGCGCTGCAGGTGGTCGTGATCGTGCTGATCGCGGCCCTCGCCGCCGTCTGGACGATCCGCACCGCGCGCACCGACGCGGACTCCTCGGCGGCCCGCGCGTGCCTCGCCCTCGCCACCGGCGTCGCCGACAACCCGTTCGTGCGGGACGCCCTGACGACGACCGACCCGAGCGCGCTGCTGCAGCCCTACGCCCTCGACCTGATGCGCGACACCTCGACCGACTTCGTCACCATCATGACGACCGACCGCACCCGCCTCACCCACCCCGACCCGGCCGAGATCGGCCGCCCCTTCGTCGGCACGATCGACCCCGCGCTCGAGGGCCGGTCGTTCACCGAGACCTACACGGGGACGCTCGGCCCCTCGGTGCGCGCCGTCGTGCCGGTCCGCTCGGCGGACGGCGAGATCGTGGCCCTCGTCTCCGCGGGCGTGACCGTCTCGGCCATCGCCGACACGCTCGAGGAGCGTCTGGCCCTCGTGCTCGTCGCGGCCGCGACCACCGTGCTGCTCGGCGCCGTCGCCTCGTGGCTGCTCAGCCGCTACCTCCGGCGCGTCACCCGCGGCCGCGGCCCCGAGGAGCTGGGGCGCCTCTTCGACTACTACGAGGGGGTCCTGCACTCGGTGCGCGAGGGGCTCCTGCTCGTCGACGACCGCGGGCGCCTGACGCTCTACAACGACCAGGCCGCCGAACTCCTCGGGCTGCCGCCGGGCGGGGTCGACCGGCCGATGCCCCTCGACGGGCTGGAGCTGCCGGACTCCCTCGCGCGCCTCCTCGTGGAGGGTCGACGGGCGGACGACGAGGTGCACGTCACCGACGACCGCGTGCTGGTCGTCAACCAGCAGCCCACCGGAGCAGAGAGCCCGGGAGGCGCGGGTCGCCCGGGCCCCGACCGCACGCTCGGGACGGTCACCACCCTCCGCGACCGCACCGAGCTGACCCACCTCGCCGGCGAGGTGGAGAGCATGCGGACCCTCGCCGACGCCCTGCGGTCGCAGACCCACGAGTTCTCGAACCGGCTGCACACGATCGTGTCGCTGATCGAGCTCGGACGCACCGACGAGGCGATGGCCTTCGCCGCCACCGGGCTCGACGTCGACCAGCGTCTCGCGGACAGCCTGATCCACTCCGTCGAGGAGCCGGCCCTCGCCGCACTGCTGCTCGGCAAGACGGCCCAGTCGCGGGAACGCGGCGTCGACCTCGTGATCGACGTCGACCCGGGGCTCGGCGGCCTCGAGGTCGAGCCGCGCGACCTCGTCACCGTGCTGGGCAACCTCCTCGACAACGCCCTCGACGCCGCGGAGGCCACCGTGCGGGTGACCGCCTGGCGGGACGCGGACGGCGTCGTCTTCGAGGTCGCCGACGACGGACCGGGGCTCGGCGACGTCGAGCAGGCCTTCCGCCGCGGCTTCAGCACCAAGGAGGCCGGAAGCACCGGTCGCGGGGTCGGCCTCGCCCTCGTCCGCCAGGCGGTGTCGCGCGCCGGCGGAGGCATCACGGTGACCACGGGCGACGACGGGACCGTCTTCTCGGTGCGCTTCGCCGGCGCGGTGGACGCGGCCCCGCAGCCCCGGGCGGACCTCGGCGGGGGGCGGCGATGACCCGCGCCTCCTCGGGTCCGCCTCCGTCCGACGACGGCTCCGGCGACGGTCCCGGCTCCCGCGACCGCTTCGGCGACGGGGCGCCCGGCGCCGACGTCGTGCGGGTGCTCGTGGTCGACGACGAACCGCTGACCGCCGAGGCGCACGCCGCCTACGTCGCCCGGGTCGACGGCTTCGCGCTGGCAGGCGTCGCGCACGACGGCCGGGCGGCGCTCGCCCGCCTCCGCGACGACCCGTCGATCGACCTCGTGCTGCTCGACATGAACCTGCCCGACACCCACGGGATCGCGCTCTGCCGCGCCCTGCGAACCGCGGGGTCGACCGTCGACGTGATCGCCGTGACGGCCGTCCGCGACGTGCAGGTCGTGCGGGCGGCCGTCTCGCTCGGCATCGTGCAGTACCTGATCAAGCCGTTCACGTACGCCGCCTTCGCCGACCGTCTCGGGGCGTACCGCACGTTCCGCGCGTCGCTGACCGTCGGCGACGGTCTCGTGACCCAGGGCGACGTCGACGCCGGGCTGGCGACCCTCCGGACGGCGACCCCGCCGACCCTCGGGAAGGGCCTCTCGCCCGCCACGCTCGATCGGGTCGTCGCGGTGGTGCGCGGTCGGCCCGACCCGTGGACGGCGGAGGCGCTGGCCGGGTCGGCGGGGGTCTCCCGCGTGACGGCGCGCCGCTACCTCGAGCACCTCGAGTCGGCGGGACTCGTGCGGCGGGAGCAGCTCTACGGCTCCCCCGGGCGGCCCGAGAGCACCTACCGGTGGCTCAGCGCACGGTGAACGAGTGCTCGTCCCAGCCCTCGGCGCCGTTCGGGGCGGGCGGCAGCTCGCGGTCGGACTGGGTGACGCCGTCGGCGCCGGTCGCGCGCACCCGCACGGTGTGATCACCCGAGGTGGCGTCCCACCGGTGCACCCACTGCACCCAGGTGTCGGCAGAGACGGACTCGGCCAGCTCGGCCGCGACCCAGTCGCCGTCGTCGATGCGCACCTCGACGCCCTGGACGCCCGTGTGGGGGTGCCAGGCCACCCCGGCGATCGGCACCCGACCCGGGTCGACCGTGGCGCCCGCCTTCGGGGTGTCGATGCGCGACTCGAGCTTCACCGGCCCGAGGGCGTCCCAGCCGCGGGGGGTCCAGTAGCCCTCGGTCACGGCGAAGCGGGTGACCTCGAGGTCGACGACCCACTTCGTGGCCGAGACGTAGCCGAACAGTCCGGGGACGACCATGCGGACCGGGAACCCGTGCTGCTGCGGCAGCGGCTCGCCGTTCATGCCCACGGCCAGCAGGGCGTCGGTGCCGTCGTCGACCAGCACGGAGAGCGGCGTGCCGGCGGTGAACCCGTCGCTGCTCGTCGACAGCACCATGTCGGCGCCGCTCTGCGGGCCGGCCCGTCGCAGCAGTTCGCGGATCGGGTACCCGAGCCAGAGGGCGGTGCCGATCAGGTCGCCGCCGACCTCGTTCGAGACGCAGCTGAGGGTCGCGTGGTGCTCTTCGAGGGGCAGGGCGAGCAGCTCGTCGAACGTGATGACGACCTCGCGGTCGACGAGACCGTGGATGCGCAGACTCCACTCGGCCGGGTCGATCGAGGGGACCTGCAGGGCGGTGTCGATGCGGTAGAAGTCGGCGTTCGGCGTCACGTACGGCGTGATGCCGTCGATGTCGAGGGAGGCGCCGGCGGGCACCGCGGGCGCGGCCTGGGCCGGGGCGGGCAGGGTCAGGGCGTCGCGGAGGGCCCCGACGTTCGCCCGCGTGGCGTTGACGATGCGGGTGCCCGTGCCGACGACCACCGACGCCGCGCCCACGGCGATCGCCATGATCAGGAAGCCCCGGCGCTCGAGACCCGGGGTGCGCAGCGGCGGGGCCGGCACGGCGGCCGAGGCCCGCTGCGGCTCGGTGGACGCGACCCAGCGACGCAGCCGGGCCTGCAGGGCGGTCAGGACGACCAGTGCCACGACGGTCCCGACGGCCGTCGGAGCCCCGTCGAGCGACGAGCTGTCGGCCCGCGTCAGCACGGCCACGAGGGCGACGACCCCGCCGATGCCGAAGACGACCTTGCCGCCGGGCGGCCTGCGCCATTCGAGGAGGCCGGCACCCGCCGTGATGACGACGAGCAGCACGCCCATCAGCACGAAGAGCGCGACCTTGTCGCCCGTGCCGAACACCGACACCATGAGGTTCTTGACCGCCGCGGGGGCGAGGTCGATGGCCGCCGAGCCGACGCCGAAGAGGGGGCTGCCGCCGGCGCCCGTCACCCAGGCGGCGGCCTCGGCGGACGCGAGGAACGCGGCCACCGCGACGACGCCCGTGAGGGCGGCCCAGGCCGAGGAGGCGCGGGTCGTCATCCCGTCGTCGACCGGGCGGGGCGGGGACTCCAGGCGTACGGACATGCGCCCAGGGTAGGCCGCGCCTCCCGGGAGCCCGCCCGGCCGGGCCCGTCAGTCGTCGTCGTCGCCGACGAGGCTCTCCATGAGCTCGCTGATCAGCGCGACCGACGACTCCGACCCGGGCGGGTCGCCGGCGTCGGCGTCGGGGGCGTCGACGACGAGCAGCGGGATGCCGGGGCCGAGCAGCAGCTGGGCCATCTCGGCGCGCCCCTCGAGTCGGCAGGCGACGGGCACGCGGAACGTGCGGTCGTCGTCGGCGAACTCCATCGACGCGGCGAGCAGCACCTCGGCCAGCTCGTCGCTCACGGTCAGGCGGGATCCGGCGTAGTGCAGCGTCTTCATCCCCACACCTTAGGTGCCGGGGCGGAGCACACTCGGGTGATGACCCACGACGCCGTGCATCCTGTCGTCCCCATGCTCGCCAAGGCCGTCGCCGAGGTGCCCGAGCCCGACTCGGTGCCGGGCGGCCTGTCGTACGAGCCGAAGTGGGACGGATTCCGCGGCATCGTCCACGCCCGGCGGCGCGAGGCGGGGGCCGGGGGCGACGACGACGCGTCGGCCCTCGAGATCGAGATCGGCAGCCGAGGGTCGAAGACCCTCACCCGGTACTTCCCCGAGCTCGTCGCGGCCCTCGCGGAGCTGCTGCCCGGGCCGTGCGTGCTCGACGGCGAGATCGTCGTGCGCTCGGGCGAGCCCGGGCGCGAACGGCTCGACTGGGAGGCGCTGGGCCAGCGGATCCACCCCGCCGCCTCGCGGATCGCCACGCTGTCCGTCGAGACCCCCGCGCAGTTCGTCGCCTTCGACCTGATCTCCCTCGGCGACCGGGACCTCGTCGACGCTCCCTTCGCCGAGCGTCGCGCCCTCCTCGTCGAGACCCTCGAGGGTCGGGGTGCGCCGCTGCACGTCAGCCGAGCCACCGACGACGTCGACCTGGCCCGCCGGTGGCTGGCCGAGTTCGAGGGCGCGGGGCTCGACGGCGTCGTCGCGAAACCCCTCGCCGCGCCGTACTCCCCCGGCAAGCGGACCATGCTGAAGATCAAGCACCATCGCACGGCCGACGTCGTCGTGCTCGGCTACCGCGTGCACAGGAGCGGCGCGGGCGTCGGCTCGCTGCTGCTCGGCCTCTACGACGACGACGGCGAGCTGAGGACCGTGGGAGGCGCGTCCGCCTTCTCGGACGCCCGTCGCCTCGAGCTCGTCGACGAGCTCGAACCGCTGGTCGCCCGGGGCGACGACGGCGACGTGCTGCACGCCGAGACCGAGCGCAGCCGCTTCTCGTCGGGCAAGGACGTCTCGTACGTTCCGCTCCGACCCGAACGGGTCGTCGAGGTGCGCTACGACCAGATGGAGGGGACGCGGTTCCGCCACACGGTGCAGTTCGCCCGGTGGCGACCGGATCGCGACGCGCGGTCGTGCGGCTTCGACCAGCTCGAGGTGCCCGCGGCGTACGACCTCGGCGAGGTGCTCGGGTAGTCGGCCCGCGCCTCCTCGGCTCCTCGTCCGCGCGTCAGTCGGTCGCCGCGGCGCGAGCCCGGCTCGGCTGCACGCGGGGCGGTTCGCCCGGCATCTTCGGGAAGTCCGGCGGGAACGGCAGCTCGCCGAGCCCCTCGGCCACGTCGCGCTCCCACCAGCCGAGCAGGACGTCGATGCGACCGGGGCTCTCGTGCATCGACGCCCAGGGGTCGCCCAGCCGCTGCAGACGGTCGGGCACCGTCAGGACCGTGTGCTCGCCCGGGTCGATCGAGGGCAGGTCGTCCCACGAGACCGGCAGCGACACGGAGGCGCGGGGCAGCGCCCGGGGCGACCAGGCACCCGCCATGGTGCGGTCGCGGTTCGCCTGGTTGTAGTCGACGAAGACGCGCTCGCCCCGCTGCTCCTTCCACCAGGCGGTCGTGATGCGGTCGGGGGCGCGACGCTCGAGCTCGCGGGCCGCCGCGATGACGGCGTGACGCACGTCCAGGAACTCGTGCTCGGGCTCGATGGGCGCGAACACGTGCACGCCGCGGTTGCCGCTCGTCTTGACGAAGGCGGTCAGGCCGGCCTCGTCGAGCACGGCGCGGAGGTCGAGCGCTGCGGCGACCGCGTCGGCGAAGGTCGTGCCCGGCTGCGGATCGAGGTCGATGCGCAGCTGATCGGGCAGATCGGGCTGCTCGGCGCGCGACGCCCACGGATGGAACACGAGCGTGTTCATCTGCGCCGCCCAGACCGCGGCGGCCGGCTCGTCGATCACGAGCTGCGGGTGCGTCCGACCGCTCGGATAGGTGACGTCGACGGCACGCACGTGGTCGGGGGTGCCGCGCGGCGGGTTCTTCGAGAAGTACTGCTCGCCGTCGACGTCACCGCCGAACCGCTGCAGCGAGATCGGGCGGTCGCCGTTCGCCGCCACGAAGGGTGCGCCGACCTCGACGAGGTAGCGGGCGAGATCGAGCTTGGTCACCCCGAGCTCGGGCCAGAGCACGCGAGAGGGGCTGCTCACGCGGACGTCGCGGTCGCCCACGCGGAGGGTCGTCGATTCGGAGGCCATGCGCGCGACGCTAGTCCGCGGCACGGGCGGCTGGCCGACCGCTCGCGCTAGCCTGTGCGCATGAGCAGCTCCCGCGAACCCAGAGGTCCCCGGATCGAGCGGGGAGACGCCGAGCTGACCCGCGCCTCCCTGGTGCTCGGTCTCCCGCCCGCCATGCTGCCCGCGCTCGTGCGCCGCGCCGTGCAGACCAGCCCGTCGTTCACCGTCACGAGCGTCGACGACGACGGCGCCGTCCTCTCGCGCCGATCGGCGACGGCCACCGGCGACGTCGCGTTCCGGCTGACCTTCACGCCCGTCGACGGCGGCACCCGCGTCGACGGCGAGCTGCGCCCCCCGTCGGGCACGATCGGCGCGTCGGTCAAGCGGCGCGACGACGATGCGACGGCGTTCTTCGAGGCGCTGGGCGCGGCCGCCGGCCCGTTCTGACCTGACGGGCGGCGCCGCCCGCGCACCCGAAACGCCCCACGGTGGTCGGAGAGCGCCCCTCCGCCACCTCGCGGAGGACCGCTTCCGACCACCGTGGGGGGGGTCCGGTGCGCGACCCTACGCGCCGGCCTCGTCGTCGCGATCGATGCTGATCGTCGGGATCGACGCCGTGATGACCGATCCGTCGGCGCGCATGAGACCCCGCAGGTCGTTGGTCGTCGGCACCTTGGTCGTGATGCGCGGCCCCTGGTCGGAGAGGGCGACCCGCGAGGGCGCCTCGGCGGTGACCGTGACGGCCTGGTCGCGCACCCACACCTCGACGGCGTCGCCGGTCTCGAGCGTGAAGACGATCTCGTGCTGCGCGAGGTCGACGCGCACGCGGCTGCCGCGGATCTGCACCCGGAAGGCGAGCTCCGTCCAGTCGCCGGGGAGGCGCGGGTCGAAGCTGAAGCGCCCGAGCCAGTCGCGCATGCCGCCGTACCCGTTGACCAGGGCGCTCCAGATGCCGCCGGTCGACGCCACGTGCACGCCGTCCGAGGTGTTGTTGTGCAGGTCGGCGAGGTCGACGAACAGCGACGACAGGAAGTACTGCTGCGACAGCTGGTGGTGCCCGACCTCGGCGGCGACGATCGACTGCACGACGCCCGACAGGGTCGAGTCGCCGGTCGTCAGCGCGTCGTAGTACTCGAAGTCGCGGAGCTTCTGCTCCGGGGTGAACTCGTCGCCCTGGAGGTAGAGGGCCAGCACGACGTCGGCCTGCTTCAGCACCTGGAAGCGGTAGATGACCAGGGGGTGGTAGTGCAGCAGGAGGGGTCGCTTGTTCGCCGGCGTGGCGTCGAGGTCCCAGAGCTCCTTGTCGAGGAACTGCGCGTCCTGGGGGTGGATGCCGCGGTGCTCGTCGTAGGGGATGTGCATCGCCTCGGCGGCGAGGCTCCAGCCGTCGACCTCGTGATCCTCGAGGGCGAGACGCGCCACCAGGCGGTCGTAGGCGGCCGGCGACTCCTCGGCGAGCCACGTGACCGTCCGGACGGCGGCACGGAGGTTCGCTCGGGCCATGACGTTCGTGTACAGGTTGTCGTCGACGACGGTCGTGTACTCGTCGGGGCCGGTGACGCCGTCGATGTGGAACCGCTGATCGCCGTTCGACCGCCAGAACCCGAGGTCGGCCCAGAGCCGGGCGGTCTCGACGAGGATGTCGACGGCTCCCCGCTCGAGGAAGTCCTGGTCGCCCGTGGCCTGCACGTACTGGCTGAGCGCATGCGAGATGTCGGCGTCGATGTGGTACTGGGCCGTGCCGGCCGCGTAGTAGGCCGACGACTCGAGCCCGTTGATGGTGCGCCACGGGAACAGGGCACCGCGCTGGTTCAGCTCGACGGCCCGGTCGCGCGCCGCGTCGAGCATGCCGAGGCGGAACCGCAGCGCGTTGCGGGCGACGTTCGGCGCCGTGTACGTCAGGAACGGGAGCACGTAGATCTCGGTGTCCCAGAAGTAGTGACCGCCGTAGCCCGATCCCGTGACGCCCTTCGCGGCGACGCCCTGGCCGTCGGTGCGGGCCGTCGCCTGGGCCAGCTGGAAGAGGTTCCAGCGGACGGCCTGCTGGATCTCGGGCTGGTCGGCGATCTGGACGTCGCTGCGGGCCCAGTAGTCGTCGAGCCAGGCGCGCTGCGCGGCGAAGACGTCGTCGATGGGCTTGTCGGCGATGCGGTCGAGGGTGCGGTCGCAGCGGTCGGCCAGCTCGCGCGGAGGGACGCCGCGCGACGTGTGGTAGGTGATCGTCTTGGTCAGCGTGACCTTCTTGCCGGCCTTCGCCCGCACGCGGTAGACGTGCTTGGCGATGTCGGCGTCGATCTGCGACGACTCGTCCCACTCGTTCTCGGTGTCGAGGTCGTGGTCCGCGCCGACGGCGATGGTCATGCCCGAGTTGGTCGTGCGGTAGCCGAGGATGGCCCGCGAGCCGCCGTTGCGGCGCAGCTCCGGCTGCAGCACGCGGTCGTCGAACGACTCGGCGCGGCGCGGGTCGAAGGCGTCGGCCGCCGCGCGCATGCCGGCGTGGTACTCGTCGCCCATGTCCTGACGGTTGAGGATCTGGCTCGAGATCAGCAGGGACGCGTCGGCGTCGAGCACCGTGACCTCGTACTCGATGACCGCGAGATGACGCTCCTCGAACGAGACCAGGCGGCGGCTCGTCACGAGGACGCGCTTGCCCGACGGGGTGCGCCATTCGATCTCGCGGCGGAGCACGCCGTCGCGGAAGTCGAGCCGGCGGCAGTGCCGCAGGATGTCGGCCTCGAAGAGCACGAACGGCTCGTCGTCGACGTAGAGCCGGATGACCTTGGCGTCGGGCACGTTGACGATGGTCTGACCGACCCGCGCGAATCCGAAGGCCTCCTCCGCGTGGCGGATGGGCCACGTCTCGTGGAACCCGTTGATGAACGTGCCGAACGAGTGCCCGCCGCGCCCCTCGTCCGGATTGCCGCGGAGACCGAGGTAGCCGTTGCCGACCGCGAAGACGGTCTCGGTGCGACCCTCGTCACCCTGGTGGTACTCGTCCTCGATCAGGGCCCACTCGTCGACGGGGAACCGGCGGCGGTCGAGGGGGTCCGACGTGATGTGGTTCACGGCTGGTCCTCTCGCGGGCTGGTGCTGATGTCGTGGTCGGTGTTCGGAGCGATCCGAGGAGGCGGTGGGTCCGTGGGTCCGTCGTCCCGCGTCCGCGACGAGCCGAGGCTCCCGACGACCTCCCCGAGGTCGTCGACGACGACGTCGGCCCCGAAGTCGATGAGGGTCTGGGCGCCGGTTCCGCGGTCGACGCCGAGCACCAGGCCGAAGGCCCCGCGTCGCCCGGCCTCCACGCCCGACTGGGCGTCCTCGACGACGACGCAGTCGGCGGCGGTGAGCCCGAGCCGACGGGCGCCCTCGAGGTACGTGTCGGGCGCCGGCTTGCCGCTGATGCCCTCGGCCGCGGCGACGACGCCGTCGACGATCACGTCGAAGCGGTCGCGCAGTCCCGCCGCCTCGAGCACGGGCACGGCGTTGCGCGAGCTCGACACGACGGCCACCCGGATCCCGAGCGCGATCGCCCGATCGAGGAACTCCACCGACCCCGGGTACGGGGCGACGCCGTTCTCGGCGAGCTCGGCCGCGAAGGCCGCGTTCTTCCGGTTGCCGAGACCGCGGACGGTCTCCGCGTCGGGCGCGTCGTCGTCGGACCCCTCGGGCAGCGTCACGCCTCGGGCGGCGAGCATCGCGCGCACCCCGTCGTAGCGCGGACGGCCGTCGACGTGCTCGAAGTAGTCGGCCTCGGTGTACGGCTCGAGTCCGCGGGGTTCGAAGTACTCGGTGAACAGGCGCGACCAGGCGCGCATGTGCACCTCGGCCGTCGGCGTCAGCACGCCGTCGAGGTCGAAGAGCAGGGCGTCGAGCGACCCGAGACGGGAGACGTCGCGCGGGCTCTCGGAAGAAGAGGAAACGGTCACAGGCCGATCACTTTCGAGGCGATGTCGAGTGGGGAGGTCGTCATCGGAGCGGCGGCGGTCCGGTGAGGCGCGCCGCTCCGCGGGGAGAGCGCGCCTCAGTCTGCCAGGTCCGGGGCGCCCGGCGGGACCGCGTGTCGGCGAGGGACCGATGGCGGCCAGGACGGGGCCGGCCGTCTCGGGCCCGCAGGCCGGGAGGCCCGCCGGGCGCGCCTCCTCGGGGCGGCGGTGTCAGGCGTCCGTGCTCTGCCGCACCCCTGCGGCCGGCAGCAGGACGCCGTCGATCAGCGAGACGAGGAACTCGCGGTCGACGGGCTTCCGCAGCACGAGCACGCGGTACGAGACCATCGACGGCGTGACGAGGGCCAGAGCCTCGATGTCGGTGGCCGGGTCGATCTCGCCGCGGTCGAGGGCGCGACGCATGAGCAGCCGGTTGGCCTGAGCGCGCGGCTGCACGATGGCGCTGTCGACGGCCTCGGCGAGCTCGGGCGTGGTGGAGAGCATCGTGACGACACCGGCCATCACCCGCATCTTCTTCTCGGCCTCCTCGATGCTCTGGGGCTTGATCATCGCGATCAGGTCGCCCCGCAGGCTGCCGGTGTCGGGCAGGTCGTCGAGGTCGACGGCACCCTGCTTCAGGCAGGCGACGGCGTCGACCACCAGCTCGCCCTTGGACGCCCAGCGCCGGTACAGGGTCGCCTTGCCGGCCTTCGCGCGGGCGGCGACCATCTCGATGGTCATGCCCTCGAAGCCGGTCTCGGCGAGCACGTCGATGGTGCAGCGGAGGATCTCCGGGTCGCGGCTGTGATCGCGCTTCCGCCCCGGACGTCCGGGAGTCGGTGCGTCGGTCATGGCCGCGACTCTACCCCGCCGAGTTACGAGACCGGACATATCCGAAACCGGCCCGACTCGTATATGCTCGCGCTCATGTCTCGGACCCCCTCCCTCGCGGACGACGCGACCCGCGCCTCCTCGTCCCGCCGCTGGTGGACGCTCACCACCGTCGCCCTGGCCCAGCTGATGGTCGTGCTCGACTCCACGGTCGTCAACATCGCCCTGCCCGCCGCGCAGAGCGACCTCGGATTCTCGGACGGCGACCGGCAGTGGATCATCACCGCGTACTCGCTCGCCTTCGGCAGCCTGCTGCTGCTCGGCGGGCGGGTCTCGGACCTGATCGGCCGCAAGCGCACCTTCATCATCGGTCTGATCGGCTTCGCCCTCGCCTCCGCCCTCGGCGGGGCCGCCGACAGCTTCGGTCTGCTCGTCTCCGCCCGCGCACTGCAGGGCGCGTTCGGCGCCCTGCTCGCCCCGACGGCCCTCGCCGTGCTGACGACCACCTTCACCGTGCCCAAGGAGCGCGCTCGCGCCTTCGGCGTGTTCGGCGCGATCGCGGGCGCCGGCGGAGCCATCGGCCTGCTGCTCGGCGGGTTCCTGACGCAGTACGCCTCGTGGCGCTGGAACCTCTACATCAACGTCGTCATCGCCGCCGTCGCCATCGCCGGTGCGGCCGTCTTCGTCTCGCACGTCACCCGCAGCGGGCCGCGACCGAAGCTCGACGTCCCCGGCACCGTCATGGTGTCCGCCGCCCTGTTCTCGCTCGTCTACGGCTTCTCGAACGCCGAGGACGAGGGCTGGGGCTCACCGCTGACCTGGGGGTTCCTCGTCGCCGCCGGGGTCCTGCTGAGCGCCTTCGTGCTCTGGCAGCGCCGTGCCGCGCACCCGCTGCTGCCCCTGTCGATCGTGCTCGACCGCAATCGCGGGGCCGCCTACAGCTCGGTCACCATCGCCGGAGCGGGCATGTTCGGCATCTTCCTCTTCGTGACCTACTACCTGCAGACCTCGCTCGGCTACACGCCGACCAGGACGGGGCTCGCGTTCCTGCCGATGATCGGCATGCTCGTGCTCGCGGCCCAGCTGTCGACGAACATCCTCGTGCCGCGCTTCGGGCCGAAGATCATGGTGCCGTTCGGCATGACCCTCGGCATGATCGGCATGCTGCTGCTCACGAGGCTCGACCTCGACAGCGGCTACGCCGGCCATGTGCTGCCCGCCCTGATGGTGCTCGGCTTCGGCATGGGCTCGATCATGCCCGCGTCGATCCAGACCGCGACCCTGGGCGTCGACCGCGAGCACGCGGGCGTCGCCTCGGCGATGGTCAACACGAGCCAGCAGGTCGGCGGCTCGATCGGGACGGCGCTGCTCAACACGCTGGCGGCCACGGCGACGGCTGACTACCTGGCCGATCACCTGCCGACCACGGGCGCCGTGGCCGCCGAGGCCGCGGTCACCGGCTACGCCGCGGCGTACTGGTGGGGTGCGGGCCTGTTCGCCGTCGGCGCCGTCATCGCCGCGCTGCTGTTCCGTCGCCGGGTGCCGCAGGGCCCGGACGAGGAGGCGCGGGGCGGGACCCCGACGGAGCCCGCCACCGCCGGGTCGACCGGCCCGGTCGGCGTCCCCGCCTGACCCGCACCCGGCGGCCTCGACGTCGGGGGCGGCTGACATCATGGACGCCATGATCGACGACGGGCCCGCGGGCGAGTTCTCCCCCCTCGCGCCGCTGATCGACGCCGTCGACGTCATCCGTCTCGTCGGGCCCCGCGCCTTCAACCGCGCCAAGGAGTACGCGGCCTCCGGTGCGGTCACCGAGACCTCCTGGCATGCGGCCGACGAACGCATCACCGGCACGGTCCAGGGCACCGAGGCCACTCCGTACCTCAGCGAGATCGTCGTGCGGGCGGGGCGCGGCGACTACAGCCGTCCGGTCCGCAGCACGTGCAGCTGCCCCATCGGCGGCGACTGCAAGCACGTCGCCGCCGTGCTGCTGCAGAGCAACACCGCGGCCCTGCTGCAGCGCCGTGGCACGACGGCCGGCGGGTTGCGGAACGCCGCGGCCACGGCCGCCCCGGGCGGCGGGGCGGGCCTGCCGTCGGCGAGCGCGGATCCGCTCGGGGGCGACGCGGGCGACTGGCGGTCCGTCGTGGGCTCCCTCGGGCGGCCGACCCGCGCCTCCTCGGCTCGGACGACCGGCATGGGTCTGCTCTTCGAGCTGCGCGACCGGGCGGGGGCATCGCGATCGGGGTCCCGTCGGCCGCAGGGCGGGCGGGTGGCCCGGCGGCTCGGCGTCCGACCGGTCACGCTCAGCGGCACGGGCAACTGGGTGCGCGGATCCCTCACCTGGTCGTCGCTGCCGTACCAGCTCAACCGCCTCGCGGTCGATCCGGATCAGCACGCGTGGTTCGGGCAGTTCTCGGCCCTCCACAGATCCGTCGTCGCGACGTACGTGCCGGGCGACTCCGAGTGGCTGCATCTCGACGACTTCGCCAGCCCCCTGCTGTGGCCGCTGCTCGCCGAGGCCCGGCGACTCGGCGTGGCCTTCGTGACGGGCAAGCGCGCCACCGACGTGACGATCGCCGACGGGGCGCGGGTGACCCTGGACGTGACGCGCGAAGACGACGGCTCGCTCCGACTCGTCGCGGGCGTCGCCGTCGACGGCGGCGAGGGGCCGGCCGCCGTCACGGGCGTCGTCGGCGACCACGGCGTCTGGACGGCCGAGACCTCTCCGGCGCTGCGCGTGACCCTGGCGCCGACGGCGAGCCCCCTCGGGGTCGACGAGCGACGACTGCTGACCGTCACCCCCGAGATCGTCGTCCCGGCCGACGAGACCGACGAGTTCCTCACCGACTTCTCGCCGGCCCTCCGCCGGTCGGTCGACGTCGTCAGCTCCGACGCGTCGGTCGAGCTGCCCGCGCTGATGCCGCCGGCGCTGCACGTCACGGTCGGCTTCGAGGCCTCGCACACGATCCGGCTCGGCTGGGGCTGGTCGATCGACGGGCGACGGCTCCCCCTCGACGGGCACGGCCCCGTGCCGGTGCTCGACGAGCTCGGAGGGCCGCCGCGCGACACCGTGCTCACCGGGCTCGCCGCCGCCGAGTTCGCCGCCGAGGTCCTGCCGGGGCTCGAGGCGCGCGACGACGTCGTCGTCGAGCTCGTCGGCGCCCGCCCGGACTACCGCCGGCTGACCGACGAGCCCCACCTCACCGTGACGACGATCGAGACCGACAAGCGCGACTGGTTCGATCTCGGCGTGCTCGTCACCGTCGAGGGGCGGACCGTGCCGCTCGTGCCGCTGCTGACGGCGATCGCCAAGCGACAGCGCAGGATGCTGCTCGTCGACGGGTCGTACCTGTCGCTCGGGTCGCCGGTGTTCGACGAGCTCAAGAGACTCCTCGACGAGGCGACCTCCCTCGACGAATGGGAGACCGGTCCCCGCATCAACCGCCATCAGGCGGGGCTCTGGGCCGAGATCGACGCCCTCGCCGACGAGACCGTCGAGGCGGAGCGGTGGCAGGCGGCCGTCGGCGGGCTGCTCGCCCTGGCCCGTCGCGACGACGGGGACGCCGGCGACGCCCTCGCGGATCCCCCGCCCGTGCCGCGCTCGATCGAGGCCACGCTGCGCCCCTACCAGCGTGAGGGCTTCGAGTGGCTCGCATTCCTCCACCGGCACGGCCTCGGCGGCGTCCTCGCCGACGACATGGGTCTCGGCAAGACGCTGCAGACGCTCACCCTCATGGCTCACGTCCGCGAGACCGAGGACCCCGCCGACCGGCTCCCGTTCCTCGTCGTCGCCCCGACCTCGGTGGTGTCGAACTGGGCGCTCGAGGCCGCCCGCTTCGCCCCGGGGCTCGTCGTGCACGCGGTCACCGAGACCGAGAGGAAGAGTCGCGGCAGGCTCGCCTCCGCGTTGGCCGGCGAGGCGGGCCCCCTGCCCGACGTGATCGTCACGTCGTACGCCCTCTTCCGACTCGACGCGGCCGTCCACCGGGCGCACGAGTGGGCCGTGCTCGTGCTCGACGAGGCGCAGTTCGTCAAGAACCGCGGGTCGCAGGCCCATCGAGCCGCGGTCGAGCTCGACGCGCGCGTCACGATCGCCATCACGGGCACGCCGCTCGAGAACAGCCTGATGGACCTCTGGTCCCTCTTCCGCATCGTGGCGCCGGGTCTCCTCGCGAGCGCGAGCACGTTCACCGAGAGCTACGTCAAGCCCATCGAGTCCGGGGCCGGGGCCGAGCACCTCGAACGGCTGCGGCGCCGCATCCGGCCGCTCCTCCTGCGGCGCACGAAGGAGCTCGTCGCGGCGGATCTGCCCGCGAAGCAGGAGCAGGTGCTGCGCGTCGACCTCGCGCCCGCCCACCGCGAGCTCTACGACGCGTTCCTCCAGCGCGAGCGACTCAAGCTGCTCGACCTCATCGACGACCTCGACCGCAACCGCTTCATCGTGTTCCGCTCGCTGACTCTGCTGCGGATGCTCTCGCTCGACGCCGCGCTGCTCGACGACGGCTACGCCGACATCCCGTCCGCGAAGCTCGATCAGCTGATCGACGAGCTCGACGACGTCGTCGCCGGCGGGCACCGGGCGCTGGTCTTCAGCCAGTTCACGTCGTTCCTCGGGCGGGTGGCCGCCCGGCTCGACGAACGCGGCATCGCGCACGAGTACCTCGACGGCTCGACCCGACGTCGAGCCGAGGTGATCCGCCGCTTCCGGACGGGCGACGCCCCGGCGTTCCTCATCAGCCTCAAGGCCGGTGGCTTCGGGCTGACCCTGACCGAGGCCGACTACGTGTTCATGCTCGACCCGTGGTGGAACCCCGCGGCCGAGGCGCAGGCCGTCGACCGGACGCACCGCATCGGCCAGACGAAGAACGTCATGGTCTACCGCATGATCGCGAACGGCACCATCGAGGAGAAGGTGCTCGCGCTGCAGCAGAAGAAGGCGCAGCTGTTCGACGCCGTCATGGACGACGACGCCGTCTTCAGCTCGGCGCTGACCGCCGACGACATCCGCGGTCTGCTCGACGACTGAGCCGCGCCCCGCGGCCGCCCGCGAGGACCGCCGGTCGCCGGAAGACCCGCTGGGCGCCCGCGAGATCCGCTGGGCGCCCGCGAGCTCCGCTAGGCGCCCAGCGGGATCGTCGTCGAGAACGAGCGCGTGACGGGCGGCTCGACGAGCACCTCGGGCAGGCGGTTCGCGCCCTCGGGCGTCGCGCGCCAGGCGACGTACGCCTCGTGGTCGGCCGCCGTCGCCCACGTCTCGACGACGATCGCGCGCGAGGGGTCGTCGTCGTCCACGATGACCTCGAGCCCCTCGCAGCCGGGCCAGGCGCGGGTGGCGACCAGCGTCTCGCGGACGATGTCGCGGGCCAGGTCGAGCTTGTCGCCGTCGACGTGGATCTCGAGGTGGACGGTCGTGGTCATGGGGCCTCCTGTGGTCGGACACCCGACGTTACGCGTGCCGCGGCCTCGGGCGGCCGACCGGACCCGACCCGCGCCTCCTCGGGGCCGCTCTCGACAGGGGCACCGCGACGGGGGCAGGATGTCGCAGACATCCGTGCTCCATCGACGCACCCGGAGGTCACCATGACCGCGACGAGCAACACGAAACCGCCGACCACCGACACAGGCGAGACGCCCACCGAGCTGAAGCGGGCCATCGGCCCGAAGCTCCTGCTGCTGTTCATCATCGGCGACATCCTCGGCACGGGCGTCTACGCGCTGACCGGTCAGGTCGCCGCCGAGGTGGGCGGTGCGGCCTGGCTGCCGTTCCTCATCGCGTTCGCCGTCGCCCTGGTCACGGCCTTCTCGTATCTCGAGCTCGTGACGAAGTACCCGCAGACGGCCGGGGCGGCGCTGTACGTGCACAAGGCGTTCGGCATCCACTTCGTCACCTTCATCGTGTGCTTCGTCGTCATGTGCTCGGGCATCACGAGCGCCTCGACCGCGGCGCGCGCCTTCGCCGCGAACCTCGCGGCCGGCATCGGCGTCGAGCTGTCGAACGGCGCCGTGATGGCGATCGCGATGGGCTTCATGCTGCTGGTGATGGCCATCAACTTCCGCGGTGTGAGCGAGAGCGTCAAGGCCAACGTCGTGCTGACCCTCGTCGAGCTCTCCGGGCTGCTGATGGTGATCATGATCGGCTTCTGGTTCATCGCGGGCGGGAACGCGGACTGGGGTCGGGTCGTGCTGTTCGAGACGCCGGGCGACAAGTCGCTGCTGCTGAGCATCAGCACGGCCACGTCGCTGGCCTTCTTCGCCATGGTCGGATTCGAGGACAGCGTCAACATGGCGGAGGAGACCAAGGACCCGAGCCGGATCTTCCCCAAGGTCATGCTCACGGGTCTCGGCATCGCCGCCGTCATCTACGTGCTCGTCGCGATCTGCGCCGTCGCGGTCGTGCCGATCGGCGAACTGGCCGACAACGAGACGCCCCTCGTGACGGTCGTCAACACGGCGGCGCCGGACTTCCCGATCGGGCAGCTGCTGCCCTTCATCTCCATGTTCGCCGTGGCCAACAGCGCGCTCATCAACATGATGATGGCGAGCCGTCTGCTCTACGGCATGAGCCGGCAGGGAGTCCTGCCCGGGTTCCTGTCGAAGGTGCACGCGAAGCGTCAGACCCCCTGGGCCTCGATCCTGTTCACCACGGCCCTCTCGCTCGCCCTGATCGGCTACGTGTCGCTCTCACCCGAATCGCCCATCGTCGCCGTGCTCGGCGGCACCACCTCGCTGCTGCTCCTCGCGGTCTTCGCCGTCGTCAACGTCACGGTGCTCGTGCTGCGGCGTGACCGGGTGACCCAGAAGCACTTCCGGGCCGGCACCGTCCTGCCCGTGATCGGGGTCGCGGCCTGCCTGTGGCTCGTGCTGCCGGTCTCGTCGGGGCGCGGCGCCGAGCAGTACGAGATCGCCGGCGGTCTGCTCGTCATCGGCATCGTGCTGTGGGCGGCGACGTTCGTGTCGCGCCGCGGGAAGCCGGTGCCGAGCGAGGCGATCGCCGACGCCGAGCACGCCGACCCCCGCCCCTGACCGCCGGGTCAGACCAGCCGTTTCTCGTCCGGTCGCAGCACGCGCAGCCAGCGATGACCGTAGCCCTCGAGCTCGACGCGGTGCCGTCCCGCGGCGGAGGCCTCGTCGGGGGTGGTGCGCTCGCCGAGCAGATCGGTCAACCGCACGCCGTCGCCGAGGTCGAGCCCCAGCGGTGCCAGGTCGAGGTCGACCGAGCGGCCGTCGGGTGCGAAGTTGTGCACGGCGACGAGGGTGCCCGTGCTGCTCGACACGGCGTGGGCGAGCACGCAGTCGTGCCCGGACTCGAGCAGCGTCAGCTCGCCCCAGCCGATCTCGGGCGACGCGCGGTAGTGCCGCGCGAGCCCCTGCACGAAACGCAGCAGCGAGTCGGTCTCGTGTCGCTGCCGCGAGACGTTGACGTGCTCCGGTGCCCAGCCCTCGACGGCGAGCGGCGCGGTGAGGTCGTCGGCGGGGGCCCGCGAGAAGCCTCCCCCGGCCTCGTCGGTCCACTGCATCGGCGTCCGGACGGCGCCCCGCCCGCGGACGGCGGGGTTCTCGCCCATGCCGATCTCCTCGCCGTAGAAGAGCACGGGGGCTCCCGGCGTCGAGAACATCAGGCTGTAGACCATGCGGATGCGCCGGGGGTCGCCGTCGAGCATCGGCGGGAGGCGCCGCACGATGCCCCGCCCGTGGATCCGCTGCGACTCGAGCGGAGCGAACGCCTCGAACACCTCGTCTCGCTCGTCGTCGCTCAGCTGGTCGAGCGTCAGCTCGTCGTGGTTGCGCACGAAGTTGCCCCACTGATTGCCGCGGGCGAGCGCGGGCCGCGCAGCGAGCGCCGCCCGCAGCGGGCCGGCGTCCTGGCGGGCGAGAGAGAGGTAGAGCGCCTGGTTGGCGACGAAGTCGAACTGCATGGTCAGCTCGTCGCCGTCGTCGGCGCCGAAGAACGGGACCATCTCGTCGTAGGGCAGGTTGACCTCGCCGAGCATCATGCCGCCGCCGCTCCGTCGCGAGACGTAGCCGCGCAGCGCCTGGAGGAACTCGTGCTCGGCCCCGTCGTCGGTGGCGATGAGGTGCGGCACCGCGTCGACGCGGAACCCGTCGATGCCGAGTTGCAGCCAGAAGCCGATGACCTTCGCGATCTCGTCGCGGACGGCCTGCCGGTCGGTCGCCAGGTCGGGCTGGTGCGAGTAGAACGAGTGCCGGTAGTACTGGCCGGCCTCGTCGTCGTACGACCAGACGCCGTCCTCGACGTCGGGGAACATGTTCGCCGGCTGGTCGGCCGGCACGTCGTCCCGCCACTGGTAGAACTCGCGGAACCGGCTGTCGGGGCTCGAGCGCGCGGCGCGGAACCAGGGATGCTGGTCGCTCGTGTGGTTGACCACGAGGTCGACGATCACGCGCATCCCGCGGTCCCTGGCCGTCCGCACGACCTCGACGAAGTCGCCCAGGTGCCCGTAGCGGGGGTCGACGCCGTAGTAGTCCGAGATGTCGTAGCCGTTGTCGCGCTGCGGCGACGGGTAGAACGGGGCGAGCCAGAGGCAGGTGACGCCGAGCTCGGCGAGGTGGTCGAGGCGGTGGGCGAGCCCCTCGAGGTCGCCGACGCCGTCGTCGTTCCAGTCGAGGTAGGTCTCGACGTCGAGGTTGTAGAAGACGGCCGTCTTCCACCAGAGGTCGCTCGTGTCGGTGACTCTCATCGGGCGATGGCGCCGCGCCGGGCGCGAGCGGTGCGGGCGCGGGAGGCGCGGGTCGGGCGGGTCATGTCGGCTCCGTCTCGGGTGGGTCGCTTCCGCCGACCGTACCGACGCCGCGCCTCCTCGGCCCTGTCGAGTCGCTGTGAGGACACGCCGGGTCGCCATGAGGACGCGGCGGCCCGACCCGCCGGGGGTGACGGGCCGTCGTCACGGCCCCGGGCGGGTCGTCGCCGCGCCTACGGGATCAGGCGGGCGGCGCGGTAGCGCTCGAACAGGTCGGCGAAGGCCTGCTCCGTGCGGCGGTAGCGGGTGAAGCCGGCGTCACGCGCCTTGCCCATGTCCGCGACGACCTCGATGTCGCGGCCGAGGTCGGCGTCGGTGTGCCACCACGATGCGACGCGGGCGAGCTCGGGCTCGACCAGGTCGTGCTCGGCGACGAGCTCGCGCCACTCGCCCTCGAGACCGGCCATCTGCTGCTCGAGGGGGCGCGGCTCCCCCTCGAAGCCCTCGACGAGAGCCGGGTCGATGCCGAGGTGCGCGGCGAGGCGGGGCCACATCCAGCGCCAGCGGAAGACGTCGCCGTTCACGATGTTGAACGCCTCGTCGGCGCCGCCCGGTTCGGTGGCGGCCCAGATCATCTGCTCGGCGAGCACGCCGGCGTCGGTCATGTCGACGAGCGAGTTCCACTGGGTCTCGCTGCCGGGGAACGTGAACGGCCGGCCGAGGCGCTTCGTGAGAGCCGCCTGCACGGCGATCGTCAGCCCCATGTTCATGGCGTTGCCGACGGCGAATCCGATCACCGTGTGCGAGCGGTGCACCGACCAGGTGAAGCCCTGACGCTCGGCGGCGGCGAAGAGCTCGTCCTCCTGCGCGTAGTAGAAGTTCGGGTATTCCAGGCGCTGCTCGTCCTCGTGGAACGGCGTGTCGGGCATGACGCCCTGGCCGTACGCCTCGAACGGGCCGAGGTAGTGCTTCAGCCCGGTGACGAGCGACACGTGCCGGACGGGCGCGTGATCGAGGGCGGCGAGCAGATCGCGGACCATCCCCCCGTTGACCTCGATGTTCTCGGCCTCGGTGTCGCGCTTCTGCCACGCCGCGAAGAACACGTGCGTCGGCTTCGCGTCGGCCAGCGCCTCGCTCAGGCTCTCGGCGCTGAGGAGGTCGGCGGCGATGCCCGTCACCCCGGGAGCCGAGGAGGCGCGGCGCGACAGCGCGAGGACGTCCCACCCGTCGCGGGTCAGCTGCTCGACGAGGGCCGTGCCGGTGATGCCGCTCGCGCCGACGACGAGCGCCGTGCCCGGGCGGGCGGCGGAGCTCGCGTCGCGGCCGGTCGTGTCGGGCGCCGGCGCCCCCTCGGGTGCGCCGGTCTCGGGGTCGACGATGTCGGGCTGCGCCAGGTCGGTCTGCTCGAGGTCGGTCGGGACGACGTCGGTCTGCGGCACGTCGGTCGGGACGACGTCGGTCTGCGTGCGGTCGTTCTGCGGGCGGTCGGTCTGCGGGGTGCGGTCGTCGCTCATCCCTCCGACAAGTCGCATCGGCCGCCGGGTATTCCGCGCCGGGCGACGGCTGTCGCGCTCGGAACCTCCTGCGACCCCGTCTGTGAGCCCCTCGGCCGCCCCTCGCGTACGGTCGAGCGATGGATCAGTTCAGGGACGACGACCCCGCCGACGGCACCGACGACACGACGGGTCGTGACGGGTCGGCCCCGGCGACGCCCGAGGAGGAGGCCGCGGCTCTGGCCCTCGCGATCGTGTCGCAGGCCTCCGCCATCACGCAGGGGGACGAGGAGGCGCTGGACGCCAGCGAGGACAACCTCCGCGACGTCGTCTCCGGCCTCTCGGACGAACCCCTCACGCCCCGCCAGGAGGACGTCGTCGCGACGCTCGGCGCGGCGGGCGGCAGTCTCGCCGCCGGCCTGTCGGAGGCGCTCGCCCACACGAAGGGCGTCGACACCAGCACCGTCCTCGGATCGGCCGCCGAGGCCGTGCTCGCGCAGACCCAGCCCGGGACGCGCTTCGTCGCCGACGAGGAGGCGGACGCGGATGCGCGTGCGGACCGGGACGCGGAGCCCGGTCGCCCCTCGGCGGCCGACGACCGAGACGGGTTCGACGCCTTCGACGGGTTCGGCGAGCCCGCCGAGCGCCGGCGCGGCGACGACGACCGCTCGGCCTGACCCGACGACGGCACGAGGCGGCCCGGTTCGCCCCTCCCTCGTCCGGCGTGCGTCCCGACGTGCCGACCCGCGCCTCCTAGACTCGATCCAGCCGGTCCGATCGGCTCTCGACGCGGTGTGATCAGCCGGGACGTCGCCGCCGGTCGTCAGGCCGTTCCCCCGTTCCGCAGCACCACCCCGACGCGACCGATCGGAGCTCGACCGTGAGCGATCCCCAGCGACCCGGCCGACGCGACCGGCCCAAGCCGCCCCGCCCGCCCGCGCGGCCGCCCCGGGTCAGGGCCCGCAACGTCAACCCGCAGGAGATGCGCGACGTGCGCGCTCGCCTGCGGGGCACGATCTACGAGGGGACGACCCCCGAGCACGGCATCGGCGGAGACCTCTACTCGCCTCGGCAGATCGTCGACTTCTGCCTGGACCTCGGCGACGTCATGCTGGCGTCGGGCGCCGACGTCCGCAGCACCGAGGTCGCCATCGTCGCCGTCAGCACGAAGTGGAACCTCGCTCCGCTCGAGCTCGACATCAACGGCACGGCGATCACCATCCAGTACGCGCCCGTCGAGGGCCCGCCCCTGATCAAGACCCGCGTCATCTACGCCGAGGGGTCCAACCTGCACCGCCTGTCGCTGGTGTACCAGATCGTCGACGACCTGCTGCACGACGATCGCGACATGACGACGGCCGTCGCCGGGCTCGTCGACGTGCTCCGCTCTCCCCCGCGGTGGCCGTCGTGGATCACCGATCTCGCCATGGGCATGCTCGGCGTCTCGGTCACGCTGCAGGCCGGCGGCACCTGGCAGGCGGCCATCGGGGCGTTCGTCATCATGATCGGCGTCATGGCGACGGGGCGCGGACTCGCCGCCCGGGGCATCCCCCAGTTCTTCGTCGTCGGCCTGCAGGCCGGCGCCACGGCCGCCCTCGGCACGGTCGCGATCTCGCTCGATCTGCTCTCGGCCGGAGGCGCGGCGGCGATGGTCGCGGCCGTGGTCGTCCTGACGCTGCCGCACCCGACGATCGTGACCTGGGCGCAGGACGCCATCTCGGGGTTCCGCGCCATGGCGCTCGGACGGGCCCTCGTGATCGGGCTGATCGTCGCCGGGATCGTCTGCGGCATCCCCGCCGGGATCGCCGTCACGGCCGGCTTCGTCGACATCGAGGTCGATCCGACGAACATCACGCTGCAGGCGCTGCCCCTGTGGCTGTCGCTCTGCTCGAGCTTCGCGGCCGCGTCGGCGAACGCGGTCGCGCAGGGCTCGAGCGCCCGGATGATCCCCATCACCATCGGCGTGGCCCTCGTCGGCAACCTGTCGCTCTTCACCCTGCGCCTCCTCGGAGTGCCGCTGATGGGCGCGACGTTCCTCGCGGCGACGCTGCTCGGCGCCCTGTCGACGGTCGCGGCCGCGCGGCTGCGCACCGCCGCGACCGTGATCGCGGTGCCGGCGTTCTGCGGATCGCTGCTGCCCTCGCTCGCCGTGGCGTCGGCCCTGCTGAACTTCATGTCGGGGACCGACGGCGCCGAGGTCGACTTCATCTTCTCGATGCTGACGACGCTCGCGATCGGCGCCGGTCTCGTGCTCGGCAGCCTGCTCGCCACCCCGGGGGCGCGCCGCTGGCTGCGCCGCCGCAAGAAGGTCTACGTGCAGTCGCTGCACAGCGACACGACGCCGATCAACATCATCGTCGCCCCCGAGCCGGAGGGTCCCCGGACCGACTGACGAGGAGGCGCGGGTCGGCCGATCGGACCCGCCCGCCATGTCAGCACGGCACCGGCCGCGATACCGGCTACCGTTGCACTATGAGCCACACCACCGAACAAGCCCCGAGCGACGCCACAGAGCAAGCCGACACGACGCCGACGTTCGCCGATCTGGGCTTGAGCGATCAGGTGCTCAAGGCGATCCGAGACATCGGCTACGAGACCCCTTCGGCCATCCAGGCCGCCACCATCCCCACACTCCTCGACGGCCGCGACGTCGTCGGCCTCGCCCAGACCGGCACCGGCAAGACGGCCGCGTTCGCGCTGCCCATCCTGTCGCGCCTCGACGTCAGCGCGAAGAAGCCGCAGGCGCTCGTGCTCTCGCCCACCCGCGAGCTCGCCCTCCAGGTCTGCGAGGCGTTCGAGCAGTTCGCCTCCGGCATGCGCGGCGTCCACGTGCTCCCCGTCTACGGCGGCCAGGCGTACGGCGTGCAGCTGAGCGCGCTGCGCCGCGGCGTGCACGTCGTCGTCGGCACGCCCGGTCGCATCATGGACCACCTCGCCAAGGGCACCCTCGATCTCTCCGAGCTCAAGTACCTCGTGCTCGACGAGGCCGACGAGATGCTCAAGATGGGCTTCGCGGAAGACGTCGAGACGATCCTCGCCGACACCCCCGACGACAAGCAGGTCGCGCTGTTCTCGGCCACCATGCCGCCGCAGATCCGCCGCATCTCGAAGCAGTACCTGAACGACGCCGAAGAGATCACGGTCAAGCAGAAGACCACGACCTCGGTCAACACGACGCAGCGCTACCTGATGGTGTCGTACCCCCAGAAGGTCGACGCCCTGACGCGCATCCTCGAGGTCGAGAACTTCGAGGGCATGATCATCTTCGTCCGCACGAAGAGCGAGACCGAGACGCTGGCCGAGAAGCTCCGCGCCCGCGGCTACTCGGCGGCGGCCATCAGCGGCGACGTGGCGCAGGCCCAGCGCGAGCGCACCGTCAACCAGCTGAAGAGCGGCAAGCTCGACATCCTGGTCGCCACCGACGTGGCGGCCCGCGGTCTCGACGTCGACCGCATCAGCCACGTCGTCAACTACGACATCCCGATCGACACCGAGTCGTACGTGCACCGCATCGGCCGCACCGGTCGTGCCGGTCGCAGCGGCGCGGCGATCAGCTTCGTCACCCCGCGCGAGCGCCGTCTGCTCGGCGCCATCGAGAAGGCGACGCGTCAGCCCCTCACGCAGATGCAGCTGCCGTCGGTCGACGACGTCAACAGCACCCGCCTGACGCGGTTCGACGACGCCATCACCGAGGCTCTGTCGCAGGAGGCCCGCATCTCGGCGTTCCGCGACATCATCGCGCACTACGTCGAGCACCACGACGTGCCCGAGGCCGACGTCGCGGCTGCTCTCGCCGTCGTGGCGCAGGGCGAGACGCCGCTGCTGCTCGACCCGCGCGACGAGCGCCCGCAGCGCGACGAGCGTCCGATCCGCGAGCGCGACGACCGCGCACCGCGCGGCGGCCAGGGCGACGATCGCGGCGAGCGTCGCGAACGCGGCCCGCGCACCTCGAAGCCGATGACGTCGTACCGCATCGAGGTCGGTCGTCGTCACCGCGTCGAGCCCCGCCAGATCGTGGGCGCCCTCGCCAACGAGGGCGGTCTCAGCCGCGACGACTTCGGTGCGATCGCCATCCGCCCGGACTTCTCGATCGTCGAGCTGGCGTCGGACGTCAGCAGCGACATGCTCGACCGTCTGAGCGACACCCGCATCAGCGGCAAGCTCATCGAGATCAAGCCCGACCGTCGCGGCGGCGGCGCCGGCGCCCGTCGCGACGACCGGGGCGACCGTCCCGAGCGCTCGTCGGGGTCGTACGGCTCCGACCGGCCGGCCCGCAAGCCGCGTCACTAGCCGCATCCTCTGAGGGCGGACCCATCCGGGTCCGCCCTCAGCACGTCCCCGCCGAGGAGCCCGCATGAACCCCGCCACCGGTACCGACGCGTTGTTCGGGGTGGTGCAGGCCGCGCTCACCATCGGCAGCCTCATCCCGCTGCTGCTGGGGCTCGTGGCCCTCGTGCTCTTCCTCCGGACGCGGCGGGCTCTGCCGGGCGCGGACGCGGGTGCTGGGGCGGGCCCTGTCGCGGGCACTGCTGCCGGTGCCGGTGCGCGTTCGCGTGCTGGTGCTGGTGCTGTCACGGGCAGCCGCGGCGCGGATGACGTCGCCGCCCGTCAGCGCGCCCACGACCTCGCACGGGTGGCGCTGCTCGGCTCCGCGTTCGGGCTCGCGCTGCTGCTCGTCGGGCAGCTCGTGCTCGGGCTCGGCACCTCGATCGGGTTGGTGAACGCCTTCGCGGGCCCCCTGGTGCCGCTGAACATCGCGGCGCTGACCCTGACGGTCGTGTCCGCCGTGGCCTACGCCGCGTCCCCTTCGCCCGGCCGCTGACGCCCGGGCCACCCTCGCGTTCCCGGGGCTCAACGGTGGGCCGAAGACGCCCTCCGCGAGGCGCCGAACGGCACCTTCCGACCACCCTCGCCAGCCCGCACCAGTCGGTGGGCAGAAGACGCCCTCCGCGCGGCGCGGAACGGCACCTTCCGACCACCGTGGCGGATCCACCGGGTGGGGCAGGGTTTCTGCGCCCGTGGCGACGCGGCGCACCCATCCACCGGGCGAGGTCCAGCCCGACCCGTCGCCCGGTGCGGGTCGTCAGGCGTCGCCGAGGAGGGCGCGCAGCTCGGCGGCCGTGATGGTCAGCATCGAGCCGGCGGGGTTCACGACGATGCCCGCGTGCCCCTGGTCGAGCGCGACCTTCGCGACGGCGGCGAACCGCGTCGGGCTCGCGTCGGCCCCGGGGGCCCAGGCCCCGACCTCGGCGGGCGAGGTGAGCAGCACGGAGAGCGTGTCGCCCTCGTGCGTCGTCACCGTGGCGACGCCCATCGAGGTGATCTCGCCGGTCTCGTCGCGCTGGGCGACCGACGCGATGTAGAGCGACGGCGCGTCGCGGACCAGCCGGAGCATCTCGGGCCAAGCGATGCGCTTCTCGGCCATCGCCTGCTTCACGGCGTGGTTCTCGGAGGGGTCGGAGGTGAGGCCTCGCACGAGCTCGTCGGTGTAGCCGATCCACTGCGTCTCGGGCGAGCCCGGGTCGAGCACGAGACCGTCGTACTTCGACACGGCCATCGCCACGACGTCGGGCGCCGACTCGACGAGCGACACGGGCTCGCTGGTCTTGCGGTAGAAGCCGAGGCGCTCTCCGCTGGTGAAGGCGAGCAGCACCTTCTTGCCGGCGTTGTCGACCTGGTGGGCGATCGAGATCGTGTCGCCCTTCTGAGGTCCGCGCTTCGGGTCGGCCAGCGACGACGAGCCGATGTCGAGCAGCAGACTGCCCGCGGCGAGCTCCTTGACGACGGAGTACATCGTCTGGACGTTCTTGGTGGTGCTCCAGCCGGTGAGCGCCTCCTGGAGGGCGGTGTGCACGACGGGTGCGGCCTTGCGGTGCGGCGGGACGGGGGCGGCGGACCGGGCCCCGGTCGGAACGGCCGCCGGGTCCGCGCTCGACGTGTTCGTCGGAGCGGCACGGGACACGGTGATGCGCGGCGCCTCGGTCGTCGAGGCTGCCGGACTCCCCGAGCCGGCGGAGGCCCCAGGGGTCGCGCGGGCCGCAGCCGCGTGCGTTCCGTCTACTGCGCCGTCCGGGTCGGCGCCTCCGGCGGCGGCCACCGTGGTGTCCGTCGCGGTCTCGTCGGTCGTCGTGTTCTTCTTGCGCGAGAAAAGCCCCATGAGTCGAGCCTAGGGCGAAGCCGAGGAGGCGCGGCGCGGGTCGTGAGCCCCGCCCGCCGGAGCGACGAGGTCGATGAATCGCGACAGCAGCCCCAGCCCGGCGATCGACGTCGGCATCGAGGCGGCGAGCGCCGGCGAGTGCACGAGGTACGCCGCCCACTGCGCGCGGGAGATGCCCACGTTGAGCCGGTTGGGCATGAGGAGGAAGTCGAGTCCGCGGGGGATGTCCGTGGCCGAGGACGCGGCCAGCGACAGGATCGAGACCACCGCCTCGCGCCCCTGGAAGAGGTCGACGGTGCCGACGGTCGTCTCGGGGAGCCCGGCTCGGTCGAGCGCCTCGCGGATGAGGGCGCCCTGCGCGTTGTAGGGCGCGACGACGATCACGTCGGCGGCGGTCAGGGCACGCGTGACGTCGCCATCGGTCCAGAGGCGACCGACGACGTCGGCCGCGAGGGCGACGACGCGCTCGGCCTCGTCCGCCGACGACGTCGTGTCGCCGTGGTGGACCACCGGCACGACGTGCAGCCCGGGCTCGATGCCCGCGAGGTGCCGGGCGGGGGCCCGCGACTCGAGGGCCCCGTCGTACGACAGCCGTGAGACGGGAGCGGTCAGGGCCGGATGCATGCGGTAGGTGCGCGACAGGAAGTAGCCGAGTCCGGCGGGGAGCACGTCGTGTCCGTCGGCGAGCCAGCCCAGAGCCGACTGGTCGACGGGCTCCGGGTGCGAGCCCTGACTCACCTGGGGCAGCTGCTGCGGATCGCCGAGCAGCAGCAGCCTCTGCGCCGCCACGGACGACGCGATGGTGGGTGCGAGAGAGAACTGGCCGGCCTCGTCGACGACGAGCAGGTCGAGCGAGCCCCGCGGCACGGTCTCGGCGTTCGCGAACGTCCAGGCCGTCCCTCCGACGACTCCCCCGGTCTCGCACGGGCCGCTGAGGAATCCGCTCACCGCGCCGTTGTTCGCGAGCGGGGTCCAGGCGGCCGCCTCGAGCGCCTCGGGGCTCGTGCCCTTCTTGGGCACCTTGACGACCCGCTCGGGGTCGACGCCCTTGCCGACGACGGCGGCCAGGAAGTTCTCGACCACGGCGTGCGACTGCCCGACGACGCCGACGCGCCAGCCGTGGTGCCGGACGAGTCGAGCGACGACGGTCGAGCCGACGTAGGTCTTGCCGGTGCCGGGCGGGCCCTGCACGGCGAGATACGACCGGTCGAGCCCGAGCAGCGTCTCGGTGACGGCGGTGACGGTGTCGTCGCCGGCGACGGGGTGCACGGGGCCGCGGGGCGGCACGCGGCGGAGCAGGTCGAGTGCGGCGTCGGGTCCGAACTCCGGCAGACCGTCGAGCACGCTGCGGCCCCACTCCGAGATGGCCTCGGGCTGCGGTGCGGCCCGAGGAGGCGCGGCGGGGGTCAGCGCCACCGGGA
>Ga0265780_10001072_pt1 | contig 40028 bp, 39 predicted proteins | sample P1T30metagenome_FD_192432 | JGI IMG/M metagenome (GOLD analysis project Ga0265780, IMG submission 192432) | Plant litter microbial communities from East Loma Ridge, Irvine, California - P1 T30 | ecosystem: Environmental > Terrestrial > Plant litter > Unclassified | place: USA: California...
TGATAGCTCAGTTGGTAGAGCGACGGACTGTTAATCCGCAGGTCCCTGGTTCGAGTCCAGGTCGGGGAGCCAGAACAAGAGAAGGGCCGCATGCAAATGCGGCCCTTTTTGCATGGCGCGTCTGGCGGCGCTGCCGCGGCGATCGTACCGCCGCATGTTCGCCCCATCTGCCGCAGGCACCGCCGCGGCGTCGCGCCGCCCGGTTCGGACAGCCAGGCGCCGGCCGGCTTGGCCGCGCACCGTCTCCAATCGCCGCTGGGCCAAGCTCTCCCGCACAAGTTGGCGCCGGCCCAACACTCAGCCGTTTTTCTTCTTGTTGGATGTATAAGTACGGGTATAGAACTCGGGCGGCTTTTTTGCGACCCAGGCAATGAAGGCGGCGATGTCGGCGTGGGCGCGCAGCGCATCCCAGGTGTGATAGCTCTGCAGCAGCTCGCGCTCGGTGAGCGCCGAATGGATCTTGCGGTGGCAGATCTTGTGGATCGGGAACTGTTCCTTGCCTTTGAACGTCTTCGGGATCAGGTGGTGGCGGTCGATATTCACTGCGCCAAGCAGCCGTCCGCACAGGGGGCAGGTATTGTCGAGCACGTATCACTCCAGGTTGTATTCACTTTCCAGATCGTATATGGTGAGTGGCCCTCGTCTCGCAAGGGGTTGAACCGTTAATGTACTCAGCGCAATATCGTGCGCGGCACTTCTAAAATGTTAACGGTGTAAAATTATGCTCGCATGCCCGTTAACTGTTGTACCAGCCCTGAAAGCTCTGCTGTTGCATGATCCAAGACGACACCACCCGCTGCTCCGTGCTGTTGATCGACGATGAATCGTTCTCCCAGGACATCATCGCCCACGGTTTGAGGGGTTGTGTCGGTCACCAGCTGATGTACGAATCCAGCCCGGAGCGCGCCGTGCAGGTCGCCCGCGACGTGGATGCCACCGTCGTCATCGTCGACCTCCGCATGCCCGGTGGCCTGAATGGCTTCGATGTCATCGCCCAGCTGCGCGATCATCCTGCTACCCATGACATTCCGGTCATCCTGCTATCGTCCGAGGACGATCCCGACATCAAGGCCAAGGCCTTTGCGGTCGGCGCCAGCGACTACATGGTCAAGTGGCCCGATGCGCGCGAGCTGGTGGCGCGGGTGCGTCACCACAGCAGTGCGTGCATCGCGCGGCGCGAGCGCGACGAGGCGTTTGCCTCACTGCGCCGCAGCCAGGAGCAACTGGCGGCCAGCCAGTCGGCCCTGCAGCAGGCCCAGAAGATGGAAGCGATCGGCCAGCTCACCGGCGGCGTCGCGCACGACTTCAATAATGTGCTGCAGATTATCGGCGGCAACCTGCAACTGCTGAAATTGATCGGCGGCCTGAACGAAGCGGGAAAGTCGCGCGTCGACCTGGCGCTGGCCGGCGTCGAGCGGGGCGCCAAGCTCGCCTCGCATCTGCTCGCTTTTGCGCGCCGCCAGCCCCTGCAGTCGATCGTGATCGATCCCGCACCGATGCTGCGCGAACTCGACGATATGGCGCGCCGACTGCTCGACGCCAACACGCAGGTGCACACCGACATCGCTGCCGACCTCGGCAGCACGGTGATCGATCCGAACCAGCTCAACAACGTGCTGCTGAACCTCGTCATCAATGCGCGCGACGCGATGCCCCATGGCGGCGTCCTGCGCATTCGCGCGGCCAATGTCGGGCCCGGCGACGAGCGGCCGCCCGAGCTGGTATCCGACAATTTCGTGCTGATCGAGATCGCCGACAACGGCAAGGGCATGCCGGCGGACGTACTGGCGCGTGCTTTCGAGCCGTTCTACACCACCAAGCCGACCGGGCAGGGCACCGGCCTGGGCCTGTCGATGGCCTACGGCTTCGTCAAGCAATCGGGCGGCGAGATCGTGCTGCGCAGCGAAACCGGCCAGGGCACCAGCGTCTGCGTGTACCTGCCCCGCAGCAGTACCGGGGCAGTGAACCACGCCAGGCAGTCCGATCACCTGGCGCTGGCCAGCGGCCTCGAGACCATCCTGGTGGTCGAGGACGAGGACGACGTGCGCTCGTCGACGTGCGGGATCCTGTCGGCGCTGGGGTACCAGGTGCTGGAGGCGAGCGATGCGTCGCAGGCGGCCGCGATCATCGAGGATGGCCAGCATGTCGACCTGGTGTTTACCGATGTGGTGATGCCAGGTCCGCTGACCAGCCTGGAGCTGGGAGAACTCGTGCGCCGCCTGTTGCCGGAATGCGAAGTGCTGTACACATCGGGCTATGCCGAGGGTGTGCTGACCCATGAAGGAAAACTGGACGCCTCGGTCCATTTGCTGCAAAAACCCTACCATCCGGAAGCGCTGAGTGCGCGCATCCGTCACCTGCTGCGGCGCTCCAAGCGCGCCGCCGGCAAGCCGTCAAACCCCGCTCACTTGGGCTTGATGTAGCGATGCGAGCCGGGCGGCGGCTCGTTGAGCACCGCCCAGAACACGCCCAGGTCGGCGATCGCGCGCACGAATTCGTTGAAGTCCACCGGCTTGACCACATAGGCGTTCACGCCCAGCGCATAGCTGCGCACGACGTCCTGTTCTTCCTTGGACGAGGTCAGCATCACCACCGGCGCCGCCTTGAGCGCCGCCGTTTGCCGGATTTCCTTGAGCACTTCCAGGCCGTCGACCTTGGGCAGCTTGAGGTCGAGCAGGATCACGGCCGGGCTGCCCTGCGCGCGCTCGGCGAATTCGCCGCGGCGATGCAGGTAGTCGAGCGCCTCGGCGCCATCGCGCGCCACCACGACCTCGTTGGCCAGCTGGCTCTTGGACAGGGCGATGAGGGTCAGCTCCAGGTCGTGTGGATTGTCTTCTACCAGAAGAATGGGCTTGAGCATATTAGATCTAGGCATTGACAGGTTGTTTTGGAAGGGTGAAGGAGAACGTCGCTCCTTCGCCTAATACGGAATCGGCCCATACGCGGCCATCGTGGCGTTCGATGATGCGGCGCACATTGGCCAGGCCAATGCCGGTGCCCTCGAAGTCTTCCATCCGGTGCAGGCGCTGGAAGACGCCGAACAGCTTGTGCACGTAATCGCGATTGAAGCCGGCGCCATTGTCGGCCACGTGGAAGACGAATTCGTCGTCGGTCTCGTCGCAGCTGATCCGGATCACGGCTCGCTCGCGCTGCTTGGTGAACTTGACCGCATTCGACAGCAGGTTGAAGACCGCCAGGTGCATGAAGGCCGGATCGGCGCACACCACCGGCATGCCTTCGATATGCCAGTCGACCTCGCGCTGGCCGATATCGTTGCCAAGCTTGTCGATGCAGCCCGACACCAGGTCGGTCATGTCGATCCGGGTCGGGCGCAGCGCGGCGCGGCCGGTGTGCGAGAACGACAGCAGGTCGTCGACCAGCTTGCCGGCCAGGCGCGCCGATTCCTTGATGTTCTTCAGGAAGCGCTGGCGCATGGCCACGTCTTCGCTGCCGGCCGACTGCAGCAGCAGGTCGGAAAAGCCCGCGATGTGGCGCAGCGGCGCGCGCAGATCGTGCGAGACCGAGTACGAAAACGCCTCGAGTTCCTTGTTGGCGCGGCCGAGTTCCTCGGCCAGTTCCGCCATCTGCTCGGCGCGCTCGAGCGCGATGCCCAGCAGGGCGCTGCGGAACTCGATGGCCAGCTCGATCTCGGCGGCGTGCCACGGCAGGCTGTGGCCGTGGATGGTCTCGCGCCAGGTGGCGAAGCTCTGGCGCGGCGACAGGCTGGTCGGTGCGCCGGGCGCCGCCTGTTTTTCGTAGGGATTGCCGGCCCATTCGATGGTCTGCACCAGCTCGGGCCGGAACCACAGCAGGTAGTGCTGGTGGATGCGCGAGATCGGCAGGGCCAGCAGGCCGCTGGCGCTGCCCGTCAGCTTGTCCCCGCGCGGGTAGGCGCCGGCCAGGTGGTCGGTATGGTACACCTCGGTGTGGCCATGCACCGCGAGCCAGGTCGCCAGGTCGCGGATCGCCTCGTCGTTGGGTGTGTCGCCATAACTGAGGATGCGGTCGTCGGCGACAATGGCCACGCCGCCGGCGCGCGCGAAGCGCAGCAGTTCGGGAAACACGCCGCTCAGGTTGTCGACGAAATCGGTGCCCTTGGTCAGGCTGCCCAGCATCTCGACCATCACGCGCCGCACGTCGAGGCGGAACTGCATCTCGCGCGCATCCTCGCGCGACTCGATGCACAGCGCCAGGATCTGGCCCAGCTGCTGACAGGCGTTGCGCTTCTCGACCGATACCGGGAGCGGCGTGGCGTTATGGCAGGCGATCAGGCCCCACAGCTCGCCCTTGACGATCAGCGACACCGACATCGAGGCCAGCGTGCCCATATTGCGCATGTACTGCAGGTGGACCGGCGACACGCTGCGCAGCGAGGCGAACGACAGGTCGTTGCGCTCGCCGGTGAGCGGATTGTCGCCCGGGATGAGCGCCGCCGGCGTGTAGTCGGCATTGTGGATCAGGCGGATCGGCGACAGCGTGTACAAGGCGCGCGCCTGGGCCGGGATGTCGCTGGCCGGGAACGACTGGCCCTGGTACGAGTCGTACCCATCGGCGATCGATTCGGCCACCACGCGGCCATGGCCGCTGGCGTCGAACTGGTAGACCATCACGCGGCCGTAGCCGGTGACCGAGCGCACGTGGCGCGCGGCCAGGTCGGTGAGGGCGGGGATCGATGCATGCTCGCCGACCCGCGCCAAAAAGTCGCTGAGCAGCGGGTACAGGTGGCGAAAATCGGCCGGATAGGCGCGGTCCACCGATTCGTACTCCACGATCAGCACGCCGTCCCAGGCATGGGCCAGCACGTCGAAATGCTGGCCATTGCCGGCGGTGATGGTGCCGAGGTAGTCCGGGCGCTGACCCAGCGTGCCGCGCTCCAGGTCGGGCGCCAGGCGCGCCGCCGCGGCGGCGCCGATCGCCTCGGCGAGCGGACGGCCGATCACGGCGTCGGCCTCGACGCCGGTCCAGTGCCCGAGGTTGGCGCTGGCCTGCAATACCTCGAGCGCCGGCGACAGCGTCAGCATGAAACCATGCGGCTGGATGGTGCCCGGAGTGCGGATGGGTTCGCTGGCGCAGCCGGTGATGTCGAGAGGGGCGGAAGTTACCTGGGTCATGAGCTGAAGGTAGCGCGGAAGACAACATCCATTGTATCGCGAAAGTCTGCCGCGGAGGCACGCCAGGCCGGGCTTGCAGGCCAGTGCCGGCGGCGCAAACGTTGTTTTGTGGTCAATCGTCCAACGGCGCCGGTATCGCGTGTCCGTACTCATGCGTGGCGCGGTGTGCCGAAGCAGAGGTATGATGCGCTACTTTCCTGATCCTGTAGACAAGGACGCCTCCCGGTACCATGGACACTTCTCTACCCGCCAAGCTCGCGCTGACTGCCGAACAGCGCTTCCAGTACATGATCGCCGGCATCAGCGACTACGCGATCTACATGCTCGATCCGCATGGCTACGTGAACAGCTGGAACGCCGGCGCCCAGCGTTTTAAGGGCTATCTCGAGCACGAGATCCTGCAGAAGCATTTTTCCCGTTTCTATACCCCGGAAGACCGCGCCACCGGCCTGCCGCTGCAGGCGCTGGCCCAGGCGCTGGAGCAGGGCCGCTACGAATCCGAGGGCTGGCGAGTGCGCAAGGACGGGGGCCGCTTCTGGGCCCACGTGGTGATCGATCCGATCCGGGACGATGCGGGCACGCTGATCGGCTATGCCAAGATCACGCGCGACATCACCGAGAAGAAGCGCGCCGAAGACCTGCTGCGCGACAGCGAGCAGCGCTTCCGCCTGCTGGTGCAGGGCGTCACCGATTACGCGATCTACATGCTCACGCCCGAAGGCCTGGTGTCGAACTGGAACTCGGGCGCGGAAAGAATCAAGGGCTATAGCTACGACGAGATCCTCGGCCAGCATTTCTCGCGCTTCTATACCGACGAGGACCGCCTGCGCGCCCTGCCGGCGCACGCGTTGGCCACCGCCGGCAGTGTCGGCCGCTACGAGGCTGAAGGCTGGCGGGTGCGCAAGGACGGCACGCAGTTCTGGGCCAATGTGGTGATCGACGCGATCCGCGGCGACGATGGGCGCCTGCTCGGCTACGCCAAGGTCACGCGCGACCTGACCGAGAAGAAAGCGGCGGCCGAGGCGCTCGACAAGGCGCAGACGGCGCTGTTCCAGGCACAGAAGATGGAGTCGATCGGCCAGCTCACCGGCGGCATCGCGCACGACTTCAACAACCTGCTGTCGGTGATCTCGAGCGGCCTCGAAGTACTGAGGATGCAGCGCCATCCGGGCGGCGAGGCCAAGACTTTGGACAGCATGCGGCGCGCGATCGACCGCGGCGCCACGCTGACCCAGCAACTGCTGGCGTTCGCGCGCCAGCAGCCGCTGGAGCCCGAGACGCGCAACGTCAACCGGATCCTGAGCGGTTTCGAGTCGGTGCTGCGGCGCGCCGCGAACTCGTCGATCGAGTTCGTGCTCAGGCTCGCCCCCGGCACGCCCAACGCCGTGATCGACGCCGCGCGCCTGGAGTCGGCGGTACTGAACCTGGTCGTCAATGCGCGCGACGCCATGCCCGGCGGAGGACGGATCGAGGTCGAGACCGCGCACGCGCTGCTGGCCGAGGGCGAGCATCCGGCGCTGGCGGCCGGCAGCTACGTGCGGCTGTCGGTGCGCGACACCGGCACCGGCATGGCGCCCGAGACCATCGCGCGCGCCTTCGAGCCGTTCTTCACCACCAAGGAAGTGGGCAAGGGCACAGGCCTGGGCCTGTCGCAGGTGTATGGCTTCATCAAGCAGTCGGGCGGCGAGGTGACCATCGAGAGCGTGCTGGGCGAAGGCACCAGCATCGCGATCTGGTTGCCGGCCGTGACCTCGCATGCGCACGACCTGGCCGAGGTCGAGACCGAGACGGTGCTGATCGTGGAAGACGAGCCCGACCTGCTCGACGTGGCGTCCTCGCTGTTCCTGAGCATGGGCTACGAGGTGATGACGGCGGCCAGCGGCGACGACGCCATGGCCGTCCTCGCCAGCCGCGACGTCGACATCCTGTTTACCGATGTCGTGATGCCGAACGGGATGAACGGGATCGAGCTGGCGGCCTACACGCGCAACAACTATCCGAACGTGAAGGTGATGCTGGCCTCGGGCTATCCACAGCCGGCGCTCAAGCTGGACCGCGCACGCCTGGGCGAATTCGCGTTCGTCAGCAAGCCGTACCGCCTGTCGGACCTGGCGCGCAGCCTGCGCAGCGCGCATTGACGCATTGACGCCTTGACGCCTGGCGGCAAGCTGGCCATCCCCCGGCGGCCGTTCCGCACCGAACCGCTGCGCTGCGTTGCTGCGCCACGCGGCCCACTGAAAGCGGCCCACTGCACGCGACGCACTGCACGCGGTGCACTGCGCACCGCGATCCTGCGCCGAACCTCGGCCGGCCGTAGGGTCTTCATTGAGATGAGAACGATTCTCATCTAATATGGGGGCTCTGGCGCGGTGCGCCGACGTTTTGAAGGGGCGCCATGCTTGCCGAACACGATATCGATCGACTGCTGCGCGAGCATGGCGCGCTGCTGCAGGCACACGCGCACGCCCAGGCGCGCTGCACCGTGCTGCTGAAGGAACAGGCCGAGCGCGTGCGTCGTCTAGACGCCGAGCTGATGCGTTCGCGCGCCGCCCAGGTCGCCGCCTGCACCGCGCTGGCCTGGGAACGCCAAGACCGCGCCGCATTCGAACAGTCGGCGCCGGGGCTTCAGCGGCGCGCCGCGCTGGGGCGTCAGGTCGAGGCGCTGCAGGCGCGCATCCAGCAATTGATGCGCCAGCTGCTGCGGCGCGAACTGGCGGGCCACGGCGGCTCGATCGCCGCTGGCGCGGCTGTCCTGGCGGACGACCTGGGCGCCGGCCTCGAAGCCAGCCTGGCGGCGGCCGACCTGGTGATCTGCCAGACCGGCTGCATGAGCCACGGCGACTATTGGCGCGTGCACGACCACTGCAGGCGCACCGGCAAGCTGTGCGTGCAGGTCGACCAGCCTGAACACCTGCAGATCGTGCGCATCGACCGCGCTACAGGGCAAAGATGATGTCGCTGATCTGTTCGTAGAGCTTGTCGGCCGATGGCCCCTGGTTGGGCCAGTTCAGGATGTCGAAGTGGTCGTAGCCCTGGTAGTTGCCCAGAAAATTCCAGGTACCGGGCGGCGCCGCGCCATCGTAGTCGCGGGTGGGATGGCCGCCGGGCGCCCGCATGCTGATCGTGTTGACCACGCCATCGTTCGAGAACCAGTCGTTGTCGATACGCACGCGCTCGGGGAGATTGAGCGTATAGCTGCCCATGCCGCGCTGCGCCACCGAGGGCACGATCCATTCGCCGGCGAACGATTTAAAGTAGGGCATCATGTCGGCGCGCGCGTACTGGAACAGCGTGGTCTGGACCGGCGCGATCGCGCGGTCGGTGCCGTTGCAGCACCAGGCCCCGCCCTCGGTCGCCACTGTGCCCACCGAAAAATAATGGATGTGCGGCGACGTGCGCGCCCACAGGTTGAATTCGCGCGCCCCGTCCGGCGCCAGTTCCCAGCCCGCCACCCGGTGGCCGAGCAGGTCGCGCAGCGGCAGCTTGATTCCCGGCAATACATTGAAGACGGCATCGGTGAGCGTGGTGCCGTTGTGCGGCGCCGAGATCGTGGTCACGCTGCGGATCCAGCCAACCTTGCCACCCTTGAACAAGTCGCCGTCGCCTTCGTCGGGCGAGCCGTGTTCGAGCAGCTCGACCAGGGCCCGGATCGTGGTCCCGCCCTGGCTGTGCCCGATCATATGGATCGGATGGTGCTGGTCCCAGGCCGGGTACAGCGCCAGCGGATAGTCCTGCGGATTATTGCGCGGATCGGCCGCCCAGCATTTGCCGGGCGGTTTCTGCACCTGGCCGGGCAGGCCATGGTCGCGTACATGGGCCATGCCGTAGTCGACGCAGCCGCCCTTGATCTGGGCGAACAGGTCGGCGGCGCGGTCGCGGTTGGACGAGACCGGCCCGACCGCGGCGGCGAACACGGCGCGCGGGCCGCGGTAGATCTGCATCTGCGAGGCGATGTCGCCGTAGCCGCCCCAGTAGTTGAAGCCGCTGTGCTGGAATTCTTCGGGTCCGAAGCCAAGGAAGCCGTGGACCAGGATCACGGGGTAGTTATTCGCCGCGCCGCAGGCGGGGGCGGCCAGCAGGCCGAGCGCGGTCAGGAGGGCGGCGCAGGCGTGGACGATGCGAACCATCGGGGCTTCTCCATTAAATGTGCGTCAAGCACATATTGGGAGGTCGGCGGACGGTCGGGCTTGCGCTACATCGACCCTTGGCGACAAAGGTCGAATTCACACCGGGAAACATGTGCTTGCCGCTTGACAGCGTGCTCTCGGCTTACCCTCAGGAATTGTTGTGCGGTCAGCGCGCCGTCGTGCTACCCACCGAGGTGGTGGGGTCGGAAGCCTGCGCCGTGGCCGGCGTCTGGCCCGGCACCGGCGCGTTCGACGCGGTGGCGGCGGCCTTCTCGGCCTGGTCGATGCGCTCGCCATTCCACACCACGTAGTCGTCGACCGAGTACAGCCGGCACGGCGCCTTGCTCTTGGCCGAGCAGGTCGCCAGCGCGCGGCCGTCCGGGTCTTCGCCTTCCTCGGCCCAGGTCCAGCCGCCGCTGGGCGACACCGCGAAGGCGCGCGGTGTCATCTTGGTCAGGTATTCGCGGTAGGCGCGGCGGCCGTGCTCGGACAGGAAGGGCACGGCGTCGACGTCGTCGAGCTGGGCGTAGTCGGTGCGCGGCGGCGTCGGCGGCGCGGCGACGTCGACCACGACCTCGGTCGGCATGCCGATCTCGTTCAGGAAGCGTTCGGTATCCTGCAGCCACACTTTCTCGCCGTCGCGGCTGGCCAGCATGCCGTGCGCATCGCGCTTGAACGCGGGGAATTCGACCAGCCGGGCCTTGCCGCCGGCCTGGACATAGGACGCGTGCATGCGTCCGGCCAGTTCCGGGCCGAACAGCGAATCGTTCTGGCCATACATCCACAGGCTCGGCACCCTGGCCTTCGACCCGTATTCGGCGAAGGCCGACACCAGTTGCGAACGCCAGGCGCAGCGGTCGCTGTCGTCGCGCAGGCCGCCGGCGAAATTGATCAGGCCGCGCACGCCCGGCACATCGCCGGCGCCGAGGGCGATCGCGGCCAGCCCGCCGTACGACTGGCCGGCCACCACCATGCGCTGGCCGTCGATCCAGCTCTGGCGGCGCGCGTAGTCGAGGGTCGAGCGGATGTCTTCGGCCTGGGTGTAGCCGTTGGCGGTCATGTCGCAGCCGTGGTCGCGGTAGCGTCCGCCCGAATGCGAGAAACCCTGGCGCATCGGCACCATCACCGCATAGCCGCGCCTCACGAACGCCGCCGCCATATAGTAGAAGCGGTCGCGCGACTGCAGGCTGGGGCGGCCCGGATCCTTGCCGTGGTTGATGACGATCAGCGGGTAGGGGCCGGGACCATCCGGCTGGAACACCGTCGTCTCGAGCATCACGCTGCCGTCGCCGGCCGGCACCTGCACGATGTGTTCGTTCATGCGGTAGTCGAGCTGGCGCGGGCCGGGCAGCTCCTGCAGGTGCGCCACGGCGGGCAGCATGGCGAGGGCGCCAATCGAAGCGGAGATCAGGGTACGGAAGGACAGTGTTCTCGACATGATGACTCAGGCATTGCTTCCTTACGGAACAATTTCCGTACGGAATAAACCGAGTCTAGGACGAGTAAATCTTTAGAGCAATATCCGGTTGACACAATCCGAGATTAAATTTTTGCGTGTGGCGAAAGTGACATCCGACGTGATTTTTCGCCAAGGAGTATGATGGCGACCCTATGGGTTTCAGGGGGAAATGACGGATGAGCAAGTACGCGCCGCGCGAGTGGGCACCCGACGAAAAGCCGATGATGCCCGGCTCGCCGTCCACGCCAGCCCACCCCACGCCGCTGCGCTTTGCCTACCTGTTCGTTGGTGTATTGATCACGATTACCGGCGGCCTCGGTAACGCGCTGGTGACCGTCAACCTGGTCCACCTGCAGGGCGTGCTCGGCGCCTATTCGACCGAGACCACCTGGCTGCCGGCCGCCTACGTGATGGCGAATGCCTCGATGAACCTGCTGCTGGTGAAATTCAGGCAGCAGTATGGCCTGCGCCTGTTCACCGAGATCTTCCTGGTGCTGTATGCGCTGGTGACCTTCGCCCACCTGTTCGTCAACGACCTCCATTCGGCCATCGCGGTGCGCGCCGCGCACGGCATGCTGGCCGCCGCCGTGTCGCCGCTGGGCCTGTACTACGTGCTGCAGGCGTTCAAGAAGCAGTGGCGCCTGCGCGGCGTCGCGCTGGCGATGGGCGCGGCGCAGCTGGCGCTGCCGCTGGCTTACCTGTTTTCCAACGACCTGCTGCAGATCGCCGAATGGCGCGGCCTGTACATGTTCGAGCTGGGCCTGGCGCTGGTGTCGCTGGGCGCCGTGCTGATGCTCAAGCTGCCGCCGGGCGACCATATCAAGGCATTCCGGCCGACCGACTTCGTCACTTTCGCGCTGTTTGCGCCGGGCATGGCGCTGCTGTGCGCGGCGATCAGCTTCGGGCGCGTGGAATGGTGGCTCGACCAGCCCTGGATCGGGGTGGCGCTGGCGGCGGCCATCGTGCTGCTGGCGGCTGCGCTGTGCGTCGAGCACAACCGCGAGAATCCGCTGCTCAACCTGCGCTGGCTGGCCAGCGGCAATATCGCACGCCTGGCGCTGTCGATGCTGCTGGTGCGCATCGTGCTGTCGGAACAGAGCGTGGGCGCGGTCGGCTTCCTGCGCGCGGTGGGCCTCGACAACGACCAGCTTCAGACGCTGTACGCGGTCGTGCTGGCGGCCACCGTGGCCGGGATCGTGGTGTCGGCGCTGACCATCAATGTCGAGCACCTGGTGGCGCCGCAGGTGGTCGCGCTGCTGTGCATGGCGCTGGGCGCCTGGCTCGATGCCCACGCCAGCAACCAGACCCGGACGGAGCAACTGTACCTGAGCCAGAGCCTGCTGGCCTTCGGCGGCACGCTGTTCCTGGGGCCGCTGGTGGTGTCGCTGCTGGGCTCGGTGATTCCGAATCCGCAGAACCTGATCAGCTTCTCGGTGCTGTTCGGCCTGACGCAGAACCTGGGCAGCCTGCTCGGCTCGGCCCTGGTCGGCACCTTCCAGGTGATCCGTGAAAAATACCATTCCTCGCTCATTGTCGAGGGCTTGAGCAGCCTCGATCCGCTGGTGGCGAGCCGCATCCAGTCGAGCGCGGCGGCCGCCGGCAGGCTGGTGGCCGATCCGGCCGCCGCGTCGCGCCAGGGCCTGCAGTCGCTGTCCACCATCGCCACGCGCGAAGCCAATATCCTCGCCTACAACGATGTGTTCCTGGTGCTGGCCATCCTGGCCGCCGCCAGCGCCGCCTGGATCTTCCTGCATGCCGTCTGGCTGCATTACTTCCCCGGCCCGCAGCCGGCGCCGCCAGCGGCGCCGAAGCCTGGAACGCCGCCTCCACCCGAACCCGTGACCGACTGATATGCCAGAACCATCGACCGTACCGAACCGCTCCCGCCGCATCCTGCTGAGCGCACTTGCCTTCGCCGCCATCGCCATCGTCGGCGTGTTCCTGGTGCTGTATGCATGGAACCTGCCGCCGTTTCGCAGCGCCCTGCAAAGCACCGAGAACGCGCTGGTGCGCGGGCAGGTGACGATCATCAGTCCGCAGCTGAGCGGCTACGTGGTCGAGGTGCGGGTGCAGGATTTCCAGCCGGTCAGGAAGGGCGAGCTCCTGATGCGCATCGACGAACGCATCCCGACCCAGCGCCTGGCCCAGGCGCGCGCGGAACTGGCCAACCGCCAGGCCGCACTGTCCAATTTCGCCCAGACCAACGCCAGCGCGCGCGCCACCATCGCCCAGAACCAGGCGCTGCTGGCATCGAACGAGGCGCAGGCCAAGCGCTCCCGGTCCGACCTGCGGCGGGTCGAAGAGCTGGCTGCCGACGGTTCGCTGTCGGCGCGCGAGCTCGACGCCGCCCGCGCCACCCAGGCCCAGGCCGCCGCCGCGCGCGACCAGGCGCGCGCCTCGCTCGAGATCGCGCGCCAGAACCTGCGCTCGGTCGATGTCAACCGCGCCACGCTCGAAGCGGCCGTGGCCAGCGCCGAAGCGGCGCTCAAGCTGGCCGAGATCGACCTGGCCAATACCCATATCGTCGCCCCGCGCGACGGCCAGCTGGGGCAGGTGACGGTGCGCCAGGGCGCCTATGTGAATGCCGGCGCCCAGCTGACGGCGCTGGTGCCGGACACGATGTGGGTGATCGCCAACATGAAGGAAACGCAGATGGCCAATGTGGCCGTCGGCCAGCCGGTGACGTTCACCGTCGATGCGCTCGGCAACGCGCGCCTGCGCGGCCGCGTCGAGCGCATCTCGCCGGCGACCGGCTCCGAATTCTCGGTGATCGCGCCGGATAACGCGACCGGCAACTTCGTCAAGATCGCCCAGCGCATCCCGGTGCGCATCAGCATCGAACCGAACCAGCCGCTGGCGCAGCGCTTGCGGCCCGGCATGTCGGTGGTGACCACGATCGACACGGCCGCCGCTGCAGCCGCTGCCTCGCCTGCGGGAGGACAGCGCTGATGCGAAACACCGCATGTGTGGCGGCGCTGCCCCTGCTGCTGGCGGCGTGCGCGATGGCGCCGCAGCCGGCGCCCGAATCGTCCTTGCAGGTGCCGCCGGCCTGGCGCAGTGCCAGCGCCGGCGGCGTCGGCGCCGCCATCGAGCGCGACTGGTGGCGCGCCTTCGGCGATCCGGCGCTGGACGCGCTGGTGCGGCGTGCGCTGGCCGAGAATGGCGACCTCAGGATCGCCCGTGCGCGCCTGCAGGAATACCAGGCGCGCATCCGTGTGGCCGAGAGCGCGCGCCTGCCGGCCCTGAACCTGTCGCTGGCGCCGACGCGCGCGCGCGCCATCGGGCCGTTCGGCACGCCGGTCGAATCGACGTCGCTGGTCGGCGCCGTGCAGGCGAGCTACGAGCTCGACCTGTTCGGCCGCGTCGCCGGCGGCGTGGAGGCGGCGCGCTTCGAGGCGCTGTCGCAAGAGGCGGCAGCGGAGGCGGCCGCGCTGGCGGTGGCAGCCAATACCGCGTCCGGCTACCTGAATTTGCTGGGCCTGGACGCCCAGCTGGCGCTGGCGAAGGCGACGCTCGAGTCGCGCCAGCGCTCGTTCGACCTGGCGCGCCACCAGTTCGAAGTAGGCTACAGCTCGCGCCTGGAGATGTCGCAGGCCGAGGCCGAGCTGCACGCCACCGCCGCCGCCGTGCCGCAGCTGGAGCGCCAGATCGCGCTGCAAGAGCAGGCGCTGAACCTGCTGCTGGGCGCCAGTCCCGGCCCGGTGGCGCGCGGCGCCGACCTGCTGGCGCTGCGCGAGCCGCGTCCCGGCGCCGGCCTGCCGTCCGAGCTGCTGCGGCGCCGGCCCGATATCGCCCAGGCCGAGCGCCTGGTCGCGGCCGCCGACGCCAGCCTGGCGGTGGCGCGCGACCAGCTGCTGCCATCGATCCGCCTGACGGCGTCGGTCGGCGCGCAAGGCCGCAGCCTGTCGCAGCTGCTGGGTTCGCCCACCGATTTGTGGAGCATCGGCGGCAGCGTGCTGGCGCCCTTGTTCGACGCCGGGCGGCTGCGCGCCCAGGCCGAGATCGCCGGCACGGTGCGCGACCGCGCGCTCTACACCTATGAAAGCGTGGTGCGCTCGGCGTTCGCCGAGACCGAGAATGCGCTGGCCTCGATCGACGGCCTGCAGCGCCAGCTGGTCGAGGCCGAGGCGAGGAGGGTGGCGGCCGGCGAGGTGCTGCGGGTGGCGGGCAACCGCTATCGCAACGGCTACGCCTCGTATCTCGAGGAACTCGACGCCCAGCGCACCGCGTTCACGGCCGACCTGAATGCGCTGCAGCTGCGCACCAGCCTGCTGGCGGCGCACGTCGACCTGTACCGGGCGCTGGGCGGCGGCTGGGCGCCGCCGCGGTGACGGCGTGGTAACGGCGTGGTGATGTCTGCCAAGCGCGCGCTGTGCGCGACCTGCCTGCGGGCGCAGTCGGCCTGCATCTGCCGCTGGATCGCGCCGGTGGCGGCGGCGGCCGACCTGCTGATCCTGTTGCACCCGCTCGAGGTTGGCAACGCCAAGAACAGCGGCCGGCTGCTGCACCTGAGCGTGGCCGGCAGCGCGCTGGTGACCGGCGAGGTGTTCGACCCGGTGACGCTCGATCGGCTGCTGCGGGCCGACGGACGCACGCCGCTGCTGCTGTATCCGCACACGCCGCACGACCTCAACCTGCCCCCGCCGCTGCCGCCCCCGCTGCCCGCCGCCTCGCTGCGCCTGGTCGTGCTCGACGCCACCTGGCGCAAGAGCCGCAAGATGCTGTACCTGAATCCGGCCTTGCAGCGGCTGCCGCGGCTGGCGCTGGACGCCGTGGCTTCGAACTACCGCATCCGCAAGGCGCATGCCCCGCATCAGTTGTCGAGCCTGGAGGCGGCGGCGCTGGCCCTGGGGCAGCTGGAAGGCGATCGCGCCCGCTACCTGCCGCTGCTGGAGGCGTTCGACGGGTTTGTCGCGCAACAGGCCGGATACGTCCGCGCTTGAATTCGGCGCGCCGGCGGCGTGCTATACTGTATAAACATACAGTATGGAGCGCAAGCCGTGGCCAGTCCCGACAACCCGATGTACCGCGAACCGTTCGACGAGCAGGTCATGCTTGCGCCCGCGCCGCCCGTCGCGCGCAAGGGCCGCGGCGCGGTGTCCAACTTGCAGGGGCGCTACGAGGTCAACGGCCGCGAGCGCTTCGATGATGGCTGGCACGACGAAGACGCCGCCGCGCCGCCCTTCAAGACCGTCGTTACCGACGAGGTCGCCAAGTCGATCCTGTCGCGCAATACCTCGCCCGATATTCCGTTCAGCGTCTCGCTGAATCCCTACCGCGGCTGCGAGCACGGCTGTATTTATTGCTTCGCGCGGCCGACCCACAGCTACCTGGGCCTGTCCCCCGGCCTGGATTTCGAGAGTCGCCTGTTTGCCAAGGTCAATGCGCCCGAGCTGCTGCGGCGCGAACTGGCCAGGCCCGGCTACGTCCCCGAGCACATCGCCATCGGCGTCAACACCGACGCCTACCAACCCTGCGAGCGCGAGCGCGAGCTGACGCGCGCGGTGCTCGAGGTGCTGGCCGAATGCCGCCATCCGGCCGGCCTGATCACCAAATCGTCGCTGATCGAGCGCGACATCGACATCTTGGCGCCCATGGCCGAGCAGCGTCTGGCCTGCGCGGCGGTCACGCTCACCACGCTCGACGCCGAGATCTCGCGCACCCTCGAGCCGCGCGCCGCCGCGCCGATGCGCCGGCTGCGCACCATCCGCACCCTGACCGACGCCGGCATCCCGGTCAGCGTCAGCGTGGCCCCGATCATCCCGTTCGTGACCGAGCCCGAGATCGAACGCATCCTCGAGGCCGCGCGCGACGCCGGGGCGGTCGGCGCCCACTACACGGTGCTGCGCCTGCCGCACGAGGTCAATCCGCTGTTCCAGGAGTGGTTACAGGCGCATTTCCCCGACCGCGCCCGGCGCGTGATGAACCGCATTCGCGAGATGCGGGGCGGAAAAGACTACGACAGCGATTTCGCCACCCGCATGAAAGGCGACGGTGTATGGGCCGACCTGATCCGCCAGCGTTTCGAGAAGGCCTCGGGGCGGCTCGGCTTTGCCGACCTGCGCGGGCGCTTTGGCCGGCTCGATCGGTCGCAGTTCCGGCGGCCGCTGGTGGTGCCGCCGACAACGGGCAAGCACACTGCAAAAGGCGCCGGCCAGCTGGATTTATTCTAAGATGCGGTATTGATGTGTTCGCATAAGTCCGGGAAGGTGGTCCACCGGGGCATGTGCCGTCCACGCGCACTCTCGAGATGACATGGCCACCCTCAGCACCCCCCAGCAGAATGGTATTCCACGTAGTCCCCAGGGACTCGACCCCACCGCCTCGGTCGAACAGGCCCTGCAGGCCGCCGGCGTCGGTAAATTCCAGTACCGCATCTTCCTGATCTTCGGCCTGGTCTGGCTGGCCGACGCCATGCAGGTGCTGTCGATCGGCTTCAGCGCGCCGTCCATCGCCACGACGTTCGGACTGACCCTGCCGCAGGCCTTGCAAACGGGTACGCTGTTCTTCGTCGGCATGCTGGTCGGCGCCTTCGTGTTCGGCCGCCTGGCGGACCGGATCGGGCGGCGGCCGGTGCTCATGATGGCGGTGGTGATCGATGCCTGTTTCGGCGTGGCGTCGGCCTTCGCGCCCGACTTCACCTGGCTGCTGGTGCTGCGCTTGTTCACCGGCATCGGCGTCGGCGCGACGCTGCCGGTCGACTACACGATGATGGCCGAATTCCTGCCCAGCGACCGGCGCGGCCGCTGGCTGGTGCTGCTCGAATCATTCTGGGCGCTCGGGACGATCGGCCTGGCCGTGCTGGCGCTGTGGGCCGTGGAGTGGGGCGACGACGCCTGGCGGCTGATCTTTTTCGTGACGGGCATTCCGGCGCTGATCGGCGTCGTGCTGCGCTTCTACATTCCCGAGTCGCCCATGTACCTGCATCGCAGCGGCAAGTCCGAACAGGCGCGCGCGGTGCTGGCGCGCGTGGCCAGGACCAATGGCCGCGCTGCCGAGATCCCGCCGCTGGTGCCGGAGCGCCGCGTCAAGACATCGCTGCTGTCGCTGTTCTCCGGCGCGCTGCGCCGCCGCAGCATCGCCTTGCTGCTGGCCTGGATGCTGATCTCGATCGCCTACTACGGCGTGTTCGTCTACCTGCCGATCAGGCTGGGCGCGCAAGGTTTCGGCTTCATGCGCGGCCAGGAATTCCTGATCGTGCTGGCGCTGGTCCAATTGCCCGGCTTTGCCCTGGCGGCGTATGGCGTCGAGCGCTGGGGGCGCAAGCCGACGCTGGTCGGCTTCCTGCTGCTGAGCAGCGTCGGCTGCCTCGGCTACAGCCTGGGCAGTTCGATGCCGCTGGTGGTGGGCTCCACGCTCCTGATGAGCTTTGCGCTGCTCGGCACCTGGGGCGCACTGTACGCTTTCACGCCCGAGGTCTATCCGACCCGGCTGCGCGCCAGTGGCATGGGCCTGGCCGGCGCTGTCGCCCGCTTCGGCGGGCTGTTCGCGCCGGCCATCGTGGCGCCGGTGATGGCGACCCATTTCACGCTGGCGCTCGTCATGCTGTCGAGCTTCCTGTTCGTTGGTGCGATCGCCATCCTGTGCGTGAATGCCGAGTCGCGCCAGCAGGCGCTCGATTGAACGGCTGAACCGGTGATCAGTCGAGCAGTTGAACAGTTGAGCTGCGGCGTCGGCTCGGCTACGATACGCGCTTGACCACGAGAGGATGTCGATGTGAAACGGGATGGCGCGCAGCAGCAGGATGTTCGGATGGTCGTGTTCGTCGGCGCGGAGTCCACCGGCAAATCGACGCTGGCCCAGTACCTGGCGCAGCGCCACGGGGCCGGGTTCGTGCCGGAGATCGGCCGTTTCATCTGGGAAGAAAAGCAGGGCAAGCTGGTCGCCGCCGACTATGTCGAGATCGCCGAGCGCCACCGCGACGCCGAAGACCGCGTCGTGGCGGCGCACGCCGGCCCCTACGTGTTCGTCGATACCAACGCGCTGACCACGCTGCTGCTCGGCCTGTGTTTCGGCCAGGTCACCGAGCCCGCGCCACCGGCACTGCTGCGCTACGCCGACGATTGCCGCAGCCGCTACCTGCACCATTTCGTCTGCGCCGACGACATCCCGTACGAAGAAGAGCCTGGCGTGCGCGAAAACGCCGCCTGGCGCACGCACATCCAGCAACTGGTACTCGAAGACCTGGAACGGCGCGCGATTCCCTTCACGCTATTGACCGGCACGCTAGAACAGCGCGCGGCGCGGGTGATGCAGGTGTTGGCGGCGCTCGCGGCCCACGACACTACAGGCTTGGCTGCGTAACGCCGAACTCGGCAAGGTGGCGCTCGATCTCGAACACGTGCGGGTCGGGCTTGCCCAGTTCGCGCAGCGCCTGGGCCAGGCGCAGCAGGTATTCGCTGTTCGGTCCGCTCGGGCCACGGGCCGAGGCAATCTGGCGCGCGATGTCCTGTTCGCTCGCCGGGCCCAGATAGGCTGCGTTCTCGTGGGTGGCGATATAGACGATGCCTTCGTCGCTGCCGCCGTCGTCGAAATGCATCCGGGTCGCCAGGCGCAGGTAGCCGTTCTTTTCACGGTGGTCGAGGTGGGCGAATTCCTCGGGTGTCACCAGGAAGGCCACGCCGTGGCAGACGGCGCCGGGCTCCGGCACCAGGGTGACGACGCGGCCGGGTGCGGCTTCGGTACCGCGGTGGTCGTGCGAGCCTTGCCAGAAGCGCCGGGTCCAGCCGCCGATGCTGGCGCTCTTGCGCGCAAGATAGGGGAAGTCGGGCTTGAAGATCAGCGAGCCGTAGCCGAACAGCCAGACACTGTCATGGCTGTCGAACTTGTTCATCTGCTGGTTGATTGCGATCGTGTTGGGGGACATCGTGCATGCGGGGAAAGGCGGGATGCCGTGCATTGTAGCGCGGCTATGCGTCCTGCTATTGCGACCGTGTGACATAGCCAAACAGGAACTCCATATAACTCTCGGCCGCCGGCGACAGCGAGCGTCCCGGGCGGGTATACACCAGGAAGCGGCGCGCCAGCACCGGATCTGCCAGCGGCCGCATCGCCAGTCCGTAGAGCGTTGCCAGCGGTTCGGCATACGGCAGGCAGACGGTGACGCCGAGCCCGGCGCTGACCATGGCCAGCGCGGTGGTCATGAAGGTGACTTCATGCGCCGGCTTGAGCGGCGTCTCGCGCAGCGCGGCGTCGCGCAACGACGACGCCATATCGTCCAGCAGACGCTCGGTGAACTGGCCCTGCAGCGAGATCAACGGGTAGCGCGCGACGTCCTGCCACGTCACGCGGGGCAGTGCTGCCAGCTCATGGTCTTTCGGAAACACCAGCGCGAACGGCGTCTCGAACAGCAGGCGCGCGTCCAGTGGCGGCGCCGGCATGCGCTCGGGACCGATGCCGAAGTCGGCCTCGCCCGACAGCACGCGTGCGATCACGCCCTCGACCTCGGTGTCGGCCAGGCGCACCTCGATCGCCGGATATTGCTCGCGGTAGGCCGCGATCGCCTGTGGCAGCAGGGTGCACGACATCAGTTGTGGCGCGGCGATGCGAACGATGCCTTTCTTGAGGCGCGTGTGGTCGGCCACGTTAGCCAGCGCACCGTCCAGATCATCGATCATCTGGCTAAATAGAGGAAACAGTTCGCGCCCGATATCGGTCAGCCCGATGCGCCGTGTGCTGCGATCGACCACGCGCGCGCCCAGGGTCTGTTCCAGCTCCTTGATCAGCCCGGACAGCGCCGATTGCGTCACGTGCAGCGACTGCGCCGCGAGCGTGAAATTGCCGTGCTTGGCCAGGGCGACGAAGGCGCGCATCTGGCGCAGCGTGGGATTCATAAGAAAACCTGATAAATCGGGTTGAAAATACTGTTTGTATGATAGTGCGTTTTGTCTTGTAATGGTGGCTGCTCAGCAATATTGAAAGACACTCGAATGAAACTCGCCACCCTCAAATCCGGCGGCCGCGACGGCACGCTGGTCGTCGTCAGCCGCGACCTCGTCACCTGCCAGGCCGTTCCCGCCATCGCCCGCACGCTGCAGGCCGCGCTCGACGACTGGGACCGGCTCGCGCCACGCCTGCAAGCGGTCTACGACCAGCTCAACGACGGCAGCGCCGACGCCGCCGAATCCTTCATCGAACTGGAATGCCACTCGCCGCTGCCGCGCGCCTACCAGTGGGCGGACGGCTCGGCCTACATCAACCACGTCGAGCTGGTGCGCAAGGCGCGCAACGCCGAGGTGCCGGCGTCGTTCTATACCGATCCGCTGATGTACCAGGGCGGCGGCGACGCATTTGTCGGACCGTGCGACCCGATCGCCGTATTGACCGAGGAATGGGGCGTCGACCTCGAGGCCGAAGTGGCGGTCATCACCGGCGACGTGCCGATGGGCGCGAGCGTGGCGCAGGCCGCCGGCGCGATCCGCCTGGTGATGCTGGTCAATGACGTGTCGCTGCGCAACCTGATTCCGAACGAACTGGCCAAGGGCTTCGGCTTCTACCAGTCCAAGCCGGCCAGCGCCTTCGCGCCGGTCGCCGTGACCCCGGACGAGCTGGGCGACGCCTGGCGCGACAGCAAGCTGCACCTGCCGCTGCTGGTGAATCTCAATGGCGAAGCCTTCGGCCGGCCGAATGCGGGCGAGGACATGACGTTCAGTTTCGCCCAGCTGGTCGCCCACGCCGCCGCCACGCGCGAGCTGTGCGCTGGCAGCATCATCGGTTCCGGCACGGTCTCGAACAAGCAGGGGAGCCTGCACGGTTCGAGCGTCGGCAATGGCGGCGTGGGCTACTGCTGCCTGGCCGAGGTGCGCATGTACGAAACGATCGAGCAGGGCAAGCCGCAGACGCCGTTCCTGCGTTTCGGCGACACCGTGCGCATCGAGATGCTGGACGCCAGCGGCGCCAGCATCTTCGGGGCGATCGACCAGGAAGTAGTCCGTTATCACGAGAGGCAACGATGAAGCTCTACACGTATTTCCGCAGTTCGGCCGCCTACCGGGTGCGCATCGCACTGGGCATCAAGGGCATGGCCTACGAGGCGGTGCCGGTGCACCTGCTCAAGGATGGAGGCCAGCACCTGCAGGACGATTATCGCAAGATCAATCCAAGCGGCCTGCTGCCGTCGTTCCAGGACGACCGCATCACACTGACCCAGTCGATGGCGATCATCGAATACCTCGAAGAAATCCATCCCGAGCCGCCGCTGCTGCCGAAGGACGCGCCGGGCAGGGCGCGCGTGCGCGAACTGGCCCAGATCATCGGCTGCGACATCCATCCGATCAATAATCTGCGCGTGCTGAATTACCTTGTCAAGCACATGGGATTCTCCGACCAGGCCAAGACCGAGTGGTATCGGCACTGGGTGATCGAGGGCCTGCAATCGCTCGAGGCGCACCTGGCGCGCGATCCGGGCGCCGGGCCGTTCTGCCATGGCGACCATCCGACCATTGCCGATTGCTATCTGGTGCCCCAGGTATTCAATGCCCAGCGTTTCAATATCGATGTGTCGGCGTATCCGAATATCGACGGCATCAATTCTCTGTGTATCGAGCTGCCCGCATTCAAGGCGGCGCATCCATCGCAACAGCCGGATACCGAATAAGCGAAAGGATTCGATGATTGGCGTTGCGGTTTCGTTATTTTAAAAGCCAGGGTCGAACGAGAATCCCGGATCTGCGCACGCAGTTCCGGGGTTTTTTATTTGGCGGCGCGATCACGAATGCGTGTGCGGGCAACAAGCGGCCCGGTCGTTGAATGCATCGGACGGATTGCCTGGTTGTTTAGGCGATTTCGCTAAACATATTCCAATCTATATTCGACGATGATTCCTTAATTCAGCGATTATTGCCCTTGAGAATAATCCGTATTTAATAAGAAAATTCCTACATATTTACGACAATTTAGGTGTGAAGGGTTATAGACCATCTAAATCATCCGACCTAGAATCGGTCACCCACTTCGATTATCTGCTTTTGAATAAAAGCGTTTTCAGTTAATGAGTGGCTGGTCGATTCGCAGTTTAATTGTCTGATAAAAGGAATATCATGACCCTGCATAAAATAATGTTTGCAATGGCGCTGACCCTGGCCGGTAATGTGGCAATTGCCGCACCGACGTCGTCGTTCGTCGATTTTTCGAACGGCGCGCAAGGATGGGAGGGCACCCAGCCCGCGAACGGCATCGGCGGCTCCGGAATCGACACCAGCATGGGCAATGGCGCGCCTTCGATGCGCACCGTGATCAACAATTTCGGCATCGGCTTCAGCAACAGTACCAACCAGAATTACCTGGGCGACTACGGCAAGCTCGGCAGCGTGACGATCGGCCTCGACATCATCGCCAACACGATCAGCTACTTCGGCCAGAATGTGTCGCGCAACCTCGTCGTCGAGCTGCGCGACTACGCCAATACGCCGGCCGGCATGCCCTACACGAGTGTCTGGTTCGACCTCGGCAGCATCGACGCCACCCAGGGCTGGCAGCACCTGTCGGTCACGATCGCCGACACCACCGCGGCGGCCTTGCCGGCCGGCTGGGGCGGCTACGGCTCGTCGGACGACGCCGATGGTCCGAGCCTGCCGGACGACCGGACCTTCGCCGACGTGCTGTCCAGCGTGGACGAACTGGTGTTCTCGACCTACGTCCCGGGCTGGTTCTACGGCTTCACCGACTTCGACGTCGCGATCGACAATATCTCGGTCAGCGCCGGCGCGGCCGAGGTCCCCGAGCCGTCGAGCTATGCGCTGCTGTTCGGCGGCCTGGGCCTGATGGGCTTCATGACGCGCCGCAGGTCGCGCCGCGATCCGATGGCCTGAGCCGGACGGGCGCACGACTGGCGCGCCACGGCGACCGTGGCGGACAAGACTGGCAGGGCGGACTACAATGCCGCCTTTCCCACCCGCCAGCCAGCCATGAGCACCCACGCCATTCCCGCCCCGATCCTGCAGGCACTCGATCGGGCCGACGCGTCCTGGCGTCCCATCCTCGAGGAAGGCCTTGCCGCCGTCGCGCGCGCCAATCCCGGCTACCTGCCGGCGCTGGCGGTCGACGATTACCTGCCGACCGAGCACCGCATGTTCGCCGCCTTCGCCCAGCCGCTCGAGCGCGTCCGGTTCGTGCTGGTGGGCGAAGGGCCGTACCCGCGCGCCGCGAGCGCGACGGGTTTTTGCTTCATGGATGGGGCGGTGGGAGAGCTGTGGAGCGACAGCGGACTGTCGACAGCGGTCAACCGCGCAACGTCGCTGCGCAATTTTCTGAAGATGCTGCTGGTGGCCAGCGGCAAGCTGCAGCCGGGCGCGACCGGCGCGGCGGCCATGGCGCCGGTGGCCCGGGCGGCCATCCACGACGGCGCGATCCGCACGCTGGCGCAGCTCCAGCACAATCTGACCAGGCAAGGCTTCCTGCTGCTGAACGCGGCGCTGGTGTTCCGCAAGCACGTGGCGCCGGCCATCGACGCCCGCGCCTGGCAGCCATTCCTGCACACCGTGCTGGCGGCGCTGGCCAGGCAGCCGGCCCCGCCGACGCTGGTGCTATGGGGCAAGCTCGCCGAGCAGCTGCAGAAACTGCCCGAGACGGCTGCCTTTGCGCAGGCGGTGGCCGAGCATCCTTACAACCTGAGCTTCATCGAGCACCAGGGCATGCAGCAGCTGTTCGGGCCGATGGACTTGTTGCGGGAGTAGGAACACTGGTACTGAATCGATGTGCCCAGCGAAGCGCAGTTCCCCCGCCGTTTTCAGGGGCATCCAAGACAAGATGCCCGCGATTTGCTATACTTGACTAAATCGTTCAACTAATCGGGTTTTTCACCGGCCCTCGCAGCAGAAACAGCGCTGAGAGCGAGTTGAACAAGAGAAATATTTTAACATTAAACGGGGTTGTAATGCGTCTGACCACCAAAGGCCGTTTTGCTGTCACCGCGATGATCGATCTTGCCATGCGTCAAGGCAATGGTCCGGTCACGCTGTCGGGCATCAGCCAGCGCCAGGCCATTTCGCTGTCCTACCTGGAGCAGCTGTTCGGCAAGCTGCGCCGCCACGAGATCGTCGAATCGATCCGCGGCCCGGGCGGCGGCTACAGCCTGGCCCGTCCGGCCGGCAAGGTGACGGTGGCCGACATCATCATCGCCGTCGACGAGCCGCTCGATGCCACCCAGTGCGGCGGCAAAGAGAACTGTCATGGCGCCCACACCGATGGCGCCCGCTGCATGACCCACGAACTGTGGACCACGCTGAACGAGAAGATGGTCGACTACCTCGACTCCGTCTCGCTGCAAGACCTGGTCGACCAGCAGCGGCAGAAAGAACAGAACGTCGTGCATGTGCACCGTGGCGCCCCCGCCGCCGTCGGACAAAATTGAAGCTTACTGGAGTGATATCGATGAACGCGCCTTTGGACAAGACAACCGAGCAGAGCTTCGCTGCTGCCCCCCATTTCCCGATTTACCTGGACTACTCGGCCACCACGCCGGTCGATCCACGCGTCGCCGACGCCATGATCCCGTTCCTGCGCGAGCAGTTCGGCAACCCGGCTTCGCGCAGCCACGCCTATGGCTGGAGCGCCGAGGCGGCGGTCGAAGAAGCGCGCCAGAACGTGGCCTCGATGGTCGGCGCCGATCCGCGCGAGATCATCTGGACCTCGGGCGCCACCGAAAGCAACAACCTGGCGCTCAAGGGCGCGGCCCAGTTCTACAAGACCCGCGGCAAGCACATCATCACGGTCAAGACCGAGCACAAGTCGGTGCTCGACACCGTGCGTGAACTCGAGCGCGTCGGCTTCGAAGCGACCTACCTCGAGCCGCAAGACAATGGCCTGATCACCGTCGAGCAGCTGGCCGCCGCGTTCCGCCCGGACACCATCCTGGTCTCGGTCATGCTGGTCAATAACGAGATCGGCGTGGTCCAGCCGATCGAAGAGCTGGCCGCGCTGTGCCGCTCGAAAAACATCATCTTCCACTGCGACGCTGCGCAAGCCGTCGGCAAGGTGTACATCGACCTCGAGAAATCCAAGGTCGACCTGATGACCTTCACCGCGCACAAGGTCTACGGCCCGAAAGGCGTCGGCGCCCTGTACGTGCGCCGCAAGCCGCGCGTGCGCCTCGAAGCGCAGATGCACGGCGGCGGCCACGAGCGCGGCCTGCGTTCGGGCACGCTGCCGACCCACCAGCTGGTGGGCATGGGCGAAGCCTTCCGCCTGGCGAAACAAGAAATGGAAAGCGAACTGGTCAAGGTGCGCGCGCTGCGCGACCGCCTGGCCAAGGGCCTGCTTGAGATCGAAGAGGTCTACATCAACGGTGACATGGACCATCGCGTGCCGCATAACCTAAACGTCTCGTTCAACTATGTCGAAGGCGAATCGCTGATCATGGCGGTCAAGGATATCGCGGTGTCGTCCGGTTCGGCCTGCACCTCGGCCAGCCTGGAACCATCGTACGTGCTGCGCGCCCTGGGCCGCAGCGACGAACTGGCGCACAGCTCGATCCGTTTCACCATCGGCCGTTTCACGACCGAGGAAGAGATCGACTTTGCCGTCGAACTGCTGAAATCGAAGGTCGGCAAACTGCGCGAACTGTCGCCCCTGTGGGACATGTTCAAGGAAGGGATCGACATCAATTCGATCCAATGGGCAGCCCACTAATTACTGAACGCATTCACCCAATCAGGGAGCATCACCATGGCATATTCGGACAAAGTACTCGACCATTACGAAAACCCACGCAACGTCGGCGCCTTCGACAAGGGCGATGACGCCATCGGCACCGGCATGGTCGGCGCGCCGGCCTGCGGCGACGTCATGAAGCTGCAGATCAAGGTCAACGACCAGGGCCTGATCGAAGACGCGAAGTTCAAGACCTACGGTTGCGGCTCGGCCATCGCATCGAGCTCGCTCGTGACCGAATGGGTCAAAGGCAAGAGCCTGGACGAGGCGCTGGCGATCAAGAACACCCAGATCGCCGAAGAACTGGCCCTGCCGCCGGTCAAGATTCACTGCTCGATCCTGGCCGAAGACGCGATCAAGGCCGCCGTCGCCGACTACAAGGCGAAGCACGCCGACAAGGCAGTAGCGTAAGCATTTTTTAGTAGAACGGAGCTGGAGAAGCACATGGCAATCACCCTGACCGAAAAAGCCGCGAAACACGTCAACCGTTACCTCGAACGCCGGGGCAAGGGGATCGGTCTGCGTTTCGGTGTGCGCACCACTGGCTGCTCTGGCCTGGCCTACAAGCTCGAGTACGTCGACGAGAGCGCCGCTGAAGACAGCGTGTTCGAGTCGCACGGCGTCAAGGTCTTCGTCGACCCGAAAAGCCTGGCCTACATCGACGGCACCGAGCTCGATTTCGCCCGCGAGGGCTTGAACGAGGGCTTCCGCTTCAACAACCCGAACGTCAAGGACAACTGCGGCTGCGGCGAGAGCTTCCGTATCTGACCCACACGCATGCAGAATCACTTCGAGCTGTTCCAGCTGCCGGCCCGTTTCGAGGTCGACCAAAGCGCTCTGGATGACGCCTACCGCGAAATCCAGGGACGCGTCCATCCCGACCGCTTCGTCAACGCGACCGACGCCGAAAAGCGCGTCGCCATGCAGTGGGCGACACGCGCCAACGAGGCGTACCAGACCCTGCGCAATCCGCACAAGCGCGCGCAGTACTTGTGCGAGCTGAACGGCGTCGACTTGCAGACCGAGTCGAATACCGCCATGCCGCCGGCATTCCTGATGCAGCAGATGGAATGGCGCGAAGAGCTCGAAGACGCGCGCGCGGCCAAGGACGCGGTTGCACTGGACCGGCTGGAGGCGCAGCTGCGGGCCGAGCGCAAGAATCTGCTGGCGACTGTCGAAGGCCAGCTCGATGCCGGCGACTACCCTGGCGCGGCGCAAGGCGTGCGCTCGCTGATGTTCCTCGATAAATTCGGCGACGAAGTGCAGTACGCATTCGAAGCCATCGACGCCTGACGTCCCGCGCGACGTGGCGCGTGGCTGCCGGCGGATGAACGCGAACGCGCGTATCATCCTGGGCACACAAAAATAACACTGGTATCACGACTATGGCACTCCTCCAAATCGCCGAACCCGGCATGTCCACCGCCCCGCACCAGCACCGCCTGGCCGTGGGCATCGACCTGGGCACCACCAACTCGCTCGTCGCCACCGTCCGCAGTGGCAGCCCCGAAGTGCTCAGCGACGAGGAGGGCCGCTCGCTGCTGCCGTCGATCGTGCGCTACCTTCCGAACGGCCACGCGAACATCGGCCACAAGGCGCGCGTGCACCAGACCACCGACCCGAAGAACACGATCGTCTCGGTCAAGCGCTTCATGGGCCGGGCCCTGGCCGACATCGCCCACGCCGAGAACCTGCCCTACGATTTCGTCGATGGCGAGGGCATGGTCCAGCTCAATACGGTGGCCGGCGTGAAAAGCCCGGTCGAGGTCTCGGCCCAGATCCTGGCCACGCTGCGGCAGCGCGCCGAGGATTCGCTGGGCGACGACCTGGTCGGCGCCGTGATCACCGTACCGGCGTATTTCGACGACGCCCAGCGCCAGGCGACCAAGGACGCGGCCCAGCTGGCCGGCCTGAACGTGCTGCGCCTGCTGTCCGAACCGACCGCCGCCGCCATCGCGTATGGCCTCGACCATGGCAAGGAAGGCGTGTATGCCGTCTACGACCTGGGCGGCGGCACCTTCGACATTTCCATCCTCAAGCTTTCGAAGGGCGTGTTCGAGGTGCTGTCGACCGGCGGCGATTCGGCGCTGGGCGGCGATGATTTCGACCACAGGCTGTTTTGCTGGATCACCGAGCAGGCCAAGCTGGCGCCGCTGTCCGAGCAGGACACCGCGACCCTGATGGTCAAGGCGCGCCAGGCCAAGGAACTGCTGTCGACCAACGAGGAAACGACGGTCGAGGCGATCCTGAAGTCGGGCGAGTTCGTCCAGGTCACCGTCACCGCCGCCGTGTTCTTCGAGATCACCAGGCACCTGGTCGGCAAGACCATGAACGCGATCCGCAAGGCCATGCGCGACGCCAGCGTCAGTGTCGACGACGTCGATGGCGTGGTGATGGTCGGCGGCGCCACCCGCATGCCGCACGTGCGCCGCGCGGTGTCCGAATTCTTCCAGACCATCCCGCACGCGAACATCGACCCGGACCGCGTGGTGGCGCTCGGCGCCGCGATCCAGGCCGACCAGCTGGCCGGTAACCGCGCCGAAGGCGACGACTGGCTGCTGCTGGACGTGACCCCGTTGTCGCTCGGCATCGAGACCATGGGCGGCCTGGTCGAGAAGATCATCCCGCGCAATTCGACAATTCCCGTCGCGCGCGCCCAGGAGTTCACGACCTTCAAGGATGGCCAGACCGCGCTGGCGGTGCACGTGGTGCAGGGCGAGCGCGAGCTGGTGTCGGATTGCCGTTCGCTGGCGCGCTTCGAACTGCGCGGCATCCCGCCGATGGCTGCCGGCGCGGCGCGAATCCGCGTCACCTACCAGGTCGACGCCGACGGCCTGCTGTCGGTGGCCGCGCGCGAGATGCGCTCCGGCGTGGAAGCGTCGATCACGGTCAAGCCGTCGTATGGCCTGGGCGACGACGACGTCGCGCGCATGCTCAAGGATTCGTACACCGAGGCGTCGAGCGATATGCAGATGCGCGCGCTGCGCGAAGAGCAGGTCGAGGCCGAGCGCATCCTGCTGGCCACGCAGTCGGCGCTCGATGGCGACATCGATCTGCTGTCTGCCGACGAGCAGGCCGCGATTGGCCAGCAGCTGCAGGCCGTGCGCGATGCGCTCGCCGCATCGAACGACACCGCAAGCGCCCCGGCAGCACGCCAGGATGCGCTGCACGGCGCGGTGCAGGCGCTGGCCCACGGCACCGAGGAGTTCGCCGCACGCCGCATGGACAAGAGCGTGCGCAAGGCGCTGGCCGGCAAGTCGCTGGACGAGATCTGATCGGCGGCCCGCAAGTCGGGTCCCCACCACCAGCACGTCGTTCCCGCGCAGGCGGGAACCCAAGTTTGCCTGCGCCCAGGCCGCGCCCGAGAACACCAGCCGGGCACGCGAACCCGGTTCGCACCCGCGCCGCGAACGCGGAGCGACCGGCGCGGCATAGAATACGCAGTAGCGCACCACAGACAACAATCAACGAGGTAATCCAAGTGCCACAAATCGTCATCCTCCCACACCCGGTGTTCTGCCCGGACGGCGCCGTCCTGGAAGCCCCAGCCGGCAAGTCGGTCTGCGACGTACTGCTCGATAACGACATCGAGATCGAACACGCCTGCGACCGCGTCTGCGCCTGCACCACCTGCCACGTGATCGTGCGCGAAGGTTTCGACTCGCTGGGCGAGCAGGAAGAGAAAGAAGAAGACATGCTCGACAAGGCCTGGGGCCTGGAGCCGAATTCGCGCCTGTCGTGCCAGGCCATCGTCGCGCAGGAAGACCTGGTGGTCGAGATCCCGAAATACACGATCAACCACGCTGCCGAAAAGAACCACTGATTTGTCCATGAAGCGCGCCGACCAAGCCGGGAAAGTCCCGGGATTACAGGGGCTGCCGCCGGAGGTCCGCCCGGGCCAGTCGATCGAGCTGCTCAAGGAGCTGCACATCCTGACCCGCGACGGCAAGTTGAACCAGGACAGCCGCCGCAAGCTCAAGCAGGTCTACCACCTGTACAACTTCATCGAGCCGCTGCTGCGCGACGTGAAAAGCGAAAAAGGCAGCGTGTCGCTGGTCGACCACGGCGCCGGCAAGTCCTACCTCGGCTTCATCCTGTACGACCTGTTCGTCAAGGCCGAAGGCGAGGGCAGCCATATCTACGGCATCGAGACGCGCGCCGAGCTGGTCGCGAAGTCGACCGAGCTGGCCGCGCGCCTGGGCTTCCAGGGCATGTCCTTCCTGCCGCTGTCGGTGGCCGAATCGACCACCTCGGGCGCGCTGCCCGAGACCATCGACATCGTCACCGCGCTGCACGCCTGTAACACCGCCACCGACGATGCCATCGACTTTGCGCTCAAGAAGAAGGCGAAGCACATGGTGCTGGTGCCGTGCTGCCAGGCCGAGGTCGCGACCGTGCTGCGCAAGAACAAGGGCAAGGACCTTGGCCGCAGCGCGCTGACCGAGATCTGGCGCCATCCGATCCACACCCGCGAGTTCGGCAGCCAGGTCACCAATGTGCTGCGCTGCCTGCAGCTCGAGGCGCATGGCTACCAGGTCACCGTGACCGAGCTGGTGGGCTGGGAGCACTCGATGAAGAACGAGCTGATCGTCGCCACGTACAAGAACCTGCCGCGCCGCAAGCCGGCCGAGCGCCTCGGCGAAGTGCTGGGCGAGCTGGGACTGAGCGAAATGAAGGAGCGCTTCTACGCTCCGCAACCTGCCACGACGGAGTAGACACGCATGAGCAACACCCCTGAGCGCTGGATCGACCTGCGCAGCGACACCGTGACCCAGCCGGGCGCCGCGATGCGTGCGACGATGGTGGCGGCGCCGGTCGGCGACGACGTCTACGGCGACGACCCGACGGTCAACCGCCTGCAGGATTACGCGGCCGACCTGTTCGGCTTCGAAGCGGGGATGTTCGCCCCGAGCGGCACCCAGACCAACCTGATCGCCCTGATGACGCACTGCGGCCGTGGCGACGAATACCTGGTCGGCCAGGAAGCGCATACCTATAAATACGAAGGCGGCGGCGCCGCGGTGCTGGGCAGTATCCAGCCACAGCCGATCGCCAACCAGCCCGACGGCAGCATCGCGCTGGCCGACATCGAGGCGTACATCAAGCCGGACGACATGCACTTCGCGCGCACCCGCCTGCTGGCGCTCGAAAACACGATCGGCGGACGGGTGCTGAGCCAGGAATACGTGGCCGCCGCCACCGCACTGGCCCACGACAAGGGCCTGGCGACCCACCTCGATGGCGCGCGCATCTGCAATGCGGCGGTCAAGCTGGGCATCAGCCTGCGCGATGCCGTCAAGGGCTTCGATACCGTGTCGGTGTGCCTGTCGAAGGGCCTCGGCGCGCCGGTCGGCTCGGTCCTGCTGGGGCCGAAGGCCTTCATCGAGCAGGGCAAGCGCTGGCGCAAGATGCTGGGCGGCGGCATGCGCCAGGCCGGCGTGATCGCCGCCGCGGCCCACTACGCGCTCGAGCACAACGTCGCGCTGCTGGCGCAGGACCACGACAACGCGGCCGAACTGGCGCGCGGCCTGGCGCGGATCGAACAGCTCCAGGTGAGCACGCCGCAAACGAATATCTTCTGGCTGGATGTGCCGCCCGCCGCCTGCGCGCCATTGCGCCAGGCGCTGGAGCGCGCCGGCATCCGCGCCACGGTCGGGCCGAAGATGCGCCTGGTGACCCACCTCGATATCTCGAAAGACGATATCCAGCACACGGTCGATGTCTTCACCGGTTTCTTCGCAGCGTGGCGCGCATGATGAGCGCCCCGACACCGGAAGACGGCATCCGCCTGGCCAAGCGCGTGGCTGAAGTCGCAGCGTGCTCGCGCGCCGACGCCGAACGCTATATCGCGGGCGGCTGGGTCAGCGTCGACGGCGTGGTGGCCGAAGACCCGGCCACCCGCGTGACGCCAGAGCAGCAGGTGGTCATGCTGCCGGGCGCCACGCCGGTCGAACCGGAGCCGGTCACGATCCTGCTGCACAAGCCGGCGGGCATGGAGCTCGATGAGGCGATGGCCAGCATCGGGGCCGACTCGCTGGTGCACGAGACCGGCTTCGGCAAGCCTTTCCTGCGCCGCCACCTGTTCAAGCTGGCGCTGGCCGCGCCGCTCGAGACCATGGCCTCGGGCCTGGTCGTGTATAGCCAGGACTGGCGCGTGATGCGCAAGCTGGTCGAAGACGCGCCGCGCAACGAGGCCGAATACGTGGTCGAGGTCGACGGCCAGATCGCGCAGGGCGGCCTGGACAAGCTGGGCCGCATGTTCAAGGCCAGCTGGCAGAGCGAGCAGCGGCTGCGCATCGCCGGCAAGAACATCCAGCGCGGCCAGATCGAGCGCCTGTGCCGCGACGTGGGCCTCGAAGTGCGCGCGCTGCGCCGCCTGCGCATCGGCCGTATCTCGATGGGCGCCTTGCCGCCTGGCGGCTGGCGCTACCTGCGCGACATCGAGCGCTTCTAGTTGTGCGCGACGCGGGCCGGCAGGATGGCGCGTGCTGCGCTATCATGCCCGTCTGCTCACACGCTTTTCCATCATGCCAGGTTCGTTCCGCCTCATCCTCTCCAGCTTTTTCTTCTTCCTGTTCGTCGGCCCCCTGATGCCGGTGATCGAGTTCACGCTCGCCACCTTGTTCACCAAGGGCCGCATCGAGATCATGCCGTCGTTCTTCCTCGCGGCCTTGCTGTTCGGCGCCCTGATCGCCGGCGCGCTCGGCCTGGCGCATGGCGTGCTGGTCGCGCTGGCCGTCAAGCTCGAACCGGTCCGCCGCCGCCTGCACACCACCCCGCGCCGGGTGTTGCTGGGTGCGGCGGTGTCGTTGCTGTGCGGGCTGGCGATGACTGCCGCCACGCTGTACATCGCGCGCCATTCGTTCGGCGACCTGCTGGGCGGGATGGATCCCGACAATCCCGATCCGTGGAAGATCATCCGCGCCTACATGGTGGTCGAGCTGTTCATCGTGCCGGCGCTGGTGTGCGGCATCCTGTTCCAGTTGCTGCCCTGGTCGCGCACCGCCATGCAGCGCGCCATCGCCGCCCGCTGAGCTGCCCCTTGGCCGCGGCGCCGGGTCATAATGCTGTCATGATCGACCTTTATGCTGTTGATTTTTCACTATCAAAAAATCGACAGCCATGCATCTGCGCCGCTTCGCCACACCTTCCAAAATTCTCCCCATGATGAGCGCGATCGCGCTGGCCTGCGCGCTGGCGGCCTGCGGCGGCGACGACGATGAGCCAACGCCGACCACGTTGACCCTCGAGAAGATCGGCAGCTACAACGGCGGCGCGGCCGGTGCGGCCGAGATCACGGCCTACGATGCGGCCAGCAAGCGCCTGTTCGTCGTGAACGGCGCCAATGGCACCGTCGACGTGCTGGACCTGGCGGCGCCGAGCGCGCCGAGACTCATCGGCACCATCAACGTGGCAAGCATCGGCAAGGCGGTCAACAGCGTCGCCGTGCACGACGGCCTGGTGGCGCTGGCGATCGAATCCAGTCCCAAGACCGAGCCGGGCACCGTGGCGTTCTACAATGCCGCCGACCTGAAGCTGGTCAACAGCGTCAAGGTCGGTGCGCTGCCCGACATGCTCGTGTTCACGCCGGATGGCACCAAGGTGCTGGTCGCCAACGAAGGCGAGCCGAGCGGCTATGGCGTGGCGGGCAGCGCCGATCCGGAAGGCTCGGTCAGCATCATCACCGTCAACCGCGGCGGCACGCCGTCCGTCGCGAGCGCCGACTTCCGCAGCTTCAATGGCCAGGAAGCGGCCCTGCGCGCGCAGGGCATCCGCATCTTTGGCCCGAACGCCAGTGCAGCCCAGGACGTCGAACCCGAATACATCACCGTCAGCGATGACGGCCGCACCGCCTACGTCACGCTGCAGGAGAACAACGCGATCGCCATCGTCGACGTCGCCAGCGCGAAAGTCACCGCGATCAAGCCGCTCGGCTTCAAGGACCACAGCCTGGTCGGGATGGGACTGGATGCCTCGGACGAGGATGGCGGCGTCGACACCAACAGCGGTTCGCCGGCGATCAAGATCGGCCCGCAGCCGGTGAAGGGCATGTACCTGCCGGACGCCATCGCCAGTTACACGGTGAATGGCGTGCGCTACCTGATCACGGCCAACGAAGGCGATGCGCGCGCCGACTGGCCCGGCTTCAACGAAGAGACGCGCGTGCGCGCCCACTGCAGCGCCGGCCTGGATCCGAGCGTGTTCCCGAACGCCGCCAGCAAGGTCTTCGATTCGAACCTGGGCCGCCTGCGCATCACCAGCACGCCGAACGGCGCCAGTACGGGCAAGAACGCGGCGGGGCAGTGCAACGAGCTGTACACCTTCGGCGGCCGCTCGTTCTCGATCTGGGACACCGACATCAAGCGCGTCTACGATTCGGGCGATGAGTTCGAGCGCCGCACCAGCGCGCTGCCGAACGTGAAGTTCAATGCCAGCAACGACAACAACGACCTGGAAGACCGCAGCGCCTCGAAGGGGCCGGAGCCGGAAGGCGCCGTGGTCGGCAAGTTCGGCGACAAGCACTACGCCTTCATCGGCCTGGAGCGCGTCGGCGGCGTCATGGTGTACGACGTCACCAGGCCGGCGCAGGCTTCGTTCGTCACTTACCTGAACACGCGCGATGGCGCCGGGGGCGACCTGGGTCCGGAAGGACTGAGCCTGATCCCGGCCAACCGTTCCCCGAACGGCAAGCCGCTGCTCATCGTCGGCAACGAAGTGAGCGGCACGACCGCCGTCATGCAGGTCAACCTGGCGTATTGATCAGCGCTTGCGCAGCAGCTGCGCGCCAATCGCGGCGACCGCGACGGCCGCGCCTGCCAGCAAGGCCTTGTTGGCTGCCTGGCTGCGCGGCTGGTGCAGCCGGCCCGGTTCGCTGTGCACGCCGCTGGCGCCGCGCGGCGCATCGTAGAGCGCGCCGACCGTGTCATGGTCGCGGTCCGCGCGCCTGGCCCATGTATCCAGGAAGCGGTTCATCCCCGAGGCGATCAGGTCCGGCGCGAGCTGGGTCAGTTTCATCGCGGCCGCGGGGGCGCCCAGCACGGTCGAATTGCGCGGCTGGCGGGCCAGCTTGACGATCGCGTCGGCCACGGTTTCGGGCGCCAGCGCGCCGGGTGGGTAGGACAGGCGCGCGCCGGTGTAGTTGCCGGCATGGCTGAAACCCGGCGAATCGACGAACGTCGGGTACACATTGCAGACGTGGATGCGGCGCTTCTTGCCCAGTTCGGCGCGCAGCGCTTCGCTGAAGCCGCGCAGGCCGAACTTGCTGGCGCTGTAGGCCGCCGCATACGGCGACGCGACATAGCCGCCGGCCGAGATCATATTGACCCAGATGCCGTGATCCTGCTCGAGGAAAATCGGCAGCACCGCATGCGCATCGTTCATGTGGCTGATCAGGTTGGTTTCAATGACCTGGCGATGGTCTTCCATCGGCACGTTCTGGTACTTGCCGACCACGCCGGCGCCGACATTGCTGAACCACAGGTCGATTTCTCCCAGGATGGCGCGTGCTTCGAAGGCGAAGCTGGCCACCGCCTCGGCGTCGGTCGCGTCGACCACGATCGTCTCGGCCCGGCCGCCCGCCTCGAAGCAGCGGCGGGCGACGTCGTCCAGGCCTTCCTGGCCGCGCGCACCCAGCACCAGGTCGGCGCCCTCGCGCGCGAAGGCGATGGCGGTGGCGGCGCCGATGCCGCTCGAGGCGCCCATGATGACTACGCGAAGATTCGATCGATTCATTGTTCACCTTTCATTGGAATGCAGGATGGAAGGTGACGATTATTCCGCGATTCTTCATACCGACGCGTTCGAATGCCGCGCGGCAAGCCCACATGCTCAGCCCATGGTCTTCTTCGGCGCCCTGGGCAGCAGCACCAGGCGGGTGCCGGCCAGGCGGTCATGCAGGAATTGGCGGTCCTTGTCGAGCAGGGCCAGCAGGGCCCAGGCGACGATGCCGACCGCCAGCGCGATCGCGATCTCGCCCCTGGCATGCAGCCCGGACAGCCCGCACACGGCCAGCGCCGGCGCGAACCAGCCCCAGGCCGCCAGGTAGCGCACAATGGCCGTGCGCCACGGCAGGCGCGCCTGGCCGGCCCGCACGACCTTGACGCGCCAGGTCTTCATCGCCAGCGTGTGGCCGCTGTCGCGCCAGCACCAGCAGAAGTACAGGCCCGTGACCAGGAACAGGTACAGCTTGAGCCCGTGCTGGAACATTGCTTCCTGGCGGTTGCCGGTCAGCAGGATGTAGATCAGCACCGCCAGCATCTCGACGGCGAACAGCAGCAGGAATTCGTAGACCATCGCCATGACGCGGCGCTTGATGGTCGGGGTAGGGAAGGCGCCGGCGGCAGTCGGCGCGGCGATGGCGGGGTCGAGTGCCGGCTCAGTTGCCCGCATTGGCGGCCTGCGCTGGTTGCGTCCCCTGGGCGGCAATGGCGCCGTTGCCAGCGCCGCCGCCAGTGGCCGGGGCCGTCGAATCCGACCCGGGCGTCACGGGATGCGGCGCCGCGGCGCCGGCATTGCCTGGCGCGGGCACGGGCGGCACGCTGGCGGTATCGCTCGGCACGACGGTGTCCTCGGTGCCGATCAGCACGCAGCCGGCGCCGCGGCGGGTGGTGTTCGGCGGGCAGGGAGTGGGCGTGACCAGCATCGGCGCTTCGGGCAGCGCGATCGGCACGCTCTTGCTGCGCGCGGCTGGCTGGGTGCGCGCCAGCTGGCGCTTCTGCGCGTCGGACAGCTGCTTGTAGTTCTCCCAGTCGGCGGCCTTGCTGCCCTGGGCCAGGCGGCTGGTGCGGCTGTAGTTCTCGCGCGCGAGTTCGCGCTGCTCGGGCGTCAGCTTCATCCACTGGCGCATGCGCTCATGGACGCGCTGCTGTTCGGACGGGGACAGCGACGCGAAGCGGGCCGACACCTCGATCCATTTGCGCTTGCGCGCGGCCTCCATGCGGTTCCACTCGGGTTCGAGCGGCGCCAGTGCGACTTGCTGGGCGCTGCTCAGCTGGTGCCACAGGGGCTTGGCGTGGGATGCGGGGATCGCGTGCTCGCCGCTGACGACGCTGGCCACGGATGGCAGCACGGAAGGGGCAGCGAAACGGTCGACGATGACCCAGGCGATCGCGCCTGCGGCCAGGACACCGGCGATGGTCCCGAGTACAGACAGGCGGGACCAGGCGGGACGTGACTTTGTCGCGATCTTCTTGGTCATTGCCGGCGCTGCTGCGACTCCAGGTAGGCGCTGAAGCCGGGGTCGAGGTAGGCGGTCAGCGGCAGCTCGTCGGCCAGCATGGCCGCATCGATATCGGCCAGCTCGGCGATCTGCTGCTGCTGTTCGTGCTGGTACATGCCGCCCATGCCGATCACGAGCGCCAGCACCGGCACGGCGATGGCCAGGCGCGACATGGCGGGACCGGACACGACATTGCCCAGGCCGGCCCAGGCGGCGCGCCAGCCTGACGCCGGCCTGGTGAACGGCTGGACCTCGACGTGCGGCTTCTTACGCGCGAGCGCAGCGGCGCGCGCGGCGGCCAGCCGGTCGGTGGTCGACGCCGGCAGTGCGTCGAGCTGTTCGTTCAGTGCATGGCGTACCTTGTACGCCAGGTTGATGTCGTCGGTATTCATAATGTGATTCCCTTGGCCTTGAGCGCTGCGGCGAGGGCGTGGGTGGCTCGGGAGCAATGTGTTTTGACGCTACCCTCGGAGCATCCCATTGCTTCGGCCGTTTCGGCCACGTCCATATCCTGCCAGTAACGCATGAGGAACGCTTCCCGTTGACGCGTTGGGAGTTTTTGTACTTCTTCTTCGATCAAGCGCAAGGTTTGTGCTCGCTCAACCTGGTCCGCACTCGACTCCGCCGCGGACCCGTCTTCGGCTTCGTACGAAGAAAGTATATCAAAGTCGTCGTCGTCATTTCCGTCATTGCGGCTGAAACCCGAGAACAGGCTGACCCAGGTATTACGCACTTTCTCGCGCCGGAAATAGTCGAGGATCGTCGTCTGCAGGATGCGCTGGAACAGCATCGGCAGCTCGTTTGCAGGCTTGTCGCCGTACTTCTCGGCCAGCTTGATCATCGCATCCTGGACGATGTCCAGCGCCGACTCGTCCTTGCGAACCGCATAGACCGCCTGCTTGAACGCGCGCCGTTCGACATTCTCGAGGAAGTCGTTGAGTTCTTTATCTGTGGCCATGCGGGTTCAAGGAAGTTCTGCTTGTGCTCGTGCTGTAGGGAAAACTTTCGCATCCTAGCAAAAATCGTCATGACATGCACCGATAACGCACAGCCGTTGTGGGCGCCATGTCAATTGCATAACGTGCAAAAACTGCATGACGATAGCCGAAAACATTCGTTGTTGGAGATATCCGGCATCGATAGGCTGCCAGCACGACCATATTGCAAGCTGCCCACCATGCCTCTCGATATTCCCCGTCAAGAATTCACGATTTCACCCTTTGCCGGGGCGCCCCTCGGCGCCGAAGTGACGGGCCTCGACCTGTCGCGTTCGCTCAGCAGCGACGATTTCCGGCGCCTGCACCGCGCCCACCTGGATCATCACGTACTGGTCTTCCGCGATCAGCACATCACGCCCGCCCAGCAGGTGGCGTTCAGCCGCCGTTTTGGCGAGCTGCAGATCCATGTGCTGCGCAATTTTCAGCTTCCCGAGCAGCCAGAGGTGCTGATCGTGTCGAATATCCGCGAGAACGACAAGCCGATCGGGCTGGGCGATGCCGGCCATTACTGGCATTCGGACCTGTCGTACAAGGCGACGCCGAGCCTGGGCTCGATGCTGCATGCGCAGGAGCTGCCTTCTGAAGGCGGCGATACCTTGTTTTCGAATCAGCATACAGCGTGGGAAGCATTGCCGGAAGCGTTGAAGCGCGAGGTCGAAGGCCTGCAGGCCGTGCACTGGTACCTGGCGCGTTATGAGGAACTGCGTCAGCGCAATCCTTTCCGGCCGAAGCTGACCCAGGAGCAGATTGACGAGGTCAAACCGGTCAGCCACCCGGTGGTGCGTACCCACCCCGAAACCGGCCGCAAGGCCTTGTTCGTCAGCGAGCACTTCACGACCCGCATCCTGGGCGTGTCGGAAGGGCGCAGCCGCGAACTGCTCGACGCGCTATTCGATCACAGCACCCGCGCCGAGCACGTTTATCGGCACGCGTGGCAGCCGCACGACATGGTGTTCTGGGACAACCGCTCGCTGATGCACCTGGCGGCCGGCTGTCCGGACCACCTGCGCCGCAAGTTGTACCGCACGACCATCGAAGGCGATGTCCCTTTCTGAACCTACCCCAGGAATGTCATGAAACTCAATAAGAAGATCGTTGCCGTTGCTGCGGCGCTGTCCCTTGCACTGCCAACCCTGGCCCAGGCCGAAGGAAAAATCCGCGTTGCCGAGCAATTCGGCGTGGTCTACCTGCTGCTGAACGTGGCGCAAGACCAGAAGCTGATCGAAAAACATGGCAAGAAACAGGGCATCGATGTCGATGTCGATTGGCTCAAGCTCTCTGGCGGCTCGGTCGTGAACGATGCGCTGCTGTCCGGCTCGATCGACGTGGCCGGCGCCGGCGTCGGTCCGCTGCTGACGATCTGGGACCGCACCAAGGGCCGCCAGAACGTGCGCGGCGTGGCCTCGCTCGGCAGCTTCCCGTATTACCTGATCAGCACCAATCCAGCGGTCAAGACCATTGCCGACT
>Ga0265780_10001073_pt1 | contig 39996 bp, 45 predicted proteins | sample P1T30metagenome_FD_192432 | JGI IMG/M metagenome (GOLD analysis project Ga0265780, IMG submission 192432) | Plant litter microbial communities from East Loma Ridge, Irvine, California - P1 T30 | ecosystem: Environmental > Terrestrial > Plant litter > Unclassified | place: USA: California...
GATGTAAGCCAACGAGACGAGAAGACTTGATAATGAGCGACTTGACTGAAGTATCGAGATATAAAGGAAAAGCTTGAGAGACTACGGAGACAAAGCGATACCTCGAAGTTGCTCACCGTGCGAGAACTTTCGCCGTCCTGGAAGACATCCCTCGGCAGGTTTCCATCTCATGCTGCCCCTAGCGATCGGATACACCCAGTCCTTCCATCCAGGCACGACGGAGCCTCACCTGGCGCAGTAGTACCTACCTCCTGTAGTCCGAACTGACTTGACTTGTCACGCGTGTCGCTGCTGATGCTTGTGGGGTAGAGAAGAGAGGCGAGGATGACCGGGATTGAAGGGCGATCTATGCCTCATTGGCACGCAGCCGAGGCACGTCTTCTTGTCTCCACCCGCGCAGGTACGCAAATGTGCATGTGAGCTGTCACTTGCAGATTGGCGAGCTGTCTTCGCGTTGGCTTGACGTCTCGGCAGCCGCGTACTTAAGGTGCTGCTCTTTGCGTGGGGCCGACTGCTCACTTCTTCGCGCTTCCTGCAAAGCCCCACACTTGCAACCAAAGCTTCACATAACAAAGACTGAACGTCGATCATCATGGCAGCTCCACCCAATGTAGATATCAAGAATCTGCAGGGAAAGTGGGTTTTGGTAAGTCTCGCCTACCTTATTTCGAAGTCATGGAAGCATTGTTGCATCCAATCAATTTAGATGGATCTTCAGTATGGTGAGTGGTAAGGCACGTTCCTAACAGGATCTAGAACAAGACCCTCTCAGACTCCACCGATCCGGTCCTCACACTTCAAGGCATTGGCTGGTTGACGCGCAAAGCAATTGGTCTGGCCACAGTGACGCAACACCTGAAGCAATCCCCCACCACTGGCGAGGACGGTCAGCCCTCCACCCAGATTGACATCGAGCAATTCGCCACTGGCGGCCTCAAAGGCACCACTGAGCTACGTACCCTGGATTGGCAATTCCGTGGGCACACAGATCACCTGTTTGGAACGCTCCAAGGACGAACCCGTTACACTACCCTCAAGGCCTTGATCGAGGAGAGCAAGGGCCAAGGCGTTACTGAGGAAGACGCCAAGTTTCTGGTTGAAGGTTGGCTGAAGGAGACGGAAGACGGCGAGATTGTTGAGAGCTTTGTCGACAACGATGCCTCGAAGTGGACTGGGTGGCAGATCTGGGGGTTCGCGGAGATCGATGGCAAGAGAAGGCTTACGAGGAGGTTTGCGATCAGGAAGAAGGACAAGGATCAGGTCGTTAGGGTTAGATTGACCTACGACTGGGCTGGAGAGCTGGTCTGAGGTGCGGAGCTATCATGGTACATAGCAGTACTGTACGAAGACACTTTCTGATTTTACGATGGCGCTACCCTCGAGAAGAAGTGCGGACCACAGCTTCCCACCATGGTGAACCATTCCTCTCGTCGGACGTAGTTACGTCTGATGCATGCTCCCGTGAAGGTACTCCTTCCGCGAGCACAGAAAGCTTTAGCCGGTGTAGTACACAAACCCTGATCTCCCAAGAAGCTGAGGTCGTACTCCCGCGTACCCACGTACCGGTCCACCTGCATGAAGTAACCATGTCCTGCAAGACTTCATAGACTCGATATACCCGTCTACAACAGCCCACCACCATATCACAACGCATACATATCCTCCCCACTCCTTTCTGCGCGCCCGATGAATACAGCAATGCCTAACATAACCGTTTCCAACCTCTTCCTCGCCCTCATCATCCTGACATGCGTCATCCTTGTACTCATCCTCGTCCTACTTCTCAACCACTGCATCAAGGAACGCCACAGGCTTACCTTACCTCGACCTTCACGCGATATCGAACATCATGCGTCGGCCCCAGAACAAAGGGTGCACCCGTCTCGACCGCAGATCCAACATGATCATTATAAAGAGCAGCAGCGACTCTCACACCTCACGACCATCACGCCTTCGATTGAGCTGTTGCCGGAGATACGAACAAGCAGTGAGCGCGCTGATGACTGGTTAGAGAGGAAGGACAGTCGAATCGCGGAGGATAGTTTGACCAAGGGGCCGAAGACTCAAAGGGTACTTGGGGTGAAGAGCGAAGGGTCTTTGACATGGGACTGGAGGAGCGAGAAACTGCGTGGCGGAGCGGGCGCAGCCGAGAAGGTCAAGAAGAAAGACAACTTGAAGACGGAGAAGGAATAAGACTGTCAATGAAGGCGGCCGCATGGTGACCATGCCGCACGTAAGCTGTGGCACATGTCTGCTATCTCTCGTGAGCTGCCAAGCGAACCTCAGCGTTGTGTCATATTTTAGCGCAGCATGATACCTCAGCAAACCTACCAATGATATGCTTCTGTCTGCACGCTGCGCGCACTTCCAACTCCGGTATAGTGAGATGTGACTGTGCAACTGCTCGGCCTCTTATTCTCGTTTCTGGCAATTATACAAGTACAGCTATCGCAGCTGTACTGCATTACACAGTATGATGAAACATGCGTGTTACTTTGATGCTGAGGCGATATGACAGCTTGATTGTCTGTCGAGGTGCATCGGTATGTCGATTTCCTTTCAGCCTATATCACGTATCAAATGCAAACCATGCCTGGCGGACCACCGGGGTCTGAAACGAAGACGAAGTCCAGAGTACACATACAAATCGATTCGCGTCCGGAACCCAATGGAAGAGCTCCTACTTCTACTATGAGTACTGAGAGCCGACCGGGACCTGAGACAGGAACTATTTCCAGAACATACACACAAGTCGATCCGCAACCGGAGCTCGAAGGGACGACTTCGAGTGCGAGCCTAAGTGTCGATAACCAGCCACAACCTGCGACCATGCCCCCGGGCGAGGGTCAAGCGACAAAGACCAGCCAATTAACGACATCGATATACAAATCCAGCGGGTCGATTTTCGAGACCAACAGTGCGACGACAGGTATAACACCTCTCTCGGGCGGTACAATACTCGGCATTGTGCTTGGGAGCATTGCGGTTGTGGTGATTGCGCTTTGCGCCTCACGGGTTTATATCCAGCGCAAGAACCGCGAAAGAGCAAGGAAGAAGGCGAGAGGACAATGGCCAACGGCAAGAATTGGAAATGCGACTGGAGGGGATTTCGATCTAAAACGACTGCCTGATCTGCCCAAGAGGACACCGGAAATGTGATTGGGAGGGTCAGTATCAGCGCTTTTTGCTTGTGATGGTGGCGTTGGAGTTCGCAATCGGGTAATGCTGTGTTGATTAAGTTTCGGACTTGTATGAAGCTTGATGCAGCTGTCAACAAGGACAACGAGGATCGCAAACTCGAGTAGGGCGAGGTGTGATAGCTTTCAATGAGTGAATAATGTGCATTTGGGTACTGCTGAAATAGGACGATGACGTGGCGATGGACGGGATGCACGATCGGAAAGACGTTGAAAACGTGCCGACTAGTGCTAGCGCGCCGAATGGGAAGTCCGCGCTAATCCATGCTCTTGCCGAATTTCACGACTCTGTAAACAAGCCTTGTTTTGCTACAGCTCGCCGCCACAGACCGCATTTCTTCTTATCTTCGTGTCCACAGTCTAACTCACGTACAAGAGACAAAGGGCACGGCCTCTAATCCCCCGACTGCACTCCTCTACCGCCCTGCTGCCTGCCCCGCCGACTGAAGCATCACCCCACCACACGAGCACACGAGCACGAGCTCCGCCCTCGCTTTACCATAACCCAAAATGACCGCAGATTTGGATATAGACTACACGCGCCGGAACAAGAAGCCACGCCCGCTTTCGGAGCACGAGAAGGAGAAGCTGGACGAGTTCGTCGATGCGATCCACTACTCGGCAAGGTGCGCTTTCGACGTCGCAATCGACGCGTGTAAGGCTGACGGCTATACAGATACTCTGACGACGCCTATGAGTACCGTCACGTGCAACTCCCCAAGCAGATGCTCAAGGTGATTCCCAAGGACTACCATGACTCGCGTGGCACACTGAAGCTTCTGTGGGAGGAGGAGTGGAGAGCGCTCGGCATCACACAAGTACGTGGCGCATGGGAGTGGTGACGAGATGTATAGACTGACGCGTGCGCAGAGCTTGGGCTGGGAGCACTATGAAGTGCACGAGCCGGAACCGCATATCCTGCTCTTCAAGTACGTCTGTGTTAGAGCCACCTCTATCACGGCACTAATGCGCGCAGGCGACCGATCAACTACCAGCCTCCGATGCATTGATGGATTCTGATCACGCGCCAGAGGTTCTCCCCTCGACGAACCTACCAGCGCTACTGCGCCCTTAACCGATCCAGGATACGGCCTTTTACTCGCGGCGATGCCTTTCGACTTCTCTGTCTATCTTGAGCGAGACACGTTAGCTATAATGACGATATGATAATGGGGCAACGGACGATTTGCCGGCGATTATGCCGCTTGGATTTACCAAATATCGTATGATTGCGCCTACAAGGAAGGAGTTGGATGTCTACATTTGTACATATGAATACAATGAGCGGGATGCGGTTGCGTGAGTACATCTCTACATGTACTAGGCTTGACCACCACTCTCTGATTCGAACATTGAAACTTCGAGCAGCCGTTCCAACTAGTCTTTGTGCCTGAGGCAACGTAACAACCACAGAGTAGTATTGGTGGCGTCGCATTGTACATGTGCCCATGATACATCAGGCGAGTAATCTAGGGGAATTCTTCCGAGCAACACGATGCGATGATTCCTTCCGGCTTCCAGAAGGCATGCTGTGCGGCTGTTTACACCAAACACGCTAGCTTCTCATTGGTCGCTTCCTTCCTTCTCTGATCGTTCCCTGACTTTGGGTAAATCGCCGGAACCAACCTTTTCATCCTTCCCGTCCCTTCTCTCAGCTCACGGTTTTGTCTGCATTCATTTACGTCTCAATGCGTGCGGCTTCGCAAGGTCGCGCCTTCCTCCACTGGGACTCAACAGATGCACCATTAAGGCTCAGCTGTTGTCTCTGGACTTTAGCACGGCACGATGCTTCGTCGGCTCAAGACTCAATCATGCTCATCGCGCTCTTCTCAAAGGCTCGAGACTTTCGCGTCACCAAGCACGTTTCATTTCTCTACAACGCGGTTGCTTATGCCTTGAGGCTCATCATTAGCGTTCACGTCATTGTTGAATGGACCATGGGTAACGGCCATCTGTGAGAACCGACAATCAGGAGAGTTCGATCATAGCATGTTACTTGTCGACCCGTCTGCTAGGTACGCCATGTTTCAGCATAGCGAGCGTCTGTGCACAACCCCCAACGACTATACAACAGCCAAATGCGGTCTTCGAGATGAACTGTACTATAATTGAAAGGTTGGTCTCTCTGCTTTGGGTCAAAGCTTCTCCGGCAGCCTGAATCATAATATACCTAGATGCTCGCTTCATTTAAAGTAGCTAAGGGCTTGCGGCTCTTATCAAGCCATCGAGCACGACGACGAACATCTGCATCTCGCAATCTTTGTTGTCGTACGCGACAGACAAACCAGTGAGTACACACAGAGCAGTACTTTTCGAGGATGAGGGCTTGGGTACACAATCGACAGCTACGCAAACAGCGCTTGAGTGAGTTCCACCTTTCTGTTCCGTTTACACGTCCGTCCCATCGCATCTTCAGAATGCCTGACCAATTCGAGAGCTAAGTCACTCAGACAATGAGGAGCTTCCCACTGTTAGGCGGATGACTGCATTTGCCAATGACACAATTTCACGAAGGCCAGGGCTGTCTAGCCGACTTTCTATTGATCGATACCTCAACGCTCCCTTGTCTGACGAACCTGCCTCAGCGCCTGCCATCAGTAGAGCTCTTCGAAGCCAGAGCTCGCGTCATTGCTTCGAACCTGACAACTCACTAGAGCATTCATGCAGCGCATCGGTTGATGCCCGTTCGGTGGGCCACCGTACGTTCTTTACAATCGGAAGCGTTCCAGAGACAGCAGACACTATTTACAGTCAGGAATCGCGAGCTAGATCGCGTGTAGACGTCCCTGTCTGCGTCAATATCAACACCAGTACCCGATGGACGACTTCTGACCATGGAAACGGCAACTCGCCTATCAGAGCTACCACCAGTGATGCAGTTGGTCCCAGCAACTCCAGTGGTATGGCCAAAGAATGGGCCGAGAGGATTGAAAGGTTGATGCCTAGATTCTCTGAGGACCACAACATCGATCTCGACTCGAGGGCAGCAGCAGCGTCGGAGATTCTTCGAATTCAAGAAAAGGCTAGGGAGCTCGAAGTTTTGCTAGAACAGTACGAATCTGGTCATAAGAGACCGATACCGGTCATGCCAAAGCTGACGAATGCTTCCGCACATGCACTCATGGACGCTAATCCCAAACTAGCCTGGATTCTAGGAGATGATGCTATGGATGCAAGGAGCGTGGCCAGGCCTAAGTCAACCGTCAGCACTGTCAACGAAGTACCTGAGAGACCAAAGACAGCTAGCGAAGCACATCACGTGCCATTAGTCAAGACTACACGTCGGACTAAGTCAATCGGCGTCTCGGCCGACGAGCATCACGAAAGCGTCCCGTCCTCCACAGTCGAAAGTTCTGTTCAACAGCAGCCTGTCAAACGATCGCGCTACTATTGCACCTTTTGCCAAAAGCGCTTGAATAATCGGAATGAGTGGTTGAGGCATGAAAGTGCCGTGCACATACAAGAAGAGCTATGGGTCTGCTGCCCAAGGACAGGGCGATTTCCCACTCGCTGTCCTTTTTGTGAGAAAAGGAGTCCAAGCCCAGCTCACCTGGCCGATCACAACTATCTCTCGTGTCAGGAAAAGCCCCTATCCGAACGCTCATTTGGGAACAGAGATCAGTTCCTGCAGCACATCTCGCAAATGCACAGAATTGATGCTGGTCAAAAGCCAGCTCGTTTGACGGAGCTGCTCGACGCTTGGAGACAACCCTTGCCCATAAACATAGACCTCAAAGCTTTACACTGCGGCTTCTGCGGCATCATTTCCAAAAGCTATCAGGAGCGCACAGCCCATGTCGGCCGCCACTTTAGCGAAGGTGCTGATATGATGTCTTGGTGGTCTGACCGAATTAGTCACGCAATGGACCAGACAGCCACGCGGAACATCATACCCAACCGGTACGTATCGATTGCTTGCACAAACTGCGAGGTACTGATGAATTCCAGGCATGACATCCATCAATGTGTCTACTGCTCTCGGACGTTTCAAGACCTTGCTACAGCGCAAGAACAGCATGCCACCTGTTATATGTGGTCTTGCAGCTTTCTTCCTGGCCTTCAGTATACCATCCATTCGACGGGTGCAAGAGGACACATGGAAGCTCTATGTTGCTTTTGCAACAGTACATTAGCTCGTGGGGCAGAAGGAAAAGTCAACAGTGCGGACCTGAAGGGCCATATGTTACAGCACAACTTCCGAGCGTGTGGACAGAAGCTGTACTTTTCAGCCCAAAGGTTTCGGCAACACCTTCAGGATAGCCATAATATCTCTCACCACAGTTCCCTTTTCGCCGGTTGGACCTTGCTGCTAAAGTCGTGTCGGCAAGAGAGGCGGTCCGTCTTCAGTCAGCCGACCGTGAGAATACCACATGGGAGGCCCAGTGTCGACACGGATGCGAAACTTCAGACAACAAACATGAAGTTACACGAGGACAAGTCTCAGACTATACCGATGAGTTTCATGGATCTATCAGACCCTCCACAGCGCACAGAGCCAAACAAGCTGCGTCGCAAGCCATCCGCGATGCCCGTGGCAGATGAGCCTCGTGTTTCCACGCAGTCCTTCGCGCGTCCCGCCATCGCCGGTCGTGTAGATGTCAGTACTCCACGGCCAATCCGCTTCTCACGATACCCTATTTCCAAGGAGAAGCCCGACTCATCGCTGTTCTCGACCCTCGGCGGAGAGAGCACTTGTCCAACAATCTATCGCAAGAGATTAGACGCGTCCATGCGCAACAGACTGTATGTATCGGAAGGAGACCAGTCCATGTCAAGCGCGACGCAGCAGCTCTACATGAAGATGGCAGGCGGTACCTTGGGCAGCTTGATACTTTACAGCTCGTTGACCGCTGCGATTCCCGCACGCTTGACGAATTCGGTAGACATCTACACTTTGCCTTGAGACACTTGGACGGTCCGTTTCCGTCTATTCGAGACAACGGCAGTTGTTGCGTTTCGTGGCAACGTCGGTCTACCTACGCGCATTGACACCGTACAACGAGGGCAATCCGGGGAGAGTCGGCCCGAGATAAATTCCGGGGTGTGAAAGCTGGGTTTCTTTCACATGCAGATCTGCGCAAACAAGTTTCGTAAAAATAATGGCGACATTTGAGAGTCTGGGCCTGATTTTCGAGATTGAGCGGTCAGGCTGATGCTACTGGTGAAGGACGGAGTGACTGGCGCAGCGCTACGCTTGGAAGGTAGCATTTCTTATGTTAACAGAGGTACATGATACTGTGTACATTAATGTAATCTTGAACAGTGTGCATGGAGTAAAGGAAGGAAAGTTTTCATGTGCATTTGTGCGAGCCGAAGAGACTCAGTGTGCATTCGAGATGACGATTCGAGATGAAACCGTGGTAGAAAGAAATGCTGCGCTCATCCTAGGTGCGTCAGTACCCAAGCTTGAGGTTGCTCTCAACGACTAGCTCACTAGCCTACATTCTTACGTACAAATGCACGACATTGCCCAGAGTTGGGATCTCGGAAGGTTTGGCGTCTTCAAAATTGCCGCGGGACATCTCGGGGGCTTGGATGACATAATTGCTTACCTTGCATTGAGGATTGGTGGAGATTGACGGGTTCTTGCTGCCGGTTCTCGGAGCGGGAGGCGTTTTCTGCCTGAAGTGCGAGCGGTGAGGTCACAGCAAGGGGCTCAGCGGAGCGGAGATCGCAGGCGAAGGGTCAAGGGTCTAGTTGTGGAGATACGGCACGTGTATGCGGAGCAGCAGGTCTCATGTAGTCTGGAGATGCACGATTACGAGCATTTCCAGAGTCTCTTCAAGTCGAAGCGACGATCAGAAATCGGTTCCAAGGAACACACTGCCCGGCTAGGATCGACTGAGTCCAGCATGGCAAGGCACTCTGGCAACATTCTTCCGCAGCACACCAGACAGATTGGCGGCAGATAGGTGATGATGCATCAGGACGAAGGTAACGGTGCTCTGGTAGTGACGTGCGTCTGCCAATGCTAATTGTGGAAGCGAGTACATAAGAGTAACTTCTGCTTGGCTGGATGTTCTGGAGCATGTCGTCGCAGCGATAGCAGTTCGAGACGATCCAGCGATAGGTTCCAGAGTTGGCATAATACTTTTACGCGGCACAACGGTCAGCGTGGGATCCTGGGCTCCCATTGGCCGCGTAGTCCTCTTATCACTTGGAGGTCGGGAGGCCTGCTGTCTGAAGTACAGCGATCTAAACTGCTCTGGGAGATCCCAGATTTCATCACGTAAACGGATCAAGCTCGGACCACCCAGGCACATGTTTGGTTTGGAGATTCACGGGCTCAACCCTCAAAAGACTCACGCAACGCTCTCCCAAGAATATTCGCCTTTTCCACCACTCCCACTCCGATTATGTGCTTGTTCCCGCCCCGCACAGGGTCTTAGCTGTTTAGCCTAGATTTCCAGACCTCGTCCGCCACATCCGCGCGCCTCAAACCGCCTTCTGCACATATCCGCAACCTTCAATGACGGCGCGAACCATCAACCACCTCATCCTCCTCGCGGCCGTAACGGGCAATCTTGGACATCCGTCGTGACATCCCGCTGGACTGCCCGCTTAGAGTTGCTTTTTACCCGCCTTGTCACGTTATAGTTCCGTGGAGAGAGTCCCGTACCCACGCGATAAGCCCTGGTCAACTTCCGCATCTGGGGCTCTACCCTACCGACTGCAGCATCGCGTGACTGGTGCAGCAAAGCAGCAATCTTGCTTGTTGACATCGCATCCGGCAATTGCAATCACGAGGCTGGCCAACGGCCCGCCGTCTATCCGTCTATCAGCAACAGACCCGGTCATTAGCTGCAACTAGCCCCAAGCGACCTCTTACGATACCCGCCCTTATCTCTTGAGTGCGCATAGCCAGCGCCCGTGGCCGATATGACGACCGCCATAGCTATACAGCCTGCTATGCCACGTCCAATGCCAGTACCCATTGCCGCCGCCCGCCCTCGTAAATCACAGAAGTCATCGCCGGGCAAAGAGAATCTAGTCGTCGGCAAGCCCACCTCGACCAACGGCCCAGTCTCCAATATACGCTCACGGAGAGAGCGCCCGTGTGACGCCTGCAGGAGAAGAAAGAGTCGTTGCGTGATACACGAGGGCGCGCCGTTGTGTGTGTTGTGCGAGTTCCACAAGCAAGAGTGCACCTTCGTACAGAGCCCACTGCCCCGCAAGAGGAAGGTCGTTGACGGCGATAAGAAGGACTCGCCAAACAATACGAAGAAGAGGTACGTTTAAACTTTCTTGCTACTGTACGTCACCTCGTATTCCTAGATCTCGCTGCGAGATGTCAGTGTCGGTACCGACTAGGCTCCTTTGGTGACCAAAATGGCATCACGTGCCCACGTGTAACCGTTCCACCCATCTCGGCGTGCTTCGGACGACGTGTCCAGTTAGACCTATGCCTGCCACCGCATACTATATCAACGCGTGATGCGTCATACCGCTTCAATATCGACGCTAACAATGCGCGCAGATCTGTCGACGCTGAGCCTCCACCACTAGCGCTTTCTACACCGACCATTACTGCCACAGCGCCAAGTCCCCCACCGACTCAGATCCCATTGGAAAACATTCACCTGCCTCAGCTGGGAGAGACCTTGGGTCTACAACGACGCCAACACAGCAGATACATTGGCTTGAGTTCGCCTTTTGACTCCCTTCTTATTGGCTTGTCGCAATTTGACACTCGCAACGAGTCGACCTTTGACCTTGGTACACTTCGACGAGTGAACGACCATGAATGTTTCATCATGCTTCCTGACGAAAACACACAAGACTTTGCTGGTGAGGCGGACGCATTGAGCCAGGTCGAGCAGCTGATACATCCTCACGGTCCTGCATTGCTGGACCTGTACTTTCAAGTAGTGCATCCGAATTTTCCTATCATTCAAAAGCATCTGTTCGTTGAGCGATATCGTAACGGAGATCGAAGTTTTTCACCCGCCCTTTTGGCGGGCATGTACATCCTAGCGCTGAACTGGTGGGCATTAAACCCAATTCTAGCCAAGTACTCAAAGCCAGATGCGACTCGGTTAGAGGCTATTGCGATGAAGTCGCTCACCCTTGCCATGGAGCGGCCGAAGCTGTCGACTGTTCAGGCTGGTTTGTTGTTGTTACAACGACCAGAGGCGGACTCGTGGAGTCTGACCACGCAGCTCGTTGCTATTGGTCAAGAACTCGGTCTACATCTGGACTGCACATCTTGGTCAGTACCTCTTTGGGAGCGCGGGTTGAGGAAACGAATTGCATGGGCATTATACATGCAGGACAAGTGGAGCTCTTTGATTCACGGACGACCCTCGCACATCTTCAATGCCAACTGGGCTGTAAAGCCAATTGCAGAAGAGGACTTTGACGAAGAAGGAGATGGTTACCAGACGAGACAAGATGAAACTGAAGACGAGCAGGAAGAGAACCACCGAGGTCGGATACTCTTCGCACAGATGATCGGCCTCACGCAGATCATGGCCGAAGTCATGGACACTTTCTACACGCAAGTGGCCATTCATGACTTCGCGAGCGCAGGGCGCAACTCGACGGAGCTCATACTCACCCGTGCGAAACCTGTCCAGATAAAGCTGCGACAATGGCACGAGAAGCTGCCCGCGGAGGTCAAGATGCACACACCTGTGGGCAAGAACAAGCTTAGCTCTGTCGGCTATCTCCATTTGGCATACTTTGCGACGGAGATTACTCTCCACCGTCGCATTGTACAATCGCTCGACGCTACAAACGACTCATACGGCCTCTTCATGTGCCGTAACGCAGCGAAGTCGCGCCTCATATCCGCAATGGACTTCGTCAACCGTCTCAAACCCGAACACCTCCAGGCCTTCTGGTACTTCGCATCCAAAGTCAATTTTACTCTCATCGGCACCTTTGGCTCGCTCCTCTGGGCGACCGCGCCCGCTAAAGAGGAAGCCGAGTTCTACAAGCTTCGACTTCGCGAGTATCGATGGACCCTTTCCGTCTCTTCCAAACGCGCCGTGTTCCTCGACTACGCTGTGTCGATGCTGGACGCCAGTCGCGCGATGCTGAACAACCTGGCAGAAAAGCCTAGTTTGGCAGAGCAGATCAGTAACGCTGGTGTTCCGCCTGCTGCGCCTCCGCGGATGTACCAGTCTAGCATGGGACCGCCACAATACGCAAATGGCTCTGGCAGATATTCCCCTGAAGACGTCAATATGGGCGACGATGATGACCTGGGTAGACGCATCTCGGGTGAGAGCTTCGAGGGCTTTAATGATGATTATGGTAGTCAGCCGAGTAGTGCTGCTGGCAATTCACCACGATCGCAATAGTTGAGTATTGCACCTGTCTTTGAGCATTATTAGCGAGTGGACCTTTGATCTGGAGTCGTTTGCACGCGCTGTTTCTATAGTCTTACGCGGAGCAACGGAAATGTGGTATTGTCTGCATCGCGCGAAGAGTGCGCTTTATTGCGACACAAGAGGCGCGAGGCGCGAGGCGCGTGGGACATCGTTACGATTTGCAAGGACTTTGGGCGTTATGATTCGATGCTTTATGATATCTTAGACCGATCATTGGTAGACAAGTCACGGGAATAGACCTTGGTATTATGACTTGCGTGTTGTCACATGCTTCTTTGCGACTGAAGGGGTCAACGTACAATGCTTCATTCCTTCCCATCGAAACATGCCGGCAAAGCTGTTCTCTCACGACTCATATCTAGTCGAGTCTTCCAGTCTGACTACGGATTCCACAGCTGCCTCATCGGCCCTAGTGTTGCTGATAGCACGCAGATGAGTCATTTGCAATAGTTCGGACTTCACAATCTCGGCTTTACCATCACCGCTGATCGAGTAGTCGCGACTTTATTCAAAACCTCATAAAAGCCCAAAGTCTGGTTGATCAAATAACAATTCATAAACGTTAGGATCGATCGATCGTCTCTACCTCGACATGGAAATCAACGCCTCCTTCAACCCACAACCAACTCTCCAAGTCACCAACTCTCCTACCTCTTTCGACTTCCACATCACAACACCGCGTCTCTACCTTTCGCTTCCCAACCCCTCCAATGATTCCCACTGCGATCTTCACACCGCCCGCATGCTCAGTCCCTCCGCACTAAAACACAACCCCAGCGCCGCCTCCCATCCACCAGACCGCGACGCAGCACGTGTCTGGCTCGCAGCCAACGCCGAGCGTACGCTAAAGACTGGCTACGGGCGCTTCGTCGTCTCACTACGGACAGGCGGCAACGAAGAAAACGAGCCAAATGTCCCCTTTTCGACCCGCTCCTTCGAGCACATCGGCTTCGTGAGCATGCAGCTAGCGCGCCTGCCCAACGTGGCTGGTCCATTGATTCCCGATATTGGCTTCAACATTTTGCCGCAGTACCAGGGTAAAGGGTTCGCGAGCGAAGCGGCGACGCATTTGATGCTGTGGTTTCGTGAGAGCAAGGGACTGAAAGCTTTTGCGGGGCTGACGGATGACGACAATGAGGCGGCGAAGAAGCTGTTTGGGAGGTTGGGGTTTAGGCGTTGGGGGCCGAGGAAGGTCAGTGGGATCACGGTGCAGGATGGGGGAAAGGAGAGAGTGGTGAGTACGTGGACGGTTGGGGTCGAGGAGAGCGAGTTGGAGGGGCTGAGGCTGTGATAGTTGGTGGATGGGGTGGTGAGGTAGATCAGGACGTGAGCGTGCAATGGGAGGCGGCCGGATAACTCGGGCTTATATCAAGCGTGCCATAAACGTAGAATATTATGGTATGTGTAAGCATTTTGCTTGTGGTATCTAGATGCAGGTAATATATGCTTAGTGAAGTTGCCCAATCAATCATACAATCTCCCCTTCTCGACCCTCCTGATCCGGTCCTGGCCCCGACCGACCGGCGCGAATGCAATTCTACCTGTCTCTCCCCTTCCACTACCCACATCTGCGACTATGACCCTCAGCGCACCCAGTCTCTTGCTCTTCTCCAGCCCATCCTCGGTGCTGTTTTTGTACCGGCTGCTGTCTTCGAAGTATGTCGAGTCGCGGATCAGGCTACTCACGTAGCCCAGAATGATAGGTGCGCGACACAAAGTCCGCATGACGAATGAGAAGACCGCTGCAAAGAACATAACGCCACATGCGATGAAGTAGATCGATAGCCAAGCGCGGTCGATGGCGTAAACGGAGGGAAGCGGGAATACCGTGGTGGACGAAGCGTTCTGTATCGTCTCGATACGTGGTCCTTTGTCTATGTCTTTAGCCTTGAGCGGGTCGAAGTAAGGCGCCTTAAGATCTCCGCCATTGAGGCTCTTCGCTGACCAGGCGAGCTTCCAATACGTATTCCAGAGAAGGGAGAAGCGTTGCTCGAAGGTCTTGATATCCAGATCCCCAATGCGGGTGTCATACTTGCTGGTGCTATTGTCATACTGCGCTGTCAAAGGGTTGCTGATGTACAACTCTGCTATAGTTGGAGCGTAATTATTAACCCCATTGAGTATATTCAGCACGTCGAAGAATGGCTGTCGAACCCAATGAGTAAAGTACTGCATGAACGGCAAGCCCAAGGCGAATAACGATGGTTCCGCAGGACGATTTGGCGTTTCGCGAACAGCGTCTGCTCCACAATTTGCTCTTCCCAAGGCGCCTCTCATGATGCAAGTGACGTTTGCATCCACGTACGTAGCACGATGTGTGCATCGTGTAAGCTGAACAAATTCCTGCGTAGGCTCATCTCTCGTCACAAATACAATCTCGCGATCGGGACCAGACGACATGTTGGCATGAATGAGTGCTATGACGTTATCTCGAAATGCACCCGGACCAAATGGATCGCCGTTGTAGACCGTGTATGACGTGAGATCAAGGTAGTGGTAACCCGTGTGTTTCAAAAGCCACAGATCGACGACAGAATCGTTGTTGCTCCATCCGCTTTTCCCATATGTGTGCGTGGAATTGAGACTGAACCATGGTGTGCACTAAAATGTTAGATCATGATCCGTTGGAATAGGAATAGACACCCACGTTGAAGCTATGATAGCTGGTTGAAGTTGTGAATGAAGTGTTTCCGGTGATGCTGCGATCCAAGCCGTCTACGCGATCGCCGATTAAGCTCGAGTAGTTCGCTAATTGATGAGACCAGGGCGTTTTGAGCCATTGGTGAGGCTTATTTGACTGATAGTCTGGGTGATAACCAATGTGTGGTATTTTCACATTTCCCCAGCTGTCGGTCGCAGCCTGAACTGATGTTGAGCCTTCTCCACCCAAGAGTGAAATCACGGCCTTTGCTTCACTGCGCGATAAATCAACATACTGTGTGCTCGCAGTGTATTCATACACAGCTGTTGCGTAGAAAGCGCGAGTTCGAAGTGAGCCACCATTGTCTTGGTACATCGGGTACTGAACAAATGGCACGCTGGCATTGTAAAAGGAGACCTGTCCATTGGTAGTGCCAAAGTCAGGCCGCAGATAGATTCCTCGAAACGATGCTTGAGAGCCAAGTGGGTTAAAGGCCCAAAGAAGTACGAGAGAAATCGAGGATGCTCGAAAGATCGACCATCGCAGTGTGGTGAGGACCGAACCAGCCAGCTACAATAGGCGTGAGTTCAGGGGTGTCATCGGCGAGATTCTCAACATACCGTCAGCGAACCGAGTAGCTGCTCAAGCGTCTATTGATATTAGCAACTAGTGAGTGTTTGTCTTAGAAATCTCCTACCATCAAGAGTGTTCCTCTTTCGACTTTCCAGTCTGCCAATGCTCTGATGGCATTACCAAGAATGCCTGAGAAAATGATTGGCCAAAGCGAGGGTGCGATCTTGGTTGCCTGGACGACTTTCTCTGACCAGGCACTTTCCGGTTTTCCCTCCAAGGCAGCGACACATGCGCCGAGGACTGTAACGTGTCAATGTTCTGATGTTCGGTCAAATGAGGGTGTATGACCAACCTAGAAAGCCTATGGACAGTAGAACTGCGAACAGCTCGAAGATAATTGTACCCAGGGTCAGACCCTTGAGAGGAACACCTTTGGAATAAGGTTTCTGGCCATCGTCGAGCGTCGTCGTGTTACCGCCTTTGAGAGCGCGTACATCGTCGCCATTGTATCCGTTGAACAATGCTGCTTCTCCCGGATGTGCGCTTTGGTCACGATCCGGAGTGGCTGCGTTCTTGTCCACAGACTGCGATTTATAACCTCGCGGTCCGAGAAGTTGCGACTTGGCATCATGCTGATCGAGCTCGCTGAAATGTTGCGTGGTCTCGACCTCCCGACGAGGGCTGTGATTAGACATGGTTTTGTGTACGGCGTGGGATTGGCAGAAGACGGTATACTGACGCTCCCACTCCTAATCGGAGACTTTGGAAGTGAGGATAGAAAAACATATCGCAAGTTATAACGTGAGATTGAACACCAGGGGCGGTGCGGCACAGTCGAATGTCAGCCTCGCGTATGCCGCCAAGGCCCGCGCAGGACGCCTAAAATGTACATTTCGCCCAATCAAAAATAGCAGTGGTCCCGGCCTTCATGCTAATCAAACAGTGGTAAGCACGACTCAGTTGTGCTTCTTTATTGAAATGGTTGAGATGATGGATAGCTTTTCAGCTCCATCTAAGGACGCAAGCCTGACTGTCAACGGAACAAAATTGTAACAAAAGTCATGGAAGAGTCTTGCGTAAGTGGAGCGTGTACAGTGAAAACCATACCATGGATGCTCCATGGATGCTCCACCTTGGCGCCTAGTTGATGGCGAATAAGGCGAGCCTACACCTGAGAAGAGCGATGTGAAACAGGCAAGCGACATTCGTGTTATGACGCACTAGGTATTGTTACACTCAGCAAACGTAAAGTCTTCAGAAGCACGAGATATACAACCTCTCGATACATGTGGTGGACATAGGCACCATGGTATCAAGGATATGCGATTGGGAACATCGCGCTGGAAGGTAAAAATCAAATTCCACGGTGCCATTTCGTACATGCAAGCTGAATGCCGGATTCAATCCAAACAGCAATACATACTGTGCCTCATATGCTTATTGCGTTTGTCTGTGACCCGAATTCCTGTAGGTAGACGTCAGTGGCTGATATTTGCAGCTGGCCAAACGCAAGATTCCGAGTTGCGGAGGGGAGGCGTGCCGCAACTGTGTTGGCGAAGACGTCGACATAAGCCCTGGCACAGTGCGTCTTGTCCTTATGACGGTCTATACAACAAAACGTTGGTGACGTCGCAGAATACAAAACGCTTGTTGCGAGGATCGTCGATTTGCTTTGCTTTCCCACCTGTCGAGCTGACGAGTTATCACCGCCCAGTTGTCTAGATGTTGACAGCACCTGTTCCTGCATCAGACTTACCGTCACAAACACACGGTGATTCGCACAAGGTAAATAGCCCCGCGTATGACGAATCACGGGTCTTCGATTTACAAAAAGCTTGCATGGCATCTACTAATCCGACATTGGCCGTAATGATGCAATTATGCAGGTCTAGAAACGTTGAGACGCGCCTCTCGGTAGTCGTCGAGCATCGCGACGAGATTGATGTCGATTTGCGGCGCGTCCCAAAAGTGATCAAGCTGCGAGTGAGATTAGATGTCTTTTCTGTAGACCCAAGTGACATGAGGCACAGGTACATGATTGGGTCACGGCACCTATCTTATTTTGATGAAACGTGTGTGATCATCCTCGGAAGCGGGAGCGGTACACAAGGCGTAGGGCTTTAGCGGCGTCATCACCTCGCTTATGATCGTAGAGCCATTGTTAGCCCTTCGACCTCACTCGCCCTTTCCTCCCAAGTTCCCACTTTCACAGCGTCCAGAATCTCGTTCCTGCGTGAACACGTAAACGCCATGCACCTAAGCAATCGGCCCCTCTATCTCCACCAACGGTCATAACGTGAAGATCTTTATCGTCGTGCATATGCGCTTATCGATACCAGGCAGGCAGAGTTCGACGTGGCTCCAACACACTCGGTATCCGAGTGGCTAAGAGTGCAAAGTGGAGACATGTAATTTCCACATCCACGCGGCATCGGGGTTCGAGACTTGGGTAACGAAGGTTTTGTACACAGCGAAGCCTGTCATTGGACCTCGGATCCGGGCTGGTGGAAAAGTCAATTCAACCTTATTCACACGTGTCTAGCAGCCGGACGTGTTTGCTTCTGAAATTGACGAAAGCATTAATTGCCGAAAGAGTCGACTGCAAGCCTGCGGCAGTGGCACTGTGGACCAAAGGCGTTGAGGAATGGGTCGTTCACGCCGCACGGCGCAATTTCATCTCCAAGTATAAATAGGTGGGTAGGAACGTGATATGTCAAGCAATTTCACCAAGATCATTCACTGTCGTCTCTCTCGACTATACATTCCTTCGTATTCCCGTACCAAACCATTCCTTCCTTAAAATGGTTCAGTCAACTTCTCTTATTTTAGCCCTGGCGGCTTTCACAGGCCTCATGAATGCTTCTCCGATCAAGCCTCGCGCAGACGGCGAAGGAAAGCGTGGTCTCGCTTTCCCAAAGCAGTTCAACGGTCAAGCTGGCTCGCAATGGACAAAGCATTTTGCAGGCTCAAACAAAATCACATGGATGTACGACTGGGAGGCAGTCATCGACGGCCAAGGTCCCTCGAATTTGGAATACGTCCCGCTCCTACACTCCAATCAGGACTGGTGTGTCTCTGGCTGGGTACGTGTGTATATGTACGAAGTATATCTGAGACAAACACTGATTTCGTACATCTACTCTAAAGGTTCAGAACGTCGAAAACGCGCAAAAGAACTACAACGTCAAGAACATACTGAGCTTCAACGAGCCAGATCAGAATGGGTAAGTTTATCAACCAACATAGCATGTCATGATCAAATACCTGATTTCGATACAGTGGTGGCGGCTCCAACATTCCTGTTGCTACCGCAGTCAAGGCACACAAGAATCTGATTGACACACCCTTTGCCGGGAAAGGTCTGAAGATCGGATCGCCCTCCGTGACGAACGGCGGAGAGGCGCACAAGGGCATCGCCTACCTCAAGGATTTCATCTCACAGTGCGATGCCCTTGGTTGTCAGATCGACTTCGTGGTCGCACACTACTACGGCACAGACAACATCGACGAGTTCAAGAACTATCTTGAGAACTTCCACGCCGCGTTCCCAATGAAGCCTGTCTGGGTCACAGAGTTCGGCGTAAACCCTGGCAAGGGCGATGCCAATGCTTTCTTGAAGAAGGCAATGGAGTTCATGGACTCCAAAGAGTGGATCCACCGCTATGCTTACCACATGGTTGCGCCTGATGTGGAGGGCAAGAGCTATCTTGTCAATTCTGCCGGCACTGGCTTGTCATCGACGGGTTCGACTTTTGCATATGCATGAGCAGAGCTTTGAACTTCACTTCTTGTTCATACTTTACATTCATAGAAGCTATCAAAGTCGATTGAACTTCATCCATTTTTACTACTTCACGGTCGCAGCAATGACTATACCATCCGATTGTGATTATCAACACAAATTTTGCAGTGTTGTTCCTCGCAGGAGTTCCCAGGTGCACCTTCAGAAGCTCAACATCTTCTTCGGTGGTGATATACGCGACATTTTTAGCCTGCCATCCTTCAAAACGTCAATACGTGGATCACGAATTGTGTATCATCCATACCCTTTGTGCGTGTGATCCGGTGGTGTCGGTCATTTTTCGGGCAACTCGTAAATTGGCGTCTCCGAGTCGGCTTCCACTAGCTCCACTCCTAGTTCCGTCTGCTCCCCACCATGCATCTCGTGATTCCCATGCGGTGCGTACATCTCTCCCACCGTTCGGCCATCAAGCTCAAAATCTGTTCTGACCTCATCTAGCGGCTTCTCGTGGACATCGTCCGCGCCCAGCTCTGCGTCCTTCTTCCCATTGGGAGGCAAGGTCTGCGTTGCTTCAGCCTCCTTCGCATTATGCTTGCGACGGCGCAGCCACCATACAAAACCTGCAAGAAAGAGGAGGAGACCAAGGGCACCAATTGCAATACCTGCGATGGCTCCAGCTGCGATAGATTTTCCTGGCTGTCTAGGTCGAGGAACTAGGTTCTCGGTCTTATTCACTGGTTCGATGGTCACTACATCCAGGGGAAGTGGCGGACTGGTGAAAACCGCTTGACTGATGTTGAAGACGTCCCGCTCCCAGTCAACGCTCAAGTATGCCTCTTGCAAGAATACTCGACCAAGCGTGTATTGCGTCTCATTCGCGGCGCGTCTGATTGGAAAGTAATAAGTCGGACTACCGAAAATTGGATATCGGGCTTGGAGATCGAATGCAGCATAGGGCAACTCGATTGTTATCGTGGAGCCTCCGGTCGCAGCCGTGCCAATAGTGAAGGTAATCACCGGCAATGTCGTTTGGAGAGTCGCGCGTGCGGCGTCTGTGACATAATAGCGATCCGCGTCCTTGAAATATGTGAGTCCTAATGCTAACGCAAAAGCATCGCACACAGACGAGGGAAGCCAGATATCTTGCACGTTAGTGTCGATCGTGGCTATGATGCCATCGGTGAGTAGATTGACGTGGGTGTCGTTGCTGAATTTGGTAGAGATACTTTGAATACCGACGATGGTGTCAAGAGTAGAAGGCACGGTGAGCACCCGATCGGAATGACGTGTGCGGTCGTAACCTCCTATAATGAGGCTTCCTGGTATCTTTGTAAAGCCTATGCTTGTCAGGACAAGTCCGATTACTGCCTCCTGCGACGACTTACGATATGGTGAACCAGCTTGATAGCCAAAGCCAAAGCTCGGTATCCGGCCTTCCTCTTTCAACCGCCCCATGATTGAATGAGGTTTTTCCTTGTCGCCCATGATGATTGAAAACATACCTAGAATCAAGCGAACGCGATCAGTATGTGCCTCAGCTACACATTCAAGCTAGAACTGCACGTACTCAAGCCAAGTTGACCAACCCAAAGATCCGGCGTAGCATACGCGGCTACGGCCAGCTTTTCGACCTCAAAGCCATCTGCCATTTTGCTCGACCCAAAGCCGAAACTATCGTAGCCGTAGTAGGCGTTTCCAGTGAGTCCAAGATTGGCACCCAGACCCATGCGATACGTCCCCACCTGCTGCCATGTTGACGATGTATTCCTCTGGAACCCAAGGCTTTTCTTGGATTGAAACACTTCGACACCCCGTTGCCCGCCACAATCGGCAATGTTCATGCGCTCACAGTCCGTGTCTAAAGGAACATAGAGCGTTTGTCCACTGATGCTTGGTAGTACATGAAAAACCTGAGGTGGGCTGCCCACATGGATGTAAAAGCTTTCGTGGATCAGTCGCAGATCTGAAGCCACAAGGCTGAAGACAACTCACGTTGACCATGTGCCGTCATTACCAATCCATCGTCCAGAATTTGGGATGACCAGTGGAACGGGCGCTTGACTCATACTGTCGCTCGTGTATACGCATGGTATGAGGGATGGAGGCTACCCATCCGGCGAAGTTTTCATCGATATGCTGGGTGGGCTGTGGCGGTTGGCGAACGGTCAGCCATCAATCTACCCGCTTGATTAGACTACATCTCGCATCCTACGAGGCTGAAAACAGTCCATTTCCGGCGAAATTTGGGACCCCAACTGCAATTGTTCACATCTAGCCCTGGCGTCATGCAGCCATTTATCGTTTTGCAGGCTGCTTCGAGTAAACGGTACCGACGCTGGGTGCGGGCCGCCAATGACGCTGGGTGAAATGGAAGTTCGCTCAACAGCTTATACTTGTCAGCAGGCTGGAGTCGCGTGCAGGTGCAGCCCGTATGAGAGTACTATGAGGCTGTGTAGTTCTACTGACTTTAAGAAAGCAGGGTGGACGTTGTCTCCGCTCTTAAGGTTCGAATAATCTAGTACTCGCCTTTCCTAGTGGACTTCGCCCTGCCCTAGAAGTCGTCAGGAATACTATTGGCAGACATGCTTTCGATATCAGCTTTCCTTGGGGCAGTACTTACCTTCTCATCTCTCCTCACGACCACATCCGCCACGGAACTGCGACTCGAACCGCGTCAAGCTACCTGTACTGAGTCCACGACTGTTACCGGACAGAACTCGATAACCACCTTCACAATCATTTACACCGCCAGCCCTAGGACTGTCACGCGTACAGTTGGACGTGTCACTACACTGCTTCCGAGAAACTTCAAGCCACCTGCATATAATGCGACCACGCCGGCTGTGAGTTCCACTCAAACAACCTACAAACCGCCCACAACAACACCAGCTATAACCTCGGGTTCTGCCACGAACAATAGTTGTTCAACAACAACAGTGACGTTGCCGGGCAGTAACATCGTTACTACAAAAATAGAAACCTACACGCCTCTAGAGACCACAACAGTGGTCGGCGACACCACTCCCATTCGACCAGGTCCAAATGTCCCAGGGCCAGAGACAAACAGCCAGGTCGCATTCACAACTGTACAGCCGACTGTACCTGGGCCTTTGCCATCGCCACCACCTGGGACCCCAGATCTACCGCCCATCCCTAATCCACCAAATGTACCTAGCATTCCACAACAGCCCGATACGCCCAGCGGGCCGCCAGGAAATCCCGTGACGCCTTCGGTGCCAGAAGTATCGAATGTACCAGGAACTCCACAACAGCCCGATGTGCCCAGCGGACCGCCGCCCGGCAGTCCGGTACTACCCTCAGTGCCAGATACACTGAACACACCACAGCCAGGCACGCTAAATGTACCACAGCCAGGCACGCTAAATGCACCACAGCCAGGCACGCCGAATATACCGCAGCCTGGGGCATCACAGTCACCACTTATACCTGGGGCTCCTGCGCAATCTGCCAATACGGCGTAAGTACTTCCATCATGCAGACGCCTATCGAGGAGTCGAGCTCACCAGTATTTACAGAACACCAACGCCTGGCGCTCCACAGCCATCTCCGGCTGCACCACAAGAACCTGAAGTATCTGTCTCTGGGTCACCCCCAGCAGCATCCGGTGCATCTACACCTGGAGTTCCACCTGCCGCGCCTGGCGTATCTGTCACTCCCGGTGTGTCGCCAGCACCCGGGGCTACTAATTTACCTGGAGGCTCACCAGCTAGCGGTACGCGAACAATCATGAGAGCATCGCCAACAGGAACATCGAGCGGGTTGCCGGTTTTCACTGGTGCTGCTCATCACGATACACTGAAGACTGGAAGATCGGTCGTTGCTGGGCTAATTGGGCTGATGTGCGCTTGGTTGTAAAGTCAAGACGGCTACTATTGAAAGTGATGGAACGATGTCAGAGCGTGCACTATTGCGTCGAGTGGTATAATTGAATTCTTCGAGACATGAGATTGGGATGGCTCCGGAGTGAAAAGGTTCTTATGAGAGATGTGGTGGGCGACCAATCGTCAGATAAAAGTAATGTACATGTGTAGCGACGTACCGCTTTAACGGAGATTCCTGCTGCACTTGAGAGTTAAGCAATTCATTACCAGCGCGTTGGCGCAGTTCACTGGCGGCGCGCGTCGAGAACTGTAGGCCTATTAGGCGTCGCTGTGCTTGGTCTGAACGGAGTAGTGTTAGCTCGATTGAGAAGTAAGGAACTAGGACGTGCGAAAAGATAGGATTGACCCGAGTAATGGTGAGGAACAAATACTGCCCAACGCTGATTGCTGTGATTCAATGGTTCAATGCTGAACATTTTCCGCTCTGTGCGCTGAGAAAAGGGATGCGCTGTACTTTTCGCACAAGTCCAAATGCACAATGAAATGCGCCCTACGCCAATGCTTATATTACATGCTTCCCATACCTAACCATCCAACACTCCACTCTCCTTCAGCGTCCTAAAGAGCTCAGGCTCCAAGAACTTGCTGATCGTCACATCCTCCGCGAGACCCTTTCTCCGTCTCGTCTTGAGTACGAAGTCACGGGCAAGTTGTTGCGCGGTCGCGGGCTCGAGCGGCCGCAGCTTGATCTCCTTATCGAGCGGATCACCAGGAACGATTGACCATCGGTCGAAGACGAGAGATAGCGAGACTTGTCCTTGTGTGTGAATGCGCAGATCTGTCTCAAAGCCAAACGAGTCGATGACCGGGATGAGGCCGCGTACGTTGTACAGCGGTGTCCCTGCGATAGGTCCGTCTTGCAAGACGTGTCCACGTCTCCGTGCTAGAACAGTGTACAAGCTGCTCTTAGTGTCTGATGGACCTACCATACTACATGAATAGACTGGCTCCATCAATCGTGGGCTGGCCATCAAGAAGCTGGAGTAGCACGCTCGTCGACTGGTGGGAATAATCTGGCCGCCTCCTCGGAAAATGGCTTCTGGTGCTAGCTCGACGTCGGTGATGCGGAACTTTGTGTTGCGGATTGGCTCTTCGCAGAGTGGACCTTCACGCGTTGCCCAGCTGAAACCTTGGCGTAGCGTGTCTCGGACGGAGCGCAAGGTCTTGGTGTCGACTTCCGAGGGGAGCGTGTCGTTTTGAAGGATGTTGGCACCCATGTCATCAGGTCCGAAAGCCCAGATGTTGCGCGATGCAAGCAGATCGTAGCCGTAGTTCTCTTCGAAGTACTTGCCCACCACGCGAACGGGGTCCTTGATGTTGACCTTGCCAGCCTCGATATCCTCTGCAATACCTGGATCTAAGGGCTCGGCAATCATGGTGAGTTTGTTTTTCTTGTTTGGCGTGAGGGCGTAGCATTTGATGGCCGACATCTCAACAACTGTTTCCGCGAATCTTGTCACCGGATCAGAGACCTTAATCTCCATGTCTGCGTACAGTCGACGCAAGTCGTGCAAAACACAGTCCATGTACAGCTCTCCAGTGCCGAGCACGACGTGCTCTCCAGATTCTTCGACTTTTGTTGTGATAAGCGGATATGACTTGTTGATCTTCCGTAGACCGTCAAGCATCTTCGGCAGTTCCGATGGATTAATGGGTTCCACGGCGACCTTGAAGACCGACTCAAAGAAGTGCCGAATGGGCCGGAAGATGAACGCATCCTCATCCTCGGGAAGCTTTGTCGCTACTATGGTTGCCGTCTTGACGATCGAGTTGTCGACACCGCCAAGCAGTACCCAGTTGCCTGCAGGCACGCCGCTGACTGGGATGTTATATCTCGACTGAGCGATCCAAGTATCTGTGATGGTTGCAACAACCATGTCTTCCTCGTCTTCGAGCGTGTAGCCCTCGCCAAGTACGCGCACTGATTGTGGCGACTTCGCAACACCACTCATCACGCGACCGAGCGCAGTGAAGGACTTGGCATCAGTGGCATTGAAGAGCTTGGTCACATGTACGACCAAGGGTCCGTCCTGATCGCACTTCTCCATTGCCTCGGCAGTCTTCGTGTCTAGGGGTCCAGTGTAGTGCCTCTGCAACAACCTTTTGGCTCCATCTTCCGGTGACGGAACGTGTTGTGTGACCATGTCGACGAAGCCCATGGAAGGCCCAAAGTACTGCTGGCAGACGAGCCGCATGAGCTCTTTCGCATCGGTTTTGTACTCTGAAGGCTTCAGTCGTATGCCCAGCGCGTCCAGAGTGTCCTTCAGATCTGCCGAGCTCTCGCTCAAGGTATGCGAGTACAGCTTGTAAACCGGCTCAAGAATCCAGTGCACAAACGAGCGTTGTGAGCCCTCCTCTTGTCGCTTGCGACTGAACTTGCGACTGCCAGGATTGTAGTAGATATCACCCCATAATCGCTTTGCAAACTTCTCAATGTCCAAGCCCTTCATCGGTACACCAAATCCAGGCAGCTTCGACGGGCCAGGGTAGAAGTCTGAGTACATCTTGGCGAAAGACTGAATTGTGAACGACCATCGCATACTTGAGCAGGCGAAAGTAACATTGCCTTTCTCAGGGCTTATACGCCTGCTCTCGCCCCTACCCGGTATCGTGTCCTCGATGACAGTATTCACTTGCTCAATGACATGCTTGATCTTGAAGTACGCGTCGGCTGGGGGAAGCTTGAGCTCCAGAATCAAGCGATCCATCTTGTTGACGACCAAGGTAATTGGCAGGTCTTCGAGGACGGCGTGCTTGATGACCTGCTCGGTGTTCACCTGCACGCCCTCGACCACATCGACCACAAGAACAACACCGTCCACCAAGCGCAACGAAGCCGCAACCTCATCCGCAAAGTTTACGTGTCCAGGTGTGTCCAGAATGTTGAAAAGATGCGATTTCGACTTTGTGTTTTGCAAGACCAAGCTCATCGGTGCAGTCTTGACGGAGAGGCCTCGTTCGCGCTCGAGTGTGTGTACGTCCGTGTACCGCAGCTGTTCTTCCCGCTTCTTGCCCTTCTTGTAGTCCAGCCGGTCCTGAATGTCGTGAGTTTCCATAACCAGCATGTCCATGAAAGCCGTCTTTCCGTGGTGCAAGTGTCCGGCAATTGCAATGTTCCGTATCTGGTTGGGAAAGTTCATGAGGTCCGTCAGAAGTTCTCGCGAGTGGTAAACGGGCGGCAGATCGGTCTCTTGGATTGTGAACTTCTTTTGGACCACGGGCGCGATGATGGGCTGCGCCAGGGACTGCGTGTCCTCCTCCTGGACCAGCACTTCGACATCTGCGCCGTATACGTCTGACGCGGAAGGGTAGTACTGCTTGTCTTCGTGTAGTACGACGGCGTTCGACGGTCCGTCGTCCACTTCCATGAGCTGCTGGTCGTTCACCTCCGCCTCTTCTTGATCCTCATCGTCCAGGACATAGGCATCCGCTGCCTCGCCGTTGGTCTGGACGTCTGATTCGGACTCGGCTTCGCCAATAAAGTTTCCAAACCTGCAAAAGTCAGAGTCGCATAATCGTCAGCATCCATGTAAGACAACTCACTCATCGTAAAGGTCATCCATGGCGGCGGTACGCGTGATTGGAGTGGCAGACAGCGATCGCGAAAGCTCCAAGCTACGAATCGCGAAAAACCCAGCGGCGTTGGTTTCGCCGAGTCTCCGTGCCGCCACGCTAGCCCAGGCGGTGAGAGACGTGGATGCTCACCAATCGCATCCCGCGCATCCCTGCATCCCTGCCCATATGCAGGGACAAATGCGAGCACCGGCCCGCTAAGACTAACAATTGAAAAAGGTCGCCGGTTGTTGTTGAGAGGGAAGCGTTCTTTTACTGTACTCCTCCTGCCTCTGTCCGTCAAATTTCAAGATACCCAGCATGTCGTCCCTCCCGCCAGTGTACATTGTTTCGGCTGCTCGCACGCCCACGGGCATGTTCTTGGGGTGAGTTGCTTTGTCCGAGTGTATACCGCGGGGCAATACAAGATACTGATCACCACCATAGCTCTCTCTCGAGCTTGTCTGCTGTCCAGCTAGGCTCGCATGCTATCAAGGGTATGATACTGCCATACAACCTTTATCTGGGCGAATTGAGCTAACCACAGTCTGTAGCATCCGTCGAGCGCGCCGGCTTGAAGCCCGAAGACATCGAGGAAGTCTTTGTTGGTAATGTTCTTTCCGCAAAGTATGTAAAGCCGTTGCTTCCTATGAGCTTCTCTAATACAAATCGTAGCCTCGGTCAGAACCCTGCCCGCCAGTGTGCCATCGGCGCTGGTCTCCCCGAATCCACCATCGCAACCACCATCAACAAGGTCTGCGCCTCCTCTATCAAAGCGCTCATCATCGGTGCGCAAACCATCATAACCGGCAATGCGGACATTGTCGTCGCTGCTGGAACGGAGAGCATGTCCAACACTCCTCACTACCTCCCTGTCATGAGGACTGGCGCCAAGTTCGGTGACCAGACGCTTGTCGACGGTGTCCTCAAGGACGGTCTGACCGACGCGTACAAGAAGGAGCACATGGGTCTTCAGGGCGAGGAGTGTGCAGACGACCATGGCTTCAACCGCGAGGACCAGGACGAATACTGCATCCGCTCGTACAAGAAGGCGATTGCTGCCACGGAGGCTGGCTGGTTTACCTCTGAGATCGCGCCTATTGAGGTTGCTCAGGGCCGCGGTAAGCCCGCAATTGTCGTCGACAAGGATGACGAGCCCAAGAACGTGAGTGCCGTTTTGTTCGTTCTTCGCATGATTGTTTACTAATATGACCAGTTCAATGAGTCCAAGACACGCACCCTCCGATCCTCGTTCAAGAAAGATGGCACGGTCACCGCTGCGAACGCCTCGCCGCTCTCCGATGGCGCTGCCTCCCTTGTCCTCGCCTCCGAAGCCGCCGTCAAGAAGCACAACCTGAAGCCCATTGGCAAGATCCTGGGCTGGGGCGATGCTGAGCAGAACCCATCCAAATTCACCACCGCGCCTTCTCTCGCCATGCCCAAGGCTCTCAAGCACGCCAAGGTCGAGCTGTCTGCCGTTGACGCGTTCGAGATCAACGAAGCCTTCAGTGTTGTTGCTCTGTCCAACATGAAGATCCTGGGTATCACGGAAGACAAAGTCAACCTCCACGGTGGTGCTGTTGCGCTTGGACACGCTCTCGGTGCATCCGGTGCCAGGATCACAACCACCCTGCTTGGTGTGCTGAAGGAGAAGAAGGGCAAGATCGGCTGCGCTGGTATCTGTAACGGCGGTGGTGGCGCCTCTGCTATCGTCATTGAGTCCCTGCAGTAGAGCATGCACGGATGAAGCTGGTACGAAATGACGCGTCATGATACACACACATAGATTATAATACTTGAACGTTCTGTTCTCTCACCCTCCGGTCAAAGTGTACCTTACTCTTGCAATACCGTAATGCTCATCAAGACGTATGGAAGGTTGCGAGCCTATCTCTTTCTCAGGGTACATTCGGTGCCGTAAAGACGCCTATGCGCAGTACAGAGCCGTAGTTCATCCTCGAACATGAAACAGACACGAGAGTGAAAGCGTCCGCAGATCTAAGAGCATGGCGGCGCTAAGAATGATAGGCGACAGGGACCACCCATGCAGTTTTGGGTACCCCCACCACGCGTCAAGCTGCCCCTCCATCAGACATTCGACGCCTTTCGCGTGCGTTCAAACAACCAACTGCCAATTACACTCATTCAACACCAACACGAGCACTGCTCAACCTGGGCCCTACCTACGCATACAAACATCATGTCAGCAGACACATTCCCGAAGCAGGTCCTCTACTGCGGAGGCAAGCCCCCACCGATACTTTCACTCAAGAACAACAGCTAATCTATCGCAGTATGCAGTCTACCGCCGGAAGTAGGTACGGCACCGAGAAGCGTCGACACACCACAAAGCACTGACGAGGTGCAATAGTACTGCGAGTTCGGCGGCACAACGAAGAAGTGCGAAGAATGGCTTGAAGATCAACACCCCGACTTGCACAGCAAGCTGTACTCGAAAGGTATGTCGACGTAGTGACCATCCCACTTTGTTCTTGGGACACTCTCACCGTTATAAATATACATCACTAACCCTCTCCAGAGACCATAGAACAAAACATGTCCGCCCTCTCGCTCGACGCCCAAAAACGCGCCGAAAAAGACTCGCAAAAGAAGGCCGCCAAAGCCGCCACTGCCGAAGCCCGCCGCGCCGAAGAGCTCGCCTCCTCCAAGATTTTCATCAAGCGCATCGAGCGCAACAAGCGCAAATACGTGACCGCCGTACAGGGCCTCGAAGCGTTCGGGCTCGACATCAAGAAGGTCGCCAAGGACTTTGGCAAGAAATTTGCGACTGGGTCGAGCGTAACGAAGATCCCGGGAGGTGGCGAGGAGATTACGGTGCAGGGCGATTTGAGTGAGGATATCAGGGATTTTCTGGTGGATAAGTATGAGGATGTGCCGGAGGATAATATTGCGTTGATTGAGGACAAGAAGAAGAAGAAGAGTGAGGCGCCGGTGTGAGCGAAGTAAAGGGAGAGGGGGGAGAGGCATGCCATAGCGATTTGGTTGGATATCTTGCAGGGAAGGCGTCTGGTATGGATGCATCTGGAACTGTTTCGGCGAGTTTCCATGGACACAGATATGCTACGTACCACACAGGTGGTTGAAATGAAGCATATCAGCTGCAAACTCCGCTTTGCAGTACATTCTAATTGCTGATGACCTACAGGTGTCTTATTGGATGCCAAGTGTTTCCGCTTATAAGATCACCATTCTCTGTTGCCAAAGCAATCCTCAGATCTGATAGCAAAAGTATCACAACTTCTGTTTCAGCATAATCAGCACATCGTATCAAATGCTACTAATAGTCCTCCTCAAGCCTACCACTTTTCTAACATGGGCCTCAAGTCAACCTCGTTGACCCACCCCCTTCGTCCCTGGGTATGCAATCCCCAATAAACCTCCGCAATATCCTCACTTCCAATACTTGCCTCCACGGGCTGTCCCTCAATCCATTTCTTCGTTAGCTCGATATCAATCACGCCATCAATGACCGCGTGCGCTACATGCACGCCTTGCGGACCGAATTCCTTCGCGAGGCTGGTGGACAGAGCACGTAAAGCGAATTTTCCGGTCGAGAAGGCCGACATTTGGGCGTTGGACTTCACGCTGGCTGTTGCACCTGTGAATATGAGGGTTGGTGGATATGTCCCGCTAGGAGGACTGGGCTGCACATGAGCAAGGAGCAGTGGTATAGCGTGTTGTGCAATGAGGAAAGCTCCTTTCCTAGAAGGTCCGTCAGTGCTTTTCAAAATGATAACGAGCCAGAGTCTAGTAGGTAGCAACAACATACACGCTAACCCCGTACCCACGCTCAAACTCCTCTGCCGTCACTTCCAGAAACGGTTTCCTGGATGGCCTTGTACTCGCGTTGAAAACCGCCGCCGCGACCAGCGCCCCAGGGTAACGTTCTTGGATCTTCGCAAAGGCGCTTTCCACACTCGCTTCGCTGCTGACGTCCGTGGAGATGCCGAATGCCTCGCCGCCGGACTTGTTGATTTCGTCGGCGAGGGGCTCGAAGTTGGAAGGGTTGCGGGCTAGGAGGACGACGGGGTAGGATTGTGCGAAGCGGCGGGCGAGGGATGCGCCGGTGCCTGGGCCGACGCCGGCGATGATAGCGATGGGGCTGGGGGTGGACATGACTGTTGGATCTTTGATGTTTGTTTGATGAGAGCGAAAATGAGTTTATGGGATCAGACAAGATGGAGATTATGAGAAGGACGAAGTTAAATTTGAAATGAGGTAGAAGACCGCAAGATTTCGTGATCGGTGAAGAAAGCACGAGTCAAGATCCTCACGATGGATTCCGTTGAACTTTATGTATGAGTCTACTGTCTTCGATGGTTCTCTAAAAGAGCAAGAAGTCACGTGCTGAGTGTTGAGGGTAGACCGGCTATACTTCAGACGTAAAGTGGGCAGTGATAGTAGGGTACCGCTGATGTGATCGATCACGATTTCTCGCAGCGCCTGGTGCTATGGAAGAAAGTCCGAAAAGATCAGTAATCCGAATACTTGACAAAACAGGCGTAGAGACCGAGGTTTGTAGAAGATTCCGGCAACATTACCGAACAATTAGATCGTCAGAAGTCCTTTAGGGATTGATGCTGATCATTAACTTATCCGCAATCCTCACCTATCACCATTCAAGCTCTGATTTTCTTCCACTACAATAACGACCAGATGCAGGTGTATTGAAGAGCTTTTTGATCATGCATGCTCTGATCTAGTCGTTGAATCATGTCGGATGTAGTGTAAGTGTATAAAAACAGCAGTCTTCAATGCGTAACTGTTCTGTTTCGTGAGTGTCGTTTATGAAAGTGTACCAGTAGTCACACTTCGGTTCAAACTGTCGGACATCCGCCGGCCATGACGTCGTTGTGCCCGCGTGCCCTAAAGTAATCAAAAATCCGCATCGACGCACACGTTCCGAACTAAGCCAGAACACGCCAGAACGCGACCGAGACAGCTCTTCTTACAGTGCGCTGGCAAGAGGCACGCCAGTGAAATGAACAGCAAACCTGGGCAGCCTACATCGTCATCGTTACCTTGTCGCACGGGGTAGAAGTCCCCGCAACCATTCAAAATCTGTTGTCGGTCGAAGATGAAAGATCGACGAATGTCGTGATGATCATAAACTCTATCTAGGTTGACAATGGCGTTCTCCTCTCTTGCACTGATAATCCGAGGTTATAGTTACTCGCTCACAACCAGGTGCAGTCTTGCGCTGGAAGCACAAGACTTTGATCACTGATTAGAACTGCCCCGACTTACCCGCAGCGACTGTTGAAACATACAAGTTACCGAGCCTCAAAACCCCGGGAAACAAATAATACCCCCTTCGAACGCCGCAAATGGCGTCTGTCATATACAACAGCGCTTTCCAATGCTGCGTACCCAATCCTCTGAACCCTCGGGGAGATGGAAAAGTACCAACCGCTGAAGAAGAATCATTCGCTTGCAAGATCAATCGTGCTCTCGCTTCTGGACCCATATCCATCACCAAAAATGCCACCATCGCGGACTGGACTCACTGGGGCCCCGATCGAGAAATAGTCATTCTACGCGAGGGATCGAACCACTGGACAGCCTTCCCTGGCAACGAAAACACTGTCGGAAATGTTCCAATGTGCGCCGACCCCATGGGTCTCCAGTGGATCAGAGATGCCTATGCCGGCAAGCCAGAGCCTACGAACACTGCGCCAGGTCTCATATACATGCTGTGTGGGGCAAATCAGCATTCCACCGTTTCCCCAGCAGACATCACGAGCCCTGCTATCCCCATCGGGCCACACTACATGATCCTTTGGCCTTTTGAAGCGGAGCGAGATGGATTTCCAGATACGATTCGCGATCAGGGAGCGTGGGTCATGTTTGACAAGACGCCGTATGCTCATTTGCACGTTTGTGGAACGCCTTGGGCGGGCAAAGAGTATGATAGGGAAAAGACCAAGGCGAATTGGGATTTACGTTACGTGGATAGGACTTGAGGAGAGTGTCATCATTATGAATGACAGAAGGATGAGAGCTGATCAACGAAGAATTGATGGTCGTTCTCAAGCGATAAGGGTGGCGGAGAGGAAGCTATATATGGGGGTTCGTTGGATCAATACGAAGAGAGTGGCCGTGCAACACTTCAGGGAGTTGTACTTCGTATGCCTGGTGATGAATTGAACTGTGGTGGCGCAGCTGCCTATATATGAGACTGCACCTTCCTTATACTGCGTATTGTCACTTACGAGCAAAGATCAATATATGTCCCAGGAGTACGCCATCAAATTGTAATACGTCACCAGGTGCTGCAAGATTTCGTGATCAAGAAGAGCAGCAAAAGGCAAAGTCTGTGACCTGAACTAGTAGCCTGTCTATCGTCAATAGTGGTTAAGTAGACTGAGCAAGCTATGCATGACATATCGAGGATAGCCAGGCTCTTCTTTCAACATGCTCTCACCACGGTAGTGTTTGGTGGTAGAGCTTCGCTAAGGTCATCGACCACGAATTCTTGCCGAGCCTGGCGACATTAACCTGCTTGGTTAAGTACACTTGTAGCTATCATTAGTAACTTTCGTATGACAGAGGCTCTGTCATTTTCGCTTGTATCCTTCAGGAGGCAGTAACCGTACATGCCAGAACTTTTTCGCGGCTAACTCAAGATGGTGTGGAGAATTCTTGTCACTGTCTATCACGACACAAATCTTCTTTCAGCTTTCGCTCCAGAGATGTTGAGCCTTCACAAACGCCGAACCTGACGCACATTCGCTCGGACATTCTTCCATCTTGAACTCTTTATATTCCGGGCCACGGTGTTCATTCCGCTAGCCGTCGCCGTTCTTGCGGTTCAAGAGAACACGAAGCTAGCGCTGGCGATTGAGTACATTGAGATTACAGGCATGTGAGCTACCAGCCTTCCTCGAAAGATGGTACCGCTCAAGGTGCTCGCTTGAATTTTCAAAATCGGCTAATTCCGTGAGCGACTTGCATGCTCTTCTATCCACGTAGCTTCATGCGCACCAAAAGCCCCGATTGCCTCGCAAACCAGTACGTATGCACGCGCCAATCTGGCTCGCTGGATGCCCATTCGACGTCAAATTGACGCAGTACTTGGGGCACAAGCTTGCCCATCTCCATGATCGATATGTTCTTTCCAATGCACGTCCTCACTCCTGCGCCGAACTGTAGAACTTTGGGTTAGCTTGATGCCTGTAGTGTTGGGAAGTCGATTCCATGTATCCTTAGGAGATACGAGCGCAAAGGACACTTACAGTCAGCAGATGCCGGTCCATCGTTTTCACCCTCTCTTCGTCTTCGTCTAGCCAGCGTTCTGGGCGGAACTCATTCGCATCCGCACCGAAGACGTCCTGGTTACGATGGACAACAGCTGCATTCATCCCAACAATAGTGCCTGCAGGGATTTCGAAACCGCACAGCCGGGCTCCGCCGCTTGGTACAATCCGTTCGAGAGGGTATTGGACGCCAGGGTGCATGCGCATGGCCTCTTTAAGAACCACCTGCCTGTTTCGTGTGCTCTTGTTAGCTAGATGATCATGGAAAGAGCTTCGAAATGAGCACTTACAGATACTCCAGTTGCAAGCTCTCGGCATAGGTAATGATGGGAGAGAGCGTATCCGCGGCCTGATCGATCTCACGTTGCAGCATTTTGTATACTCGCTCGTCCTTCAGAAGATAGTAGAAAACCGCTCGCAGCGAAATTCCCGTGGTGTCACTTCCGGCGAGACTACACAGACTAATTCAGCGCAACGTTGAGGTGAGTGCCATGGTGCTTACAGATTATTCATCAGATGGTTTACCATATCTCGGTGTGTCATAGCGCTCTTCGACTTTTCGCGCTGCTGTTGAAGGTAGGCAAGGAAGTCCGACCTAGAGTCTTTGTATGCAGCTTCGGTGTCGTACTCCTCGATGCTTTCTAGGGTCATCTAAGTCTACCGTCAGCTCAACGTCATATATCTGAACTATTACTCAAGCTTGCCTTGGTAACGGTCGGTATGGGATTTCCAGCTCCTCCAGTCAATTTTTCCAACACGTTTCTCGTTGTCCGGCTGCCTAAAAGCCAGCCGTGCAGCCATGGCATCTGTCCAACCATACTTGCGTACATAAGACCTCCATCGATACCTTCAATGACATGGTTTACGTCTTTTCGCTCCTCCATGAACCCAAAGCGCTTACTAAAAGATATCGCGCCGATGACATCGAATGCATACCACTGCACCCAAGCTCCTAGGTCTACGATTTGACCTTGCAAGTCCTCCATCGCGGCCGAGAATATCTGACTACATGGATCCACCAAGTACTCCAGATTTCTTATCGATGTCATGGAGTACTTCTGGGACACGGACCGCTTTAGGTGTTTGTGCTCTTCAGGGTCCGTAGTTGAGAACATGCTGGCCATGGCCTCTTCCTTGTACGCCGCTGAAAATGAGCCATAGAACGAGGACTGTGTAGGACTATGTTAGCTTGCCGTTCACTTTTGACCTGCATTACCCAAGTACCTTGAGAAATCTGCTGCTTATGCCGTAGATCGTAGCGATTTCTGCGGGATCTGAAATCGCCAGAACATTCGGTGCAATCTGTACGATAGGGCCATATCTTTCGTGGAGCTCACGATACTTCTCATGGGCTGCTCCACTCCATACGAGTCGATAGCGCCAGAGCGGAGAGAACTTTGCGAAAAGAGGGCCTGGAACACGACGATATGCTTGCTGGAGTCCAATAATCAGCCCATGGCAAAGCCAGAGTGACAAAGAGATGATGGCAATAGCTGCTACGTGGCTGGGTTTGAGTTGGAACATCTTAGAGTAGGAGAGACAAGAACAAGTGTTCGCTGTGGCCTGTGATGTGGCGGTGTTTTCGGTGAGCGCAAATCACTGAGAGACCATGTTTGTTATACAATGACCGCTGCCGAAAGGTGGATATCAATGCCGATCCAGCTTCGGAATCATGCAATGCGTGGAGGAAGACTTCGACACATGTGATGCTTCGGGGGATCTTCACGGGTGGTTAGCTTCGAATGTTGAGATACTCCGATCCACTAGTTCCAGTCCTCACTACTTCCGAAACCTCAAAATCGTTCTGAACTGTGACCGATAAATCATATCACACATAGATACAGAGTTTACTTCCACAGACCCGCATCATCTCCATCATGGCAGCGACCCAGCTTCGAACTGTCACCAACAATTCCTCGAAGATCCAACTTGAACGCATCGCTCACGTGTACTTCGAGCACCCCGACTTAGACGCGTTCAATCAGTTTGCTCTCGACTTCGGCCTCGTTGAGGCATTCCGCGATGACGAACACATCCTGTATCGCGGGTACGGAGTAGATCCATACTGCTATGTTGCCCAACGTTCCAAGACCAATACACCTTCCTTCGATGGCGCCGCTTTCTTTGCCCAAACAAAGTCTGATTTTGAGAAAGCTGCCGCCTTAGACGGCGCAAAAGTGTCCGAACTGTCACCATTTCCTGGCGGTGGTAAAAAAGTCACGGTGAAGTCGCCATCAGGCTTCTACATCCATGTTGTGTACGGTCAGAAAGCACGGCAGCCAGCACAGAAGCCCATGTCCGCCCAGGTCGAAAGTCTTGGACCGCTCAATGGTAGCATGAGCAAGCATCGATTCGGTAAGATCGCCGATAAACTATAATGGAAACGCGGACATCCATTGATACCTGACTCTTTAGGTGAATTCCAGCGCTTCCACCCTGGTCCGGCGATGGTCCACAAATTGGGTCATTACGGCTTTGTGGTGAATGATTGGGACCGGGAAATTCGTTGGTACACCGACAACTTCAACTTCGTACCGTCCGATGTCCAATACGCACCGGAAATCGACACCCTCGACGTCATCGCGTTCATGCATCTAGATCTCGGAGAGCGCTTCTCGGATCATCACTCGCTCTTCTTGTCTCGCGCTCCACCGGGAGCATCCGATCGGCTGCATCATACATCCTTCGAGGTAGAGGACTTTGACACACAGCTCCTTGGTCATGACTGGCTAGGCAACAAGGGTTATACGTCAGTCTGGGGGGTGGGTCGACATATCTTGGTAAGGCTTAAGAATCCGAATTACTCATAAGGGTATTTCTTAAACAACCAAAGTTGCTAACAGGTCGAAGGGCAGTCAGATTTTTGATTACTGGCGAGATCCCACGGGTTATACCATCGAGCATTACGCTGATGGAGACTTGGTCAATGTTAACACGGGCACAAAGCGGAGCAAGGCTGGACCCTTGTCGGTCTGGGGTCCGGAGATGTCGACGTTGATGATGGAGGATGGATTGAAAGCAAAAGATGCATCTGCAATCGGCCCGTTAAAACTGTAAGCTGCATGGGATAAGGAGTGGTTTCATGAAGCATATGGTTGGATCAGGCCTAGCGCTTTGCCTTGACACCAGCGCCACCTACAGGCATGTGTACAGATTCCTACTCAAATCGACAACACTTCATATATGCTTGTTTGCTTGCTTGATTTTGGCATTGCGCCACGCTATTATAGACCAATTCAAACCAAAGGTCGTTTCCATCAGCGAATCCTTGCACGGTTTGCCGAAGCTGCAACCTGTTTGTCCTCGATACGTCGAACAAGAGTCGCCTTCTTAGTCTGCGAGACTTTTCGCGGCCCGGTAAAGTCCGAAGACTGCGCTCCTATGACTGGTGACTAAATATTGCCGCAATTGGTGCTAGTGTTCAGAGCAAAGCCGTCATGATCTCGATTATCTCAATGACAGAACACTTCTTCGGCTTGGATAGCAACCATGTGTCTCGCGCAGTGTGAAGTAACAACCTTTCGAAGGTGTCGCCTTTGGTACCGAAAGTCAGCATTCTCAAACGGTAGGATACTCCGAGCACTGGAAGCAGATCCTCCGACAGATTTTGTCTCCATTTGGCTCACTCGCAACTATATTCGGAGTAACCGTATTCCTAGCGCAATGCGCTGCTCTAGCCCCGGGAATTCCTGAATATCCGCGCGATGGACGGAGCTCATGAACAATTGTTAATTCAGACAGAGCCGTAGACGTACCACCGCAAGCTCTACTTTGCCCAAAATCTACCCAATAAGATGTCGTCCTGGAGCTACCTGATACGGTTTCGGGCCACTGATAATTTGGCTTATTTCGCCTCGCTGGCCAATGCTGAGGACGTTACGCGTATTCAAGGGCAAAGCGTATCGGCTTATGCGACGTTATCCGACCTTGAGGGGAAGAGAGCAGCGACTGTGACTGTCGTAGAGCAGGTAAGTAAAACGTACCGGGTCAGAGCTTGCAAACTAAAAGTTGATCTAGCTTCTTGCTCCGATACCGCACGAAGGAGATATCGTCTGCATAGGAGTGAACTACCGCAAACATGCTCAAGAGGCAGGGGTAAGTATAAAGATCAGTCGGACTCGTCTTCTTGAGGACATCGCTAACGATGCTTCATCACAGCTCACTGTTCCGACGGATCCCGTCATGTGGTACAAGCCGAGGAAAGCACTGGGTGGGCCTGGAAACGTTTTCATTCCCAAGGTGGCCGCCGCTGCCTTTCTCGATTTTGAGGTGAGTGACAACAGCTCGTGTTGTTGGGAAATCCAGTTAAATTTTCGGTAGGGAGAACTGACTGTTGTCACCTCCAAAGACGCTCGCGATGTCTCCATTGAAGATGCTTCCGACTACATCCTGGGCTATACAGTCGGCAATGACCTGACTGCGCGAATGTTCCAGGGCCCACAGCGCTGCGGTGGTCAATTCACACGATGCAAGGCATTTGACGGCTTTGCTCCCCTTGGACCAGTCTTGGTAAGTGCGAAAGCATTCGGCGCAGTGCAAGATGCAAGAATATCGGTGAAGGTGAACGAAAAGGTATTTCAGAACAGTGCATGTGACCTTATCCACAGTCCAGCTAGCTTGATAAGCTTCCTTTCTCAAGGTAAGTTTTGTGAGGTTCTTGAGCGCGTGTTTCTAAAGTTACCTAGGAAGGTTGACATGAACTTAGGTACCACTATTCCCGCTGGAACTGCGATCTTGACTGGCTCGCCCCCTGGTGTCGGCTATTTTCAGACGCCGAAATACAGTCTGTGTGATGGAGATGTGGTGGAAGCAGCGATATCAAACATTGGAACGTTGCGCAATATCATGGTCTTCGAGGGGAAGAAAGTAGGAAGTAACATTTGAAGAGCGGCGGCTTGCTTTCACGCTAGCTACTTTTGCATTTCCCCCGCAGTTTAAATAGCCCCTTGCTAGTCCGGTACCGATGTAGTGAGGCTTTTGAACATTGAGACCTCCGCTTGGAGATGTTACTCCATAGCTCAAATTCGTCCGCCTATGTTCGATAATTTTTGACAACAATGTGCGACATGTGGCACATTGAGCCCTACCTTCCGAGCCCGGCTTCGCTACCATTATATAGTACTCTCAACACCGCGAGGTTTTGTGTTTGCGACAACTGCAGATTGTATGTTTCCTCCCAGCTTCATTCCCACACTCTAATGAAGGATGTGATGGCACAGCAAAAAGATCAAGTGTAAGTCAATCTGATCCGCACCTCAAAGTCAGGCTACAAACAGCTCACAAGTTACTGCCTTTGTAGGTGACCAGGTGCGTCCAATATGTGGTAATTGCCGACTCCGCCACAGAGACTGTGTCTATAGCAAGCGGAGGGCGAAGCCTGGTAAGTGTCTCGCAGCCTCAAGGCACGATTCATTTCGAAGCGATTCGTTTCAATTCCTACTCATTACTATTCACGCAGGACCTCCAAAAAGGATTCAAGCCAATCAACAAGTGACGTCAAGAGATCGCATCGTCCCAAATGATTCCGAAGACAATCAGGAGCTTGCCTCGGCGAGTTCGTCGAACTTGTGGTCTTTGCATGATTGGGCACTGGACTTCGAGACTCCGCAACCGGAACTACCTCCGGTATCCGCATCAAGTTTGGAGATATTTTCCTACACTGCGTTCAAGACAGAGAATGTCATGTTAGTCATGTTGACAATGCTCCCAATAGTGATTTCCAATTGCTAACGAGACTCCCTGGGATCACAGGCTAGAACTTTACTTAAGACATGTGC
>Ga0265780_10001075_pt1 | contig 39922 bp, 32 predicted proteins | sample P1T30metagenome_FD_192432 | JGI IMG/M metagenome (GOLD analysis project Ga0265780, IMG submission 192432) | Plant litter microbial communities from East Loma Ridge, Irvine, California - P1 T30 | ecosystem: Environmental > Terrestrial > Plant litter > Unclassified | place: USA: California...
CTCGTGCGCCAGCTCGCCAAGGTCGACGCGCAGGACTACTTCGAGCGCGGCATCGAACTGGCGATCGAGCAGGACGGGCTACTCTGTGAGCCCGTGGACATCTCCGACCTCTACGCCGTCGAGGTCGACTTCGCCGAGGACCTGGAGCGCGCGAACCTCTTCGTGTGAGCCGGTCCGGCCCTCCGGCCGGGGTGACCGCCCGACACCGAGGACACCCGTGAGCACAGCCCTGGCCGATCGCCCCCGGCGCACCGGTGCCGCGCGCTACCGGCAGACCCTGTGGCTGCTGACCAGTCGCGACCTCAAGGTCCGGTACTCGACGTCGGCGCTCGGCTACGTGTGGTCGATCCTCGACCCGCTCGTCATGGCGGGCATCTACTACTTCGTCTTCCAGGTCGTCTTCAAGCGCTCCGTCGGCGAAGACCCGTACATCGTGTTCCTGCTGAGCGGCCTGTTGCCCTGGATGTGGTTCAACGGCGCCGTCTCGGACAGCACGCGGGCGTTCATCCGCGAGGCCAAGCTGGTCCGCTCGACGAAGATCCCCCGCACGATCTGGGTGTTCCGCCTCGTCGGCTCCAAGGGCATCGAGTTCGCCCTCAGCCTGCCGGTCCTGGCCCTGTTCGCCGTCGTCGGGCGTGCCGAGCTGCACTGGCAGGTGGTGTTCCTGCCCGTGGCCATGGTCATGCAGACCGTGCTCGTGGCGGGCGTCGGCCTCGTGGTCGCCCCGCTGGTCGTGTTCTTCCGCGACCTCGAGCGCGCCACCAAGCTGGCCCTGCGGTTCCTCTTCTACGCGTCGCCCATCATCTACGGCACACAGGACCTGCCCGACGAGCTGCACCTCCTCGCCGCGTTCAACCCGCTGAGCGGCATCTTCGGCCTCTACCGGGCGGCGTTCTTCCCCGAGCAGCTCGACCTGCTCGAGGTGCTCGTCGGCGCCGGCATGTGCGTCGTGCTGCTCGTGATCGGGCTGGGCGTGTTCCGGGCGAGCGAACGCGCCGTCCTGAAGGAGATCTGATGACCCCGACGTCCGGGCCCGAGCCCGTCATCCGCGTCGACGGCGTCGGCATCCGGTTCCGTCGCAACCGCCGCGGCCGGCGCTCGTTCAAGGACTTCTTCTCCGACTCGAGTCGTCGCTCCCGGCCCGGCGAGTTCTGGGCGCTGAGGGACGTCTCGTTCGAGGTGCGTCCCGGCGAGGCCATCGGCGTCGTGGGCCGCAACGGCCAGGGCAAGTCCACGTTGCTCAAGCTGGTCGCCGAGGTCATCCTGCCCGACACGGGCAGCGTCACCGTCTCGGGAGGCGTCGCTCCCCTCATCGAGATCACCGGCGGCTTCGTGGCCGACCTCACCGTGCGCGAGAACGTGTACCTGACGGCTGGCCTTCACGGCATGCGGCGCCACGAGATCGACGAGCGCTTCGACGAGATCGTCGACTTCGCCGAGATCTCCGCGTTCGTGGACACCCCCTACAAGCACCTGTCGAGCGGCATGAAGGTGCGGATCGCCTTCGCGGTGATCTCCCGCCTCGAGGAGCCCGTGATCCTCGTCGACGAGGTGCTCGCCGTCGGCGACAAGGCCTTCCGCGAGAAGTGCTACGCGCGGATCGAGCAGATGCTCGCGGACGGCCGTACGTTGTTCCTCGTCTCGCACAACGAGCGCGACCTCAAGCGCTTCTGCGCCCGGGGGCTCTACCTCGACAAGGGCGAGCTCGTCTTCGACGGCCCCCTCGACGAGGCCCTGGCCCGGTACTCCTCCGACCATCCTCCCCGGCCCGCGGCGTAGCATCCACGGATGCACGACCGCCACGTCTCGCCCCGTCCCGCCGCCGACGCCCTCGTCGGCACCGCACCCGGCAGCACCTCCCCCGAGTCACGGCGCCCCGCGCCCGACGACGCCGTGACGGCGGACTCGCCGTGGCTGCGCCGCCTCGACCGCCTCCTCGCCGTCCAGCGCCCCGTGGTCGTCAAGCACGTCGCCGCGCTCCGACGCCGTCACCGCAAGGCCGACCCGGCCAAGCTGATCCGCATCCTCGAGCGCGAGTACCTCACGGCCGTCACCTCGGGCGGCGCGGCCGTCGGGGCGAGCGCCGTCATCCCCGGCGTCGGCTGGGGCGTCTCGCTGGCCCTGTCGGGCGTCGAGACCGCGGGGTTCCTCGAGGCCAGCGCCCTCTTCGCCCAGTCGGTCACCGAGGTGCACGGCATCGCCGTCACCGACCCCGAGCGTGCCCGGGCGCTCGTCATGACGATGATGATGGGCGCGCCCGGCGCGACGCTCGTCCGGCAGTTCGCCGGCGAGGCCCTCGGCACCGCCCCCGCCCGCAGCGCGTTCTGGGGCGAGCTCGTCACGCAGAAGCTGCCCAAGACCGCCATCAGCGGCCTGACCGACACGGTGCGCAAGCACTTCGTGCGCCGGTTCGCCGCCTCTCAGACCGCCACGGTGCTCGGCCGGGCCGTGCCCTTCGGCATCGGCGCGGTCGTCGGCGGCACCGGCAACCACCTGCTCGGCCGCAAGGTCGTGACGAGCGCCCGCGACGCCTTCGGCCCCGCCCCCGCCTCGTTCCCGATCGAGCTGCGGGCCTGACGCGGGCAGAGCCCTCCCCACCCGGGCCCGCACAGGCTCGTCGCCCCGTGCGCCCTCCCCGGACCACCCCTCGCCCCCAGGGCGCGGAGGGAGAGGTCGGGGGTCGGACCTAGCCTCTGGCCATGTCCGTGACAGCGCCCACCGCCTACCGCGTCCCTTTCCGCCTCGACCGCTCGCGCGGGCCCCGCGTGCTCCGGCTCGTCAACGACGGCCCCGAGACCGTGTCGGGCCTGCGCGTCACCCTGCTGGGGTCGGGCCTGCTCGTCCCGGTGTCGACCGCCGCGCTGCAGCCCGGCGAGTCGATGTCGGTGAGCGTCATCGGGCCCGAGCTCGTCACCAGCTCGATCGCCGTGGTGCGGTGGTTCCGGCCCACCCGCGAAGAGTACCTCTGGCGGTTCAGCTTCTAGCCGACCGTGCCCGGCGCTCGGCGACGTAGTCGGCCGCCGAGAACGTCTCGAGCACCGGCGGCAGGTGGTCGGCGGACATGCCGCCCACGAGCACCGCGGGGTCGACCCCGAGCACGGCCGCGAGGCGCACGATCGTGTGCAGCACCGGGTTGCCCACGCCGCGCTCGATCTTGCCGTAGTTCGACACGTTCATCCCCGCGAGGTGGGCGACCTCGTCCTGGCTCAGGCCGAGGCGGAGCCGCTCCTCGCGGACTCGTTCACCGAAGAGCAGGGCGGCAGGAGAAGTCGGCTCGGGCATACCTCATGGATACGCTCCCCAGCGGTACAACTCCAGATGCCAGGCGCCTGGATGATGCGGCACAGGTGCTGTGGAACAGGTGACTCATCACCTGCTCTCGGTGCCTCCCGCCTCGTGCGCCCCGCCGTCGTCGCGTCGGGCGAAGTCGTCGCGCCGCTCGACGAGTCGGCGCACCGCCTCCTCGAAGCGCGTGGTCGCGGCCCCCGGGGTCGTGTCGCCGAAGTGCCGGCGCACCCAGTGGTCGAGGCGGGCCAGCGCCTCGGGGTCGTCGCGGACGCGGTCGACGACCTCGACGACGCGCGCGGCGTCGCCCGCCTCGAGCCACTCGGCCGCCCCGAGGTAGCCGCGCTCGTCGACGTCGGCCTCGCCCGACGCGGGCCGGGTCACCACGAGGGGCTTGCCGGTGGCCAGGCGGTCGTAGACCATCGCCGAGATGTCGGTGATCGCGACGTCGGCGGCGGAGAGCTGCCAGTCGAGCTGGGGGCTGATGTCGTAGACGTGGCCCGCGCCCGGGTCCGCCGCGTTCGCGGCCTCGACGGCCGCCACGACGGCCTCGTGCGCCCGACGGTAGTCGCGGTCGACGACGCCGCTGCGCGGGTGCGGCCGGTAGATGAGCCGGTGCCGCCCCGAGGCCAGCAGCGCCTCGACCAGCGGCACCCCGTGGGTGGCGATCGAGCCGTAGGTCGCCGCCGGGCGGTCGCCCTCCCACGTCGGCGCGTACAGCACGACGACGCGGTCGTCGGGCTCGAAGGGCGGGCGGCCGGAGGCGTGGTCCGCCTGCGGCCGGCCGATGGCCACGGTGCGCCGGTCGAGGTCGTAGTCCCACAGGACGGCCTCGAGCCGGGCCCGGGCGGCGTCGCCGGCGACGAACGCGTAGTCGTAGGCCTTGAACTGGTTCGTGGTCATGTACATCTTGTCGCTCTCGCCGTGGTTGACGAAGACGTGCCACATGCGCCCGTAGCGCATCATCTGGAAGTTCTTGGCGTTCTGGTTCACGTACAGGGTCATCGCGAGGGGGTGGGACTCGACGAACGCCTCGAGGTCGACGACCTGCCGCGCGTAGACGACCGGCACCGGGGACTCGTCGAGCAGCGCCAGCATCGCTCCGGGCGACCGGGCCACGATGGCCACCGGCACCGTCTGCGCGAGGTGGGCCAGCGGCGCGTACCACTGTCGGATCTGGTACATGTTCACCGTCGTGTCGGCGAAGTAGACGGCCACGCGGACCGTGCCCGGGGCCGGCTCGCGACCCGTGTCGCCGAGCCTGTCCAGACGGCGGCGCTGCCGCCGCGACCGGAGGGCGCGGACGGCGAGTCCCCGGGCGAGCGAGAGATCCCGTATCAAGGGCACGAAGGGTCCTCCTGGTGTGCTGAGACGCCCGACGACCGTCGCGCGTCGAGCCCGTCCAGGCTAGATCACCGGTGGTCGGCCGGCCCTGGACATGCGGAGCACCGTCGCCCAGCCGACGGACCGCCGACCGCCCGGCGACGTGCGCCAGCCCTCGGCCCACCCGCCGAACCAGGCACGGAGGCGCGCGGGCGTCCGCGCCCAGCGCAGCACCTGGACGGCGGTCCAGCTGCCGACGTAGAGCGGCACGAGCGGCCACGGCAGGTTGCGCTTTGCGAGCCACACCCGGTTGCGTGCGTTGAGGCGGTGGTACTCGGCGTGGCGGGCCGGGTCGATGGCCGGGTGGTGCGCCACCAGGCCGCCCTCGTAGCGGACCCGCAGTCCCTGGGCCCAGACGCGCCAGGCGAGCTCGATGCCCTCGTGGGCGTAGAAGTACGGTTCGCCCCATCCCCCGCAGGCGTCGAAGACCGTGCGGGGCATCACGGTCGCGCCCTCCCAGACCGAGAACACGTCGCCCGACGTCGCGGCGTCGCCCTTGCGCAGTCGCGGGATCCAGCGCCGGGGCGACGTCGCCCCCGACGCGTCCACGACCCGAGGCTGCACGAGCCCGACGTCGCCCTCGCGCTCCATCAGCGCGACGGCGTCGGCGAGGAACGTCGGGGACGGGACGCTGGCGTCGTCGTCGAGGAAGAACAGCCAGTCGCCCGTCACGTGCTCGACGCCGCGGTTGCGGCCCGCCGGGATGCCGACGTTCTCGGGCAGCACGACCACCCGGACGCCCTCGGGCACCGGCCCCGGTCCGCCGCCGTTGCCGACGCACACGACGTCGACCTCGACGCCGACCTGGGCGAGGACGCTCTCGAGGCCGCGACGCAGGTCGTCCGGTCGGCGGCCCTGGGTGAGGCTGACGACGCCGACCCGGGGCGGCGACGCGCTCAGGAGCGGACCCGCTTCGACGCCATGATGGCCACGAAGTGGCCGACGAGGGCGAGCACCGAGAGCGGCAGCAGGACGGACACGAGGACGCGGTCGGCCGTCGGCTCGCCGACGACCAGGCCCACCAGGGCGGCGACGAAGGCCAGCATGGTCAGCTCGACCGAGTGGTACAGGCGGTGGAACGGCACGAACCGCGCCGCGGAGCGCAGCCGGGAGAGGAGGCGGCCGCTCGGCACGGTCGCTCCCCCGCGCTTGTCCTCGAGGCGGGTCAGCCCGGCGTTGGCGCGGGCGACGTGCACCATGTCGTTGAGCGCCTTGTTGAGCACGACGACGAGGGCGAGGGCCGTGCCGAGCGTCGTCCACAGCCAGTCGGCGGGCACGTCGAACGGGAACCCGGCCGCCCGCACGCCGAGCACGACCGGGATGAGGGCCTCGGTCGAGTAGTGGCCGACCTTGTCGAGGAACACGCCCGCCGGCGAGCTCGTGCCGCGCCACCGCGCGACCTCGCCGTCGGAGCAGTCGACGAGCATCTGCAGCTGACCGAGCACGAGGGCCAGGGCCGCGCCTCCGAGGCCGGGCACGAGCAGCGCCGCCGCGGTCGCCCAGCCGGTGAGGATCATGAGCCCCGTGACGCCGTTCGCGGTGACGCTCGTCTTGAGCAGCCACCACGTGAGGTACGGCGACACGTCGCGGAGGTAGAGCGAGGCCGTCCAGTGCTCGGCGTTGGCGCGGCTGCGCACCTCGGGCGGCTGGGCCACCCGTCGCAGCTCGGCGATGGACGTGGGACGCGTGGGCACCGCGGTCATGGCGTCGCTATCTCCCCGTGTGGGCGGTGATGTTGCCCGTCAGGTCGAGGAACCCCGCCACGAAGCCGAGCCCCCAGCCGAAGTGGATGGAAGGCAAGACTACGAGAAACCACAGCCGCGTGCGGAGGTCGTCGCCCCGCGCGGCCAGCAGCGCGGCCAGCACGACGAACAGCAGGTAGAAGCCGGGGACGACGAGGCCGACCAGGGCCCAGGCCGCGGCCGTGCCGGTCGCCAGGCCGACGAGCCCGACGACGCCCGCGAGCAGGCCCAGGGCGACCCCGAGCACCATCGCCGGCGGCACGAGGTAGCGCAGCGTGTTCGCCTTCGGGAACCGGCGGGCGAGCTCGCCGCGCCAGAGGCCCGTGGCCACGAACTGCCGTGCGAGCTTGCGGAGGCTGGGCCGCGGCCGGTAGATGACGACGAGCTCGGGCGTGAACCAGACGGTGCCCCCCGTGGCGCGCAGGCGGCGGTTGAGCTCCCAGTCCTGTCCGCGCTTGACGCCCTCGTCGAAGAGCCCGACCTCGAGGAGGCGGTGGCGCAGGAACACGCCCAGGTACGCGGTCTCGGCCGGCCCCTCCTCGCCTCCGACGTGGTGGGGCGTGCCGCCGAGGCCGACCCGGCTGCCGTAGGCGCGGGCGACGGCCTTCTCGAACGGCGTGCGGCCCTCGGCGAGCATGATGCCGCCGACGTTGTCGGCGCCGCTGCGGCGCAGCGCCTCGACGGCGAGGCGGGTGTAGTCGCGGGGCAGCACCGAGTGCGCGTCGACGCGGACGGTGATCGGGTGCACGCTGGCCCGGATGGCCACGTTGAGGCCCGCCGGGGTGGAGCCCAGGGGGTTCGGCAGGCTGCGGATGCGCGGGTCGGCGGCCGACATCTCGGCGACGACCTCGTCGGTGCGGTCGACGCTCGGCCCGAGGGCGAGCAGGACCTCGAACGGGCCCTCGTAGTCCTGGTCGACCAGGCTCTCGACGGCGGCCCGGATGTCGCGCTCCTCGTTGAGCACGGGCATGACGTAGGACACGCCGGGCGCCGGGCTGTCGGGGAAGGTCATGGAGGGGCCTCGGGATGCGGCGCTGTCGCGCTGTGGGTCGAGGCCGGGGCCTCTCGTGATCTCGGCGAGCCTACCAAGGCGACAGGGCGGGCCGGGGCACGAGGTGCCCCGACCCGCCCTGAGGAGGAGCCGCGTCGTCCGCGAGGATCAGCTCGTCAGCGTGCCGAGCGTGACCTGGGCGGTCGCCTCCTTGCCGTCGCGCACGTAGGTGAGGTCGGCCGTGGCGCCGCCCGCCAGGAACCGCACCTGGGCGGTGAGGTCGGTGCGGCTGGTGACCGCGATGCCGTTGAACTCGGTGACGACGTCGCCGGCGCGCAGCCCGGCGTCCTGGGCGGCGCCGTCGGGGCTGATCTCGACGATCAGCGCGCCGACCCGGTCGGCGCCCTGCGCCGTCGCCGCGTCGTCGACGCTCGCGCCCAGCAGGCCGTGGGTGGCGCTGCCGTTCGCGATGATCTCCTTCGAGACGCGCTGCACGAGCGCGGACGGGATCGAGAAGCCGACGCCGATGCTGCCCGAGGACGATCCCGAGCTCGCGATAGCGACGTTGAGGCCGATCAGGTCGCCCTTGGCGTCGAGGAGCGCGCCGCCCGAGTTGCCGGGGTTGATCGACGCGTCCGTCTGGATCACGGGCAGGGAGATGACGCTGCTCGCCTGGTTCTGCGTGCCGCCGTCGCCGTTGTTGAACGAGAACGGTCCCTGGCCGTTGTTGTCGCCCTGCTCGCCCTGGTCGCTGCCGTCGGTCGGCGCCGCGGACGACTGGACGGTGATGCTGCGGTTCAGGGTCGAGACGATGCCGTCGGTCACGGTGTTCGACAGCCCGAGCGGGGCGCCGATGGCCACGGCCGTGTCGCCGACGTTCAGGTCGGACGAGTCGGCGAAGGTGATGGGCTTGAGCCCCGTGGCGTCGACCTTCAGCACCGCGAGGTCGACGGTGGGGTCGAGGCCGACGACGTCGGCGGGCAGGATGTTGCCGTCGCTGAGGGTGACGGTCACCGTGCCGGACGCGCTGGCCCCGTCGAGCGTGACGACGTGGGTGTTCGTCACGATGTAGCCGTCGGCCGACACGATGACGCCCGAGCCGGTGCCGCCGGACGACCCGCTCGCGACGTTGATCGTCACGACGGACGGCGTCGCCTTGGCCGCCACGGCCGTGATCGCGGTGGCGTCGTCGTAGTCGTTGACCGTGAGCTCGCGGGACGGCCCGCTCGAGGCCGACGTGGTGCCGCGGCCGTCGGCCACGACTCCCCCGACGACGCCGCCGAGCGCCCCGCCGACGATGAGGCCGACGGCGAGCGCGGCCGCGAGCACGCCCTTGCCGCCGCGACGCTTGGTCGCGGTCGAGGAGGGCGGGGCCCACGCCGCGGCGCCCTGGGCGGCGCCGCCGACGACGGGGCGGCCGAAGGCGTCGGTCGACGCCTGCGACGAGGCCTGCTGGTGGGAGCCCGGCTGCGGGCCGCCGGACTGGGGGTACGACCCGGCCTGGGCGTACGACGACGGCTGCTGGTACGACGCGGGCTGCTGCGACGACGAGGGCTGGGCGTACGAGGACGGCTGCGCGTACGACTGCGGCTGCGCGTACGACTGCGGCTGGGCGTACGACGACGGCTGCTGGTACGACGCTGGCTGCTGCTGTCCGGCGGTCTGCGGGTACGACCCTGCGCCCGGGTACGAGCCCTGCTGCTGGTGCGGGCCCTGCTGCCCGTACGACGGTTGCTGCGCGTCCGAGCCGTGCTGGGCGGAGGAGCCCTGCTGCCCCGTGGGCTGGCCGTACGCCGTGGGCTGCTGCTGCTGCGCGCCCGGCTGCTGCGGCGCGGGACGGCCGTCCTCGGCACGCGACCCGGAGCCGGCGAGAGAGCCCGGGGTGCTGCCGGGCAGGGGCGGGGCGCCGAACGTCACGCCCGGCTGGTCGGCGCGCGGAGCGGGCGCGGTGGTCTCGGGGCGGTCGGCGGGCGACGCCTGGTCGACCCGCGCCTCCTCGGCCGGGCCCCCGGTCGTCGGCACCTCGCGGGTCGCGTCGGCGTCGTGCTCACGGTCGGGGCCGACGTGGTCGTCCGCGCCTCGGGGGGTCTCGTTCATGAGGGTGTGCTCCTTCCAAGCCCCGCCAGACTCGTCGTGCAAGCTGTGCAGCGCATAAGACCCGCCTGGGAGCGGGCTGCGGCCAGCTTATGGGTCCGCTGACCTGAGCCCGCCGGGGACCGCGGGGCGGGACCCTCGTCCGGGTACGGTGACAGCACCATGACTGGACCTGCCCCCTGGGAACGAGCCGCCCGCGGCGCCATGCTGCTCGACGAGACGGGACGCGCGGCGCCGACGATCTTCGCCGAGATGTCGGCGCTCGCCGCGCGCACCGGCGCCGTGAACCTGGGCCAGGGGTTCCCCGACGAGGACGGGCCCCGTGCCGTGCTCGACGCCGCGCACGCCGCCCTCGACGCCGGCCGCAACCAGTACCCGCCCGGCCGCGGCGTCCCCGAGCTGCTCGACGCCGTCGCCGAGCACCAGCGGCGGTTCTACGGGATCGACCTCGACCCGGCGCGCGAGGTGCTCGTGACGGCCGGCGCGACCGAGGCCCTCGCCGCGACGATCCTCGCGCTGGTGGACGACGGCGACGAGGTCGTGACGCTCGAGCCCTTCTACGACGCCTACGGCGCCCTCGTCGGCCTCGCGGGCGGGGTGCACCGCACGGTGCCGATGCACGGGCCCGAGTTCGTCGTCGACCACGACGAGCTGCGGGCCGCGTTCTCGTCCCGCACCGCCCTGGTCGTGGTGAACGACCCGCACAACCCGACCGGGACCGTGCTCGACGCGGCGACCCGCCAGCTGATCGTCGACCTCGCGCGACAGCACGACGCGGTCGTCGTCACCGACGAGGTCTACGAGCACCTGCTCTTCGACGGCGCCGCCCACGTGCCGCTCTCGACGCTGCCCGGCGCCGCCGAGCGGACCCTGAGCATCTCGAGCGGCGGCAAGACCTTCAGCACCACGGGCTGGAAGATCGGCTGGCTCACCGGGCCCGAGCACCTCGTGTCCCGCGTGCTGACGGTCAAGCAGTACCTCACCTTCGTCAACGGCTCGGTGTTCCAGCCGGCGATCGCGGTCGGGCTCGGCCTGCCCGACGAGTGGTACCGGCAGCTCGCCGCCGGCCTGCAGCGCAAGGCCGAGCTGCTGACCGAGGGGCTCCTCGCCGCGGGCTTCTCGGTCGCGCCCTCACGCGGCGGCTACTTCGTCGTCGCCGACGCGGCCCCCCTCGGCTTCCACGACGCCGCCGACCTCTGCCGACGCCTGCCCGAGCTGGCCGGCGTCGTCGGCGTGCCCGTCAGCGCGTTCTGCCACGAGGAGGCGGCGGCCGAGCACGCGAGCCGCATCCGGTTCGCGTTCTGCAAGCGCACCGAGGTGCTCGAGCGGGCCGCACGCGGGCTGGCGGGCCTGCGCGTCTGACAGGCCTGTGCCGCGCCTCCTCGGCTCGGCGGTCAGCGTCGGCACCGGCGTCGGTGTCGCCGGGAGCCGGTCGCGGGTGCACCCGCCCGCCGCGGACCGGTCACCGCGCGGCGCGGTCCCCCGCGTCGCGCCGGCCCGCCTGCTCGGCCAGCCGCGCCCCGGCCGCCTCGAGCCACCGCTCGGGCTCGGCCTGCGATGCCGCCGCTCCCCCGGCGAGGTCGGACGTCGACACGACGTCGACGAACCCCTCCGTGCCCGCCTGCACCTGACCGGCGACGAGCGCGACCGGCACCTCGTGGGCACGGGCCGAGGAGGCGACCCACGACACGAGCTTGCCTCCCGCCGTCTGCGCGTCGAACCGCCCCTCCCCGGTGACGACGAGGTCCGCCCCCGCGACGAGGCGGTCGAGGCCCACGGCCTCCGACACCGCGGCGGCGCCCGAGACGAGCGACGCTCCCCAGACGAGCAGGCCGAAGCCCGTGCCGCCCGCGGCCCCGGCGCCCGGCGTGCCCGGGTCGACGTCGACGAGGTCCGCGAAGGCGCGCAGCGACCGGTCCAGGGCGAGGACGTCGTCGGGCCCGGCGCCCTTCTGCGGCCCGAAGACGGAGGCGGCCCCGGTCGCCCCGAACAGCGGCGCCGTGACGTCGGTCCAGGCCACGACGCCGCCCTCGGGCAGCGGCCGCAGGCCCGTGAGGTCGATGCGGGCAGCCTCGACGAGGCCGTGCGCGCCGTCCCGGACGGGCTCGCCCAGCGAGTCGAGGAGGCGCGCGCCGAGCTCGACGAGCACTCCGGCTCCCCCGTCGGTCGAGGCGCTGCCGCCGAGCCCGACGACCAGTCGCGTCGCGCCGGCGTCGAGGGCCGCGGCGAGCACACGGCCGAGCCCGCGCGTGTGCGCGTCGTAGGGCAGGGGCTCGGAGAGCAGGCCGAGGCCGCTCGCCGAGGCCAGCTCGGCCACGGCCGTGCCGTCGGGCAGCACGATCCAGGAGGCGCCCACCGGCCGGCCGTCCGGCCTCGGGACCTCGAGGTGGTGGCGCACGCACCCGGGCAGGGCGGCCTCGAGCGCGTCGAGGGTGCCCTCGCCCCCGTCGGCCAGGGGGAGCTCGGTGAGGACGTCGTCGGGCCGCGCCGAGCGCCAGCCCCGGGCGAGGGCGGCGGCGACCGCTGCGGCGCCCGCGCTCCCCTTGAAGGAGTCGGGTGCGACGACGACGGCGAGTCCGGACACGTGCTCACCCTGGCACAGCGCTGCCGCTCGGCGCGAGGGACGTCGTGTCCGAGAACGACAGGGGCCCGGGAACGACACGGGCCTCAGGACGACAGAGCCCGGGGACGAAAGAGCCCGGGGACGAGACAGCCCCCGAACGACACAGCTCCGGGAACGACAGAAGCCCTGACCGAGTGGTCAGGGCTTCTGTGGTGACGCGTTGGTTGCGGGGGCAGGATTTGAACCTACGACCTCTGGGTTATGAGCCCAGCGAGCTACCGAACTGCTCCACCCCGCGGCACGAGAAGAAACTTATCACGAGATGGGGGCCCGTCCAAATCGAGCCCGGGCGGGGCCGGACGGACGACGACGGCCGCCCCTCGACGAGTCGAGGAGCGGCCGTCGGGTCGTCGGTCAGCGCGTCACTGGCCGCTGGCCGCCACGGCGTCCTCGAGGGCGGTCTGGAGGCGCTGGTCGGCCTCGGCCGCCGCCACCAGGTCGTTCGAGGCGTAGGCCGCCGCACGGTCGTCGAGCGCGGACTGGGCGTCGGCCAGGGCCGCGTTCAGCGCCGCGTTGCCGGTCGTGCCCGAGCCGGAGCCCGAGCCGGCGTCCGGGGCCGGCGTCGACGTGCCCGGGTCGGTCGCCCCGGAGTCGGCACCGGCGTCGCCGCCGGTGTCGGTCGAGGTGCCGTCGTCGGTCTCGGGCACGGCGTCGTCACCGGCGACGGCTCCCGAGTTGCCGCCGAACAGCGAGTCGAGCGCGCCGTTGAGGGTGTCCTCGAAGGCGATCTTCTCGCCGAACGAGACCAGCACCTTCTGCAGCACCGGGTACGACGTCTCGGAGTTCGACTTGACGTAGATCGGCTGCACGTAGAGCAGGCCGCCGCCGACGGGCAGGGTCAGCAGGTTGCCGCGCACGACGCTCGTGTCGCCGCGCGTCAGCAGCGCCAGCTGGTTGGCCACGGCCGTGTCGGTGTTGAAGTTGTTCTGCACCTGGCCCGGGCCGGGGACAGTGTCGGTCTTCGGCAGGGTCAGCAGCGAGAGCTTGCCGTAGTCGGGCGAGATCTCGCCCGGCGTCGAGCCGGCGTCCGCGTTGGCCGCCAGGTAGCCCGTCAGCACGTTCCGCGCGTTCTCGCCCGACTGCTGCGGGATGTACGTGGAGTAGATCGAGAAGGCGGGATCCTGGTCGGGCAGCTGCAGCGTCAGGTAGTACGGCGGCTGCAGCGGCGGGCTCGCCGCGTTGCTCGTCGGCTCGTTCGGGGTGACCCACGCGTCGTCGCTCGAGTAGAACGAGTCGGCGTCGGTCACGTGGTACGTGCCGAGGATGGCGCGCTGCACCTTGAACATGTCCTGCGGGTAGCGGACGTGCTGCATCAGCTCGACGCTCATGTCGCTGAGCGGGCTGACCGTCGACGGGAAGATCTTCTCCCACGTCTTGAGGATCGGGTCCTCGGTGTCCCACGCGTAGAGGTCGACCGACCCGTCGTAGGCGTCGACCGTGGCCTTGACCGAGTTGCGGATGTAGTTGATCTCGTTCGACGCGTAGACCGGTCGCTCGGTGTACGTGTCGGCGATCGCGTCGGACAGGGCCTGGGGCTTCGAGTACGGGTACTCGCGGGTGGTCGTGTACGCGTCGACGATCCACTTGACCTTTCCGTCGACGACGGCCGGGTACGGCGCGCTGTCGATGGTCAGGTACGGCGCGACCTTCTGGACGCGCTGCGCCGGGTCGCGGTCGTAGAGGATCTGCGAGCCGTCGTTGACGGCGTCGGAGAGGAACACCTGCTCGGACTGGAACTTGATGGCGTAGATGAGCTTCTTGAAGGCGCTGTCGAGCTTGGGCCCGCCGTCGCCGTCGAAGGTCGTCGTCTGGTTCGTGCCGTTGTCGTTGCTGCCCGACGGGTAGTCGAGCTCGATGTCGTCGCCGCCGTCGCCGCCGACGATCGAGTACGTGGGCGACTCCTGGCCGAAGTAGATGCGCGGCTCGTAGGTGTCGGCGTCGCCGAGGGCGCCGTTGACGGGGATGCCCGACTCGAGGAACACGGGCTGCCCGTCGGCCGAGCGCTGGTTGCCGTACGCGGCGACCACGCCGTAGCCGTGCGTGTAGACGAACGTCGTGTTGTACGGCGTCGCCGAGCTGCCGAGCTGGTCGGTGTTCAGCTCGCGCACCGCGATGACGGTGTCCTGGGTGGCGCCGTCGATCGTGTACCGGTCGACCGAGAGCTGCTCGGGGAAGCTGTAGTACTGGCGGTACTGCTGCAGCTGCGCGAAGGCGTCGGTGACGAGCGCCGGGTCGATGATGCGGATGTTCGCGGTGGTGACCGCGTCGCCCGCGAGGGCGCCGGCCTCGGCGTCCGAGACCGCGTCGTACGGCTGCTCCTCGACGTCCGAGACGCCGTAGGCGTCACGGGTGGCCTGGATGTTGCGGTCGATGTAGGTGGACTCGACCGTGCGCTCGCTCGGCTCGACCGTGAACCGCTGGACGACCCAGGGGTAGATGCCGCCCACGATGATGCTGATGATGATCAGCGCGGCCGTGCCGATGACCGAGAGGCGCCAACGGCCGATGATCGCCGTGACGATGAACAGCACCGCGACGACGGCCGCGGCCAGCGCCAGGATCTGCTTGCCGGGGATGCCCGCCGCGACGTCGGTGTAGGTCGCGCCGGTGATGATCTTGTTGGTGCCGTCGGACAGCGTCGCGTACTGGTCGAGCCAGAGGCTGACGCCCTGCAGCAGCAGGTAGACGGCGGCGGTGACCGCGAGCTGGATGCGGGCGACGCGCGAGATGCGCACGTCACGGCCCGAGAAGCGGAGGGCGCCGTAGAGGTAGCTCGTCGCCACCGCGGCGATGCCGCTGATGAGGACGACGGCCGACGCGAAGCCGACGACCCCCTGGTAGAAGGGCAGCTCGAAGACGTAGAAGCCGATGTCGAGGCCGAACTGCGGGTCGGTCTCGCCGAACGGGGTCCGGTTCAGCCACTGCAGGGTCGTCTGCCAGTTCGTCGACGTCGCGATGCCGGCGAAGAGGCCGAGCACGACCGGGACGCCGATGACGACGACGCGGCGGAGGGGCTCGATGACCTGCTGGTAGCGGTCGAGCTGCGAGTTCAGCTTCGCGTAGACCGGGCGGAACCGGAACGCGACCTCGATGCTCACCCAGACCGGGACGGCCATGGCCACGAAGCCGACGAAGAACATCGCCGCGCCCGCCAGCCACTGGGTCGTCAGGACGGTCGAGAAGCCCAGCTGGTCGTACCAGAGGAAGTCCGTCAGGAGCGACGAGAAGATGAAGAAGGCGATGACCAGGGCGGCGAGGACCGCCACCGTCACCAGGACGGGCAATCGGGGCGAGCGTCGTGCGGGTCGCGACGATGCGGGTGACGTCAAGTGGCTGCTCCTGGATCAGGGGACGTGGACGGCCATCCTACGGGCGGCGCTCCCGCGCTGCCTGCGAGCCCGCCCATGGTCTCCGACGCCTCTCTCACGGCGCCCGCCGCGCCTCCTCGGGGCTAGGGCGCCTCGCAGGTCGCCAGGGCGCCCGTGTCGCCCCCGTCGGCCACCGTCTCGAGGGTCGTGACGGCGTCGTCGAGGGTGCCCACGGAGTAGACGTCGAGACCGTCGGGCACGTGGCCGACGACCTCGTCGCAGTTCGAGCTCGGGGCCAGGAACACGGTGGCGCCGGCGTCGCGGGCGCCGTACAGCTTCTGGCGGATGCCGCCGATCGGCCCGACCGTGCCCGAGGCCGTGATCGTGCCCGTGCCGGCGACGCGCTCGCCCCCGTTGAGCTCGCCCGGGGTCGTCTTGTCGATGATGCCGAGGGCGAACATCATGCCCGCGCTCGGCCCGCCCACCTTGTCGAGCCGCAGGGTGACGTCGAAGGGGAACGTGTAGTCGACGCTGACGCCGACCCCCAGCAAGGAGGTGCCCTGCACCTCTTGAGGAGTGATCGACTCGGTCTCGCGCTGGCCGGCGCGCTCGACCACGACCTCGGCGGGCGAGTCCGACCCGTTGTCGGCCACGACGGCCCGCAGGGCGTCGACGTCGCCGTTGGTCGTGAGGTCGCGCCCGTTGACGCTGACGAGCACGTCGCCCTCTCGGAGGACGCCCTCGGACGGGCTGCCGGCGGAGACCTGGCTGACCGTGACGACGCTCGGGACCTGGTAGCCCTCGTGCACGAGGGCGGCCGCGATCGCGGACTTCTGGGAGTTCTGCATGTCGACGGCGTTCTGCTCGTCGACCTGCTCGTTCGAGACGCCCGACGGGTAGATGGCCTCGACGGGCACGACGGCGCGGCTGGGCGAGAACCACGAGCCGACGACCTCGATCCAGCTCGGCCGCATTGCTTCGTTGCCCTGCACGCTGACGGTGAGCAGGTCGAGCGACCCTGCGGTCGGGTACGTCTCGGCGCCCTCGACGGTGATGAGCGGGGCGTCCTCGCCCTCGTACTCGGCGGAGCCCAGGGTGTCGAAGACCGGGCCGGGCTGCTCGATGAGGTACGGCGACGGGATGAACGTGAGGGCCAGGCCGGAGACCAGGGCGACGCCCAGCAGGGACCAGCCGAGGCGGCCGGAGCGGCGGCCGCCCGCGACCGTGCGGCTCGGGGGCGTGAAGAGGGCCACGGGGTTCCTTTCGCTGTTCGCCACGGGCGCAGCGACGGACCCTGGGGCAAGGGCCGGGATCCAGGCTGATCCTGCGGCCACGAGCTAGCGTAGCCACCATGACCGATGATCCGCAGCGCGAGCCTGAGGACGAGTTCCGCGACATGCTCCGCCAGTTCCTGTCCGGCGACTCCGAGATCGACCCGTCGCAGCTGGCCGGGGCCGCGGGGCTCCCGAACGACCCGGCGTTCGTCGCGCGCCTGATGAGCCAGCTGCAGTCCGCGGTGGCCCGCAGCGGCGACGGCATCGACTGGTCGGTCGCCACCGACCAGGCCGCCGCCGTCGGCACGCAGTCGGCCGTCGAGACGAGCCCCGCCGACGAGCGCGCGCTCGAGCAGGCCTTCCACGTCGCGGCCCTCTGGCTCGACGACGTCACCTTCGTCTCCGAGCTCACCGTCGCGCCCCGGCTCGTCACCCGCTCGGAGTGGGCGCGGCTCTCGATGCCCGTCTGGACGCAGCTGGCCGAGCCGGTCGCCGAGTCCATCGCCGACTCGCTCACGAACGTCCTGCGCGAGCAGGCCCCCGAAGAGATGCAGCAGCTCCTCGCCGGCGCGAGCCAGGTCATGCGCAGCGTCGGGGGCACCCTCTTCGCGATGCAGCTCGGCCAGGTCGTCGGCCAGCTCTCGACCGAGGTCGTCTCCGGCGGCGACGTCGGCATCCCCCTCCTCGACGACCAGCAGGCCGCCCTCGTGCCGCAGAACGTCGCGGCCTTCGGCGAGGGCCTCGAGATCGAGGCCGACCAGGTGCAGCTCTACCTCGCCGTGCGCGAGCTCGCGCACGCGCGCCTGTTCCGCCACGCCCGGTGGCTGCGGCTGCACCTCATCTCGTCGATCCGCGAGTTCGCCCAGGGCATCCGCATCGACACCGCCCGCCTCGAGGAGCTCGCGGTCGACTTCGACCCGTCCGACCCGGGCGAGCTGCGGGACGCCCTCGCCAGCGGCGCCCTCATCCCGCCGAAGACGGACGAGCAGCTCGCCGCCCTCGGCCGGCTCGAGACCACCCTGGCCCTGATCGAGGGCTGGGTCGACGTCGTCACCGCCCAGGCGACGGCGCGCCTCCCCCGGTCCGCCGCGATCGCGGAGGCCGTGCGCCGCCGTCGCGCCGCCGGCGGACCGGCCGAGTCGGCGTTCTCGACGCTCGTCGGGCTCGAGCTCCGCCCGCGTCGCCTGCGCGAGGCCGCGGCCATGTGGGCCGCCGTCACCGAGGCGGTGGGGCCCGAGCAGCGCGACGCGCTCTGGTCGCACCCGGACATCGTCCCGACCAGCGCCGACGTCGACGACCCGCAGGCCCTCGTCGCCCGGCTCACGGCAGGCGAGCCCGCCTTCGACGACGTCGACCAGGCCATCGAGGACCTCCTCAACGACACGAGCGACGACCGCCCGCGCGAGGCGGAGGACGGCTCGGCGGACGAGCCCGGTCCCTCCCCCGCCTCCTGACACGGGCAGCCCGTCCGGGCTGCCTGTGGAGAACCCGACGAGCCCGGCCGACCTCGGCCAGGCTCGTGGGGTGCCTCGCCCTGCTCCCCTCCGCCTCCCGTCCCGCGCCCCTGTCGTCTGGCGTGACCCCACGTCGATGCAGATCGGCGTCGAGCACGTCCACGCCGTCGTCGACCGGGTGACCACGGGGCAGGCGGCGTTCCTGTCGGCGGTGGCCGAGGGCCGGGGCGACGGGGGCACCTCGGCCGTGGTCGCGCAGGTGGGCTGCGACCCCGCCGAGGCGGCCGAGCTCGTCCGGCGTCTCGGCGCCGTCGTCGTGGCCGCCCCCGCCGGCGGCCCCGACCGCCGGTCCCGGCCCGTCGTCCGGCTGGCGGGCTCCGGGCCGCTGGCCGACGAGGTCGGACGCCTCGTCGAGTCGGCGTCGGTCGGGGTGCTGCTCGAGGACGGCGAGTCCGCGGCCGCGGCCCCGAGGCCCTCCCCCGCGGCTGCGCGGCACGTGGGGGTGCTCGTCGCCGGGCTCGTGCCCGACCCCGTGGTCTCGGCCGAGTGGCTGCGGCGCGACGTGCCCCACGTCGTCGTCCGGACGGGCGACCGGTCCGTCCGCGTGGGGCCGGTGGTCGTGCCCGGGGCGACGGCGTGCTGCCGCTGCCTCCACCTGCACGACGGCGACCGCGACCCGGCCTGGCCCGCGATCGCCGGTCAGCTGCTGGGGGCGCCCGTGCCGCCGGTCCCCCTGCTCGCCGCTCGCGACGCCGCCGTGCGGGCCGCGCGACGGGCGGTCCTGCTCGCGCACGACGGCGACGAGGCCGAGGGGCGCCTCGACGAGGTCGTCCGCATCGACCTCGAGACGCTCGAGGTCAGCTCGTCGGTCGTGCGGCCGCATCCCGGCTGCGGGTGCGGAGCTCCTCCAGGAACCGGCTCGGACGACGCTCGCCGCCCCGGCCCTGTCCGCTCGGGGCCCACGAGAGGCGCAGCCGCTCGCGCGCGCGGGTGATGCCGACGTAGAGCAGGCGGCGCTCCTCGTCGATCGCCTCGAGTCCCTTCGCGTAGCTGATCGGCACGAGGCCCTCGCTGAGACCGACGAGGTAGACGCTCCGCCACTCGAGGCCCTTGGCCGAGTGCAGCGTCGCCAGGGTGACCGCCGCCATGGTCGGCTCGTGCTGTCCGGCCTGCCGGGCGAGCAGCTCGTCGACGAACTGCACGAGGGTGGTGCCCTCGGGCGAGGCCTCGGCGAGGCCCATCAGCGCGTTCAGCGACTCCCACCGGTCGCGCAGCGCGCCGCGCTGCTCGGGGGCGTCCTGCATCCAGCCCAGCGAGCGGAGCACGTCGCTGACCGTCTTGAAGAGGGGCTCGCCGACGATGCTGACGGAGGCCCCCTTGAGCATCATCACCGCCTCCTTCACCTCGCGCAGGTCGAAGAACCGGGTCGCCCCGTGGATGCGCGTCGAGACGCCCACGTCGGCGAGGGCCCGCTCGAGGGCGGCGGCCTGGACGTTCACGCGGTAGAGCACCGCGATCTCCTCGGGCAGCACGCCGCCGCGGATCTCGTCGGCGATGGTCTGGGCGACGCCCCGGGCCTCGGCCATGTCGGTGGGGTACTGCACGACGGGCGGGACCGGCCCGCCCGACTCGACGGCCGGGTGCAGGTGCAGCGCGCCGGGCCGGCCGCGCATCAGCTGGTTCGCCGTGTCGACGATCTGCCGGGTCGAGCGGTAGTTCTGCTCGAGGCGCACGACGGTGGCGTCGTCGTAGCGCGACCCGAAGCCGAGCAGGTAGTCGGCCGAGGCGCCCGCGAACGAGTAGATCGTCTGGCTGGCGTCGCCCACGACGCACAGGTCGTTGCGGTCGCCGAGCCAGAGCTCGAGCAGCTCCTGCTGCAGGGGCGAGACGTCCTGGTACTCGTCGACGACGAAGAAGCGGTACTGCTCGCGCACCTGCTGCGCGACGCGCGGCTCCAGCTGCAGCATGCCCACCGTCGCGAGCAGCACGTCCTCGAAGTCGAGCTGGCGGCGCTCGTCCTTGATGTCCTCGTAGGCACGGTGCAGGTCGACCGCCTTCTCGACGCTCAGCGCCTGCGGCAGGGCCCGGGAGTGCGCGGCGACCGCATACTGCTCGACCGTGAGGCGCGAGACCTTGCGCCACTCGACCTCGCCGGCGGTGTCGCGCAGCGAGGCGGTGTCGAGCTTGAGGCCCACCCGCTCGGCCGCGTGCGCCAGCAGCTTGCCCTTGCTGTCGATGAGGCGCGGCATCTGCCCGCCCATCGTCTGGGGCCAGAAGTACGACAGCTGCGACAGCGCCGAGGCGTGGAAGGTCCGGGCGGAGACCCCGCCCGCGCCCAGCTGACGGAGGAGCCCCCTCAGCTCGGCCGCCGCGCGCGACGTGAAGGTGAGGGCCATGACCCGCCCGGGCGCGTACACGCCCGTGGCCACCCCGTAGGCGATGCGGTGCGTGATGGCGCGCGTCTTGCCGGTGCCCGCGCCGGCGAGCATGCAGACGGGGCCGAGCAGCCGCCGGGCGGCCTCGCGCTGCTGCTCGTCGAGACCGGCGATGAGGGAGGCGGCGTCGGTCACTGGTCGAGCTCGGCGCCGAACCAGTCCTCGATGATGGCTCGGGCGATGGACGTGCGGCCGGGCAGCAGCACCTCGCCGAGCGAGGCGGCGAGCTCGTCGCGGCTGAACCAGCGGAGGTCGAGGATCTCGGCGCCGTCGGGCTGCAGGGTGCCCGGGTCGTCGACGTCGACGCGCGCGGTGAAGCCGAGCATGAGGCTGGCCGGGAACGGCCAGGGCTGCGACCCGACGTAGCGCGGGTCGATCACCTTGACGCCGCTCTCCTCGAAGATCTCGCGCTGCACGGCGTGCTCGAGCGACTCGCCCGGCTCGACGAAGCCCGCGAGCAGCGACCACCGGTTCGACTCCCACAGGGCGTTCGAGCCGAGGAGGAGGCGGTCGTCTGCGTCGGTGACGCCCACGATGATCGCCGGGTCGGTCCGCGGGAAGACCTCGTGGCCGTCGTCGCCGTCGCGGCCGACCCAGCCGGCCTTGGCGCTCACGAGCGGGCGCCCGGTGCGGGGCGAGAAGCGGTGCGAGTCGTGCCAGTTGGCGAGCGCCACGGCCTCGACGGCCAGCCCGGCGTCGCGGTCGCCGAGACGCGTGCCCACGGCGCGGACGCTGCTCCAGTCGTCGTCCGACGCCGACAGCCGGGCCGCGGCATCGTCGTCGAGCAGGGCGGCGACGAGGGGCGTGCCGACCGGCTCGGGAGCCTCGGCGTCGAGCGACCGGCCGAGGTAGAGCCACGTGCGCGCCTCCGGGACCTGCGCCGGCGGCAGCAGCGCCAGGCGGTCGTCGGCGGCCATCAGGAGGCGTCCGCCCCGCACCGGCAGCACCCGTGTCTCGTCGGACGCGAGCAGCTCGGCGATGGCGTCGGGCCGTTCGCGCGTCAGGTAGTCGCGGTCGACCTGGTGACGGGAGAGGGGCAGCCGGGACGTGAGCGGCGAGGACATCGGACGACCAATCATCGCGAGTTGACAGCGTGGCGAACGGCGGGGCACCGGACACTGCGGCCTACCCTGAGGGCATGGCCAGATCTCACCTCACTCTAGCCGCGTTGGCCACGGCCGCCGTCGCCGACCTCGACGTCCGAACGACGGCTCCGCACGGCTCCGCGACCGGTGACGTCGACTCCGCGCTGCTCACCACCGCGGCCGGCGACGAGCTGATCGTCCGCGTCCCGCGCTCGCAGCGCGCGGAGGCCCAGCAGTCCGCCGACCTCGTCGCCCTGCGCGCGCTCAGCGCCGGCGTCCGGGGCCGCCTGCCCTTCGCCGTCCCGACCTACCGGGGCCAGGCCCCGGTCGGCCGCACCCGCGGCATCGTCTACGACTTCATCGCCGGCACGCACCTGCGCATCGCGCAGGTGACGGCGGGCTCCGGCCTGCCCGCGGCGCTCGGCCGGGGCGTCGCCGCGATCCACGCGCTCCCCACGAGCTTCGTCACCGACGCGGGCCTCACCAGCCACACGCCCTTCGAGGCCATGCGCTCGACGGCCTCCCTGGTCGACCGGGCGGCGTCGACGCGGCTCCTCCCCGCGGCCCTGCTCGAGCGCTGGGAGGCGGCGATCCAGGACCACGTGCTCTGGCAGTTCCAGCCCACCGTCGTCAACGGCTCGCTCGAGGCGGCGTCGTTCCTCGTCGTCGACGGCGCCCCCACGGGGCTGCTGGGCTGGCACGACCTCCAGGTCGGCGACCCGGCCCGCGACCTGGCCTGGCTGCTCGGCGCCGGCCCGGAGGCCGTCGACGCCGCGTTCGAGGCCTACAACACGGCCCGCGGCACGAGCGACCACCAGCTCCGACGCCGCGCCACGCTCTACCGCGAGCTCGACCTCGCCAAGTGGCTGCTGCACGGCACGGCGACCAAGAACACGGCCGTCGTCGACGACGCCGTGGGCATGATGGCCGCGCTCGTCGACCGGCTGCAGTCGACCGAGGGCGGTTCGATCTCGTCCGACTCGACGGCCGCCCTCGACCTCGACGGCGTCGAGGAGCTGCTCACCACCACCGAGCGCCGTCACGGCTGACCCGGCACGGCACCTCCGGGACGTGCGCGCCCGGGCAGGCCGCGCCTCCTAGGCCCCGGTCTCGACCCTGCGCCAGAGCTCGGCGAGCTCGGCCCGGTCGGCCACGTGCCGCGGCTCGACCACGACGTCGTCCGCCACGAAGTAGAAGGCGGCGTCGATCTCGTCGGCCGGCACGCCCCGGAACGCCGAGTAGGCCTCGCGGTACAGGGCGAGCTGCAGCTGTCGCAGCTCGAGGTCGGCCTCGTCGGCCGGGGCACGTCCCGTCTTCCAGTCGACCACCTGGAGGCGGCCCTCCCGCTCGAAGACCGCGTCGATCTTGCAGATGACCGTCCTGTGCCCGAGCGGCAGGTGCACCTCGAGCTCGACGTCGACGGGCTCGAGCCGCGCCCAGGGCGACCGCTCGAACGTGACCTGCAGCTCGCCGAGCCTTCGGGCGTCGTCCGGGTCGACGAGACCGGTGCCGCCCCGGGCGTCCTCGTCGTCGTCGAGGTCGAGTTCGGGCCCCCACGCGTCGAGGAGCTCCGCGCGACCCGTGGGTCGGTAGCGCTGCTCGACCCACTCGTGGAACAGCGTGCCCAGGCGCGTCGCCCGGTAGGGCCGCTCGGGCAGCGGTCGCCGCAGGGCCGCGGCCACGGCCGAGGGGTCGTGGACGTAGTCCTTGAAGCGCGACGCGGGGATGCGCTGCGGCAGCTCGATGCTGCCCGCGCGCTCGCGGACGGCCTCGCGCTCGAGCAGCAGCAGGTCGATGTCGTCGGCCCAGGGGCCGTCGTCGCCCGACCGGCGCGTGGCCGCCACGGTGCTCCGCGCCTCGGCGCCCTCGGTGGCCGCGGCACGCTCGGCGCCGTCAGCGCCGTCGGTGCCCGCGGCGTCGTCGGTGCCGTCTGTGTCGACCGCCTCCCTGGCCCGTAACGTGCGCTCGACCCGTACGGCTGCCCGCTCGACGCGCGCCCGTCTCGGTCCGAGGGGGTCGACCGGCCAGACGAGCTCGCGCGACGACTGCGCCAGCGGATCGGACTCGTCGTCGGGCTCGGCGGGCACGGCGTCGGCGGCGACCAGCCCCGTCTCGACGAGCTCGGCGAGGTACCGGCTGGGCTGGCGCGGCTTCACGGTCGACGACCAGAACGACCCGCTCAGCAGCAGGGCGTCCTTCGCCCGCGTGAAGGCGACGTAGGCGAGCCGGCGCTCCTCGGAGAGGTGCCGCCGCCGGAGGTCGTCCTTGAAGGTCGCGAGCCGCTGGTCGAACTCCTTCTGGTCGTCGACGGAGCGCCAGGCCAGGTCGGGCAGCTCGGCCGCGTCGCCGCGGAACTCGTAGGGCAGCTCGCCGAAGCCGAGCCAGCCGACGCCCTCGCGCGACGTGCCGGGCAGCTCGCCCTCGACGAGGCGCGGCACCGCGACGAGGTCCCACTCGAGGCCCTTCGACCCGTGGACGGTCAGCAGCTGGACCGTGCCGGGCTCGCCGTCGTCGGACCTCGGCCCCATGTCGTCGCGCCGCTCGGCCGCGGCCAGCCACGAGAGGAACCCGCCCAGCGCCGCGTTCTCGTCGGCCGCGACGTAGCCCGTGAGCTCGTCCTCGAAGGCCTGGAGCCAGGCCCCGCCGTGCCCCTGCCCCGTCGCCGCGGCGACCTCGACGTCGAGCAGCAGCTCCTGCTGCACGAGGGTCACGAGGTCGACGAGGTCGAGGCCGGTGCGCCCCCGGAGGAAAGCGAGCTGCGACCCCAGCCGCCTCATCCGCGCCAGGCCCTCGTCGCTGAGCCCGCGCAGCTGCCCGTGGCCGTCGGGCGCGGTGGTGACGAAGTCGAGCGCGTCGACGATCGAGCCGTGCTCGCCGACCGCCACGGACGCCCGGAAGCCGGCGGCCACGTCGTCGTCCAGCACCTGCTGGGCGTGGTCGTGCGAGAAGAGCCAGGAGGCGACGGAGCGCAGGGCGGCCACGTCGTGCAGGCCGATGCGCCAGCGCGCCCCCGTCATCAGGCGGATCAGCTCGGACCCGGCGGACGGGTCGTGGAGCACGCGGAGGCACGACACGAGGTCGACGACCTCGGGCCGCTGCAGCAGCCCCCCGACGCCGAGCACCCGGTGGGGCACGCCCCGCGCCGTGAGCGCCTCGACGAAGGCGGGCATGGTCTTCTTCGACCGGAACAGCAGGGCCGCCGTGCGCGGCGCGGGCACCCCGTCGACGACCGGAGGGTCGCGGAGCTCCCGCTCGAACCAGGCCGCGACCTGGTCCGCCTCGGCGGGGAGCGTCTGCTCGAACGCGGTCTCGACCCGCCCCGCCGGCGCCGCCGGGCGGGCCCGCAGCTCGCCGACGGGCACCTCGGACGCCGCGGCGAGCTCGGCCACGACGACGTTGGCGGCGGCCAGCACGGCGCGGGAGTTGCGCCAGCTCGTCGACAGGCTGTAGACCGCGTCGGGCCGGGCGCCGAAGTCGAGCGGGAACCGGCCGAGGTTCGCCGCCGAGGCGCCCCGGAACCCGTAGATGGACTGGTGGGGGTCGCCGACCGCCATGACGCCGGTCGACGCGAAGAGACGCGAGAGCAGGCGCGTCTGCACGACGCTGGTGTCCTGGTACTCGTCGAGCAGCACGACGCGGAACCGCTCGCGCATCGCGTCGACGACGTCGGGGGCGGTCTCGCACACGTCGAGGGCGAGCGCGACCTGGTCGGAGTACTCGACGAGGCCCCGCCGCGCCTTCTCGTCGGCGAACTGCTCGGCGAGCGCGACGAGCGGGGGCAGGGCCGACACGGCCCCGACCGCGTCGGTGACCGACTTGTACGCCGACCCCTTCGCCGAGGGCAGCCCGGCGAGGTCGAGGAACCGGTCGCTCAGCCGCAGCACGTCGTCGCCGTCGGCCACGTTCTCGCTCAGGGCGTGGCTCAGTCGGAGCACCGCCTCGGTCAGCGAGTCGACGCTGCGGCCGAGGCCCGCGAGCCGCTCGTCGCGACTCGCGACGACGAGGGAGCGGGCGAGCTGCCACGCCGACGCCTCGCCGAGCACCTGGGACTCGGGCTCGCGGCCCACCCGCAGCGCGTCGTCGCGGAACACCCCGTTCGCGAAGGCGTTGTACGTCGACACCGTGGGCACGTCGAAGGGGTCGGGGTCGTCGCCGAGCAGCCCCGCGTCGCCGAGCTGCCGGATGCGCCGCTCGATGCGCTCGCCGAGCTCGCCGGCCGCCTTGCGGGTGAAGGTGAGGCCGAGCACCTGCGACACCTCGACGTGGCCGTTGGCGAGCAGCCACACCACGCGGTTGGCCATGGTCTCGGTCTTGCCGCTGCCGGCGCCGGCCACGACCAGGGCGGGCTCGAGCGGTGCCTCGATGACGGCCTGCTGCTCGGGGGTGGGCTCGGGCAGGCCGAGGCGCAGGGCGACGTCGACGGCGGACAGGCTCACGAGCTCACCTCGCCGACGACGTGGATGCGGCACGACCCGCCGGAGCGGCCCTCGCAGTGCTCGTCGAGACGGCCCACGAAGACGCGGCCGGCCATGCCCTCGGCGGCGGTCTCGACGCGCTCGCGGAACGCCTGGAGGGTCTCGGCGTCGAAGGCCGCCTGGGCCGGTTCGCGGTAGAGCGCGCCGCGCACCCCCGACGACACGACGACGAGCTTCGCGCCGCCGGCCGGGGTGCCCGGCGGGACGGCCTCGACGACGCCGTCGGCGAGGGCCAGCTGGTAGCTGCCCAGCTGCGGGTGCGCCGCGATGGCCGCCGACGACGTGGGCGCGGCGCGGCCGGTCTTGAGGTCGACGATGACGGCGGCGCCGTCGCGGGTGCGCTCGACCCGGTCGATCGAGCCCCGCAGCCGGGCGGGCCCGGTGTCGAGGGTGAACGTCGACTCGGCGCCGAGGAGCTCGCCGCCCGAGGCGGCGAAGTCGCGCAGGTAGGAGGCGAGGCTCTCGGTCATCTGCCGGGCCCGGCGCTTCTCGGCCTCGGCGATCCAGGGGGACTCGAAGTCGAGCTCGTCCCACCGGCGCTCCACCGCCTCCCACAGGGCCTCGACGTCGGTGTCGACCGCGTGCTCGAGGACGTCGTGCAGCACCGTGCCGATGCCCATCGACGCGTTCGGCGCCGACCCGCCGAAGCGGTCGACGAACCAGTGCAGCGGGCACTCCTCGAACGAGCCCAGCTGGGACGGCGAGACGGCGACGTGCGCCTCGGGCTCGGCCAGGTCGACGAGCGGCGCCGTCGTGCTCGGCTCGGCCAGCCCGTACCACTCGCCGGGGTGGGCCCCGGCGACGCCCGCCGCCGCGAGGCGCGCGAGGCCGGTCGTGGCGGACTCGACGCGGGCCTGGTGGGTCGACTCGACGACGACGTGCCGCAGGTGGCCGACCAAGCCGCGCAGGGACAGGGGGTGGCCCGGCGTCGGGGACGGGGCGTCGTCCGGCAGCAGGCGGAAGAACACGGACGGGCCCTCGTCGTCGTCGGAGGTGCACGACAGGACGACCTGCCGCCGCGCCCGCGAGACGGTGAGCGCGAACATCCGCAGCTCGTCGCTCAGCACGGCGGCACGGGCGTCGACCGGGGCAGGCGCCCCGGCCCCGTCGGCGCCGTCCCGGGCCGCCTCGACCAGGTCGTCGGGGCCGAGCAGCGCGCCGCGCACGCGGAGGTTCGGCCAGACGCCGTCCTGCAGGCGGGCCGCGACCACCACGTCGACCTCGACGCCGAGCGCCGCGGACGGGGTGCAGACGAGCACCGACTCGGACGACGCCTGCGGCGAGAGGGTGTCTTCCGGGACCTCGGCCCCGAGCAGCGCGTCGAGGAACGCGACCGCGGGCGCCTCGGGCGTGCGCTCGACGAACCGCTTCGCCGCCGTGAACAGGGCGACGACCCCGTCGAGGTGCCGGTCGGCCTCGGCCGCGACGATGCCCCTGCCCGCGGCCCGGGCGCTCCACTCGCGGGCCAGCCCGCTGCGGTCCCAGAGGCCCCAGAGCACCTCTTCGATGCTCGCGCCGCCCGCGGCCGCGCGCCGGGCGGCGTCGAGGCTCGCCGCGAACCGGCCGGCCCGTGCCGCCGGCCGCGAGTCGATGGTGGCGAAGCGCCCCGGCCCGGCGAGGGCCTCGACGAGGAGGGCGTCGGCGGACCGGATGCCGCCCGACGCGAGCTCGTCGGCCCGGAGCGCGAGCCGGAGGCGACGCAGCGACAGCGCGTCGAAGCCCGCCAACGGGCCGAGCAGCAGCTCGCCCGCGACGTCGGCCGTCAGCTCGTCGCGGCCCACGGCGACCGAGGCGGCGAGCAGGAGGTGACGGGCGCCGTGCTCGTCGCGCACCGCCCGACCGGCGATGGAGGTGCGCGTCGGCACGTCGGCGAGCTGGAGCCCGCGGGCGACGCCCGGCACCTGGCCGCCGCTGCGCACGACCACGAGCATGCGCGACCAGGCGACGCCCGAGACGAGGTGGTGCTCGCGGAGCACGCGCGCCACGGTCGACAGCTCGTGGGCGGGGCTGTCGGCCTGCACCGAGAGCACCGGGGGCACGTCGACGGTGCGGCCCTGCGCACCCGCCGGGCCCTGGGCGCTCGCGGCGGGCCGCCCGGCCTCGGCCGCGTGCTGCCGACCCGCCCCCGCCGTGCCGATGCGGGCGGTGACGCGCTGGACGAGCCCGCGCAGCGCCGGCTCGTGCCGGTGCGCGGTCGAGAGCCAGAGCGTGCGGGCGTCGGGCACGCCGAGGCGCTGGCCCAGTCGGCCCAGCACGTCGGGGCTGCCGCCGCGGAACGCGCTCGTGGCGAGGTCGGGGTCGCCCAGGGCGACGACGGCGACGCCGCGCCGCGCGAGGGCGCGGAGCAGGGACACGGTCGACTGCGTCGCCTCTTGCGCGTCGTCGACGAGGACGACGCGCAGCCCCTCGACCACCGGCGCGGTCTCGCCGCGGTCGAGCGCGGCGACGGCCCAGTCGACGAGCTCGGCCGAGTCGAGCCGGTGCCCCGGCATCGCGTCGACGACGTCGTGGTACTCGTCGACGAAGTCGGCGACCGCCGCCCACTCGGGACGCTCGCGGGAGGCGGCGAGTCGGCGCAGGTCGGCGGGCGAGAGCCCCTGCTCGGTGGCCCGCATCATCACCTCGCGCAGCTCGGTGCGGAAGCCGCGCAGCACCCGGACGCGGGGCCCGAGCGCCTCGGGCCAGGCCGGGCCGTCGCCGTCGGCCTCGTGGCCCTCGAGGAGGGCCCGGACGACGGAGTCGTGGTCGCCTCCGGTCAGCAGGGCGGGCGGCTCGGTGCCGGCCAGCCGGGCGGCGTGCCCGACGACGTCGAAGGCCAGGGACGAGACGGTGCGGGCCAGCGGGCCGGGGGTGGGCACGTCGAGGCGGGCGGCCAGGACGTCGCGGAGGCGCGTGGCCGTCGTGCGGGTCGGCGTGAGCGCCGTGACCGAGCCCGGCGCCCAGCCCCGCCCCTGCAGCCGGTCGGCGACGAACTCGACCAGGGCGGTCGTCTTGCCGGTGCCCGGGGCGCCGATCACCGCGGCGGAGACGCCGTCGGGCAGCTCGAGCACCGTCCGCTGGGAGGCGTCGAGCTCGACGGGCGGCCGCACCGCGTCGTCCGCGACGGGGCGGAAGGAGGTCGTCACCATGCGGTCGACGCTAGCGGCTGCCGCCGACACCGACGCCCGGCGCCGGGACGGGCGCGCCCGGTGCTTGCGCCCACAGTGAACGCGTCAGGCCGGGCTCCGCCGCGTCGGATATCGTGACGACGTGGACATTCGCATCGGCATCACCAACAGCCCCCGTGAGATCAGCTTCGAGACGTCGCAGACCGCGACCGAGGTCGAGGCGGTCGTCGCCGACGCCCTCGACGGCGGCAAGTCGTACGTGACCCTCGCCGACTCGAAGGGCAAGACCTACCTCGTGCCCACCGCCTCCCTCGCCTACGTCGAGGTCGGCTCCGAGGAGAACCGCCGCGTCGGCTTCGTCAGCTGACATGGAGCTCCTCTTCGTCGTGCTCGGCGGCGCGCTCCTGGGCTTCGTCGCCCACTTCGCGCTCCCGGCCGCCGACACCCGCGGCGTGCTGCTGGCCCCGGCCTCCGCGGCCGTCGTCGCCGCGGTCGTCTGGGAGGTCCTCCTCCTGGCCGGCCTGCGGCCCGACGGCGGCTGGATCTGGGTCGTCTCGCTCGTCCTGGCCGCCGTCGTGGCCGTCGTGGCGTGCCGCGTCGCCGCCACGACGAGACGGCGCCGCGACCGCGAGCAGCTCGCCCGCCTGATGAAGGCCTGATCCGGTCCGCTCACCGCCCGACCGTCGGCCGGTTCAGGACCGAGGCCGTCAGGCCGTCAGGCCGTCAGGCCGAGCGCGTCCATGCGACGCGTGTGCGCCGCGACGAGCTCGGTGAACACCGGCTCGAGCCGCTCGTCGTCCGCCGACTCGTGCGAGGCCGAGATGGCCGCCCGCGCGACGAGCAGCGTGTCGCCCACGAGCCGGCGGCCCCACAGCGCCAGGCGCGACGCCAGCTGCGGGTCGTCGTCGATGGCCGTGCTCAGCTCGGCGGCGATCGCCTTCTCGTCGTCGCCCGCCTCGAGCACCCGCACGATGCGGTCGCGGTGGTCGGCGGACAGCCCCGCGGCCAGGCGGACGAACACGTCGTTCAACAGGCCCGCGGCGACGTAGGAGGCGAGGATCGCCTCGTGCCAGTCGGCCCCCTCGGTGCGCCGTCGGAACTCGTCGACGGCGGCCCGGTGCGGCTCCATCGAGGCTGTCGGGTCGCCGCCCGTGCGCTCGATCTCGGCGAGCAGGCCGCGGTGCCGGTCGAGGGTGCTGCCCGCCACGCGGGCGGTGACGCGCTGGGCGCGCACGTGCGGCGCGGAGACCGCGGCGCGGCCGAGGCCCTCGAAGAGGGAGAGCTCGAGGTAGGCGGCCTGGCCGAGGTAGACGTCGAGGTCGGGCGTGAAGTCGCCGAGCTCGACGCGGTTCACGGGCGTCGCCTTGGAGGCGGGTCGCGGCCACTGGATGGACGGGACGCCGCGCTGAGACCTCCGGCCCTTCCATGACACCACGCCGCAAGCTTACGGGGTCCGGGGGCCACGGCGGCACGACGGGCTAAACTGTCCGCGAACCGCCTACACATGAGACAGGGCTGCTACGTGACTTTCACCGATCTTCAGATCGACCAGGACATGGTCGACGCACTGGCTGCGAAGGGGATCGTCGAACCGTTCCCCATCCAGACCCAGACCATCCCGCTCGCCCTCGCCGGCCAGGACATCATCGGCCAGGCCAAGACGGGCACCGGCAAGACCTTCGGCTTCGGCCTCCCGATCATCCAGCGCATCGGCCTCTCCCCCGAGCCCGGCGTCAAGGTCCTCGTCGTCGTCCCGACGCGCGAGCTCTGCGTCCAGGTCGCCGACGACCTCGAGATCGCGACGGGCAACCGCGACACCAAGGTCGTGAGCATCTACGGCGGCAAGGCCTACGAAGGCCAGGTCGAGCAGCTCAAGGCCGGCGCGCAGATCGTGGTGGGCACCCCCGGGCGCCTCCTCGACCTGGCAGGCCAGCGCCTCCTCGACCTCAAGCAGGTGCAAGAGGTGGTGCTCGACGAGGCCGACAAGATGCTCGACCTCGGGTTCCTCAGCGACATCGAGAAGATCTTCCAGCAGGTGCCGGCCGCCCGCCACACGATGCTCTTCTCGGCGACGATGCCCGGGCCGATCGTCGCCCTGGCCCGCCGCTTCATGACGCGGCCCATCCACATCCGCGCCACCGACCCCGACGAGGGCCTGACGCAGGCGAACATCAAGCACGTCGTCTACCGCTCCCACTCGCTCGACAAGGACGAGGTCGTCGCCCGCATCCTCCAGGCCGAGGGCCGGGGCAAGACCGTCGTCTTCACCCGCACCAAGCGCGCCGCCGCCAAGCTGGTCGAAGAGCTGAACGACCGCGGCTTCAACGCCGCCGCCGTGCACGGCGACCTCAACCAGGAGCAGCGCGAGCGCGCCATGGCCGCCTTCAAGGCGGGCAAGAAGGACATCCTCATCGCGACCGACGTGGCGGCCCGCGGCATCGACGTCAACGACGTCACGCACGTGATCAACCACACCGTGCCCGACGACCACGACACCTACCTGCACCGCGCCGGCCGGACGGGCCGTGCGGGCAAGACCGGCATCGCGGTCACGTTCGTCGACTGGGACGACCTGCACAAGTGGGCGCTCATCAACCGCGCGCTCGACATGGGCCAGCCCGAGCCCGTCGAGACGTACTCGTCGAGCCCCCACCTGTTCACCGACCTCGACATCCCCGCCGGCACGAAGGGCCGCCTCAAGTCGGCCCCGAAGGCCGCGGTCGAGGGCGGCGCCGCAGCGGCCCGTGAGCGCACCCCCGGGTCGCGCGGCCGCTCCCGCGGGGCCGAGGCCGACTCCGGTCGCCGCTCGGGCGAGCAGTCGTCCCGTCGCGGTCAGCAGCCGCGCCGTGACCAGCCCGCCGCCGAGGCACCGGCCGCAGCCGCCGCTCCCGCCGCCGACGGCGAGGCGCCCCGTCGCCGCAGTCGCACCCGTCGTCGTCGCCCCGCGGGCGAGGCGCCTGCCTCGTAGCAGCCCGCCCGAGACGCCCGAGGCCCCGCACCGTCCACCGGTGCGGGGCCTCGTCACGTGCCGGACGACGAGGCTCCGCCGGTCGCCGGGACGAGCCCGCGGCCGGGCTCAGCCCAGGGCGGGGCTCAGCCCGCGACGGGCGACCAGCCGGTGGCCGCCTCGACGATGCGCGCCAGCTGCTCGGGCTCGGTGCTGTTCTCGCCGAGCCGGTTGGGCTTGCCGGTGCCGTGGTAGTCGCTCGACCCGGTCGTGATGAGGTCGTGCCGGGCCGCGAGCTCGCGCAGCCGGGCCGAGCCCGCTTCCGTGTTCTCGCGGTGGTCGACCTCGACGCCGAGCAGGCCCGCCTCGACGAGCTGCACGAACGAGCGGGCCGAGATGTTCGTGTCGCGGCCGCGCGTGGCCGGGTGGGCGATGACGGGCACGCCGCCCGCCGCGCGGATCAGCCGGATGGCGTCGACCGGGCTGGGCGCCTCGTGCGGCTCGTAGTAGCCCGAGCGCCAGTGCAGGATGCCCGCGAAGGCGGCGCTGCGGTCGGGCGCGAGGCCCTTGGCCACGAGGGCGTCGGCGATGTGCGGCCGCCCCAGGGTCGCGCCCGCCGTCGACTGGGCGAGGACGTCGTCCCACGTCACGTCGTAGTCGGCCGCGATCCGCTCGACGATGCGCTCGGCCCGGTGCAGGCGGCTGTCGCGCAGCCGGGCGGTCTCGGCGACGAGCTCCGCGTCCGTGGGGTCGAACAGGTAGGCCAGCATGTGCACGCTGTTCATGCCGAGGCGCGTGCTCATCTCCATGCCCGGCACGAGCGTCGTGCCCGTGCCCGCGACCGCCCTCGTCGCCTCGGCCCAGCCGGCCGTCGAGTCGTGGTCGGTGAGGGCGACGACCGACAGGCCGGCCTCGACCGCGGCGGCGACGAGCTCTGCCGGGGACTCCGTGCCGTCCGAGACGCTGCTGTGGGTGTGCAGGTCGATCGGGCGGTGGCGCATGCCCCCATCGTAGGCCGCGGCCCTCCGGGCGGTCCGGGCGGTCCGCGACGCGGGCTGGCGGTCCGGGCGGCACCGGCGACGACCGCCCGCGACGCGACCGGGCGTCCTCCGTGCTCGGGACCGACGGTCGCCTATGCTCGGTCCCGCCATGATCCGTCGCCTCGTCGCCCTCGTCCTCGTCCTCGCGGTCGCCGCCGCCCTGTTCGTCGCGCTCTGGCCGCAGCAGCTCGACCTGCAGCGCACGTGGCCCCTTGCCCAGCTCGTCTCCTTCCGCGGGGCCGCCGCGGCCGTCGCGGTGGTGCTGGCCGTCGTGCTCTTCGTCGTCGGCCTCGTGGCGCGTCCCGTCCGCTCGCTCGCCGCCTCCCTCGGCGTCCTGCTGCTCGTCTTCGGGGCCGTCTCGGCCGGCGTCGCCGCCGCCCGGGGCGTCGGCCGCGACGACTTCGTCGAGGCCCTGCCGACCGACGTGACCGTCGTCGTCTGGAACACCCAGGGAGGCGCCCCCGGCGTCGACGCCATCGCCGACCTGGCCGTCGACGAGGGCGCCGAGGTCGTCAGCCTGCCCGAGACGAGCGCCGAGGTCGCGACGGCCGTGGCCGAGGCCATGGCGGCCGCGGGCCTGACCATGACCGTCAAGACGGTCGACTACCCCGAGGTGGCCGGCGCCGAGCCCACCTCGCTGCTCATCTCGGCCGCCCTCGGCGAGTACGCCGTCGCGGTCGCGGACGACGGCTCGGCCGTCGAGACGACGCCCAGCATGCCCTCGGTCGTCGCCACCCCGGTCTCCGGCGAGGGCCCGACCATCGTCGCCGCCCACCCCGTCTCGCCGTCCGCCGGCACGATGGGCGACTGGGAGGCGGGCCTGACGTTCCTCGCCGGCGCCTGCCCCGACGGCGACGTCATCATGGCGGGCGACTTCAACGCGACCCTCGACCACATGGCCGGGCTCGGCACCTCCGGGGGCGCGCTCGGCCAGTGCCGCGACGCCGGCGTGACGACCGCCAACGCCGGCCTCGGCACCTGGCCGACCGACCTGCCCCCGCTGCTCGGCACCCCCATCGACCACGTGCTCGCCACGCGGTCGTGGATGCCCACCGGCTACAAGGTCGTCACCGACCGCGACGAGAGCGGCAGCGACCACCGCCCGGTCGTCGCCCAGCTGACGCTGACCGGCGCCTGACGCCGCGCCTCCGCGGTCGGACGCCCCGCGCCCCCGCGGTCGGACGCCCCGCGCCTCCGCGGTTGGACGCCCCGCGACTTCGCGGGACAATGGCCCCATGGCTGAACAGAAGGCACCCCGTGCCACCACGAACCGATCGACGACCCCCCGCTCGGACTCGTTCAAGGACTACATCTCGTCCCAGTGGGCCGACCGCGACGAGGTGATGCCGGCGGCGCGCGAGGAGGCCTCCTTCGCGGCCGCCCGCCGCGAGCGCCTCTCCGCCCTGCACCGCGGCCGCCGCCTCGTCGTGCCGGCGGGGCGCGCCAAGGTCCGCTCCAACGACTGCGACTACCCGTTCCGGGCGCACTCCGCCTTCGCGCACCTCACCGGGTGGGGCTCGGACACGGTCCCCGGCTCGGTCCTCGTGCTCGAGCCGGTCGGCGACGGCCACGAGGCCACGCTGTACTTCCGGGCCAGCGCCGGGCGCGACTCCGACGAGTTCTACGCCGACCCCGAGATCGGCGAGTTCTGGACGGGCCCGCGTCCGTCCCTCGCCCAGGTGGGCGCCGACCTCGGCCTGGCCACGCGCGGGCTCGCTGAGCTCGACGAGGTCGTGACCTCGTCCGACGCGTCGACGCTGGTGCTCCGCGAGGCCGACCCCGAGCTGGCCGCGCGGGTCGAGGCCGTCGTCGCGGCCGCCGCCGACGCCGAGGGCCTGCAGGAGGCGGTCGAGACCGGGCAGGACGACCCGGCCACCGCCTCCTCGTCCGTCGCCGTGGACGTGCTGGCGCGCGACGCCAGCGAGCTGCGCCTCGTCAAGGACGCGTGGGAGGTCGCGCAGATGCGCCGTGCCGTGACCGTCACCGGCCGCGGCTTCTCGGACGTGATCGCCGACTTCGACGACATCGTCGCCCACCCCCGGGGCGAGCGCCTCGTCGAGGGCACCTTCAACCGCCGGGCCCGCGCCGACGGCAACACCGTCGGCTACGACACGATCGCGGCCGCGGGCGACCACGCCTGCGTGCTGCACTGGACGCGCAACGACGGCCCCGTGGCCGACGGCGACCTGATCCTGATCGACGCCGGCATCGAGCTCGACAGCCTCTACACGGCCGACATCACGCGCACGCTGCCCGTGTCGGGCCGCTTCACGGACGTCCAGCGGCTCGTCTACGAGGCCGTGCTCGAGGCGGCCGACGCGGCCTTCGCGATCGTGCGCCCCGGCATCGCGTTCCGCGAGATCCACGCGGCCGCGATGCAGGTCATCGCCGAGCGCACCGCCGAGTGGGGCTTCCTGCCCGTCAGCGCCGCCGAGAGCCTCGAGCCCGACCACCAGTACCACCGCCGCTACATGGTGCACGGCACCAGCCACCACCTCGGCATGGACGTGCACGACTGCGCCGCGGCCCGTCGCGACCTCTACCTCGACGGCGTGCTCGAGCCGGGCATGGTGTTCACCATCGAGCCGGGGCTGTACTTCCAGCCCGACGACCTCACGGTGCCCGAGGAGTTCCGCGGGATCGGCGTGCGCATCGAGGACGACATCGTCGTCACGGCCGACGGCGCCGAGAACCTCTCGGTGGGCATCCCGCGCACGGTCGCCGAGGTCGAGGCCTGGATCGCCCGCCCCTAGTCGACGACCGCACGACGCCGAGAGCCCCGGCCCCCCGCGAGGGGACCGGGGCTCTCGTGCACCCGCGACGGGCGCCGGACGGCAGGAGGCGTCAGTCGCGACCGTCGCGCGGGCCCGCGTCGCCGGACGCCTCGTCCCTCGACCCGGCAGCGGTGTCGTCGTCGCCCGACCCGGCGGGGCCGGCCAGGTCGTCGCCGCGTCGACGGCTCGTCACGAGCACCACGACGACGGCCACGAGCGCCAGCACGACGATGCCCGCGCCGATGCCGACGACGAGGCCCAGGTTCGCCTCGTCGGCGTCGCCCTGCCCGGTGAGGTCGTCGGCGGTGGCGGCCGCCGACGGCTCGGCCGAGGCCGACTCGTCGGCGCCGGTCGCCGAGCCGGCGTCGGGCTCGGGCGTGGCGCTCGTCGAGCCGCCCGCCTCGGCGCCCGTCCCCGTGTCGGCCGCGTCGCAGACGGGCCGCGCGTCGGCGCCCTCCGCGACGGCGGCGCCCTCCGGCGGCGCCCACGTGAAGGGCAGCGACGCGGACACGGTGTGCCCGTCCGCCGAGACGGCCTGGTAGGTCATCGTGTAGTCGCCGGCCGCACCGAGCGCGACGCCGGTCGAGAGGGTCGCTCCGTTCGTGGTCGAGCAGCCGTCCTCGAAGTGCAGTCCGGCGGCGTCGGTCACCTCGAGAACGTTCGACGACCCCGTGCCCGACAGGTCGAGGATCACGTCGTTGAACGTGATCGACGCCTCGGCGAGCTCGGTGCTCTGCGTGCTGCCCTCGGCGGGCGTGCTGCTGACGACGTAGTCGTGCGCCGACGCGGGCGAGACGGGGGCCAGGGCGAGCAGCCCCGCCCCGCCGAGGCCGAGCGCCCCCGCGACGAGGGCGGTGCCGACCAGTCGGGGTCGCCCCCGGCCGGCCCGGCTCGGGGACGAGGAGGCGCCGGTCACCGACGCTCCCCCGTCGAGCCCGTGCCGGGTCGCGTCGCCGCCGCGGCGCGGGGCCGCCGGGTCAGCGCGACGACGCTCACGACGAGCGCGACGGCGCCCAGCGCGAGGCCGCCGATGCCGAGGCCCAGGGCGACCGAGCTCGAGGCCGAGCCGGAGCCGTCGGACGAGGCGTCGCCTGCGGCGACCGCGGCCGAGTCGTCGGCCTCGGCCGCGTGCCCGCCGTGGCCGTCGGCCGGCGGGGCGTCCTCGACGTAGAGCACGGGGGCCGGGAACTCCGGCTCCTCGCCCGAGGCGGGCGTCTCCTCGGCCCAGTCCACGACCGTGCCGTCGCTGTAGGCCTGGTGGGTGGGCAGGGTGATCGACCCGGTCTCGGGCACCGCGCCGGCCGAGATGACGAACTGCTGGAACTCGCCGGGTGCGATCTGGGTGCCGGGGTCGGCCGTCCAGGTGACCTCGGTGGGCGCCTCCGTGACGGTCGCGCCGTCGATCTCGACGGGCTCGGGCAGCGTGCTCGTCGTCACGACCGTGGTCCAGCCCGGCAGGGGCTGGTAGGTGACCGACGTGAAGGGCGTGTCGGTCGGCAGGTCGACGGTGAGGCCGACGGTGCCGGCGGTCGCCGACTCCGTCGGCACCTTGAAGGTGAGGGTCGCGTACGACCCGGCGTCGACCTGCGCGGGGTTGACCCGGACGTGCGCGGAGGCCGCGAGGGGCGCGGCGAGCGAGAGGAGGGCGGCGGCGCCGAGGGCCGCTGCGGCACGGGCGGCGAACGCCGGGCGCGAGGTGCTGGTGGTCATGGTGCTGGTCCTGTCTGGCCGCCGTCGTGGCGGCCGGTGTCGTCTGGTCGTGGCGGCGCCGCCGTCGTGGCGACGGCAGGCCGGGGGTCGCCGTCGGGGTGCCGACGACGACGCGGGGATCAGACGGACAGGGGCGGGCCGCGCAGCGGACGCGCGGAGATCGTGCGCAACGGCGGCGCCCGGCGCCCGGGGAGGTCGAGGACGGGCAGGAGGCGCGGGCCGGCGGGCGTGACGGCGACGGCACCCGAGAGCGCCCGTCCCATGCGGGCCAGCCCCCGCCCCGCGACGACGACGAGCCGCTCGAGGCAGCGGGCGCCCTGGCGGATGCCGACGACCGTGACGAGGGCGGCGAGGGCGTGGGCGGCCCACATGGCCCCGCCGGCCATCACCATGACGTGCTCGTCGGCCGCGGCGAGCGCGGCGCCCGACCCGGCCGTGACGACGAGCGGCGAGTGGTGCCCGCCGGCCGCGGCGGCGCCCGAGGCAGCGCCCCCGCCGAGCGAGAACAGCAGGTGGAACGCGAGCTGGCTGGCCGCCACCGACACGGCGAGGCGGATCGTCGAGACCCGGCGGCCCGTGAGGGCGATGCACAGGGGCGCCGAGAAGGCGAGCGCCAGCACGACGCCGAGCAGCCCGGACGCGGCGCCGCCGCCGGCGACGTGCGAGAACGCGGCGACGACGACGGAGAAGCCGGCGGTCAGCCAGCCGCGGACGAACCGCGTCCATCTCGGGGCCATGGGCGCTCTCTCGGGTCGGGGACGGTGCGGCCAGTTTACCGGCGGCGCGGGGCGCGCCGGGCAGGTGCGTCGACGTCGAGACGGGAGCCGAGGGAGGCGCGGGCGGGTCACGGGACCGCAACGATCCTGCACGGCGCGGCCGGCGCCTCCTACGCTCGCCCCATGGACCGGGGGACGAGGGTCGTGCGGACGACGACGACGGGCGTGGCCGTCGTGCTGGTCGCCCTCGTGGCGGCCGGGTGCGCCGCGCCGGGCACGGCACCGCCGCGGCCGGTGGCCGTCGTCGTCGACGGGGCACCCGACTGCACGACGAGCACCGACGCCTGGCTCGTGCCCGAGGCGGGCGCCGAGCCGACCTCTCCCCCGCCGCCGGAGGCCGGCTCGGTGCCCGACGACTTCGAGCCCGTCTCGGCCGTGCGCTGCGACGGGACGACCGACACCGTCGACGACGCCGAGGGCCGGTGGAGCGCCCGCGTCGAGACGACCTGGACCGACGACCTCGCCCCGCTGCTCGCCGCCCTCGCCGTGCCGGACGAGACCAGCTCCGGCATCGTCGCGTGCACCGCCGACATGGAGCTCGTGCCCGATCTCTGGCTCGCCGACGCCGCCGGGCGGTCGCTCCGCGTCGCCTGGCCGCGGGACGTCTGCGGCAAGACCGTGCCGGGCACGCAGGAGGCGCTCGGCTCCCTGCCCGTCGCCTCGGAGCGGCTGGTCCGGGTCTCGCTCGCCGAGACCCGCGCCGCGCTCGACGCCGGCTGCGCGACCCGGGCGTCGCTGCCCTGGGCGCTGAAGGCCGGCATCGTCACCGACCTCGTCGTGCCCGACGACGGCGTGTCCGACGACGGCGTGTCCGATCCGGGAGGCGGGACGACGACGGGGCCGGCCGTCCCCGCCCAGCCGCTCGCGCCTCCTCTGCTGCCCGACCCCGACGCGCTCGACCGCGCGTGCGTCTACGCCGTCGACCCGCCGGTGGAGCCCGCGGCCGGGTCGTCGGCGCCCGAGGGCGAGGGCGAGGGCGTCGCCGGGGGCAGCGCGGCCGCGGCGAGCCCGCCGGGCGGCACGTTCGTCCGCGTCGTGGAGCTGCCCGACGGGCTGGGCGCCCGGCTCGTGACCGCCGCCACGACGCCGTCGACGCCCGAGCTCGAGGCGTGCGGCACGGCCGCGTCGGCCTTCGTGACGTTCCCGGACACGGCGCCGGGCGCGACCGTGACGAGCGACCCGCGCCTCACGGCCGAGCTGGACGGCTGCGGCCGTCTGCTGACGAGCGACGGAGGCGCGAGGCCGTTCCCGGAGGAGCTGGCGGCGCCCCTGCGCGACTGACGGACGGCACGGCGTGGCCGGCACGCCGCCCGACCGGGCCCCCTCGACGGCTCCGGCTGCGGCTCCGGCTCCGGCTCCGGCTCCGCCTCCGGCTCCGGCTCCGGCTCAGCGTGAGGCGGGCGGCGCCGCCAGGATCTG
>Ga0265780_10001079_pt1 | contig 39790 bp, 37 predicted proteins | sample P1T30metagenome_FD_192432 | JGI IMG/M metagenome (GOLD analysis project Ga0265780, IMG submission 192432) | Plant litter microbial communities from East Loma Ridge, Irvine, California - P1 T30 | ecosystem: Environmental > Terrestrial > Plant litter > Unclassified | place: USA: California...
CATGATGTAGACCTCGGGGTGGCCGAAGAACCAGAAGATGTGCTGGTACATGACCGGATCGCCGCCACCGGCGGCGTTGAAGAACGAGGTGCCGAAGTGGCGGTCGGTCAGCGTCATGGTGATCGCGCCCGCCAGCACCGGCATCACGGCGATGAGCAGGTAGGCGGTGATCAGCCAGGTCCAGCAGAACATCGGCATCTTCATCAGCGTCATGCCCGGCGCGCGCATATTGAGGATGGTGACGATGATGTTGATCGACCCCATGATCGACGAGGCGCCCATGATGTGCATGGCGAAGATCGCCATGTCCATGCCGATGCCCATCTGCGTCGACAGCGGCGCATACAGCGTCCAGCCGGCGGCGGTGGCGCCGCCCGGCACCAGGAAGGAGCCGGCCAGCAGCAGCGCGGCCGGGGGCAGCAGCCAGAAAGAGAAATTGTTCATGCGCGCGAACGCCATGTCGGATGCGCCGACCTGCAGTGGCAGCATCCAGTTCGCAAAGCCGACGAAGGCCGGCATGATCGCGCCGAACACCATCACCAGGCCGTGCATGGTGGTCAGCTGGTTGAAGAATTCGGGGCGCACGAACTGCAGGCCGGGCTGGAACAGCTCGGCGCGGATCATCAGGGCCAGCACGCCGCCCGAGAGCAGCATGATGAATGAGAACCACAGGTACAGGCTGCCGATGTCCTTGTGGTTGGTGGCGAACAGCCAGCGGCGCCAGCCGTGCGGATGCTCGTGGTGTTCGTCGTGCGCGTGGCCGTGTGCCTGGTCGTGATCGTGCGAATGGCCTGGCTCGAGAGTCGTGGTGCTCATGTCGTTACCCCTGCATTATTTGCGAGCGGCCAGGACTTCGGCCGGTTGAACGATATTTTCCGCAGCCTTGTTCGACCAGGAATTGCGGGTATAAGTGATCACGGCGGCGATCTCGGTATCGGACAACTGTTTCCACGCAGGCATCTCGGTCGGGAACTTGCCGCTCTTCTGGCCATTGAGCAGGATATCGATCTGGTGCGCCTTGTTGCCCAGCACGTTCGGCGAACCGTCCAGCGCCGCGAACGCGGCCGGCACGCCCTTGCCGTTGACCTGGTGGCAGGCCACGCAGTTGGCGGCGTACACCTGTTCGCCACGGGTTGTGAGTTCGTCGATGGTCCAGGTCTTGGTCGGATCGTCGGCCAGCGCGGCCATTTCCTTCTTCTTGCCCTCGACCCAGGCCGTATACTCGGCGTCAGACACCACCCGCACCACGATCGGCATGAAGGCGTGGTCCTTGCCGCACAGTTCGACGCAGTTGCCGCGGTAGACGCCGGTCTTCTCGGCGCGGAACCAGCCGTCGCGCACGAAGCCGGGGATCGCATCCTGCTTGATCGCGAACGCGGGGATGGTCCAGGCGTGGATCACATCGTTGGCGGTGAACACCATGCGGATCTTCTTGTTGACCGGGACCACCATCTCGTTATCGACCTCGAGCAGGTAGTTCTCGGTGCGCGCCTCGGTGGGCTTGACGCCCGGCTCGCCGATCTGCGAGCGCGGCGTGGCCAGGTTCGACAGGAAGGAAATCCCCTCGCCCTCGCCCTTCAGGTAATCGTAGCCCCACTTCCATTGCATGCCGGTGGCCTTGATGGTCAGGTCGGCGTTCGAGGTGTCCTTCAGCGCGACCACGGTCTTGGTGGCCGGCAGCGCCATGCCGATGACGATCAGGAACGGCACGATCGTCCACGCGATCTCGACGGCGGTGGACTCGTGGAAGGTGGCGGGCTTGTGGCCGAGCGACTTGCGGTGCTTGAACACCGAATAGAACATGACGCCGAAGACGCCGACGAAGATCACCAGGCAGACGATCATCATCCAGTTGTGCAGCGAATAGATGTCGGCGCCGACGGCGGTCACCGGGGCCTGCATGTTCAACTGGTGTTCGAGGGGTCGGCCGGTGAGCGTCGGTTGCTGCGCCAGGGCTGACGGCGAAGCCGCCAAGGCGAGTGAGGCGAAGCCGTACAGCACGGCCTGAAGTCGCGTTGCATATGTCATGTATGTCCCCAACCACCCTAAAAATAAGAATATTTTTAACGGGCCAGCAATTCCATGAACGAACCGCTGCCGCTCCGTACTGGTCACAGAGGGCTGCCGGGTCGTCCCGCGTAATTGCGCTGCGGAATGGTGGGAAACCATCTCGCCCACTTGGCAATACGTTGCTGCCAAGGCCGGGCGACTCTGCGACTGCTGCAATTCTTTATTTCTGATCCTGCGCCTGGCAATGCTGCTTTTTTAAGCAATTCTATTGGCCGGACGAACAAAATAGCAATTGATTATATCTAAAGCACTAATTTTTATTCAAGGAAAATCGGGCGCTTTGCAATATTGTCCATGCGAAACGCTCGATTACGGTTTGCGGGGCTGGAAGCGCACGATCGATTCGCCGGCCGCGGTGGTGCGCGGCGCCGGGCGGAAAGCATGGCCATAGATCACCTCGAAGCTCAGGGCCAGCTTGCCGTCGGGGCGCCGCTGCGCCTCGAACGCGTCGAGCACGCGCTGCCAGGCCGCGCGCCCGATCAGGCCACGCCGACGCGACTCGAGGGGATTGCCGCCCAGCGCGCGCACGTCGAGCAGCAGCGCTTGCGGCGTGTCGTAGGTGACGGTGATGCGCTCCATGTCCATCACCGGCGTCGAGAAGCCGGCTTCGACCAGCTGGTCGCCGAAATCGTGCATGTCGACGAATGGCAGCGTGTGCGGACAGGCGTCGAGCGCGGCGAACGCAGTGCGCACCTCGGTGAAGGTGTCCGGGCCGAAGCAGGAAAACATCAGCAGTCCTTCCACGCGCAGCACGCGGCGCCACTCGGCGAACACGCGATCCGGCAACGGATGCCAGTGCAGCGCCAGGTTCGACCACAGCAGGTCGAGCGAGCCGGTTCCCAGCGGCAGGTTGCCGTAGTCGCCGCACAGGATGTCGATGCCCGCCTTGGACGGCATCAGGCGCGTGAGCAGCTGGTTCAAGGACCGCGTTGCCGGCGCGGGCGAGCGCGCCGCGCGCGCCATCGCCCCGGCCCCATCCACGCCCAGGATCTGGGCCGCCGGATAGGTTTTCTGCAGCAGCGCCAGGTCGGCGCCCGCGCCGCAGCCGGCGTCCAGCACCTGCTTGGGCACGAGTTTGACCAGGGCCAGTCGTTCATGCATGCGTTCGGCGATCTCGCGGCGCAGGAAATCCGAAGGTGCAACGCGCGCCGGATGCGCGAACAGCCTGCGCACGCGGCCCAGGTCGATCGGGGCGCTCAGCTTGCTTGATGATTGAGGAGAAGCCATGTGAACGAATGCGAGATGAGATAATGATGGTAGTTTAACCGTTTGTGGGAAGCCGAGCCGATGCCGGGCCTTCGAGGATGCGCGCAGCGCCTGCTGCACGCCATGCTGCCATCGGCGTGCGCGCTGTGCGGCGCGCACTCGCCCGACGCCGTCTGCGCCGCCTGCGAACACGCCTATGTGCTGCCCACGCCGCGCTGTCCCTGCTGCGCCAATCCGGCCGGTGCGCTCGACGACGACCGCCATTGCGGCGCCTGCCTGGCCGCTGCGCCGCGTTTCGACGCCACCCTGGCCGCCTGCGACTACGTGGCGCCGCTCGACAGCCTGGTGCTGCAATTGAAGTTCAGCGCCCAGCTGGCGCTGACGCCATGGATGGCGCGGGTGCTGCACCAGGCGATCGTGCGCGCCGCGGCGCCGCTGCCCGATGTGCTGTGCCCGGTGCCGCTGGGTCCCCGGCGCCTGGTCGAGCGCGGCTACAACCAGGCATTGGAGGTGGCGCGGCCGCTGGCGCGCGCGCTCGGCTTGCCGGTAGCGCCGCAACTGCTGCTGCGGCTGCGCGAGACGGCTGCGCAGTCGGGCGCCGCGCCGGGCGAGCGCCAGAAGAATATACGCGGCGCATTCGGCGTGAACGAGGCGCTCGCCGTGCGCGGGCGCCACGTCGGCGTGGTCGACGACGTCATGTCGAGCGGGCATACGCTGGACGAGATTGCGGCGGTCCTGAAACGTGCCGGCGCCGCACGCGTGACCAATCTCGTGTTCGCGCGCACGCCGCCACATGCATGACATATCAATAAGGAGAAGTACGTTGTTCCACGTCGTCCTGGTCGAACCAGAAATCCCGCCGAATACCGGCAATGTGATCCGCCTGTGCGCCAACGCCGGCGCCCAATTGCATCTGATCGAGCCGCTCGGCTTTCCACTGGACGACGCCAAGATGCGCCGCGCCGGCCTGGATTACCACGAGTACGCGAACATGAAGGTGCACAAGAACTGGGACGCCTACCTGGCCAGCGAACAGCCCGACCAGGCGCGCATGTTCGCCATGACCACGCACGGTTCGTCGCCGTTCGCCGAGGCGCACTTCGAGCCGGGCGACGTGTTCGTGTTCGGCCCCGAATCGCGCGGCCTGCCGCCGGCCCTGCGCGAAACCTTCCCCCCGGCCCAGCGCATCCGCCTGCCGATGCGCCCCGACAACCGCAGCCTGAACCTGTCGAACACGGTGGCGGTCGTGGTGTACGAGGCCTGGCGCCAGAACGGCTACCAGGGCGGCGCATAAGCCGGCCAAAAAAGCCCGAGCGCTGTTCAGCCTGAAATACGGAGCAGATACGCGGTCTTCATGCCTCGCTCCGGCCAAACGGACCGGCACCGAACACCAGCTCACAAAAGCGCTCGCCGATCAGGCGATGCGCCTCGCCATCCGGATGCAGCGCGTCGGGCAGCGGCAGGCGGGCGTTGTCCTCGGCCCCATACAATTTGCTGCCGTCCAGGTAGTAGAGATTGGCATCCGCCCGTGCCCGCTGCTCGACGATCTTCTGCAGCTGCTCGCGAATCACGCCGAGCGTCAGCTTGCCCTGCCGGCGTTCGGCGTCGTTGCCCATCGCGCGGAACAATAAGTGGCCCTGCTCCAGCGCCTTGCCATCGAACATGGTTGGGCCGGGCGTGGTCTCGTGGATCGGGCACCATGTCGGCGACACCACCAGCAAGGGCGTCGTCGGATGGCCGTCGCGGATCGTGTCGAGGAAACCATGCATTGCCGGCCCGAAGGCACGTAGCCGCATCAGGTCGGTGTTGACGATATTAATCCCAAGCTTGAGGCTGATCACGTCGGCAGGCAGGTCGCGGATGGTGCGGGCCGTGAACGGGTCGAGCAATGCGTTGCCGCCAAAACCCAGGTTGAGCAGGTCGACATCGGCCAGCCGCGCCGCCACCGCCGGCCAGATGCCGGTCGGGTTGGTCGCGTTCGACCCCTGGCTGATGGAGCTGCCGTGGTGCAGCCAGCGGCGCCTGCCCGATGCTGGCAGCGGCGCGAGCGGCGCGTCGGCTTCCAGGGCCACCAGCTCGGTCGTTTCGTCGTGCGGCAGCCAGATCTCGATGGTCTTGTCGCCAGCCGGCAAGCCGTCGAAGCGCAGTCGCTGGGTCTCGCCGGGAGTCACCTTGGCCGAGCCTGACAGCATGTCGATGTCCATGATCCTGCCGCCCGCAGCGCTGGCTTGCTGCATCAACCGGCCATCGACCAGCAGGTCATAGATGCCGTCCGGGCGCGGCGCCATCGCGCCATAGCGGCGCTTGGTCGGCAGCGCGACGAGTTCCAGCACCGTCGCCCTGGTGCGCAGCGCCAGGCGCACGCCGGACGGATGGGCCTCGGCCAGCGCCAGTTGCGCATCCGGGAACTGCGCGCGCGCCCAGGCCGGCAAGCGGTGCGGCAGCAGGCCGGCCTCCGTGCGCTCGAGCTCGACCGCGCCATGGACCAGGTCCGGCGTGATCGGGGAGTGGTAGGCCAGCGTCATAGCAATATCCTCGAGTGATGTAGAAAAGGGGCAGAATGCATGCAGCGCACATTATAAAGACCGCTGCCGTTGACACCGGCGCCGCCAATGCGTAGTTTGCTCATCCATTGCCATCACCGGGGAGTCACTTGTCCGGAACGTCGACGCTGTTGCGTATGCACTGCAGGAGTACTTCGTGCCGGTGGAGGCGATGGAATGCTTCGCCGGCCGGCTGCGCGCGATCCTGCGCCGCCATCAGGTCAACGTGATCAATGTGTCGATCCGCCACGCGCGCAAGGATCCCGGCACCTTGCTGGCCTGGGCCCGCGACGACGTGTTTGCCTTCGTGCTGTATCATCGCCAGCACACCGCGCAGCGCGACCGCGACGCCGTGCGTGCCTGGACCCGCGAACTGATCGATGCGGCGACCTCGCTGCGCGGCAGCTACTACCTGCCGTACCAGATTCACGCGACACCGGAACAATTCCGCGCCGCTTATCCGGGCGCAGACCGGTTCTTCGCGCTCAAGCGCCGGGTCGATCCGACGTATCGATTCCGTAACAGACTCTGGGATGCCTATGCCGCCCAGGGCGCTGACTGATATCACACAAGAATGAGAGTATTACCATGCTGATCCGTGTCTTCACCACTGACGACAATGCCCAGACCACCCTGGCCGCCGAGATGGAGGTCGACGCCGGCGCGCTGATCGAGATGGCGCAACCGCGCGCAGCGCAGGCGCGCGAGATGGGACAGGAATGGACCGCCGGGGCCATCCCCTTCTTCGTCCAGGAGTTGGTGAACGCCCTGCAAACCGGAGCGTCGAGCGACGAGATCGAAACGCAGGCATTGAACGCTGCGATGACGGCGTGGCTGTACGACGCGATCTACGACGGCGTCTCCGAAGAAGTCTTTGCAGGATGCGACCTGATCTTCACCATCTCGCCGGGCGGCGTCGTGCAATACGACCGCTCGCCGTCCACGCCCGCCTGAAGCAGCGGCGGCGCAGATCGGCGCAGTAGGACCGGCGCAGGACGACGGCATTACCGGCCGCTCGCCCCGGCAGGGCAAATGGCTCAGCCCCGGATGCGCGCCACCAGCTTGGTGGTCGACCGGTCATGCTCGAAATCGATGGCCACCGCCCGCCCGCCATAGGCCAGCACCGCCTTGCCTTCCGGGATCTGGTCCATCACGTAGTCGCCGCCCTTGGCGTAGATGTCGGGACGGCCTTCCTGCACCACTTCGAGCGCCGTATCCTCGTCGAATTCGACCACCAGGCTGACCGACTCCAGCGCCGCCAGCACCGCCATGCGGTCGGCCAGCGTGTTGTGCGGACGGTCGTCACCCTTGCCCAGGCGCCTGACCGAGGCGTCGGTATTCGCCGCCACCACCAGCGAGCCGCCCAGCGCGCGCGCCTGCGCCAGGTAGGTCACGTGGCCGCGGTGCAGGATGTCGAACACGCCATTGGTCAGCACCACCGGCTTGGGCAATGCGGCAATCCGCGCAGCCAGTTCGGCGCGCGTGCAGATCTTGTTTTCAAATGAAGGCATGGATACTCGGTAGAACGTGAATCAGTGTTTGGGCGCTTCGTCGTCGGGCTCGTCGTCGATCGCCATCGACAGCTCGGCCGGACGGCTGACTGCCGGGCCCTGCCCCGGCTCGCGCCGCTCGCCCGACAGCTTGATCTGCAGGCGCAGGCCATTGGCCGAGTCGGCATTGCGGATCGCCTCGTCGTAGCCGATGAAGCCCTTGTTGTACAGCTCGAACAAGGCCTGGTCGAAGGTGCACATGCCCAGCTCGCGCGACTTGTGCATGATCTCCTTGATGCTCTGGAAGTTCCCCTTCAGGATCATCTCGCCGATGGTCGGCGTGTTGAGCAGGATTTCGATCGCCGCCCTGCGCCCTGCACCGTCTTCGGTGCGCACCAGGCGCTGCGAGACGATCGCGCGCAGGTTCGACGACAGGTCCATCAACAGCTGATTGCGCCGCTCTTCGGGGAAGAAGTTGATGATCCGGTCCATGGTCTGGTTGGCGTTGTTCGCATGCAGCGTGCCCAGGCACAGGTGGCCGGTCTCGGCGAAGGCGATCGCGTGCTCCATGGTCTCGGTGTCGCGGATCTCGCCGATCAGGATCACGTCCGGCGCCTGGCGCAGCGTGTTCTTGAGCGCGTGGTGCCACGACAGCGTGTCCACGCCCACTTCACGGTGCGTGACCAGGCAGTGCTTGTTCTTGTGGACGTATTCGACCGGGTCTTCGACCGTGATGATGTGGCCGGCCGAATTGCTGTTGCGGTAGTCGATCATCGCCGCCAGCGTGGTCGACTTGCCGGAACCGGTGCCGCCGACGACCAGCACCAGGCCGCGCTTGGTCATGACGACGTCCTTGAGCACCTCGGGCAGGTCGAGCTTTTCGAAGTTGGGGATCTCGGACGAGATCGTGCGCACCACCATGCCCACGCTCTGCTGCTGGACATAGACATTGACGCGGAAACGGCACACGTTCGGCAGCGAGATCGCGAAATTGCATTCCATCTCGGTCTCGAACTCGGCGCGCTGGCGATCGTTCATGAGCGACAGCGCCAGCGCGCGCGTGACCTCGCCCGTCAGCCGCTGCTGGCTCAGCGCCTTCATGGCGCCCTGGTGCTTTATGCTCGGCGGGAAATCGGCCGAGATGAAGAGATCGGAACCGCCCTGATGGTGCATGACCGTCAGGAGCTTGTGAATATAGGCCTGGGCTTCGGCCGGGCCAAACGTCGAGGACATGCGGGCCTTTCAGAAAAGATATACAGGCATGGCCTGCCCGGCAATTATATCGACTATGATCTTCGTTAAAATATTATTTCATGGACCATACGGGTCTGCGGCCCGGTGGCCCTCCATTAGACGTGGCGTCGCCAGCACGCTGACCCGAGACACATAAAATGACTTTAACCGAGCTGAAATACATTGTCGCTGTTGCGCGCGCCAAACACTTCGGCCATGCCGCCGAGGCTTGCTTCGTGGCCCAGCCAACCCTTTCCGTGGCCATCAAGAAGCTCGAGGACGAGCTTGGCGTGACGCTGTTCGAACGCGGCGGCTCCGAAGTGTCGGTGACGCCGCTGGGCGCCCAGATCGTCGCCCAGGCCGAGCGCGTGCTGGAACAGACCGCCGCCATCAAGGAACTGGCCAAGCAGAACAAGGATCCCCTGGCCGGCCCGTTGCGCCTGGGCGTGATCTACACCATCGGGCCCTACCTGCTGCCGCCGCTGGTGAAGAACCTGATCGACACCGTGCCCCAGATGCCGCTGGTGCTGCAAGAGAATTACACGCACAAGCTGCTGGAACTGCTGCGCCAGGGCGAGCTCGACGCCGCCATCATGGCGCTGCCGCTGCCGGACCATGGCATGGCGGTGCAGCCGCTGTACGACGAACCCTTCGTCGTGGCGATGCCGCGCAGCCATCCATGGGCCGCACGGCGCGAGATCTCGGCCGAAGACCTGAAAAGCGAGACCATGCTGCTGCTGGGCGCCGGCCACTGCTTCCGCGACCAGGTGCTCGAAGTGTGCCCGGAGATGGCGCGCTTCTCGGCGCCGTCCGGCAGCAACGGCATGCAGCGCACCTTCGAAGGATCGTCGCTCGAGACGATCCGCCACATGGTGGCCAGCGGTATCGGCCTGACGGTGCTGCCGCGCGCCTCGGTGGCCGACATGAACGATCCGAACGGGCTCCTGACCTATGTGCCGTTCCTGCCGCCGGCGCCCTCGCGCCGCGTGGTGATCGCCTGGCGCAAGAGCTTTACCCGGCGCGCCGCGATCGAGGCGGTCATGCGCTCGGTGGCCGAGTGCCACCTGCCAGGCGTCGAGATGGTTACCCTCGAGGCGGCGGCATGACGCCGGACTTGTCGATCGTGACGGGCGCCGGACCATCCCTGGGTGTGACGGGCGCCGGTCCATCGGCGTTGTCAGCCTCGACCAGCATGTCCCTGGCAGCGGCCAGTTGCTCGGGCATGAACACGATCTTCTGGGTCGGGAACGCCAGGGCGATGCCGGCCGCTTCGAGCCGCTCGTAGATCGTCAGCAGCAGGGTCTCGCGGATGATCACCTGGGTATCGAATTCGCGCACGTCGATATAAGAGAACACATCGATATGGAAGGCGCGCTCGCTGATGCTGCCCAGGCGCGCACGGTGGCCCTCGGCCATATTGTGCTGCTCGGTCAGGACCTGTTGCACGATGCTGATCGCTTCTTTCAGCTTGGCCGATGGGGTGCGGGGATCGATCGCGATGCTCGGATTGAACAGGAAGCGGTCGCGCGCCGCGAAGTTTTCGATCTGGCGCGCCGACAGGTCGCCGTTCGGGATCGTCACCACGGTCCGCTCGCCGGTACGGATACGGGTCGAGCGGATGCCGACGTCTTCCACCGTGCCGACCACGTCGCCGACCTTGACGAAGTCGCCCACCTGCAACGGCTTGTCGGCGATCACGGTCACGCTGCCGACCAGGTTTTCCACCGTCTTCTGGGCGCCCAGCGCCAGCGCGATACCGCCGATACCCAGCGCCGCGATCCCCGTGGTGACGTCGATGCCGAAGGTGCCCAGGATGGCGATGCCGGAAAACACGAGCAGCAGGATCTTGGCGGCGCGGCGCGCCAGCGTGATGACGGCCACCACCTGGCGGCGCTGGCTGCGCTGCATGCGCGCGGTGGCCAGTTCGGCGATCGCATCGACCAGGCGCAGGCCAAACCAGACCAGGGCGATCACCGAGACGATGCCGGTATAGCGCAGCAGCGTCTGGCGCGCCACGATCGACACCGGCAGCTCTTCGGCCCAGGTGTAGAACAGGCCCACCGCGATCAGCAGGCTGGCCGGCGGCAATGCCGCCTCCATGAAGCGCACGAAGCCGTTGGCGCCCGAATCGGGCACGAACTTGCGCATGGCAGCCACGATCAGCGCCGCCACGGTCCACAGGCCGCCGAAGATCAGCACGCCCAGGCCGATCAGCATTGCCCAGTCTTTCAGCGGCGCGCCGGCCACGCTGAGTTCACCCTGCGCGGGCGCGTCGGCCACCGGCGCGCGGCGGGCCGCGGCCGCGATCTGGTCGATGGTCTCGCGCGACACGCGCCAAGTCTGCGGCTCGCCCTCCTTGCCGCCACGGGTCAGCAGGACCGGGACTTTCTTGCCCAGCAGCGTGACCTCGCCGACATTCTCCTGTTCGGCCGGCAGGTCGTCGTCGATCTTGCCGCTCGCCTCGTTCGACAGGGCGACATAGGGCAGCAGCGAGCCGCCATTGTCCAGCAAGGCGTGGAAATTGCGGGCCTGGGTGACGGCATTGGTGCGTTGACGGCTGGTGGCGGCCGGCGTGTCGAAATATTGGGAGGCGCGATCGTAGTCGGGCTCGGCCAGGGCCGAGATCAGGCCCGACACCATCGAGCGTGGCGTCTCGCGCTTGAGCGGATCGGGCGCGGGCGCCTCGGCGGCCGGCGCGGCGTCATCCTGGCCGGCGGCGTAGGCGGTGGGCGCCAGCGGCGCCGCCAGGGCAAGCAGGAACAGGAACAGGAAACTGAAGGTGTTACGCATGAGCGAGTCGACTCCTATGACTGGGCATCTGGCTGATGCGACGTCGAAAATGGCAGAAAATCAAAACGGACATCTGATGTCCGCTCAGCAAAGTCTACCAGCCAAGCAAGGTCAACTCCACACTATTGCCGTTCTTCTACGCGCATCTCACCGCCATACCGGGCCAAGCTGCGGCATCGTCGACGCCTGGCGCGGGCACGACCGGTTGTCGGCACCCGCGGTCGTGGCGGGGTTGGCGGATGTCCGGCAAGGCCGCCGCAAACAATTGGGCGCTGGTTCGCGCGTCAAGCTGGTCCCCAACAAAAAAGCCGGCTTGCGCCGGCTTCGGATCTGCGGTGAGACGGTCAGTCGCGCTTGCGGCGGCGCGCCAGCAGCAGGCCGGCCACCAGCGGCAGCATCAGCGCCGCCGTTGCCGGTTCCGGCACCTGCGCCACGATCGAGAAGGTGTCGCCGGCGCGCAGGCCGGTGGTGTCGAGGAGCCAGTCGCTGCGGCCATCCACGCCGGTCGGATTACCGAAATGGAACTCGGCGGTTTCGCCGCGCGGGAAACTGATCGCCGCATTGCTGCTGGTGTAGCTCACGGTATGGCCCGTGAACGAGTACACGCTGCCCGGCGCGGCGTAGCTGATCCCTTGCAGCGAAAAATTGAAACGCGGGAGCGCCAGGCCGATCAGGTTGTTCACCATCGCCGAAAAGCTCAGCGGGCCGGCCAAGTCGGCTTCTTCGAGCACGAAGCTGATCGTGTTGTTGGTAAAGCTCCTGAGGTCGAGGTCGAAGGACACGACGCCGGTGCTGCTGTAGTCGGTCACGGTGTTGCGGTGCGCGCCTTCGGCGCCCAACAGCACCACCGCCTGGGCGGAGGTCGAGAAGGCCAGCGCGGCCAGGGTGGTTGCGGCGGCGGCCGCGAATTTGGTCATGGACATGGTCTGGTTCCTGGTTGATGGTCGACGATTACAGCGGGCCCTTGGCCCATGGGCCAGAGATGGCGAAGGTCACGCCGGGCGTCTGGATGTTCACGAACAGGTAGCGGCCGGTCGGGTCGAAGCAGGCGCCCGCGAATTCGTTGCCGCGCCGGTCGCCCTCGAGCGAGGTCAGCTTGCCGGCGCCCTGTAGCTGGGCGGCGGTCAGGTTGATATTGTTCTTGGCGAAGATGTAAGCGTCGCCGGCGCCGGTCAGGCCCATCAGGCGCTGGCCATAGCCGAAGTGGTCGGTGATGGCGCTCGACGCGTCCTCGCAGATCAGGATCGCATTGCGCGGGCTGACCGTCAGGTTGTCGCCCATATTGCCTACCAGCTGGCTCGGGCTCGAATAGATGCACTTGAGCGTCTGGCGCGCCAGGTCGAGTTCCCAGATCGCGCCGCGGTTGATCTGGCCGCCCGACGTGTCCATCACATACATCTTGCCCTGGGTGTACCAGATGCCTTCGCCGCGGTTCATGCGCAGCGCACCCCTGGCCCAGCCCTGCACGAAGGGACCGGCGGCGCCGGTGATCGTCTGGCCGTTCAGGCCGGCGGCGTCACCGCGGTTGGCGTCCGGGTTCGGGATCGACACCCACTCCAGCTCGTACACATCGCTGACCGAGGCGACCGCCAGGTTGACGTTGTTGACGCCCTTGACCTTGGCCATCTCGAGCACGCCGCCCATGGCCAGCGAACCGGGCGCGCCGGTCTTGTTGTCCGGGATGTAGCGGTAGAAGCCCGACTTGCCCGACGCATCCTCGGTCAGGTAGACAGTGCTGTTGGTCGGATCGATCGCCGCCGCCTCGTGGGCGAAACGGCCCATATTGACGATCGGCTGGCCGGTGGTCTGGCGCGGGTCGGCCGTGACCTCGAACACATAGCCGTGCTTCTTGCCGCCGGCGCTGACGGCGTCCGTTCCCACCTCTTCGCAGGTCAGCCAGGTGTTCCAGGGCGTGATGCCGCCGGCGCAGTTCTGCTGGGTGCCGCCCAGGCTCGGGGTCATGCTGATCCATTCGCCGTCGCGGAACACCACGTTGGTGGTGCCGCCGCAGGAACGGTTGGTCGAACTGGCGCTCACATTGCCGGTGTCGTACAGGCCATAGGCGTTGATGAAATTGCCAGGGGCGCTACCGCTGATCTCATGATTGCGTACCAACACGTGTTCGGTGCTGCGGCCGGTCTTGCGCGTGAGGATCACGCCCATCCCGTCGTGGCCGCCCGGGCAGGGACGGCCGTCGCTCATGGTGTCGCCGCGCCAGCCGTAACTGCGGTAGCTGAAACCCGGCGGCAGCTGCAGCAGCGGCAGGCCGGTGCTCAGGTCGTTCACCGGGGCGATCGGGCCGTAGGGGCTGTCGACCAGGGCGGTGGCGCCGTTGGCGGCCATGGCTTCACGCGCGTGCAGCGCGGCGAAGGCGCCGACGAAAGGCAGCGCGGAGGCGCTGGCCATGCCCTTGAGCAGGTTGCGGCGCGAAGGCGACATATCGTTGTTGTTCATTGAGCTTCTCCAAAGAATAGGATCGAGCCGGTGGACCGGCATCTGGCTGTCGGCTGGCGCCGCGGGAATCGGGCCGGCCTGGTCCGTGGAACCTGCCGGGGCAGGTTCTTGCACCCCCGGTGCGGACCGATGCATTAAAACAAACAAAGATGTCACTTTCATGACGATAAAATGACAACATCGATGCATCCGCCCTGCCGTGGATGCACGGGGATGTCATGCGCAATGGATAGCGCCCGACGCGACGGGGCGGGATGGGCGGCACACCGTCAAACAGGCTAGAATCGCTGCCTTCTGCTCAACAATTCTTGCTTGGCAAGACGCGATTCCATGAACAAGCTGGCGCTGTACTTCCGCCTGATCCGGGCCGACAAGCCGATCGGCATCCTGCTGCTGCTGTGGCCCACCCTGTGGGCGCTGTGGATGGCCTCCGGCGGCGTGCCGAAGCTGCAGCTGCTGGCGATCTTCGTGATCGGCACCGCGCTGATGCGCTCCGCCGGCTGCGCGATCAACGACTACGCCGACCGCGACTTCGACCGCCATGTCAAGCGCACCGTCGACCGGCCCCTCACCAGCGGCAAGATCCGGGGCTGGGAGGCTGTGATGGTGGCGGCGGTGCTGGCCCTGCTGTCATTCCTTCTTATCCTGCCGCTGAACGCGCTGACCAAGCAGTTGTCGGTGGTGGCGGTGGTGGTGGCCGGCACCTATCCGTATTTCAAGCGCTTCTTCGCCATCCCCCAGGCCTACCTGGGCATCGCCTTCGGCTTCGGCATTCCGATGGCGTTCGCGGCGGTGCAGGACCAGGTGCCGGCCGTGGCCTGGTGGCTCCTGGCGGCGAACGTGTTCTGGGCGGTGGCCTACGACACTGCCTACGCCATGGTCGACCGCGACGACGACCTGCGGCTCGGCATGCGCACCTCGGCGATCACCTTCGGCCGCTTCGACGTGGCCGCGATCATGCTGTGCTACGGCGCTTCGCTGGCGATCCTGCTGGTATGCGGCTGGTCGCTCGGCCTGCGCGCATGGTTCGTGGGCGGCATCGTGGTGGCGGGTGCGATCGCCCTGTACCACTACACCCTGATCCGCGGGCGCGACCGCATGCAATGCTTCAAGGCGTTCCGCCATAACAACTGGCTGGGGGCCGCACTGTTCATTGGTGTCGCGCTCGACTATGCATTAGGTTAATATTGTCCGAAAGGCATTCATTCCGCGTCGCCCCCGTATTGACGGTGGGCGCCGCGGCCCATGCCGCTGCTTCGGCAGCCTTACCCATAACCACGAAGAGGCCCCAGCATGATCGAAAAAATCCCGACCCAGACCGGCACCCGCGACCAACTGGTCAACGACCTGAAAACCGTCATCCACGACGCCGAATCCTGGCTGCGCAACGGCGGCCAGCTGACCGGCGAAGAACTGAAGGCGGCCAAGGTCAAGTTCGAGCAGACCCTGTCGTCGGCCAAGACGAGCCTGATCAACGCCGAGGAAACCGTGGTCGAGCGCACCAAGGTCGCGGCCAAGGCCACCGACGAATACGTCAAGGACAACCCATGGAAGTCGGTCGGCCTGGGCGCCGCCATCGGCGTCGTGATCGGCATGCTGATCGTGCGTAAATAATGACGATCTCCGCGACCATCAGCAGAATCGGGGCCAACCTGGTCGCCATGCTGCGAACGCGGTTGGAACTGGCGGCCATCGAGCTGCAGGAAGAAACGCACCGCCTGCTGGGCTATCTGGCGTGGGGTGTCGCGGCTGCCTTTTTCGCGGTGGTCGCGGTGCTGCTGGCGATCCTGTTCGTGCTGGTCCTGTTCTGGGACACCCACCGCCTGCTGGCGGTCGGCGGCATGACACTGCTGTTCGCGCTGGGCAGCCTGCTGGCGTTCCTGAAAGTGAAGGGCGAGCTGTCCAGCCGTCCGCCAATCATGGCCGCCACGCTGGCCGAACTGCGCAAGGATGCGCAAGCCGTCAAGGGAGAGCCGATCGATGAACACTGAACAAATGGCGGCGCGCCGCCGCCTGCTGGCCGCGCAATGCGCCGAACAGCGCGCTGCGATGGCGCACGACGTGGCGCTGCTGCGCACGCCATCGGCGATGGGGGGCACCACCGGCTATGTGGCCCAGCACAAGAAGACCATCCTGGCTGCGGCCGGACTGGGACTGGGCGTGCTGGTCACCAAGCCGAAGTGGGTGGTGGCCGCGATCACCACCGGCCTGTCGGCCTATAAACTGGCGCAGAAGGTGCTGCCGGTGCTGGGCTGGCGCAAATTCGAGATCCACTGATATTTTTCATGCGCACGAGGTGCGCGCAGTACTTGGGTTCCCGCCTGCGCGGGAACGACGTGCGAAGGCTGCGTGCCGATCAGGTTGATCGCAGCCCGCTGCATTGATACGTCGTTCGCGTATTAAAAACGTCGTTCGCGTATCAAAAACGTCGTTCCCGCGAAGGCGGGAACCCAAGGTTGTTCGCGTCACGCAAACGACATGCAGCGCCTCAGTCCCGTCCCAGTTCCTCACCGAGTTCCTTGCCGCGTGCCGCGGCTGCCTGCATCGCTGCGACGATCGCCTGTTTCACGCCCGCCGCTTCCATGCTGCTGATCGCGGCATGCGTGGTGCCGCCCTTCGAGGTCACGCGCTGGCGCAGCACCTCGACCGGCTCGTCGGATTGCGCCGCCAGCTGGGCCGCCCCGGTGAAGGTGGCGAGCGCCAGCTCCCTGCCCTGCTGCGGGGTCAAGCCCATCTGCAACGCCGCCTCCTGCATCGCCTCCAGGAAGAAGAAGACATAGGCCGGTCCGCTGCCCGACACCGCCGTGACCGGATCGATCTGCGACTCATCAATCAGCCACACGGTCTTGCCGACCGCGCGCATGACTGCATCGGCCTGTTCGCGCTGCGACGCGCTCACGCCCGGCTGCGCCACCAGGCCGGTCACGCCCATGCCGATCAGGGCCGGCGTGTTCGGCATCGTGCGTACGATGGCGTCGTAGCCGCCCAGCCAGCGCGCCAGGTCGCTGCTACGGATGCCCGCCGCGATCGACAGCACCAGCTGGCGCGTCAGGTGCGGCGCCAGTTCGGCCGCCACTTCGCGCATATTCTGCGGCTTCACGGCCAGCACCAGGACTTCGCTCGCGGCCACCCGTTCGTCGATCGCGGTCGCGGTCTGCACCCCATATTCGCGCGACAGGCGCTCGAGCGCTTCCGGATTGCGGTCGACGACGTGGATATTGCCGCCCGCGCCGGATTGCCGCACCAGTCCCGACACCAGGGCCGCGGCCATATTGCCGCCGCCGATAAACGTGATGTTCATGCGCTTCCTTTCACTCCTCTGTTCAGTCGTAGTTGCGGGCGCCGAAAATGGCGCTGCCGATGCGCACGATGGTCGCGCCCTCCGCGATGGCGGCGGGCATGTCGCCCGACATGCCCATCGACAGGGTGTCGAGCGCCAGGCCTTCGGCGCGCAGGGCGTCGAACAGCGTGCGCAGGCGCGCGAACGCCGCGCGCTGCTGCGCGTCGGAAGTGGCCTGTTCGGGAATCGCCATCAGGCCGCGCAAGCGCAGGTTGGGCAGCTGGGCGACCTGGCGCGCGAGCGCCGGCAGATCGTGCTCGGACGTACCGCTCTTGCTCGCTTCGCCGCTGATGTTCACCTGCAGGCAGATATTCAGCGGTCCGCGCTCGGGCGGGCGCTGTTCGGACAGGCGCTGGGCGATCTTGAGGCGCTCGACGGTGTGCACCCAATCGAAGCTGGATGCGATCGGGCGCGTCTTGTTGCTCTGGATCGGGCCGATGAAATGCCACTCGACCTGCGCCTGTGGTTGCGCCTGCGCGACGTTCGCGATCTTGTCGAGCGCCTCTTGCAGGTAGTTTTCGCCGAACGCATTTTGCCCGGCAGCCATCGCCTCGAGCACCGCTTCCGCTGGGAAGGTCTTGGAAACCGCCAGCAATTGCACCTCGCCGCGTTGGCGTCCGGCAGCCTGGACGGCAGTCCCGATTGTCGCTTCAACAGCTTGCAAGTTATCAGCGATTATGGACATAATGATTTTCTATAGGAAATATTTTCGGGTCGTGCGGCGATGATGACAAAGGCGCACTAGACATAGTCACATTGACAAAATCGCACACGATGGCACAGGGATTATAAATGGACATTTCGGAACTACTCGCCTTCTCGGTCAAGAACAAGGCCTCGGACTTGCACCTCTCGGCCGGCCTGCCGCCGATGATCCGCGTGCATGGCGACGTACGCCGCATCAACTTGCCGCCGCTGGAGCACAAGGACGTGCACGGCATGATCTATGACATCATGAACGACGGCCAGCGCAAGCAGTACGAGGAAGTCCTGGAATGCGACTTTTCGTTCGCGATTCCCGGCCTGGCGCGCTTCCGCGTCAACGCCTTCAACCAGGAGCGCGGCGCCTCGGCGGTGATGCGGACGATTCCTTCCAAGATCCTGTCGCTTGAAGAATTGAACGCACCGAAGATCTTCGCGGACCTGGCCATGAAACCGCGCGGCCTGGTGCTGGTGACCGGCCCGACCGGTTCCGGCAAGTCGACCACGCTGGCGGCGATGGTGAACCACCTGAACGAAAACGAATATGGCCACATCCTCACCATCGAGGACCCGATCGAGTTCGTGCACGATTCCAAGAAATGCCTGATCAACCAGCGCGAAGTCGGTCCGCACACGCTGTCGTTCAGTAACGCGCTGCGCTCGGCGCTGCGCGAAGACCCGGATGCGATCCTCGTCGGCGAGTTGCGCGACCTGGAAACCATCCGCCTGGCGCTGTCGGCGGCGGAAACCGGCCACCTGGTGTTCGGCACGCTGCACACCTCGTCGGCGGCCAAGACCATCGACCGTATCGTCGACGTGTTCCCGGCCGAGGAAAAAGAGATGGTGCGCGCGATGCTGTCCGAGTCGCTGCAGGCCGTGATCTCGCAGACCCTGCTCAAGACCAAGGACGGCGCCGGCCGCGTGGCGGCGCACGAGATCATGATCGGCACTCCCGCGATCCGCAACCTGATCCGCGAAGCCAAGATCGCCCAGATGTATTCGGCGATCCAGACCGGCAGCAATGCCGGCATGCAGACGCTGGACCAGAACCTGACGGAGCTGGTGCGCCGCAACGTGATTTCGACCGGCGCCGCGCGCGCCGCGGCCAAGATTCCCGAAAACTTCCTCGGTTAATGTACAAGTAAAGGCGCACGATGGAACGCGACCAGGCATCCAAGTTCATGTTCGACCTGCTGCGCCTGATGGTGAGCAAAGGCGGTTCGGACCTGTTCATCACTTCCGGCTTCCCGCCGGCGATCAAGATCGACGGGCGCATGACGCCGGTGTCGAGCCAGGCGCTCACCGCCACCCATACCGCCGACCTGGCGCGCGCGATCATGAACGACAAGCAGGCGGCCGGCTTCGAGCTGACCCGCGAAGCGAACTTCGCGATTACCCCGGGCGACCTGGGACGCTTCCGGGTATCGAGCTTCATGCAGATGGGCTGCGTGGGCATGGTGCTGCGCACGATCACCACCACCATCCCCAAGTTCTCCGACCTGGACCTGCCCGAGACGCTCAAGGAAGTCGTGATGACCAAGCGCGGCCTGGTGATCATGGTCGGCGCCACCGGCTCGGGCAAATCGACGACGCTGGCGGCGATGGTCGGCCACCGCAACGAGCACAGCTACGGCCACATCATCACGGTCGAGGACCCGGTCGAATTCGTCCACCCGCACCACAACTGCGTGATCACGCAGCGCGAAGTGGGCGTGGACACCGAGAGCTTCGAGGCGGCGCTGAAGAATTCGCTGCGCCAGGCGCCGGACGTGATCCAGATCGGCGAGATCCGCGACCGCGAGACGATGGAGCACGCGATCGCCTTCGCCGAGACCGGCCACCTGTGCCTGGCCACCCTGCACGCCAACAGCGCCAACCAGGCGCTCGACCGCATCATCAACTTCTTCCCCGAAGAGCGCCGCCAGCAGCTGCTGATGGACTTGTCGCTCAACCTGAAGGGACTGATTTCGCAGCGCCTGATTCCGAAGAAGGAAGCCAAGGGGCGCGTGGTGGCGATCGAGATCATGTTGAACTCCCCGCTGATCTCGGACCTGATCTTCAAGGGCGAGGTCCACGAGATCAAGGAGATCATGAAGAAGTCGCGCGAACTGGGCATGCAGACCTTCGACCAGGCGCTGTTCGACCTGTACGAGCTCGACAAGATCACCTATGAAGATGCACTGCGCAATGCCGATTCGGTGAACGACCTGCGGCTGAACATCAAGCTCAATAGCAAGCACGCGAAGAACCGCGATTTTTCGAGCGGGACCGAGGGGCTGGGGCTGGTCTGAAGCCATACCGCGCGCATGTGCGCGCGGCGCCACGCGTGCTCACCCGCCGTTACCGCAACGGCGAGGCGCAACTCCCGTCAGAAGCGCGACTCCAGCGTCACCCGCGCCATGGCCTGCCCTTCGCTGAAACTGGTCCGCCGCAGCGTGCCGTTGTCATCCGTATAGCGCGCATCCGACACCCCGTCCTGTTTGAGCAGGTTGGCCAGCGCAAAGCGCAGCTGGTAGCTTGGATTGACCTTGTACAGCGCATACACATCCAGGTCGCGGCGCACGCTCTGGTAGCGCGACTGTTCCAGATTCACCCGCACCGGCCCGCCGTTCTTGAACGCAAAGCTCGCACCCGTGGTCAGCTTGCCGTCGCGGGTCTTGTAGTCGATCCCCATGGTGGCCGACAGCGGCACCTGCTGGTCCAGCCGGTTGTCGGGCCCCGGCACCGCATCCACCTCGGACCAGTTGCGCGACAGGCTCGCGCGCAGGTCGATCGCCGGCACGTCCTCGAGCACCGCCGACAAGGGGAACTTGGCTTCCAGCTCGAGGCTGCGCGTGAGCGCGTCGCCGTCGTTGAGCGGGGTCTGGATCCAGCGGCCGTCTTCCAGGATCAGGCCCTGGCGCGTGTAGTCCTCGATGCGGCGCACCGACACGCTGGCGCTCAATAGCGCCTTGTCGGCCCAGTAGTGCTCATACGAGGCGTCGAGGCCGGTCGCCAGCTCCGGCTGCAGGTCCGGGTTGCCGCGATAGTCGGGGTCCACCTGGCTGTTGTTCGGCGTGGTGAAGCGGCGCGGGATCAGGTTGCCGGCCGAAGGCGCCTTGAACGTGCGGGTCAGCGCAAGACGCACCTGGTCGCGGCTGTCGGGGATCTTGTACAGGGTCTGCGCCAGCGGGCTCCAGACACTGGCGCGGTTGGTGCTGGTGTCGAAAGTATTGCCCTCGCTGGTCGTCTCCAGCCCTTCCCAGCGCAGGCCCGCGTACATCGACCACTGCTTGCTGATGTTCCACTCGTCCTGGACGAACAGGGCCAGGCGCTTGACGGTGGCGTCGTACTCCTCGCTGGACAAGCGCTCGCGCTGTGCCAGCGGGAACAGCTCGATCTCGCCGCGCGCATCGTCGCGCTGCGTGTAGCCGGCGTCCCAGCCCAGCGACAGTGCATGATCCTTCTTCCACGGCGTCGAATACTTGCCCACGAACGTCGCGCCGCGCTCGTCGGTGGCGCTCAGTACCGTGGAGTCGCGCGCCAGCTGGCCGAGGTTGTCGTCGAACTCGCGCCAGTCGCCGCGGCTGCGGGTGCCGTTGACGCCAGCCTTCAGATCGAGCTTGGCGCCCTGTTCCAGGTTGTGCACCCAGTTCAGGTCCGAGCGCAGCAGGGTGTAGCTGCCGTCGCTGTTCATGGCGCGCACGTCGTAGGGCGGCGGCGCGCCAAGCCCGGTCGTGGTCACGGCGTCGCCCTGGTAGTCGTTGCGGTTGTGCGAGACGAACGATTGCCAGCTGACCGTGTCGCCGTCTTCCAGCGTCCAGTTCAGCCTTGGCGTGATGTTCAGGCCATCCGGACTGCCGCGGTCGGTCTGCACGGTGCGGCGCGCCATGGTCGGCACGCCTTGCGGATCGACCTGGGTCTCCTCGTAGTTGGCCGGGCGCTCGAAGGTATAGCGCCAGACGCTGGCGCCGAGCGAATACGACATGTCGCCGAAGCGGTCCGACAGATTCAGGTGCGCGCTCGGATTGCTGGCTTCCTCGCTCTTGCCGTAACCCACCCGCAGCTCGCGCTGCGCGGTCCTGACTGCCCGCTTGAGGACGATATTGATGGTGCCGGCGATCGACTGGGTCGAGAATTCGGCGCTGGCCGCGCGCAGGATCTCGATGCGCTCGATCGAGTCGGGCGACAACTGGTCGATGTCGAAACCGGCGGGTGCGCGCTCGCCGTTGATCAGGATCTGGGTGTAGCCGCTGCCCAGGCCGCGCATGCGGATCTCGCCGCCGCCACGTCCGCCGCCGCCGCCGACCGTGATGCCCGGCAGGCGCTTGAACACGTCGAGCACCGAGGTGTCGCCGTAGCGCCTGATCTCTTCGGTCGAGACGACGATGCGGCTGGCGGTATCGTCGCGCCGCGGGTCATAGGCGTTGGCGTCGGCCTTGACCTCGACCTTCTGCATGGCGCCGGCGCCAGTGGCTGGCGCCTCCGGCGCCGCGGCAGTGGTTTGTGCGTGGGCGGGCAAGGCGGCAAGGGACAGCGCGATCAGCGTCGGACGGAGCATGGCAGGTCGGGGGAAATGAGCGGAAGTGCCGTATTCTGGCACAGCCGCATGACAGCACTCCTACCCGGACTGAATTAATCTTCCCGCATACAACCCGTATTTACCGGCCCGGTCCCATGCCGCCGCCCGGCGGACCGAAGCCGCCGGGACCGCCTGGGCCGCCCGGACGCTGGCCGCGTCCCGCGCCGAAGGTGCCGAAGCGGTACGACAGGCCGACATACACGAGGCGCCCGTCCTGGCGCCGGATGCTGTATTCGCGCAGGCGGTCGGTCTCGGTGATCGATTCCGACTTCTGCGAATCGAACAGGTCATTGATATTGACCACCAGGCTCAGGGCCTGGCTCAGGTTGTGGCGGTAATTCAGGTCGGCGGTGCGGGTCGGCTGGCGATACCCTTCGCCGAACAGCGTCTTGCCCTGGGCATTGAGCACCAGTTGCAGGCTGTTGGCCGGATTGAACTGGTAGCTCAAACGCGCGCGCCCGGACAGCGAGGTCGCCGTGCGCTTGTCGTCGCTGGCGTTGCCCAGCACCGACTGCTCGGAGTAGCCCAGGTTGCCGCTGGCGTTGATGCTCAGCTTGGGCGTGGCGCGGCCGCTGAAGGTGAATTCGAGGCCGCCCGAACGGCTGCTGCCGGCATTCTCGCGCGTGGTGAGCAGCACCGTGTCGGAAATGAAGTAGCGGCGCTCCGAGATCAGGTCGCTGTCGCGACGCGCGTACAGGCGCACATTGGTGTCGACGTTGCCGAACTTGGTCTCGACGCCGAGTTCGAGCGAATCCGAGGCGGTCGGCTTCAGGTCGGGGTTGCCGGACGAGACATTCAGTTCGTCGCGGTAGATCACGAAGGGATTCAGGTCGGACGCGCCGGGACGGCGGATACGGTGCGCATAACTCAGGCGCAGCGCCGTCTTGTCGGACAGGTCATAGGTGAGGAAGGCGCTGGGGATCGCCTCGAGATAGTGGTTGCCGGCCTGGATGCCGGTGGTGACCTGGTCCATGTCGAGGTCGGTGTACTCGGTGCGCAGGCCGCCCAGCACGCCCCATTTCTCGCCCAGGCGCATCTGGTAGGTGCCGTACAGCGCGAGCGTGGTTTCATCGAGCTCGAAGCGGTTGGTGCGCTGGGCGTTCGGGGTCTGGAACAAGGTCGCCGGGTCGACGTTGAAGAAGCGGGTATCGATCACGCTGCTGTTGCGGGCCGCCTTGTAGCCCAGCTTGAGCACGCCCGATTCGCCCGGCAGCTCGTAGTCGCCGGTAAAGTCGACGATACGGGTCTCGTTCAGGTTGTCCTGGCTGGTGAGCGGCTCGGGCGCGTTGATCGGGCGCACCCTGTAGTCATTGGCGAAACGGACGTTGCCGTCACCCTTGGTGCCGGACAGGCGCAGGTCGGTCTTGAAGATCTCGCCCGGGCGCTGGCCCTTGTGGTCCAGTCCCGCACTCAGGCTGACGCTGGTGTTGTCGGTCTTGCGCACGCTCGAGCGCAGGTATTCGCTGTCGACCGCGCCGGATGCGTCGGTGCCGCGATAGCGTTCGGACGACTCGGCATCCTGGTTGTTGGCGGTAAAACTCGCCTTGACCGACACCACGTCCTTCTCGCCCAGGTTGTAGTTCATCGAACCGTTGAAGCCCGCCGATTCGGTGTCGTTGTCGCTGTGCGACGTCTGCACGCTGCTGGCGGTGGCGCCGGTGGCCGGGTCGATGCGGTCGCGCGTGGTCTCGCCGGTCGATCCGCGGCTGTCGCGGCGGCCGAACAGCGCGCCCTGCAGGCTCAGGCGTCCGCCGGTATAGCTGCCGAAGGTCGAGGCGTTGAAGCGGCCCTCGGTGCCGGCGTTGGCGTTGACGACGCCGAAGCTGCCGGGCGTGCGTTCGCGCCGCATCACCAGGTTGATGATCGGCCCGCCGCCGCCTTCGTTGCCGAATTGCGCGCCCGGGTTGTTGATCACTTCGACCGACTCGAGGTCGGCCGCCGGCAGCGCGCCCAGCGCCGCGGCGCGGTTCTCGCCCTGCATCATGGCCGACGGCTTGCCGTCGATGAGGATCTGCACATTGCTGCGTCCGCGCAGCGTCACATTGCCGTCCGGGTCGACCGCGACCGACGGCACCTTGTTGAGGGTGTCGGCAATGGTGTCGTTGGTCGAGGCCGAATCGCTCTTGACGTCATACGCCTGGCGGTCGATGCGATTCGACGAGCGGGCGGCGGTGACGGCGACGGTCGACTGCACCGGGACCTCGGCTTGCGGGGCGGGCGTGTCGGCGACCGACGCCGTCGCGGCCGTGGTGGTCACCGGCTGGGTCTGGGCGTGGACAGGTGCGAGCAGCGTGCCGGCCACGATCGGCGCGAGCAGGAGGACGGAAGAACGGTGACGTGGCATGAAGACCCGGATGCTGACAAATTGGACGAGCGTGATTGTCGCACGCGCCAGGGCCGGAATTTGTTAAGAAATGCTAAGACGCAACAAAGCAACAGTCGCCGCGCACTGGGTTACCATCGCATGACCGCTGCTTCACTACCAGGAGAACGATGATGAATGCCCATGATTTCACCGCCACCGCCCTCGACGGCCAATCGGTCGACCTGAACCGGTATCGCGGCAAGGCGCTGTTGATCGTCAATACCGCCAGCGCCTGCGGCTTCACGCCCCAGTACCAGGGCCTGGAGGAGCTGCAGCGGCGCTACGGCGAGCAGGGCCTGGTGGTGCTGGGTTTCCCCTGCAACCAGTTCGGGCACCAGGAACCGGGCAGCGAGGCCGAGATCGGCGCCTTCTGCGAAAAGAACTACGGCGTCACCTTCCCGATGTTCGCCAAGGTCGACGTCAACGGCGACGGCGCCCATCCGCTGTTCCGTTTCCTGAAAGGCGAGGCGCCGGGTGTGCTGGGCACCGAAGCGATCAAGTGGAACTTCACCAAGTTCCTGGTCGGCCGCGACGGCGCCGTGGTCAAACGCTATGCGCCGGCGACCAAGCCCGACGACATCGCGGGCGATATCGAGAAGCTGCTGGCCGCCTGACGCACGCTGGCGTCATCCCTGCCGCAGGCGCCGCGGCGCGATCGCACGCGCGTCTTCCAGCCAGGGTGCATCCATCTGCCGCACCACCTCCCTGGCCAGGCGCTCGGAACCGATATGCGAGATGTGGTTGTTGTCGATGAACAGCAGGCGCCCGCCGGCATCGTGCGAGGAACACGTCTGCGCATCGCAGAACAGCTGCAGGCCGTCGATGACCTTCGCATGCTCGCGCGCCTCGGCCAGCATGTCGGCCTGGTTGATGCGGCGCGTCAGCTGCGGCCTGCTCACCTTCTGCACCGTGGCGTGGATATCCCCGCCGGTGGCCGCGAAGCGCCGGATCGCATAGTCGGCGACATAGGCCGGGAACTTGGGCGTGTCGCCGATGAGCACGACCTGTTTGCCGGCGTCTTCCAGTTTTTCCAGCGTGGCGAGGATGCGCCGTTTCGTGGACGCGTGTTCGGCGGGCACGCCGTCGATGACGTATTCTTCATGCGGCCGCTGGCCCAGCAGGGCCGAGAAGGCGCCGGTCCAGACCACGGTCCGGATCGACGCGTCGCGCAGCACGGCGGCGACGAACTGCCGGTGGCGCGTCGCGCCGCAATTGAATTCGGCCTGCTTGCGCGTGCGCCATGCGCCTTCGACCGGAATGCAGCCGTCGCTGAGCACCACATAGAACGCGCGCCCCGATCGGCGCAGTTCCTGGTTCAGCCCGTGCATCAGGGCGCCCGCGTACGAGTCGCCCCACAGCACGCCATCGGGCCGCTTCGAGCGGTCGCCGATCACGCATACCTGCGGGCCGAACGGCGAATCCACCCGGTTCGCCTGGCAGAACCGGTTGCCGCTTCCCAGCTCGTTCTGGGTGGCGAAGGCGTGCTCGATGCCATCCCATTTATCGCGCGCGCGAAAGCCGTCGGTCTGGTAACCGGCCAGGCCGATGCACAGGAAGATCGCGATCCCGGCCGCCGACAAGCCGAAGACCTGGTGCTTGCCGATGCGCGTGCGGTCGCGAAACGGCGCTTCCACGAACCGCCAGCTGACGTATCCCAGCGCCAGCGAGACCAGCGCAAGGACGGTGAACAGCACCAGGCCCGGCTCGTGCGGGCTGCGCTGGCGCGCCAGCGCGAACAGCGGCTGGTGCCACAGGTAGGCGCTGTAGCTGACCAGGCCGATGCCGACCATGGCCTTGCGGGTCAGCAGCCAGCCGACCACGGTCGCGGGCCGGCAGTACAGGATGATCAGCGCCGTGCCGAGCGTCGGCGCCAGCGTGTAGACGCTCGGGAAGGGGGTGTGCTCGTCGTACAGCACCATGCTGGCGGCGATCAGGACAAAGCCCAGCATGCCGAGGCATTCGGACCAGGTCCTGGCGATATCGATGCCGCCGTGCCTGCCCATGTAGATTGCGGCGAGTGCGCCGATGCCCAGCTCCCAGCCACGCGTCGGCAGCAGGTAGAACGACGCATCCGGCTCGGCGGCCGTGGTGAACTGGGCCAGCACCAGGCTCGCCACCACGAGCATCAGCACCAGCGCCGCCAGGTTGCGCCGGCCCAGGCGCCAGGCGAACAGGAGGAAAATCGGGAACAGCACGTAATACTGTTCCTCGACGGCCAGGCTCCAGGTGTGCAACAGCGGCTTGCTGTCGAGCGCCGCGTCGAAGTAGCCGCTGGTCTGCCAGAACAGGATATTCGACGAGAACAGCATCACGGCGACGATGCTCTTGGAAAAATCCTTGAACTCGGACGGGATCAGCCACATCCAGGCGAAGGGCAGCGTGGCCGCCATGACGAAGAACAGGGCGGGAAGAATGCGCCGCGCCCGCCGCTCATAGAAGTTCACGATGCTGAACTTGCCCTGCTCCATCTCGGACAGGATGATGGACGTGATCAGATAGCCGCTGATGACGAAAAAGATGTCGACGCCGACGAAGCCGCCGCTGAATGCCGAATAGCCGGCATGGAACAAGATCACGGGAAGCACGGCGATGGCGCGCAGGCCATCGATCTCGGCACGGTATTGCATGGTTAGCGTTCCTCTCCGGCAGGTAGGGAAACTGCACGCAACGCAGTGGCGACGTGCTTCTGTCACTTGGCTGAGAACAATTGTCTCGCGTCAAAGTTTCAAGAATGCTAACAGTAGATGTATTGACAGTCCATGCCTGTTGCAGCTTGTTGCAAACTCATCGGGCAGGCGTGCGACGAGGTGCCTGTGCCAATGGGTACAGGCATCACACAGGCATCGGGAGTACCGAGGGATGTTAACTGCTATTCGGCGAAGGTCACGACCTCGTCGCCCGGCCCCGGCTCGCACGCCGCGCCCAGCGGCTCCCAGCCGCGTCGCACCACGATGCGCGCTGCATCGTGGCATATCTCGACCCGCTGTGTCTGCGGCATGCTGCGCCGTACGAACTGCTCGATGGAAGCCGGCAGGCTCACCTGCAGGGACAGCGCATGAAGATCCTCGATCGGGTGGTCGTCGACGTGCACCAGCGGCACGAACTGGCCGGCGAACATCAGCAGGTGGCCCGGCACCCTGATCGGCCCGGCGACATAGCCTTGCGCGCGCAGCCATTGCTGCGCCTGCTCGCGGACCTGGGCCCCCTCCCCGCCGACCCCGCCCCAGGCGCCGGCCAGCAGTTCCGCCACCCACTGGTTGCAATTCTGGTAGCGGGTGCCATAGGCATAGGCGTTGGCGCTGTATTCGCCGGCCAACAGCGCCAGCGCCAGGCGCTTGTCGCGCGCGGCGCGCTCGAGCAGCGCGCTGTCTTGCTGCGGCAGGAACAGGATCGAGACATGGCCGCTGCCCGGTGAATCGGCGCCGAGCGCGAAGCCCGACATGCCCTGGTCAAACAGGTGCGGACGGGCGTCGTCGCAGGCGTAATACAGCTGGCGCACGGCCCAGCCGCCGTCCGCATCGTCGCGCAGCGCGACGCCGGCATGCGAATACAGCAGATTGAAACGGCTCAGGTCGGTGCCCGCGCGGGAAATCAAGGCGACCTTGCCGCCCGAGCGTTCGAGTTCCTGCCTCACCACGCCGGCAAAGCGCAGCACGCGGTCCTGCTCGAGGGCGGTGATGTCACTCGCGCGCTCGCAGAAGGTCGGCAGGCCGGCCCAGGCGGCGCTGCCCGTGCACAGGCCGAGCGCCAGCGTGACGGCGGCGGCGGCCCGGCGCGCCAGCATCAGATGGTGACTTTGCGCGACGCCAGGTCGCGGTACCAGTCATCCTGCAGCGCCAGGAAGAATGGACGCTGGGTGTCGGCGTAGGCGAATTCGTAGCCGTAGACGCGCTCGTTCACCCGCACCACGTCGCCCGCGTTCACCTGGCGCTGGGCCAGCGCGCGGTTCGGCACGTCGAGGTGGAACGAGGTCGCAGCACCCGCGCCGTCGGCGCGCAGGGTCATGCGGGTGGTGTCCGGCTTGTTCGGCGCCTGCGCGATATCGATCACGCGGTATTCGCCTGCCGCCACCTTGTTGTCGCCGCTCGAACTGGTGCTGGAATCGCTGATCGAGTCGGAAATACTGGCCGATGAGGCCGAGCCGGCGCTGGACGCCGACGAGGCGAAACTCTCGGCGTGGGCGGGCACGGTGCAGACGGCGGCGAACAGGGCCAGGAACAGCGAACGGATGGAGATCGGGAAGGTCATGGAAGTCTTTCGTTGTCTAGCGGAACTACCACATGGTACAAGTCCTTGGGCCGGATGACCATAGCCGCGTCGCCGCCAGGTCACAGATTCGCCGTCAGCGCGTGTGGATGCGCGCCACGCCGTGGATGGTGCAGCCGCGGTTGACGTTGTCGAGGAAGCGGATCGCCTCGGTCATCGACACCCCCGGCGGCAGCAGCTTGCCGAGCGAGGCGTCCTCGTTCAAGCGGTCGAGGCCATAGGCCAGCGCGCGCGAGACCTCGCGCGCGACGCGGCCGTCACTGTTGTACAGCGCGTCATACACGCCGGCGGCTTCCCAGACCGGCACCAGGCCGGGGCTGCTGCTGTCCTGGAAGACCACGGCGGCCGGGGCGCCCTCGTCTTCGCGCACGAGTTGGAAGGTGAAGCTCAAGATCGTTCCTGTGGATTGCTGGTTTCGGCGCGATCCTACCATGGGCGCCGGCGCCGTGCTGCGCGGCGCCGGATCAGCGCCGGCCAGCGTGCGCGCACAGCGGCGCGCCGTCCAGCGCCACCGCTTGACTCCCCTGTTACGCCAGCGCGCGCTCCAGCAGCTCGATCCAGTGCGCCACCGGCGTGACGGTCCCCGCCTGCAGATGCGACTGGCAACCGATATTGGCCGACACGATTTCAGAGGCGCCGGTCGCGGCCAGGCTGGCCAGCTTGCGTTCGCGCAGCGCGTGCGCGATCTCGGGCTGCAGCACCGAATAGGCGCCGGCCGAACCGCAGCAGAGGTGGTTGTCGGCGCACAGCACCACATCCACGCCGGCAGCCATCAGCACCTGCTCGACCTTGCCGCGGATCTGCTGTCCGTGCTGGAGCGTGCACGGCGGATGGTAGGCGACACGCGGCCTTGGCCGGCCTGGCGCCGCCCGCGCCGCGATCTGCTCCACGATCTGCTGCTGGAACTGCGGCAGGATCTCGGACAGGTCGCGCGTCAGGGCGCTGATCCGCTGCGCCTTCGCGGCATACACCGGATCGTGCGCCAGCAAGTGTCCATATTCCTTGACCGTCACGCCGCAGCCGGACGCCGTCATCACGATCGCCTCGACCTGGTCATGCTCGACGTAGGGCCACCAGGCGTCGACATTGCGCCGCATATCGTCCAGGCCAGCGTCCTGGTCGTTCATGTGATAGCGCAGCGCCCCGCAGCAGCCGGCCTGCGGCGCCACGACGAGCTGCACGCCCAGCGCATCGAGCACGCGCGCGGCGGCGGCGTTGATGTTCGGCGCCATCGCCGGCTGCACGCAGCCGGCCAGCACCAGCATCTTGCGCGCGTGGACGCGCGCCGGCCAGTGGCCGGCGGCGCGCGGCGGCTGCAGCTTGTCCTGCAGTGTCGATGGCAAGAGCGGGCGCAGCGCCTGGCCCGCCCTGAACGCCGGCCTGAACAGCCCGGCGCGCGGCAGGCAGGCCTTGAGCGTGGTGCGCTTGATCCGTTCAGCCAATGGACGCGGCACGCGTTCATCGACCAGCTTGCGGCCGATGTCGACCAGGCGGCCATACTTGACGCCCGAGGGACAGGTGGTCTCGCAGTTGCGGCACGTGAGGCAACGGTCCAGGTGCAGCTGGGTCTTGCGGGTCGGCGTGGCGCCTTCGAGCACCTGCTTGATCAGGTAGATGCGCCCGCGCGGGCCATCGAGTTCGTCACCCAGCAGCTGGTAGGTCGGACAGGTGGCGGTGCAGAAGCCGCAGTGCACGCAGGCGCGCAGGATCGCTGCGGCCTCTGCGCCTTCGCGGGTGTCCTTGATGAAGTCGGCGAGCGTCGTTTGCATGGTTCAGGCAAGACCTTGCGGGAACATGCGTCCCCGGTTGAAGATGTGGGAGGGATCGAAGGCGTCCTTCATGCGGCCATGGATGCGCGCCAGCGCAGGCGCCAGCGGCTGGAACACGCCGACGTTCTTGTCGCCGCCGCGAAACAGCGTCGCATGGCCGCCGCAGGCCTGGGCGGTGCGCCGGATCGCCTGCGCGCTGGCGGCGTCGCCAGACGCGCGCAGCCAGCGCTGGGCCCCGCCCCATTCGATCATCTGGGCGCCGCCCAGCACCAGCGCGCCGGTGGCGGACGGCACCGACAGGCGCCACAGCGCAGCGTCGCCAGCGCCAGCGTCAGCAAAGAAGGCATGGCGCTGCTCGCGGACGTCGCGCCAGAACGCCGCGGCGTCATGCATCTCCTCGCCGCCGAGCAGCCCCCTGGCCGCGGCGACCGCCGCCTCGGCGCCGGACAGGCGTAGCGCCAGCACGCCGTCGTGCCAGGCGCTGCCCGACAGCGGCAGCGGCTGCCCGCCCCATTCGTTCAGGCGCCGGATCGCCTCGATCTCGTCCAGCTCGAACCGCAGCGTGGCCTCGGCGAAGGGCCGTGGCAGCACCTTGACCGAGACGTCGAGCAGCAGGCCCAGGGTGCCGAGCGAACCGGCCAGCATGCGCGAAACGTCGTAGCCGGCCACGTTCTTCATGACCCGGCCGCCGAAGGACAGCACATCGCCCTTCCCGTCCAGCAGCCTGGCGCCGAGCACGAAGTCGCGCGTGGCGCCGCTGGTGGGGCGGCGCGGGCCGCACAGGCCGGCGGCGACCGTCCCGCCCAGGGTGGCGTGCGGGCCGAAGTGCGGCGGCTCGAAGGCCAGCATCTGGTTGTGGCTGGCAAGCAGCGACTCGATCTCGGCCAGCGGCGTGCCGCAGCGCGCCGTGATCACCAGCTCGGTCGGCTCGTAGTCGACGACGCCGGCATGCGCGCGCGTGTCGAGGATGGCGCCCAGCGGCGCTCCGCCATACCACTCTTTGCTGCCGCCGCCGCGGATGCACAGCGGCTGGCCGCTGGCGATGGCTGTCCGCACCTGTTCCTGGAAGTCGTCGATGGTTCCCATGGGTCTCGTTCAGAAGCGCGGCAGGTCGGGGAACGGCAACTGGCCGTGGTGCACGTGCAGCTTGCCGAATTCGGCGCAGCGGTGCGGCGTCGGGATGGCCTTGTCCGGGTTGAGCAAAGCATGCGGGTCGAAGGCGTGCTTGACGGCGAAGAAGGCGTCGAGTTCGCGCCGCCCGAACTGCACGCACATCGAACCGATCTTTTCCTTGCCCACGCCATGCTCGCCGGTGATGGTGCCGCCGACGTCGACGCACAGCGCCAGGATCGCCGCCCCGAACGCTTCGGCGCGGTCGAATTCGCCCGGCGCGCTGGCGTCGAACAGGATCAGCGGATGCATATTGCCGTCGCCCGCGTGGAACACGTTCGAGCAGCGCAGGCCATAGGTCTGCTCCATCGCGGCAATGCCGGCCAGCACCCGCGCCAGCTGCTTGCGCGGGATGGTGCCGTCCATGCAGTAGTAGTCGGGCGAGATACGGCCCGCCGCCGGGAAAGCGTTCTTGCGGCCCGACCAGAAGCGCACCCGCTCCGCCTCGCTCTGCGACACGGCGAGCGCGGTCGCGCCGGCGCCGCCGAGCACCGCGCTCATGCGCGCGATCTCCTCGGCCACTTCGAGCGTGGTGCCGTCGGCCTCGCACAGCAGGATGGCGGCGGCATCGAGGTCGTAGCCGGCCTGCACGAACGGCTCGACCATGCGCACCGAGGTGCGGTCCATCATCTCGAGGCCCGCCGGGATGATGCCGGCCGCGATGACATCGGCCACCGCATTGCCGGCCGTGACCACGTCGTCGAACGAGGCCATGATCACCTGGGCCAGCGCCGGCTTGGGCACCAGCTTGACGGTGACTTCGACAACGATGCCGAGCATGCCCTCGGAGCCGATGAACACGGCCAGCAAGTCGAGCCCGGGCGCGTCGAGCGCGGCGCCGCCCAGTTCGACGATGTCGCCCTCGATGGTGGCGACCCGTACCCCCAGCACATTATGGACCGTCAGGCCATACTTGAGACAGTGCACCCCGCCCGCGTTCTCGGCCACGTTGCCGCCGATGGTGCAGGCGATCTGCGACGACGGATCGGGCGCGTAATACAGGCCGAACGGCGCGGCGGCTTCGGAAATCGCCAGGTTGCGCACGCCCGGCTGCACGACGGCCGTGCGCGCCAGCGGGTCGACGCGCTTGACCTGGCTCATGCGGGCCGTGGACAGCACCACGCCGTCGTGGATCGGCAGCGCGCCGCCCGACAGGCCGGTGCCGGCGCCGCGCGGCACGATCGGCACGTTCAGGGCGCGGCATACGTCCAGGATCGCCAGCACCTGCGCCTCGTCGGTCGGCAGGGTGACCACCAGCGGCAGCTGCCGGTAGGCGGCCAGGCCGTCGCATTCGTAGGGACGGGTGTCCTCGGGGTCGGACAGCACGCAAGATGCTGGCAGGCGCGCACGCAGCGCGCACGCTACCTGCGCGCGCCGTGCGGCCGGGTCGGTGACTGGTGCGGAAACGAAGTCAGGCATGCTTCGATTGTAAGCACTATGACCACTTTTGTCGTATGCTCATCCCATCGTTTTTTCTCACCAACACATAAGACAACATCATGGGCAACCGACTTTCGAAAATCGCGACCCGCACCGGCGACGACGGCAGCACCGGCCTGGGCGATGGCAGCCGCACCGGCAAGGACAGCGCACGCATCCACGCCCTGGGCGAGGTCGACGAACTGAACTCCTTCGTCGGCCTGCTGCTGTGCGAAGACATGCCGGGCGACCTGCGCGAAGAACTGGTCTCGATCCAGCACGACCTGTTCGACCTGGGCGGCGAGCTATGCATCCCGGGCTACCAGATGATCAAGGAAGAGCATGTGACGCGCCTCGACGGCCTGCTCGAGAAATACAACGCCGACCTGCCGGTGCTGAAAGAATTCATCCTGCCGGCCGGCTCGCGCGCGGCGTCCACCGCCCACGTGTGCCGCACCGTGTGCCGGCGCGCCGAGCGCGCCATCGTGGCGCTTTCCAAGGCCGAACAGATCCACGCCCATCCGCGCCAGTACGTCAACCGCCTGTCCGACCTGATGTTCGTGCTGGCGCGCGTGCTGAACCGCCATGCCGGCGGCAGCGACGTGCTGTGGCAGCACGAGCGCAAGCGCGGCTGAACGGAGGCCAGGGTGGACAAGGTAGAGGATTTTATCGGCGTCTACGACGGGGCCCTTGGCGCCGAGCAGTGCGACGCGCTGCTGGCGCGCTTCGAGGCCAGCGACAAGGTGGTGCGCGGCCATACGGGCAACGGCGTCGACGTCGGCAAGAAGGACAGCTACGACATCACCATCAATCTGCACCGCGAGTGGGCCGACGTGACCGAGCTGCTGCTGCAGACGATGACGCGCCACCTGGTGGACTATGTCGACCGCTACCGCATGCTGCTGATGGGTTCCCTGTCGCCGACGCTCGAACACCCGCAGACCGGCGTGCCGACGGTGCTGTCGATGGCCAATTTCGAGGAAGTCGGCCGGCCCTGGATCGACGACCTGCTGCGCGCGCTGTACCGGCCCGGCACGATCAACCTGCAGAAATACGTCAAGGGCAGCGGCGGCTATCACCACTGGCATTCCGAGATCTATCCGCAGAACGCCAGCTGCGATTCGCTGCACCGGGTGCTGCTGTGGATGTTCTACCTGAACGACGTCGACGAAGGCGGCGAGACCGAGTTCATGTACCAGGGCCGCAAGATCGCGCCGAAGAAGGGACGGCTGGTGATCGCGCCGGCCGGCTTCACGCACACCCACCGCGGCAATGTGCCGATCAGCGGCGACAAGTACATCGCCACCTCGTGGATTTTGTACCAGCGCGCGGAGACGCTGTTCGCGGGCAACGGCTGAACGGATAAAAATGAAACGCCAGGGGCATCCAGACGCATTCCATCGCTCCGCTTTACGCATCCAGGCGAAGGCGATCGAACCTGGCAACCAATCTCACAAGCGTTCATGAAAACAAGAAAAATCGAGCGGACGGCAGCTGGATTGTGCTGTCTGGTCATGGCCACCAATATTGCGCTGGCTCAACCGAATGCACCAACACAAGCTGTTCCTCCTGGCAGTGTCGTAACGGCAGCCAGCACGCCGCCTTCCCCAAGCGCACAAGGCTTGCCCGCTCAGCAGGCTGCGTCGGCTCCGGCGACTGCGCCGCTACCAATGCCAGCGGGATTTATCGTGGTGTCGACCAATCACCTGGACCAGGTGTCGGCAACCGCGAAAACGGCGATCGACGCTGCGACGGCCAGTGAAAGCAATCTCATCCGAATGCTGTCGATCGCCGGCGCTGTTATTGGTATCGGCCTTGCTATCGCAGCATTTTTTGGATTTAGGGAATTTAAAGATTTCCAGAAGCACCTGCTGCGAATGCGCCTCACGGTCAGGCGGTCGAACCAGCAACTGACTGAGTTAAATTCATTCAAGAACAAGGTGGTACCGGCATTACAGGCAATGCTAGCCGAGGTGCAAGAGATGGAAGGAATCCTGATTGACCTCTCCTTCCTTCACAACATCAATCGCCGCATTGACGAGCTACACCAGAGCGGCAGTCCAGATCTCGTGCACACGGCAGCAGAAGCGCTTCCTGAAGGTAAGAAGTTATTCGAGCGCGCCGAGAGCCATCACAAACGATTACTCGAGAGCGCCCCGAATACCGATCTGCCACCGGAAGCGTCGGTCCGCAGCAAGGAAATGGAGCGGGTTCTGTCTTACGTTGCAGCGGTGATGGGGGTCGTCTCGATGCGCGCGGAGTCGCTGGATGACGCTGTAGAGTGGGCTGAGCGTTCTGTAAAATACAACCCGCGTAACTATGACGATAGGGAATACAACCTGGCCTGCGCGCTTGCCAAGCGTGGTGCGGCCGCGGATCAGGACAGGGCGTTCACGATCCTGGAACAGGAGTTCGCGAAAAAAGCTTCCTCTTGGGTAGAGGCTTGGAGAGACAGCGATTTCTCTGGGATACGCGAAAAATTGAAGCACAGCCGCTTCGCAGATCCTGACATCCTGAGCGATGATCGCGTGGCTGCCGGCAAACATGGGGTGTTGCCGAAAACTTATAACTATCACATCAACAAACTGTGATTCGCTCGATATGCGAACCGGTCAATGCAGGATGCGTCAGATATTGGGTACTTTGGTTTTCATTGATAACTCCTCATATCAAGAAATTACATTACGTCATACGGGCCGGCGAAAAGCCAGACAAGAAAATTGTAGCATAGTCCCTCCAGGATCATGCAGGGCGCCGTCAAAAGCTGCAAGCGGGATCGCCACCAGCTGACCGTGACCAGACCACCGACCGGTTTGTACACAATGGGCGCGCCATCGGTCTCGACGTTCCAGGCCGCACCTGGCCGGACCAGGCAAGGCCCAGCAACGGATCCTTCGAATAAAAAAACCCGCCTTCTCGCGAAAGCGGGTTTATTTTCGTGTCCGTCGCCATGGGGCGACGACGGCAATCAGCCGTTATTCACGACCAGCCGCGGCTCGCCCGCCGCACTCAGGCGCGCGCGGATCGAGGCCGCGATCCCGGCGGCGTCCAGGCCGACCGAGGCCAGCAGCGCGGCCGGGTCGCCCTGGTCGATGAAGCTGTCGGGCAGGCCCAGGTTCAGCACCGGTTTGGCGATGCCGGCGTCGGCCAGCGCCTCCATCACGGCGGCGCCGGCGCCGCCCATGATGCAGCCTTCTTCCACCGTCACCAGCAAGTCGTGCTCCTGCGCCAGGCGCTTGACCAGCTCGACGTCGAGCGGCTTCACGAAGCGCATGTTCGCCACCGTCGCATCGAGTTCCTCGCCCGCCTTCAGGCTTGGCGCGACCATCGAGCCGAAGGCCAGGATCGCGACGTTGCGGCCAGTGCGGCGCACGTCGCCCTTGCCGATCTCGATCGATGCGAGCGCTTCGTCGATCCGGGCGCCGACGCCGGCGCCACGCGGATAACGCACTGCGGCCGGGCCGGGGTAATGATAGGCCGTGGTCAGCATCTGGCGGCATTCGTTCTCGTCCGACGCGGCCATCACGACCAGGTTCGGGATGCAGCGCAGGTAGGCCAGGTCGTAGTTGCCGGCGTGGGTCGCGCCGTCGGCGCCGACCAGGCCGGCGCGGTCGAGCGCGAAGGTCACGTCCAGGTTCTGCAGCGCCACGTCGTGGATCAGCTGGTCGTAGGCGCGCTGCAGGAAGGTCGAGTAGATCGCGACCACCGGCTTGAGGCCCTCGGTCGCCATGCCGCCGGCAAACGTCACCGAATGCTGCTCGGCGATGCCGACGTCGAAGTATCGCTGCGGGTACTCCTGGTGGAAGCGCACCATGCCCGAGCCTTCGCGCATGGCCGGCGTGATGCCGACCAGGCGTTTATCGCTCGCCGCCATGTCGCACAGCCAGTTACCGAACACTTCGGTATAGGTGATCTTGCCCGGCGCGGCAGGCTTGATGCCCTCGAGGTGGTTGAACTTGCCGGTGCCGTGGTACAGGATCGGCTCGGCCTCGGCCAGCTTGTAGCCCTGGCCCTTCTTGGTCACCACGTGCAGGAACTGCGGGCCCTTGAGCTTCTTGATGTTTTCCAGTGTCGGGATCAGCGATTCGAGGTCGTGGCCATCGATCGGGCCGATGTAGTTGAAGCCGAATTCCTCGAACATCGTGGCCGGGACCACCATGCCCTTGGCGTGTTCCTCGAGTTTGCGCGCGAGATCCAGCACCGGCGCCGGCAGCACGCTCTTGCCCACGTTCTTGGCGGCGGCGTAGAACTGGCCCGACAGCAGGCGCGCCAGGTAGCGGTTCAGCGCGCCGACCGGCGGCGAGATCGACATGTCGTTGTCGTTCAGGATGACGAGCAGGTTGGCGTCTTCCTCGACGCCCGCGTTGTTGAGCGCCTCGAACGCCATGCCGGCGGTCATCGAGCCGTCGCCGATGACGGCGATCGCATGGCGGTCCTCGCCCTTGATCTTGGCGGCGGCGGCCATGCCCAGCGCGGCCGAGATCGAGGTCGACGAGTGGGCGGTGCCGAAGGTGTCGTATTCGCTCTCGTCGCGTTTCGGGAAGCCCGACAGGCCGTTCAGCTGGCGCAGGCTCGGCATGCGGCCGCGGCGGCCGGTGAGGATCTTGTGCGAGTAGGTCTGGTGGCCCACGTCCCACACGATGCGGTCGCGCGGCGTGTCGTACACATAGTGCAGCGCGATGGTCAGTTCGACCGTGCCCAGGTTCGAGGACAGGTGGCCGCCGGTCTTCGAGACCGACTCGAGCAGGAACTGGCGCAGTTCGTGGGCCAGCGGCGTGAGCTGGGTGCGCGCGAGCTTGCGCAGGTCGGACGGGTCGTTGATTTTTTCTAGCAGGTTCATTTAGGCCTTCCGCTGCACGATCAGGTCTGCCAGTTCGCGCAGACGCTGTGCGTTGTCTCCAAATGGCGCCAGCGCTTCATGCGCGTCACGCCGCAGTTGCTCGGCCAGCGCGCGCGATGGCTCCAGCCCGAGGATCGATACATAGGTCGGCTTGTTATCGGCCGCGTCCTTGCCGGCGGTCTTGCCGAGCGTGGCCGAATCGGCGGTCGCATCGAGCACGTCGTCGACCACCTGGAACGCCAGGCCCACCGCCTTCGAGTAGGCATCCAGCGCTGCAAGCTCGTGCTGGGCCAGGTCGCGCCCGGCCAGTGCGCCGAGCACCACCGAGACGCGCAGCATGGCGCCGGTCTTGAGCTGGTGCATGCGTTCGAGCTGGTCGCGCGTGAGCGCCAGGCCCACGCTGTCGAGGTCGATCGCCTGGCCGCCGCACATGCCGCTGGAGCCTGCCGCCTGCGCCAGCAGGCGCACCATCGCCAGCAGGCGCGCCGGCGGCACCACGGCCGTGTCGATCCCGGCCAGCACCTCGAAGGCCTGGGCCTGCAGCGTGTCGCCGACCAGCAGCGCGGTCGCTTCGTCATAGGCCACGTGCACCGTCGGCTTGCCGCGGCGCAGGGCGTCGTCGTCCATGCACGGCATGTCGTCGTGCACCAGCGAATACACGTGGATCATCTCGACCGCGCTGGCCACCCGCGCGAGCGGCTCGGCGGCGGCGCCGAACAGCGCGCCGGCGGCATACGCCAGCAGCGGGCGCACGCGCTTGCCGCCGCCCAGGGTGGTGTAGCGCATCGCCTCGTGCAGCTTGTGCGGCACCTGGCCTGCCGGCGGCAGGCTGGCGTCGAGGGCGTGTTCGACCTGGGCCTGGACCGCGCGGGTCCAGGCGTCGAAAGCCTGGGAGCTCGGAATGTGGGCCGTCACTGCGCTGCCTCGTCGGCGTTCGAGAATGGCTTGAGCATGTCGCCTTCGAGCACCTTGACCTGGGACTCGACTTTTTCAAGCTGGCCCGCGCAATACTTGACCAGCTCCGAACCGCGTGCATAGGCCGCGACCGAGGCTTCCAGCGGCAAGGCGCCGGATTCCATCTGTGTCACGAGCTGGGCCAGCTCGGCCATCGCCTGCTCGAAGGATTGCGGCGCCGCCGCCGCTGCCGGGGCGCTGTCCGCTGTCATATTCTTTGCCATAAGTCTGTATCGTGAAGGCGCCCAGTTGTGCGCCGTGGGTCAGTCCAATCGCGTATTTTAGATCAATCCCACAGCCCGGGGGGCGCACGTTGCAGCATTCGCAACTGGCAAGCTCGCCAGGAACGATGCCGGCGCCCCTTCTGATCATGAAAACCATGCCACCACGGCAACCCATCCGGCGCATTGCGGCACAATCTCGCGCCGGGCCAAGACGGTAGAGCCCGTTCCGCAGTATAATCTCCGGTTCTGTCCGAAATACCGTATTCCTCTATTTAAATACTGGTCTTTGGATTCTTTCTCTTCTTTGGAAGCTACCTTAAAGGGGGGTTGGGATGTCCGATCTGGCTACCCACGCCAAGCTGGCGCGCTCGAACGCACAGCTTCCGGTAAATGT
>Ga0265780_10001080_pt1 | contig 39779 bp, 64 predicted proteins | sample P1T30metagenome_FD_192432 | JGI IMG/M metagenome (GOLD analysis project Ga0265780, IMG submission 192432) | Plant litter microbial communities from East Loma Ridge, Irvine, California - P1 T30 | ecosystem: Environmental > Terrestrial > Plant litter > Unclassified | place: USA: California...
TGCGATGCTGAGAGAGCGTGAACGCCGCCAAGCGGTTGAACGTGAACTGGAACAGCTTCGACGCCAGCAGGTACAGCAGCCAGCCGCGCCAGACGCCTTCGATGACCCCGCCGGGTTCGAACGGCATGTTGAGGAGCGCATTGAAGCCCGCGTTCAGGCGCAACGGGCGGATATGAGCTACCAACTTGCAGTCCGTGACCACGGCAAGGACAAGGTGGAGGCCGCAAGAGCCTGGGCGATTGAGAAGGCACAGAAAGAGCCTTTGTTTGCCCAACAGGTGGAAAGCGCGTTCAAGTCCGAGTCTTTGCCGGTTGATTGGGTCGTCCAGCAGCACAAGCGCGATTCGCTTCTGACTGAGGTTGGCGACAACGTGGACGACTGGTTCACCCGTGAGGCTGCCAAGCGTGGTTATGTAGCGAACAGCGCCCCGCCCGTGGCCGCTCCCGTAGTGGCTGCACAGCAACCGGCTCCTAAGCCAGCCATGCCGCCAAGGTCGATTGCAGCAGACGCAAGCCCCGCTGCTACCCCGCCGAACGCGAACCCAATGGCTGCTATGGATGCTATCTTCACAAGGTAGGCCAACATGGCAGAAGTCGTTCTCGCTACCGCGCTCCAGCGTCAGTCCTGGAGCACGGACCTCATGCGCGAATACGTTCGCGAATCGTCCATTCTCCCCTACATGGGCACGTCCGACACCTCGATCATTCGGGTTCGCAATGAACTGAAGAATGAGGCCGGCGACACCATCAACTTCCCTCTGGTTCTCCGCATCAAGGGTCGCGGTGTCCGTGGTTCGGAAATCCTGAAGGGCAACGAAGCCGACCTTTCGATTGCCAATACGGCGATTTCGGTTAACTGGCTGCGTCAGGGCGTCAAGCTGCCCAAGTCTACCACGTTCCGCACCGCCATCGATATGTGGGGCGCGTCCAAGCCGCAGCTTCGCACGTGGTCTGCTGAACGTCTACGCGACGATGCGCTGGACGCCATGAACCAGATCGTGGTCCCCGGCGTGTTGGACGCAGACGGCAACCCCACGACCGACCAGACGGTCAATTACAACGTCTCGACGGCGGGTCAGCGCAATGCGTACCTCGTCGCCAATGCAGACCGCGTGGTGTTCGGCAATGCCCGTGCAAACGGCTCGTCGGGTAACTGGGCAACGGCGCTCGGTACGGTTTCGACCGCAACGGGTCAGTCGTCGGCGGCGCACGTTCGCCTGCTGAAGACCATCGCCAAGACAGCAGGCAACACGCAGATCAGCGCGAATGCGTTCACGACCAACGTTCGCCCGTTCAAGTCGGATATGACGGCAGGTCGCGAGTGGTTCGTGTACTTCGTCGGCAGCCGCGAATTCTCGGTACTGTCGCAGGATGCCACCATCGTCAACATCAACACCTCTTCGCGTCCGCGCGAGGCTGGCGGCGTGGACAGCAACCCGCTGTTCCAGGACGGCGATCTGATGTATCTCGGCGTCATCATCCGCGAAGTGCCGGAACTCGACAACTACATCCTGCCGGCAGCCGGTTCTGGTGGTGCTGACATCGCACCGGGTTTCTTGTGCGGCCAGTCGGCAATCGCGGTCGCCTACGGCATGGCACCCCGCATCATCGAAGACCTCCGGGAGGATTATGACTTCCGCCCCGGTATGGCTATCGAGGAACTGCGCGGCGTCAAAAAGACCTCGTTCGGTGGCATTCAGTACGGCATGGTGTCGTCCTACACCGCCGTTCCCGCCCTCGTTTAAGGAGCAATAGATAATGGCTACTTTCAATTCGCTCCAGATGACCATGCCGACGTACCCGGTTTCGGGTCCGATCGGTGATGGGCGGGGCATTCAGGTGTCAAGCGGCACCATCACGCTGGGCGTTCAGTCGGCGGGCGCGCTTGCGGCCAACGACGTGGTTCGCATGTTCCGCGTTCACCGCAACTTCAAGGTGAAGGGCGGCTTCATGAAGTGGGACGCGCTTGGCGCTGGCGTCACGGTGGAGTTGGGCGATGCGGTCGATTCGACGCGCTATTTCCCGGCGACTTCGGCGGCGACGGCGGGGCAGATCGCAACGTTGGACCTGAAGGGGCGTGACTTCAACAACGCCGGCTTCACGACCATCCTCATGACGATCCGTGGCGCGACGACCAACGCAACCGGAGCGATCACCGCCGAACTGAACGGCGTCATTGAGAACCCCCAGTAGGCCAAGGTAGGTGACGCCAACTCCTTCCTTTGATGACGCCCAATACCGTCCGGTATTTACGTTTAGTCATCAAGGCAATGGAGTTGGCGTCATGCCCTTGTGTGGACAACTTTCTGATATGTTGAACATCGGAAGGCGTCATAACCGGGTCGCTATTGGGTCTTCCCCAATCTGCAACACCAGCTTGCCATCCATGTTCAAGGTTTTCCAACCTTGTGACCCATTCGAGATTGTCGGCTCTATTGTTGGAGCGATTGCTGTCTTTGTGATTCACGTAAGGCTTGCCTTCGGAGTTTTCGATAAACGCGCTTGCGACCAGCCTGTGAACGAAGATTTCGGTGCCTTTGCCGGAAGTGGTTATATCCCGTTGCGCTCCGACTACGCCTTTCCGAACATGGGTTCGCATGTAGCCGTATTTTGTGATAGACCCTTCAGCAATGCCGCGAGGGCCGCGTATGCGTCCTAAGTTGCTTGCCATATAGCGGGGCCACTCAGGTATCGGCTTCCAGATTTCGTTGTTCATATGCTGTGCGTTATCATAAACACCGACGTAAGGAAAGCAATTATGTCCAATGCAGGTTTCTCCGCAGTATGGCTCGGAGATGAAGACCCTCAGTCCCAGCTTGTCCGCATGGGCGATCTGGTGTTCGTCAAGGGCCAGAAAGTCAACGTGCCAGCCAAGCACGAATATGCCGACATGATCCGTGACAACCCGACGTTCTCCACTGAGGGCAAGGCGGAAGTCGTTGAGGCCAAGGAGCCTTCGGACGACGAACTGGCGGCACGGGCTGAAGAGGGCACTTCCAAGGCCGCTCTGAAGGCCGAACTGCGGTCGCTGGGCATCAACGTGCAGGGTAATCCTTCGGAGGATACCCTGCGCGCCAAGCTGGCGGACGCGTACAAGTAATGGCAACGGCTCGCTTCGTGGTGAACACCGCCCTGCGTAAATTGGGCGTCCTGGCATCAGGTCGCGAGCCGCGCCTTTCCGACCAGACAGACGCGCTTGACGCTCTCCGTTCCATGTATGGGAGCTGGATAGCATCGGGCGCGTTTGGTCGTTTGCGAGATGTTGTGCCGACTGGCACGCAATACGTCACCCCCGGCAATGAACGCATCTTCCGCGAGTCGGCGGATGTCATGACGGTGGTTCTGCCGGAACTGGTGGCAGAATCGCGCCACGCAGATTACGGCCATGAGCCGGTGCGATACTACGGCACGACCGTAACGGTATCGACGGTGGGCAATGAAACGATCATCGACGTTAAGCCTTCGCAGCCTATCGGCTACGCTCTCCCGCCCCGCGATGGTTCGGTGGTAGTGATTAGCGACCGTATCGGCGGCGAAACTCGCACTTGGATTTATGACGGCACGAATAAGCGGTGGGAATCACCAGACATGATCGTGCTGGACGATGAAGCGCCACGCTCCAGTGCTGACGTGCAAGGTTTAGCGTCGATGTTGGCGCTGGAAATCGCAGATCAATTTGACGCAAGCGTGCCGGATGCTACAGTGCGTCAGGCTGTTCGCTATCAGCAACAGATGGTGTCACGGTTCGGGATGGCCCGTGAAGCTGTAGAAGGGGCGTATTACTGATGCCAAAGCCGAATAGATCAATCGACGCTATTCCGGTTTATCTGGTTCAGCCCGACACCACCACCGCAGGAGAGTCCGCGCCGCTCGTGGCGGGCGCACAAACCTACGCTGCCGGCGGCTATCGCCAGATGACGGGCATTGCGGCTTCCACGGGGCTGACCACGCCGCCCGCGAATACGCGGCGCGCAATCATCCAGGCAGAAGCGCAGGCGATCCGCTGGCGTGACGACGGCACTGCCCCGACTGCAAGTGTCGGAATGTTGATCCCGGCTGGCGGCGAACTGCGCTACGATGGCTCCGATATGTCGGCAATCAAGCTGATACAGGTCACGACCGGCGCAATCGCCAACGTGGCGTATTATGCCTGAGACGGCATCCACAATTGATCCTTCGGCGCTGGTCGAGGCAGTCAAGGCACAAATTCCGCAGCCCGCCACGGCTTCACCGAAGTCTGAAATGACGGGTGGTGCGGTAGGATCAGCCACGCGCTATGCGCTGGAGGACCACCAGCATCCACGTCTGACCAGTACGACCTATGCTACGTTGGACGGCACTGGCAAGGCGACAGTGACATTCACGCGAACCTTTCTGAACAAGCCGGGTTTCTCGATTACGGAAATCGACGGCACCAATACGCAGCCGCTGGTGTGTGTGGTTGAATCATTCATCCCCAACACTCCCAATGGTCCTTACACAGGATGCGTGGTCAAGGGCTATCGGAGTCAGGCTTTACCCGCACAGCAGCAGATGAGTGTCCTGGCGATTTTGGGGACCGTCGTTGCGGGCGTTAACTCAATCGCAGCATCCCTAACCGGCTTCAATGTATTCGGCGGTTCATCCGGCGGCGCTTCGGTTTCTGTTGTTGCAATTGCGCGCAGCGATGTGAGCAGTAGCTGATGGCCGTACAGGTCATCCAGACCGGGGCAACGGTTCGAGTTATCGTCAACCCGCGTGCTATTGCCAACACTGAAATCGTAGACGGCTTTCTGGTGCTGACATACACAGACGGGACAACGGATAATGTCGGATATATCGGGGGTGGCGGTGTCGTCGGCGCTAACATCTTCAACACCCCCGGAATTTCCAGCATTGCCGGCAGTGAAATCACCGGTTTTATCGACGCGGCGAACGATATCGACGCGCGCCTAACAGCATTGGGGTACTGAATGGCTTACGATCCTTACGCTTCGGTCGCGAGCATTCTGGCGCAGTTCGATATTCGGCTGACGGCTGCGGAGGCCGGCGCTGTTCCTGTCACTCTTGGCACACTATCGCTGTCCACCGCACTGACCAGCGGCACGGCGGTTAGCGGCAACATTTTGGGCGCAACGTCGGGAAGCACGCTGGCCACCAGCACGACAGGCCTTTCGATCAACAGCGCAGCACGCACTTTCACTTTTGACGGCACCGCTGCGGGCGGAACCGCTATCGCCATCACCGAAACGCTGGCGGGGGCTGTTGGCTCGCCTAAGACGAACCCACTAGGCACGGTGGCCGCTGCTGGCGGCACAGTCGTCCGCACAATGTTTATGGGGCAGTCGGAAAATGAGTATATCCTCAATCCCGCCCCTTTCTACCGCAGCATTGCGCAGCCCACTCCGGGTAACGGCAACCTGATTCTTTTCTACCAAGGTGCACCCGGCGCGGCTCCTGTTCGCACGGTGGTTAATTCTACGAGCGTGACGGCGGGGCAGGTCAATCCGGCGATGGCTGCCGTGTCCGCAATGTTGGCATATAACCGCCCTGGGTACACGTTTGCGCTTGGCGATCTATCGGTCGCCGGCACGTCTCGCTTCGACCTCGCCGATGACACCACAAACGGAAGCGACGGCCGGCTGTGGGCGGACTTCACGTCCGTCATCACGGCGCTGGAGAGTGAATTCGGGACGACGCAGAACCTGATCGAGTGCTGGTATAACGCCGACGCCGGCAGCATCACGACGTTCAAGTCGGCATTCTGGCCGCTGTATTTCGGCTCCACTGCTGCCGGCGCAAACTTCGCGCTTGGCGGCACGAACGCCGGCCGTGAAATAGATCACTGTATCTATGATGGTCAGGCAGCAGCCAACGCCAAGGGGCGCGGCGTGTTCACCCGTTCGGATACCAAGTGGAATGTCATCACACCGATGCCGTTTCTGGACGCGCCGGATTCATCCACTGGCGGCGTGGAGATGCAGAACTTCTCCAGCAACAATGCGCGTCTGACGGAGCCGGCACGCGCTACCGTTATTGCCCTGCCGAGTGACACGCTGGCCGCATCAACAAGTCTAACGGTTGGCCCCTCGGCGCACATCGCGAAGTTCGGCGGCGCGTCTACGTCGATCCATCCTGACGTTGGCAATAAGGACGGACAGATTCTGTACGCATGGCCGCTCGCGATTAACATGCTACGGGCGTCGGGCATGACGATTGGCGAACCTGTCATTGCCAGCGTTGAGTGCGCCGCTGACGGTAGCTATGCCGATCTGCTTGTAACGCTGCCCAATGGTGGCACCCTGAAAACGTTGGCAAGCCAGCGGGGCACTACCTATGGCGGCACCTCGCCTCATCAGCAGGCGGTTACGGGCGTCGAGATTACCCGTTCCGGTGGCGAACGCCGGCCGGTATTCCGCACCGATCAGACTTCGTACCCGGCGTCGCATCGCGGCACGGTGGCGATTATTGACAGCGGCACCGGAACGGGAGTGGCGCGGCGCGGCAAGGTCCGCATCACGCCGTCCACGCCTTTCGCGTTCGGTGATAGTTTGTCCTACCTGCGAGGTCAGGGCACGGCCATGTTGGTTCAGCCGCGCGATCTGAACCTATACCCGTGGTTCCTGATCGAGCATATCCCCAGCATGTTCGACGCGTCTGCGCTGTATCCTTTCGAGGGGATCGCAGTGCAGCCGGCGCAGGTCGATCTGTCCATTCCTGTGCCTACTGCCAGCTTCACGCCGCGCGGCGTGTTTTTCGACGGCGGCGATTACTTCACCGCTGCCAACCTGACATCGCCGGCTGCCGCTACTGCTACGTCTAATGGCATCATGTCGTGCTGGTTCCGCAACAACCAGACGACGTGGAATACGCCGGTCGGTGCCGCCATTTTCGGCTTCCGCGCTGGCTCCAACACGGTGCTGACGATGAATGCTGCGGCATCGGGTCGCATGAACTTCCAGTTGAAGAACGACACCGCTACCGATTCGATCAATGTCTATGCCGGTGCAGGCACGACAGCGTTTGTGCCGAACCAGTGGTATCATATCCTTGTGGCGTGGACCGCCACGGCGCTGAACGTATACGTCAACGACGTCTTGGTCGGGTCGCTGACGTATGCGTCTGTTGATATGGCGGGGCTGAATCTTACGCATGTTGGCGTCGGTGCCACTACCGCCGCGACCAACCCTTGGGTTGGCGATCTGGGGCACCTTTACATCAACGTCGCGGAGACGCTTGATATGTCGGTCACGGCCAATCGGCGCAAGTTTGTCAACAACAGCATGCCGGTCGATATGGGGAATCAGGGCGCGCTGCCAACCGGCACTCGCCCAGCCTACTATTTCGACGGTTTGGGTGCTGCCTGGAACAACCAGGGCAGCGCATCGGCTGGCACCCAGACGGGTGCGCTGACGGCTTCCACTGCGCCTCCGGCGTACTGAGGTTAGGCGAGTGGCCTTTGAGCCAAGCCTGATTATTTCCCCTATCTTCAGCGGGTTCGGCGCTAGGCTGGACCTGCTGGAAAAAGGCGTTCTGTTGCCCCCGACAGAACCGATTGACGTAACCTTGCAACTCGCAAGAAACCTGATCGGCACGGATTTCGGCGCTAAGGGGCCACGCTACACCCCGACCAAAACGCCGCTCAATACCGAACTGCCGGCAGGTGCCCGCTACCTTAACCCCGGCACTATCACGACAGACAATACGGCGGTGTTGTTCGATGGCTGGGACTTGACTGGTTATTCCTTTTATCTGACTCAGGGTCAGACGACGCTAATTGACACCATAGTCGCGCGGGCCAATGCTTTTGTTGTGGACCGACGAGGTTCGGCTTTTTTTACTGCCAAATGGTCCGATCTGGACGGCATGAAGTCGCCATTTGAATCCACTATGATAGTCAGCCGCTCGGCACAGGGCGGCATGGACATAAGCGATAGCAAAATCCACGGGGCTGGCGCGGATCATATTAGCGTTTCGTCCAACACCGCTATTCAACGGTCGTGGGTTTATGACGGCTGGAACAGCACAAACCCTATTTTGCATGCCGAACCAATCCAGCTTCTGACCGCCAGTAATGGCTATGCAAACCTTGTTTTTAAGGACAATTTGCTTGATTCTGGATACAAGGACACTGCTTCCATCATCAGGCTGGTAACGGAAAAGTCCGACGCCAAGCTGGACAACGTGCTGATACAAGGCAACGTCATGCTGCGGAATGCATCACGCGAGGATGTGCCTATCGCTATCGGCGCGAAGGTTGGTGCAGGCCCTGTCAGCAACGTTCGCATTTTGGATAATTGGCTTCGTTACGGCACGCCGAAACCGCTGTATCCATACGCCGTGCCCGGTGGGACAGCGCTGTGGAAGAATAACCGTCTTGCTGATACAGGTAGCTTTATAGACACCCCGTCGGGCTGGAGTTCGTAAATGCCGGCTGTCCCCCTTGGCGTAAAAGCCTACCGCCGCACGGATGCAATGGTGCCAGAGACGCGTCTTGTGAATATGTGGCTGGAGAAGGACGAGAGCGGCGTATCGCCGGATGGACTGATGCGGGTGCAGCGGCCGGGATTAACGCAAGTCGAAAGTCGCACCGCGAACATCCGCGCATTGGCGTATCGGCCGGCGACCGGTGAAGAGGTTACGGTTTCCGACCGCTTGCATATCGAAGGAACGGACAAGGGCGGTATAGCCGGCACAGGCATAGCGCCAACGGTGGATACGCCCTTCTCCTTTGCAGTTTTGGGCGGCCAGAGCCTTTATATTTACAACACTGCCCTGATTGTTGTGGCTATGCCCAATGACGCTGGCGAAATTGTCGATATTGACCAGCTTAACGGCTACATCCTAATTTTGACGCGCTCAGGACGGTTCTACTGGATTGAACCGGGGGAAACGACGGTTGACCCGCTTAACTTTGCTACCGCCGAAAGTTCGCCCGATATTGGCGTCGCGATACGCCGCGTTGGCGATGAGTTCTGGATTTTCGGCGAAAGCAGCGTTGAGCCGTGGCAGGCTACCGGAAATTTCGACGCGCCGTTCCAGCCTGTAACCGGCAGGGTTTACGAAAGCGGCTGCCTGTCTCGGGATAGCGTGCGGCGTTTCGATAACTCGGTGATGTGGGTAACAGACGCCCTTCAGGTTGCGCGCGGTGGCACTGTCCCATCGGTTGTATCTGACAACGGACTCAGCGAGCGCCTGAGGAAGCGAACCGGCGAACCTAGCGCGTTCACGTTTCCGTGGGATGGGCACGACTTCTACGTTCTCCGCATCCCTGGTCAGGGCACGTTCGCTTACGATGCCGCTACGCAGAACTGGTGCGAGTTTTCCACGCTAGGTGCGGGCGTCTGGCGTCCTGTCGTGGGCGAGGATCACGGCGGCGTTGTGCGAGTAGGCGACAGCGATAGCGGCGCTGTATGGCTACTGGACAGCGGGACGATGACGGATGCAGGAACCCCGATAGAACGCGTTGTAACCGGCACTGTGGGGTTCCTTGGCAGGACCGGACGCAATAACAGTTTGGGCATAGGTGTCGGCGTATCCAACGACGCCGTGGTCCGCGTTCGCTGGAAGGACGGGCAGGATGATTTCCCGGCCTATTATGACGAACTGCCTGTTCGTGCCCCTATGGACGTTGCCAACATTTACCGCATGGGACGCCCTGAACAACCGTATCGAACCGTGGAGGTGTCGTGCGTTGATCCTGTGCGGCTACGGATTGCGGGTGCTATGATTAATGAGGCGTGGAAATAGTGGCAACCCCGCCCACCCCTATCCGCATTCCGACGCTTCAGCAGCGCAACCCTATTGTGGATGAACAAGGGCGGATGGTGCCTGAGTTCGCGCGGCGGTTGCAGGACATATTCCAGCAGCTTGCCGCCGCTATTGGCAGCCTTCAGGCCCTGCCGATCATTCAGGATGCCTTGGACGCATTGCCGGCCGTTATCCAAGACGCCCAAGACGCAGCGGATGCCGCACAAGCCGCAGCGGACGGCGCTTCGGGAGTGGCGGCTTCCAACGCTCGCGAGCAGGCTCTGGTCAACAGCTACATCGAACCAGATAGCGTGATTACGGCGACTACCACCACGATTACGATTGCGGCCCATATCCGCCGTTACGCAGACGGGACAAGTGCCACGGTAAACGGCGGCGCGGCGGCAGCCACAGCGCCGTTAGATACAGATTACGTCTCCTATCTGGACCCAGAAAGGGACGGTGGGACCGTATCCTACATGGTCAGCACAACCCAACCAGCGCAAACCGGCGTTACGCATGTGGTCGGGGCTGTTACTATCCCGGCTGTCGGCAGCGCAAATGGCGGCAGTGGTCCTCGTAAACCCGGCTACGTGAACCCCGATGATTGAGAATCCCAGCGTTGACGAGGTGAACGCCATCGCCAACGATCCCGACGTGTACGCGCCGATGATGCTAGGGATGTTGCACCCGCAGGCTGATATGGATTTCACGGATGCCGTGGAGCATCCCAACACGATCACGCTGATGGAGGACGGTTTTTGCGCGCTGTTCGTGTGGACTTCTCCCGCCACTTACGAGTGCCACGTCATGGCAAGGAAGTCGGCAAGGGGCGCGAAGATGATGCAATCAGCCCGTGCCATGCTTCAGATTATGAAGGCGAAAGGCGCAAAAAGGATTTGGGGCCAGCCGAGCGCGTACAATAAAGCGGCGGTTTGCTTTGTGCGGCGAATGGGACTAAGGTATCTGGATACCGGTTTCCATCCCATTGCTGGCGACGTGCTGTATTTTGAGACGGAGTTGTAAATGCCTCCTGTAGCCATTGCAGCCGGTGTCGCAGCGGGCGGTTCTATCATCGGTGGCGCTATTCAATCCAGCGCCGCGAAGAAGGCCGCGAAGACCCAGCAGACCACCGCCAATCAGGAAATGGCGCGGCTGCAAGCCAATCAGCAGTACGTTACAAGCCTTAACCAGCCTACCATCGACCGGGGCAACGCTGCCGGCTCGCTGATCGGCGGTTTTCTCGGGACGGGGGGAGGTGATCAAGCGGCTTCGGCGCTGGCGACATACCGCAACAGCACCGGGTATCAGGACTTGCTCAACACCGGCTTGGGGGGTGTCAATAGTAACGCCTACGCGCGAGGGCTGGGAGCGTCTGGCGCTACGCTGAAGGCGCTACAGGCTAAGGGCCAGTCGCTGGCGGATCAGTCGTCGGGCAACTGGCTGAACGGCTTGGGCAACCTCGCCAGCATGGGCCAGTCAGCAATCGGTCAAGTGGCCGGCGCAGCGACTAGCACAACCAACAACATCACGAATCTTCAGACAGGTGCGGCTGATGCTTCGTCCAACGCCTCTCTTGCGAGCGGCGCGGCGTGGGGCAAGGCGATCCAGAACCTCGCCAACATTGGCGGGTCTTTCGCTGGCGGCGGCGGGGGTGGCGGTTTGGCATCGAGTTACCAGCCTTATCAACCGTTGGCGCGGGCGGGGATTGCTGATCCGTTTGGCGACCGTCTGGGCTACGGGGGCCGCTACTAATGGCCGTCAATTGGGGTTTGCAGGGCCAAGGCTTTGATGCCGGTGACGTGTTGGCGTCTTTTGGTCAGGCTCAGCAACAGAACCTACAGCGGCAGGCGCTCCAGCAGCGGGTAATGCAGCAGCAGCGCGAACAGCAAGTCGCGCAACAGGCTGGCGGACTCGCTGCGACAGGTGATTTCGGCGGTGCGCGTAATTCCGCTTTGAGCGCAGGCGCGTTCGACATCGCCAAGCATATTGACGGGCTGGAGGACGGCCACCGCGCGCAGATCGCCAAGCGGGCGCAGACGGTGGGCGCGTTGGCTGTGGGCATGAAGGGCATCCCGCAGGAACAGCGGGCGGCGCGTCTACAGGCGCTTGCGCCGCAGCTTCGGCAGTTGGGATTTCATCCGCAGGAATTGGCGCAAGTCGATCTCAGCGACAACGGCCTAGACGGTTACATATCGTTCGCCACAAGCGCAGACGACGCGATCAAGGCTTATGCCAAGTCGCAGGAAGCCTACACGCTGAACGACGGCGATCAGCGGTTCGTCGGCGGTCAGATGATCGCGCAGAACGAAAAAGACGCACCGAAAGCGGATTGGATATTTGACAGCGAAAGCGGGTCGTGGCTTCAGAAACCCGGTACGGGCGGCAGTCCCAACGGGGGTACTCCAGCCATGCCCGCCATGGGTGGCGGTGGTTCGTTGAGCGGCATGGCGGCTATTACGGCTATGTCGGAAAGCGGTAATCGCGATTTCACGCCAAACGGCAATCTCGTCACGTCGCCAGCCGGCGCGCAGGGCGCTATGCAGACAATGCCCACCACGCAGGGCAATCCAGGCTTCGGCATTGCGCCGGTTCGTGACGGCAGCGTTGCCGAAAAGAACCGTGTGGGCCGCGATTATCTGAACGCCATGATGTCGCGGTACAACGACCCAGCCAAGGCATGGGCCGCATACAACGCGGGGCCGGGGCGGCTGGACGCGGCTATCCGGTCCGGCGGCGAGAATTGGCTTGCCGAGATGCCGGCTGAGACGCGGGCGTATGTCGCCAAGAACGTGCGTCAGCTAGGCGGCGGCTCTGGTAGCGGCGGGCAGCCGGGGGTTATCAACGTTCGTGCGCCTAAGGCGCGGTCGGAAAATGCGCCGTCCGGCTATCGGTTCAATGGCGACCGCTTGGAAGCTATTCCTGGTGGCCCTGCCGATAAGCCGCGCGGTAGCAGCGCAAGCGGCGATACCAAAACGGAAGCGCAATTCCGAAAAGAATTTAACGGCCTTCAGGAGGTGAAGGATTTCAAAAAAACCCGCACCGAATTTCAGGCTTTGCGTTCGCTGGCGCTGAACCCCAACGCTACGGCGCAGGACGACATTGCGGTCATTTTCAGCTTTATGAAGGCACTCGACCCGAACTCAACCGTGCGGGAGGGTGAGTTCGCCACAGCGCAAAATGCTGGCGGCGTTCCTGAAAACGTTCGTAATGCTTACACTAGGGCGGTTAACGGAGAACGCCTTAACGCCTCTCAGCGCAAGGCAATGGTGCGTTCTGCTTACCAAAGCTACAAAGCCCGCCGCGACCAGTACAACACCACAGCTGAAGAATATCGCGGATACGCTAAGGATAGCGGCGTAAACGCTGACCGCGTGGCACGCACTTACACGCCCGACCGCGCCAAGGGTCCGGGTGCCAGCAAGCGTATCAGTAAAACCATTATTCTGTTGGATCAGTGATGCCAGCCCAGCGATACGCTATCACCGCGTCTGACGGCAAAGAGTACAAGATTCTTGCCGACGACCCGTCCGAAGCTGTCCGCATGGAAGCGTTCATCAATGAACGTTTGGCGGCTGGCGACACGGACCCGAACAACTGGAACCCGGACAACGCGGTAGTACGTAAGCCTAGCAAGGCGCAGCGCCTCAAGCAGGCGCAGGATAAGCTAGGCGGTAAGGCTGGCTATCAGACGTTGTTGACGCAAGGCGCTTCTTTCGGGCTGTCTGACGAAGCTGCTGGCGTCGGCAACGCTTTCACGTCGCTGCTACAAGGTGATACTGATTTTTCGGGCAACTACGCCGCTGGTAGGGATGCAGAACGCTCGCGGATTGAAGACGCGCGCCAATCGACCGGTGGCACGGGCTTTTTGGCTGAACTTGGTGGGGGCCTTGTTGGGGCGGCCCCTACTGCCGCACTCCGCACATTGATGGGGCTTGGACAAGCTTCTCGTGCTGGTGCCATCGGCGGCGCTGCTGCGGGCGCTGTAGGCGGCTTTGGCACAGGCGAAGGGACAGGTAACAGCGTTGCTCAAGCCGGCGTGGGTACTGCTGTCGGGGGATTCTTGGGTGCCGCGCTGCCAGTAGTCGGAAGTGTCATCGGAAACCGCATCGGCGGATTGCAGCGTATGTTCGCAACGGATCGCGCGCCGATTGCGCGGCAGATCGTCGGGCAGGCTATTGAGGCGGACGCTAACACGGCCACGGGTGTCGGGCGGCAACTGGCACAGGCTCGCGAACGTGGCTCACCGCTCGCCATTGCCGACACCGGAGAGAATGCGCGCGAAACCCTTGCGTCTGTTTCCCGCCAGCCGGGACCAGCGCGAACCATCGCCACGGAGTTCGCGGGCGAACGCCAGACTGCGCAGAGCGACCGTGTTGTCGGCTCCATCGGACGCAACCTTGGCCGTATCGGCAACGTGCGCGAGGAGTCCGACGCGCTGATGCAGCAGGCGCGGACGGCGGCTGATCCTCTTTACGAGGAATTCAGGGCAGGTGCTGGCCGCACTAGCGATGAACTAGAGGCCATCCTTCAAACCCCGGCAGGTAAAGCCGCCCTCGGGAAAGCCAGAACTATCGCCAGCAATGAGCGTCGCGACCCTAATAAAATGGGTTTCGATCTAGACGACCAAGGCGAAACGATCTTAACCCAAGTTCCTTCGCCTGAGACTCTTGATCTTATCAAGCGTGGCCTTGATGATATCATCGAAGAGGCACGCGATCCAGTAACACGGCAAATTGCTTATACCCCTTCACTGCGCGCCGTTGAAGATGTGCGGAAATCGCTTATTCGCGAGGCTGACAATTTGCACCCCGCATACGCTCAGGCTCGCGCGGCTTTTGCTGGCCCTGCTTCTGCCGAAGAGGCGCTCCAGCTTGGTCGTAATTCCCTTAATTCCTCGGCAGAGGACATTGAGGCGGCTCTTAGCAGGATGGGCGACGCGGAACGCGAGCAGTACGCGCTAGGGTTTCGTGCGGCTATGGCAGACAACGTCGGTCGCGCCACGGATGGGACCAACCTTGCTCAACGCATGCTGGGCACTCCTCGTAAGCGAGCGGCGTTAGCGTCTGTGTTTAGAGAGCCACTTCCGACAGCCCCGGAAGGTTTCAAAAACGTAATTCATGATCGGCCCGCTCTGCAAGTTGGCCGTCCTAATAATAACGATTTAGTCACAGAAGATGGCTTCACTTATAGATCGCTTTCCCCAGAAGAGATTGCCGACGCTAAAAATACTGGCGGGTTTTTGCCAAACCCCAGCGGAAAATCATCCGGTGGTCGCAAAAACGTCAAGCATTGGGTGAAAGGCGGGCAACAGTCCGGTCAGTTCTTTCGCGAGGGGCAGGTCGTTGTAAGAGTCCCAAATAATAAAATTAATGCAGGTCGGCCTGTTCACGTTGCTGACGCAGAAATTTGGGGCGGCTCTCAAAACTGGAGTCAGGTTTCGTCGGGTGACGCATCTTTACAAAGATTTGTTGAAACTCTTGGTGACGAACGCGCGACTAGCGAGACGTTCAATTCTGTGGCGCGTGGGTCGCAGACGGCGCTACGGAACGCGTTTGACAATACCACCAACGATACCGGCATTGCCGAAACTGCTGCCAATGTCGCCATAAAGGGAGCCTCGCACCCGCTCGCCCTCCTCGGAGATGCGTTGCAGGCGCTCGGAGACGTGAATCGCTTCGGCCCTGGACAAGCCGGGAACGCAACGCGCGAGAGCGTCGCAGCGCTGCTTACGGAGACGGACCCCACGGTCTTGGATGAACTCTCTCGCGCCATTCGGCGGGCTAACTACAGGCAGCGCATCGCTGGGCGCACTGCCAACGGGAGAGCTGCTGCTGTTGGCGCGCCAACCGTTAACAGTGGTGTTGCGGCGCTCAACTCGCTTTCTCCAGAGCCAAGATAGCAAAGACATGGTATCCTGATACCACATTCATTAGGGCGGTAAAATGGCAAGCGCAGCACTCGACATCACGTTTCCCGGCAATCTGGCGCAGGTGCGAACTGCTGTCGATTTGCGCGCGGTGCCCTACGCTACGGTCAGTGACGGCGAACTTTGGGTCGTATCGGACTTAGGCCTGTTCCAGTACGATGCTAATTCGGTGGCGGTGGATGACGGCACAACTGTATTAAAGCCATCCGGCCTTACGATTCTGCAAGCAGGGCGTTGGCTGCTATCCGGCTTGTCTGCGCTGTCCGCCCAGATCGCAGCATATGGCGCGACACTTGCGGCAGGAGATGGGTCGGCCAAAATCGGCTTTCTTCAAAAAGGTTCTGGCGCGGTTTTGCGAACCATCCTTGCCAAGGAGCATGATGTATTTTCAATTTTGGATTTCGGCGCGTTGGGCAACAACACCGGGAATCAATCCACTATCATTCAGGTTGCTATCGACGCCGTATCTAGTTTGGGCGGCGGTACTATTGTTTTCCCATCGGGGGTCTACCGCACCACTACCAGTGTAAATCTTAAATCAAATGTGAAGATCAGGGGCGACCGGGGCGCGTCTATTCATTGGATTAACACCACGACGGGCAACGCTTTCCAAGCTATCGGTACTGGCAGTTCAATCATCAAAGACATCCACGTTGAGGGGCTGGCTGTCTACGGCGATACCAGCTTCGGCGGCGGCGTTCCCACTGTCCTGAACGGTAGCGCTTTCAACTTCCAGTTCGTCAGCAACAGCAGCGTTCGTGATTGCAACATCATTGGCTTTGCCGATAACGCTGTTGCTTTTGCCAATGGCGACCTGAACGTCATCGACGGCGTGACGGCAGACCAGTGTGGGCAGTCGCTGGCTATCTATGGCACGACGCGCGGCGGCTACGGCAATAAGGTCATCAACAGCACTGTCACCCGCAACGGCACGTTCAATGCCATCCACTCGGAGGGTCGCGCTGCGGGCGGTACGCAGGACGTGTTGGGCACGCAGTTCCTTAACAACACCGTGGACGACAGTTATGGGCACTGCATCAATGGCGAAAATTCGCCAGGGATCGTGATCGCCGGCAACCGTGTTCGCAAGGCTGGCCCGGGAGTTGAGTCAGACCTGATCCACGGCATTTTTCTGTTTGGCTCGCCAAATTCCACCGTCAACGGCAACGTATCGACGGACAATGTGGGCAGGGGTATCCTGATTGGTCCCAATTGCGGCAACGTGTCGATCAACGGCAACACGACAGCCAATAACACCGGCGGATCATGTCTGCTGACAGACGGCGGCGGTGTAGCTGCGTCCAACAATGTGGCAATCGGGTTCAATGCTTTTGGCGAAGGTCCGGTCGTGCAAAGCGGCAACGTGTCCGTGCGCAATCTGACGCCTTCGATCCAGTTCACCAACACACCGAACGTCGATCCCCTGACGCTGGATTGGTATGAAGAAGGCATTTTCACGCCAGTAATTGTCGGGACGACTAGCGCAGGGTCGGGCACGTACACGGCACAGGCGGGGCGCTTTACCCGCATTGGTAACGTGGTGAACCTCTGGATTACGATAGGGTGGAGCGCCCACACCGGCACAGGCAATATGCGCCTGACCGGGTTGCCTTACGTCAATAACGCTGCGGTCAAGTCCACGCTGGAACTCGCGCCTAACGGGCTGGCACTGCCGGCGAATTCCACGCTGCATACGGTCATCATCGAAGGTCAGTCGTATATCGACTTCTATACGCACCAGCCGACAGCGGGCGACCAGACCATGCTGCCGATGGATAGCGCCGTGCCAGAGATGACGTTAGCCGGCGCATACCGCGCGTGAAATCTGGCGACAAACGTGATACAGCAACTGCCACCACCAATCGTATGGGAGTGTGTGATGCCGAAGGATGACAAGAAGCCGAAGCCGGAGGAATGCGAGGGCCTGACTCCGGTCGAGCAGCCGAAGCCGAACGCTGCGCCGTCGAGCGGGCCTAAGGGGCCTCCGCCCCCGCCTCCGCCCGAAGGCTAACATGAGTCCCGAACACCTGTATTTTGCCGCATTGGCCTTCGTGATTCTGCCGGCTATGCCGTTCAGCATAGGGGCGATGCTTGTCGGCGCAGTATGGGTGTTCGGGCAAGCCCTCCTGTATCTCGGCGGGTTGAATGACCCGCTGCTAGACATGACGACTAATGGCATGGCGCTATCGCTGTTGCTGGCTATGCTGTTTCTGCGTTGGCGCTGGAGCAATTTCGTGCTCGCGCTGACGTTCGCATACATGATTTATATCAATGGCTTAGATGCCAGTGATGCGTTACATCCATATTATGCGTGGTGGTATAATTACTATGCCGCGATGGCACAGGTGGCCGTTATTCCCTTCACGGTGAATTGGGCGCTTGTGAAGGAAGGAGTGGCGGCTTTGCGTGATAACAGCTTCTTGGACAACCTCCTTCGTGTAGCTGCGCCTTGGAAAGCGTAATCGCACTAGCAGGCGTCTGGATGGCCGCTTCAACCGCAGGGCAAGTTCCGATCCCGGTAGCGACGGGATGGACGTGGACGACTACGATGGGCGCTGTTCAGAACATTCTCTTGGCGGGGGGCGGCGCTGGTCTGGGCGCTCTTGGGCTGCGCATCATCGTGGCGTTGAAGCGTCTAGGCAATGAACGCGCCAAGCAGGACACGGACCGCGATTCGGGGCGCTGGCGCGAATTGATGGAGTTGAATGACAAACTTCAGGTCCGCATCGCCAAGCTGGAAGATGATGTCCGCGACGAACGCCGCCGCAGTGATGAAGAGGTCGCGCTGATCCGCAAGCAGCACGTCGAAGAGATGACGACTGTTCGTCTGGAGCATGAGCGGCAGATCAAGGCGTTTAACGAACGCATCGACCAATTGCAGCGGACGATATTCCAGAACCAGCAATCTACCGCTACAATACTCGCACCTATGGTTGGTGCTGAGCGGGCGCGCGAGAAGCTGGATAAGATTAAGGGACCCGGGGAATGACCCTACAAAAGGTCATCCCCCAGTATGGGATTTCCTTTAACGCCACGGCGGAAGCGCCTAGTGCTTATGGTCCCTCGTTTTACACCAACGTGATCCGCAAAAGTCGCGAGGGTAAAAGTGCGTCCTTCATAAAAAACTTTTACAACCCTAGAAGTGTTTTCAGCTTGCTGTTGCGCAGTAGCCCATCTGCAATTCTCAGGCTCGTAATTACCCGTGCTATCAATGCGGTCTATAGAGGTTCCTTCTGGCCTAGGCCCCATATCCCGCAAAAAACATTCAAAGCTATTAAGCCACTGCGGGCATATTGTGACACCCTTGCCTCCCCAAAGAGCGTAATTGGGTTTATTGGGATTGAGGCACCTAGCCTTCATCGAAGTCCAAGACCTATATTCAGGACTGCCCCCATCGCTGGAGTAGCCGTGATCCCGTTTCGCTGCGGCGAGTCGTTCACTTCTAACGCATCCACAGCCTTCTGTGTGACCCTTTCTAAGATTGCTGCTGCTAACGATGGCGCTGCCACCGCAATCGCAGCTACAATTCCAACAAACTTTCTTGCCGGTGTTGGCGGCTTGGCTTGTGACGGTCAGCCTGCCATATTTATGGCCGATGAGATCAATCTTTTTCATGGGCATCTTTTAGCATGGAAGATAACAACATGAAAGGCCGCACCGGACTATTCGACGCGATCAGGCCATTCGCGCCTAATCAGGCTTTCACGCCAGCGATGGTGTCGATGGTCGATGCGCTGGCAGATCGCTTTGGGTTGCCGCGTGTCGGGTCCGATGACTGGCTCCCGCACGCTCTTAGCCTCATCAAGCAGTTCGAGGGGTGCCGCCTTACCGCTTACCCCGATCCCGGCTCTGGCGGCGATCCCTGGACGATTGGCTGGGGTTCTACGGGCGCAGGTATTGCCAAGGGAGTGACGTGGACGCAGGCGCAGGCTGATTTGCGGTTGGCGCAGGACGTGATGAAGTTTGCCGCTGGTGTCGATGCCGCGCTAGGTGGCGCACCCGTCACGGCCAAGCAGAAGGGCGCGCTGGTATCGTTCGCGTACAACGTCGGCACCAAGGCACTGGCGGATAGTACGCTGCTGAAGCTGCATAAGGCCGGCGACTATGCGGGGGCTGCGGGGCAGTTCAGCCGATGGAACAAGGCTGCGGGCAAGGTTATGGCTGGGCTGACGCGGCGGCGGGCGGCTGAGTCGGAGGTGTATTCGTCATGAAGCAATCTACCACTGGCTTGGCGGCTTTCGTGTCCACGCTGGTAGCTGTCGTGCTGCTGTCGAAGATTGGTGGCTCTGGCGCTGATCTGGCGATTATGACGGGCCTTATCGGCGTGCTGGGTATGCTTGCTCCGGGATTGGTACCGTCCAGAGGTAACGACAATCGCAAGCCAGCAGACGCGCCAATCGGTACGCACGCTGATCCGGTGTCAGTAGAGGAAGTAAAGCCATGAGTCTCAAACTCCCCATCGGCCTAATCGCCCGCTTCGCCCTGAAGCGTATCGTTCTGCCGGCCATCGGCAAGGCTGTCGCGAACAACCAAAACCCGCTGACCAAGGAAGCGGCCAAGCGGGCTTTGGAAGACGCGGTACAGGATGAGGTAACGCGGCGCTTACAGAAATAGGTTCACCCCTCCCCGCCAAGAGGTTCAGTAGGGAGGGCGGAAAGCATGGCTTCCCATATTGCTCGCGCCTCGCCAGCATTAACCGCAGTCCAATCGCTCGGTTCGTCTGATGCGTATACCGCAACCGACACACCATTGGCCTGATTGAGCATGTCGCTTGTCGGCTCGCGCGGCACCAGCACCCATCCCTCACGCATATCGCGCCGCCCGGCTTCGTGACCCAAGAGGCGGTGACGGGCGACAATCTCAGCGATCTGCTCGGCCTTCGCGATTGCATCGTCGCGAGCGCACGTCGCGTTCCAGCTTTTAGTTTCCCACGCCCACGGCTCTAGTATCTGGGCGATTTCGCTGATGAGGTCCGCGTTGCTCACTTGCGCGATCCTTTCGTGTGATAGGCGTTCGCTACTGGCGCGGTGTGGTGGTGAGGCTTTTCTTCGCCACAGATCGGGCAAGCGAACGTGCCCTGCGTGACCACCACGTCCTCCTGCGGCTTATGGTGCGGGTTCATGGGCGGGGTCATATCTCGCGCTCACTCTCTGTCTGGCGGACGTAGACGAGGCGTCCATTTCTCGCCTTCATCTCAAGCCCCCTGTGCTTGCGTGTCGGTGGTTCACGGTAGTCAGCACCCGGCCACAGCATCAGCGCGGCAATCGCGATCACGATGCCTGCTATCAGCCACTCGCTCATCACTCGCCTCCGTTCTGAAGGGCGGCGCGGGCAATATTGGCGCAGTCTCGAACGCCGGTTAGATAGCCGGCATTGCGATCATGCTGCATCAGGTCAGACAGCGTTGCTTGCTCATCGTCGTTATCAACAATTTCCTGAAGCGCCGCCCGCAGCTTTTCTTTCTCACCCATCGTGCGCCCGGTTGCGGGCTGGGTGTCGAGGGCGGCGAGGATACCGTCTGCAATCTCGCCCACGCGATCCGAAACCGGCACGAAGTCGTCCTCGCCCATCGTGCCGACACCCCATGCCGACCATACGCGGGTGCAGTCGTAGCTATCCCCGAACTCTGCTTCGAGTTGTTCGATCAGCCTTTCCCGCCGCTCCACCTCCCCCGCCTGATCGGTCGCGGCAACCGTTACGGGTGGGGTGAGGGCGTCATCGATCGCTTCAAGCGCCGTGAAGGACATGCCTTCCCAATCAGCGTCGCCCTGTTCCTTCGCCGCCTCCAGATCGGCTTCTACGATTGGCCGCGCAAGTTGCAGAGCCTCCACCGCCCCGCGCTCGGTCGGGCGTGCGGTAGTGGCGGCGAAATGGCGACGTGCGACTTCGACAAGAACGTCAACCGCTTCCCGCTGGTCATCGCTCATTTCGTAATCGCCGAAATACTTGTATTCAGTGGCTTTAATAGCCGCCGCCACAGCTTTCGGGCATAGCGCCCTCGCCTCCGGGCTTTCGGCTGGCTGTGCGGGTTCGCCGCTCTCCAGTGATACGGGGTCGTTCAGCCATGTTTCGGCTGGCTGTGCGGGTTCAGGCGTCATGGTCATCATCCCAATGCTTGTTGAGGATCGCCGCCACCCGGTCAGCCACTGCGCGAGGTTCCGCGCTGTAAAGGCTGACGATCAGCACCGGCATCGTGAGGCCGATGGAAGTTCCGCGTTCGGTCTTCCTCGGCGGTGATTGGTAGTGGACCGCGACGCATTCGCCGCGCAGGTCGTCCCGATCCAAGTTACGCAGGTAAGCCGTCGTGCTGACGGTCCACGTCGTGTGCGCTTCATCCTTCATGGTTCATGTCCTTGGTGGAGGCGGCGAGGGCGCGAAGGGCCGTGATCGCTGCCGGCACAATCGGTAGCGATGATGCGCAGTTGGCTTTTCAGGCCCTCAATCCGGTTGACCCAGATCATCGTGCTATACGGCTCCCCCATCACTCCTCCCCTTTGGATTGTGCCAACGAGGCGCGGACGGCGAGGCCGAGAGGGGTGAGAACCCAACGGCGCGGGTTCATTTCGACCTGGATCAATCCCTTGCGGCGCATTGACTGCCGGAAACTGTCCTCTGCGCGCGTGGCGTGAAGCAGTCGCTGACCATTGGCGATACGATCAAGGATGCTGAAATGCGAATGCGTCAGCCTCTTCGCGATCTCCGCGATAGCAGCCGCGTCGTGGGCGGGAGGGGGCGTCATGATAGCACCGCCGCAAAGAACATGGCCCAAATAGCCACGCACAACACCAGGAACAGCGCCCACCATGCCAGCTTAACGCCCGGTCGCATTGGCGCTTCTTCAGGCACTAGCGGCATTCGTTCGGAAAGCATGGACCGTTGCGATGCAGGCGGGCGGGTGAAGTTGTCAGGTCCGATCAGCATTGCGTATCTCCTTCTTCTGCCCACCGAAGGGCCTGTTTGCGGTTTAGGGCTGACATGCCCGCGTCAATCGCGGCGTGGCATTGTGCCCGGTTCATGTCGCGTATGGCATCGTAAGGAATGGGGTTTTGCCAGTAGCGGGTGATTTGGGTGAAGTCGTCGGTCATGAGACAAACTTGTAAGCTGTGATCTGGTCACAAGCAGGTATCGAATAGTCCCAATACAAATCACCGGCTTGTCGGGTATCTGTATCGCCGCCGCGTAGCCTCACTTCTACGGTTTGCTTTGGATCAATTGGGCATTCCCCACCGCGCCATTTAATCCATCGGTCAACCTCCATAGCGCCCATCCCTATCCCGCTGCACCCCGGACAACCCCGCCTCGCCATCACGCAAAGGGCGTAGGGTGCGTTCGCAGTGGGCGCAGTATGGCTTGCCGAAGTACCCGCGCCCGGTCGGGCGGCTGTGGCAGTCGGGGCAGGTCATTCGCCGATGCCCAGAAAGGGGCGGCCATCATAAAACTCATACTCATCCAGCATAAGCATAATGGGCTTGTCACCAGCCCAAGTGCGACTTTCACCGCCAACGACCTTGAGCATTGCTTGCGCAGGGTTGACGGCGATCACTTCCCACACGCTGTTCGTGTAAGAGCGGTCACCTGTGATCTTATTACGGCTGAATGTCACCACGTCGCCCACATCAAGCATGCTCCTTTCCAGGCCTGGTTTCGCAGGCCGGCCTGCAATCGCCTTGCTCATGCGCTGGTAGTGCTCGTCGTCTCCAAATCCCGTCGCCATCATCATTCTCCCTAGCAACCCCAACGGAGGCGCTGCGTCTGGGGGTTATTTGGCATGGGGGTGGATGGGGTGTCAACACAAATTTGCACTTGACGGCACGGCAACGCACGATTACGAAGGCGGCATGGATAGGGACCAGCTCATGGAGCAAGTGCGGCAACGCACCTTCGCCGCCCGTATGTCGCTTTATGCCTTGTGCAAGGAAGCCGGCGTTTCGGGCACGGTCATCACGCGCTGGATACAGAAAAAGTACACGCCCTCGCTGCCGACAATCGGCAAGCTGGAGCGGCGGTTGGATCAGATTGAGAGGGAGAAAAACGCATGAATATCTGGAGATACAATCCCGACAACTACAACATTGGTGATAAGATTTGGGTGTGCTCGCCTTATGGGTGGTCTAACTACAAAGCGAACTATTATCTTGTAACGCGCAAAACTCCAACAGGACAGATTACAGCTAAGCGGGAAGACCGAGAAATTCGATTTACAAAAAACGGCTCTATTGTCGGCGGCGGCATTCATGACCGTAACAGAGTTTGTTCTGAGGAGCAGGCTGTGGCCCTTAATAAAGAGGCGAAGGAGCGAGATGTCTGGCTAAAAATAGCCGAACTTTGCCGAGCAATCGAAGTTGCCGCACGTAGACAGGACGCTGAAACTTTTGACGCCGCCCTTAAGGGCATTGTTGCCGCCCGTGGAGAGTCCGCATGACCCGCGCCACACCCCTACAGATCGAGGTGGCATGCCTCACACGGTCGGCGGACGCAGCTACAGCGTATCTTCTGGGCAAAGGGCTGGAGGTGCGCCGCAGCCAGTGCGCCACGATGATTTCACGGCTGATCGCCAGGAAAGAGCGGAAGGCTATGGCGAACTCTTTCCGGCAATACTCCGGGCAAGGCATGGTAGACATATCGCGCCATGAAGCGGAACGCGGTAGCCGCAAACTGCTGGCGGCGCACTTGAAGGCTGACCAGCATTACATCAATGATCCTCGCCGCATGGCAGATGCGATCAAGGCTGCGGGGTTGGCGGCATGAAAGACGGCCCAATCTTCGTGTTCGGCCCCTTCGTAGGGCCGGCTCGTGCCGCTACCGGCAGCTTTCCGTTCGTTCATCGCACCGTTGAGGAATGCGACATCAACTATGAAGATTTGCGGGAGGCGTGCGAGGAAAACATGCGCGGGCGTAAGTGGTGACCGGCACCGAACTGATCGAGCGCGCGGCGCGGGTGACGGCGCGGATGGGGAGGGTGGGGGTGTGATCCCCTACGATGCCGAGATGATAGCCAAGCTGCTGCGGATTATGCCGCAGGGCCAGCTTAACGCGGTGTCGCCCCGAGATTTTCAACGCCACCCCTTGCCTGCGATCACGAAAGGGGCGGTAATAGGAGAAATGATCGCGCACGAAAAGCAGAGGAGAAGGAAATGAAGCCGCTAACGGAGAACATGATAGAGGCGCTAAAGCTGGCAGAGGATACCCTGTACGGCGATGTCAAACTGGTCGAAGGTTATGGCCGGCAGATCAGGGGCTTGCGTAGTCGCGGGCTGGTTTCGGGAGAACTGCCGCACGTATATCTGACGGATGCCGGTAAGGTGGAGAAGGATCGGGTTCATGCGTGATGTTGCGCTTAGGCTTTCGCTGTCCGTGGGAGGACTATGAGGACATCTTGACCGACATCCTCGAATATTCCTCAAATGGGCTTTGGCAGGGCCAAAGGGTCATACTTCAGGAACTCAGAGACGCCCTTCGCGCCGCATCTTCCACAACCTCCTAACCTCCGCCTCAACAAGCGGGCGAACGCGGGGTGGGGTGAAACCCGCCCCGTTTTTGCGTCTGACGTGTTCCCATTGTGGTTGACAGCCGTTCCCATTGCTGTAGTGTCGGCGTTCCCATTATGGAGAAGATGATGGCAATCACATACCACAAAGACCTGATCCAGGGTTCGGAAGCGTGGCACCAAGCACGTTGCGGACTGCTGACCGGCAGCGAAATCAAGTTAATCATGACGCCGACGCTTGCTGTGGCGAAGAACGACAAAGCCCGCGCCCACCTATTCGAGTTGGTGGCGCAGCGTATCAGCAGCTACGTAGAACCCAGCTTTTCGGGCTGGGACACAGAACGCGGCCATGTAGATGAGGCACGCGCCCGCATCATCTACGAGCGCGAATACGGCCCCTTGGATGATGGGGGCTTTGTCACCAACGATCGGTGGGGGTTCACGCTGGGTTGCTCGCCGGACGGGCTACGTAAGGACGTGAACGCCGGCTGGGAGTGCAAGAGCCGCAAACAGAAGTACCAAGTCGAAACGATAATGACGCGGGCTATGCCAACGGATTTCGCGTTTCAGGTACAGGGCTGCTTGTTGGTGACACAGCGCGAGTGGTGGGACTTCACGTCATACAGCGGCGGGCTGCCCATGATTACGCTGAGAGTCTATCCAGACGACAAGGTCCAGCAAGCTATCATTGATACGGTAGGCGATGCGGAGAAGCGCATGGCCGAAATGCTCAACCAATACGAAGAAACCCTAGCCTCCGAGACGCGCCTTGTCGCGACGGAGCGCGAAATCGAACAGGAGATGTACGTATGAATATGCTCAACACAATTGTTGCCAAAAGCGACCAAATCAACGCAGACGATTTCGGTCCAGGCGAGACAATGGACATCACCATTCGCGACGTGAAGTTCGGCGGCGGTGCGGAACAGCCAGTGTCGATCTACTTCGATGGCGAGGAAAAGGCATTCCGCCCGTGTAAGTCTATGCGCCGGGTTCTTGTTGCGATCTGGGGACCGGACGCCAAGGAATACGTAGGGCGTTCGATGCGGCTCTATAACGATCCTGAAGTCACTTACGGCAAGCTAAAGGTGGGCGGCATCCGTATATCGCACATGACGAATATGGACGCGCCTATCGTGCTGGCGCTGACGGCTACGCGGGCGAACAAGAAGCCCTACAAGGTCATGCCTATGCCAATACCGCAGCAACAGCAGCCAGTGGACGCGCTAACCCTAGACGCAGCCCGCGACCTGATCGAGCAGGCACCGGACATGGACGCACTCGGGGCTGTGTGGAAGCGCAAGACGATGGCACCGTTCCGCGCGGAGTTGCAGGGCGCGCTGGACAAGCGAAAGGGCGAACTTGCGCCGCCGGTTGATGAGCAGTTTGCCGGGGAGGGTGAAGCGTGACGGATTACAGCTACAAGGCCGATCTTGACATCGGTCTGGATGGGGCAGCCTTAGAATACGAAGCCAAGGTTTTCTTTACCTACCATCGTGGCTTTGACGGCGATCAGATCGATCCTGACGAACCAGCAACCGTCGAGTTGACCGACGTTCATGTCACGATGCCGGGGCGCGATCCGTTCAAGCTAGGTCCGCCTGCCCTGTTGGACGCGCTAAATGAGGCGCTTCAACATGAGATGTTCGAATTCGTGGCAGCCTGTGCAGAGGATGCAGCCGAAACACGATACGAAGCCCGACGCGATGACTGACGCGGAAATCATCACAGCACTCGGTGGCCCTAGCAAGGTCGCAGAACGCTTCGGGTTGCAGCGTAACAGCGTCTGCAACTGGAAAACACGCGGCATCCCGCGATGGTGGCGCAAGATGGTCGCGGAACATGCGCGGCGGGTCAAGGTCACGCTGCCGGACGGTTTTATGGAGGGGAGAGGGTGATGGAAGGTTCATGCGAAATAGCCAAACTTGATAACAGTGGCGCGCATCGTCCTTGGTTTATCATAGAGCGTTACGCCACGAGTGATGGGGTTCGCACGAGGATTTGTGACGGGTTCTGGGCTACGAAACGCGAGGCACAGGAGCACTGCGATTGGAAAAACCGGTCATGACCCGCCCCCCGCCAATCCGCCAATACGGCAGCAAGCCCATGACGCAAAAGCAGGGGCGGTTGCAGTTTCAGATGCTGGTGATGAACTGCACCGACGACGCGCTGGAACGGCTCAACCCCGATACATGCGCTGCGTCGTATGCGGGGGTGTCGCGGGATGAGGCCAACCGCGCGCTGTTGGCTGAGAAGTTGAGGAGGTCGTGATGCGGGATCAATTTATTGGCTGGATTGCCGACCGTTTCCAAAAGCGTCATGCCACACCCCTGCCACGCGAAGAAGCGGTAGAAATAGGCCGCAACTGCTTAGAAGCATTCGAGGACATCGAAGTGTCGTTCGGCACTGACGGTTTCGATTGGGGCGAGGACGGTGCGCACTGCCTCGCCGATGAGGAAATCCACGCCGGATGGGAGTGCCTGTGATGTGGTTTATGATATTCTGTGCTTGGGCGGCGAAGTCGGGTGGGTGCATCACACCTGTCCAGCTTCCCAGCAAAGCGGCATGCCAGTTCGCTCTAAAGCATCAGATCGATGTCGCCCGAGATCGGGATCGTGAATGGGGCACTGAAGGGTCAATGGTTATCAGCGGTCGCTGCATTTCGGTGCGACCGTGACAGCCTTTGACGACATGGACGCGCTGGACAGTGAACTAAACCCAACAGCGCGTTTCCCAGTCGAACCACCAGACGGTCGCAAGGACTGGAAGGAAATCGACCGGCAAGCCACGCTGCGGACGTTGGTGCGGACTGGTGGGCCTTCGATCCTGATGTACGCCAACGCCAACGCAGGGAAGCGAAATCCAGCCCTAGCCAAAAAGGAGGGGCTAATGGGCGGCGTGTTCGACCTGACCGCGTGGTGGAACCGTGGCGTGTGTTGTCCGGAAATGAAGGGCTACGACAAGAACGGACGCCCCGGTAAGCTGTCAAAGTCGCAGATCGAGTGGGGCAACAGGATGCATGACATGGGGTGGCCGGTTGCGTGCTTCTTTGATCCCTACAACGCCTACGATTGGATGATGTCTGTCGGCGCGCCTTTGCGCCAGTTTACAAGGAGAAGCTAATATGTCTAACGTTGCTAATATTGCCGCCGATGAACTGCGGTTGCTGATCGAGCGGGCCGAGAGGCTGGAAGAGGAGAAGAAGGGGCTGGCGGATGATATTGCTGACGTGATGAAGGAGGCCCACGGTCGCGGCTATGACAAAAAGGTCATCCGCAAAATTCTCGCTATTCGCAAGCGGCGCAAGGAAGAGGTGCAGGAAGAAAACGCTATCCTCGAAACCTACATGGCGGCGTTGGGGATGCAGTACGCGCTGCTGTAGACGCGGCACGTAATCGCTGATATGATTAAGCCCTGCTGCGGCGCTAACCGCTAGCAGGGCTTTTTCATCGCCTTTAGGGAGGCAACGAGTGACAAATACCGCGCAGGTCGGCGCATTGCAAGCCGCCGTTCCACATCACTACATCGACAACGCGGAACTGCCTAAATGGGGCAAGGCGTCCGATGGTTCCAACGTCAAGTTGGTCGAAGATGTCCAGTTGCAAACGGATTTCACGGCGTGGCTGTCGGAAGCCTGCCAGCACAAAACGCAGTTTACCGGCAAGACGGTTAATAGCATCGGTGCTGATGTCTACAAGCGATACTGCAAAGAATGCGGCATCGCCACGACGCAGCATCTTGGGCACCGCACCATTGCAAACACTACGGTCACACTAATCGACAGCACCAAGCGCGAAAAGCTGGTGGACAAATATGTGCGTCATCGTCGCGAGGGGTTAGACGACCTCGTCGGGCGCTGTGCCGATCGTACCCAGCCTTCGCGGCGTGCGAATTACGCAGAATATCTCAACAGCCCGGAGTGGAAGGCGTTGCGCTCCTCAGTCATGGAACGATGCGAGGGGATTTGTGAGGGGTGTAGGCAAAAGACCGCAGAAGACGTACACCACCTGACCTATCAGCATATCGGCAGGGAGTTTCTATTTGAACTCGTCGGGCTTTGCCGAAGCTGCCACACCCGCTGGCATGAGGATCAGGCATGAGCGTCGCACCAATGATAGACCCGGTTCTATCCGCAGTTCGCTCCCATCTCGACAAGCTATTCGTCCCGGTCGAGGCATTCTATCCGCAGGGCCTTATTGAGCTGCGTTATGGCCCCCCCGACGACCTGACACACTGGCATTATTTCAGCGTTGATGAGCAAGGCAGGGCGGCGGCATCGCAATTCGCGTGCGTGCAAAACTCACGCGGGCAAAACGTTTACGTTGGCGTAAATCCTCGCCGTGGCCCCGAAATCCCGAACCATGCCGGCGTGTCGGGTGACATCGAATTATCTCTATGGCATTTCGCTGACATCGATCGTGCTGAAGCTGCCGGCAAGCTAAACGACCGCGTTAAGGATGCCGCGCCCCACATGGTCGTCATGACCGGTACGGTGCCTAACAATCGCCCTCATCTATACTGGCAGTTAGACGAGCCGGAGATGGACATGGACGCTTGGCGCAATCGCCAGCGGACAATCGCCAACGCGCTCGACGGCGATATGGTCATTGACCCGCCTCGTATCATGCGTCTGGGTGGCACGGTCAATTATCCGACGCAAGCCAAGCTAGGACGCGGCTATCGCGTCGAAGTGACGGATGTACGCACCCGCTGGCAGACGGATCGCCCACCCGCCGATTCGACACGTCTGATTGCGTCTTTCCCGATAGTGCCGGTTTCAGACAGGGGTGCGACCGGCGCGGAAGGCTCGGATTTTGGACCAGGAAAAACTGGTCGGCTAATCAAGGCTGCGCTGGCCGACCAGAATTGGCACAACACCGTCCGCAATCTTGTGGCTAGGCTGGCCCGAATGGGCAGGACCGACGCGGAAATCCTGCTGATGGCGGCTGGTCTTACTCGGTCCGGCTTCACGGTGGCAGACACCGTGGAAGACATGCGCGAATACCTGCGAAGCGCGCGGGTCAAGTTTGGGATCGCGGTTCCTAGTGATGAAGAGGAGCCGGAAGCAGAAACCGATACGGATGGCATCTTCGAATTGCTGGATATGGACCAGCTTGAGGCTTTGCCGCCACCGACTTGGCTAATCCACGAACTTATCGCGGATCATGGCCTGAGCATCATATACGGCGCACCCGGCGGCGGCAAAACTTTCGTGGCCTTGGACATGGCGCTTCGGGTCGCACACGGCTTAGACTGGCACGGTGTCAAAACCAATCAGGCCGGTGTCATCTATATGGCCGGGGAAGGCGCTAGAGGCATCGGCAAGCGCATTAAGGGCTGGCGGCGGGAGCACGCCCTAGAAGGCGTCGAAGCACCCTTCCTAGCGCTTCCTGTGCCGGTTCAGTTGCTAGACGCCGACGATAGGCGCAAGCTGCTGCGTACCGTCGAAGCGGCCATTGCTCGCATGCGGTTTCCGGTTGGCCTGGTAATCATTGATACGGTCAGCCGCTCGTTAGCCGGTCAGGATGAAAATGGGCAGGAGGCAATGACGCTTTTCGTCAACGCCTGTAACGCTGTCCAGAACTTCACCGGCGGGGCGGTCTTGGGCGTGCACCATAGCGGCAAGGATACCAGCCGGGGCATGCGGGGCAGTACGGTTCTGCTTGGTGGCTGCGATGCCTCTATCCGCCTGACCAAAGAGGAAGATGGCCGCGTTTCTATCGAAGTCGAAAAGCAGAAGGACGCTGAGCAGGGCGAGCCGGTTTTGATGACTCTGAAGAAGGTCACATGGGGGCCTGAGGACGACGAAATCTCAACGCTTGTTCCATTCAAATCGGATGCGCCTGCGGCAATGAGCCGGCAACTCTCAATGGCCGAGGTGCGCGCGATCTTCGAAGCGATCGCCACTGCGTGGAATGAGAAGCGCCCTTGGTCCACGGCCACTCAGTCCAAGCGAAGCGGTCGCTATTTGCCGTCCTATCTCGCCGGCAAGTATGGCCTGACTGAGCAATCCGCGCTGGATTATGCAGTCAAGTGGCAGGAGGAAGGCGCGCTGCAAACCGCCATGTGTGATGAGAAGCACAAGGTGAAAGGTCTAGAGGTTTTGCGCACTATATAATTAGATAACGTCGGAAGCATTCCTTCCGCAATATTATAACAACTCGCAAGGGAGTCGGAAGCATGTCGGAAGGGTGTCGGAAAGGTTCGTTTAAAAGAAAGAACCAAAGAAAAGCGCGTGCGCGCGCCCGCATGTGCGGACGCGCACGCGTAGCATAGACCATGCCAGTTTCATCAAGAGGAGAAGAAAAATGAGCGGTTCAATCAACAAGGTTATCCTGATCGGCAACCTAGGGCGTGATCCCGAAAGCCGATCGTTCAGCAACGGCGGCAAGGTGGTGGAACTCCGTATCGCTACGTCCGAAAGCTGGAAGGACAAAAACAGCGGCGAGCGGAAGGAGAAGACCGAATGGCACACGGTTAAGGTTTTCAACGAGGGGCTGGCGACCATCGCGGAGAAGTACCTGCGCAAAGGATCGAAGGTCTACATCGAAGGCGCGCTTGCCACTAGGAAATGGCAGGACACCAGCGGCGCAGATCGGTATTCTACCGAGATTACGCTACAGGGGTTCAACAGCGTCCTGACGATGCTGGATGGTGCGAGCGGGGGCGGTGGGTCGTCGGCTGATCGCGACCCGCCTAAGGTGCGGGTGCAGAAGCCGGTTGCACCGAATAATTCGTTTATCGATGATACGCTCGATGATTCAATCCCGTTTTAGTTGACGTTCACGTCGTATGTGTTAAACGTACACCATGGAAAAATGGAAATTGATCCCTTCGCTACCCTCCCATCTCGCTTCTAGCGATGGGAGGGTAATGGCATTACCCACAACGAAGCCAATGCCAAGTGGTGGTGTTCGCCATTACGGTGGAGAACCTAGCCGGGGCGTTTTGAGCGAGGGACGATATGGATTCGCTTACAACGGAAAGAACTATCGCGTTCACCGGCTGATATGCGAGGCATTCAATGGACCTGCTCCGCATGACGACGCGGTTGTGATGCACATTGACGAGAACGCGACCAACAATCGCGCCGATAATCTTCAGTGGGGCACCCAAGCCGAGAATATGCGCGCGCCGGGTTTTCTGGCTTATTGTCGACGGCGCGGGAAAGCGGCACCGAAGATCAATGACGATCAAGCCAGAGAGATAAAATACGGTGGCGGTAGCTGCGCGGCTGCTGCTCGTAAATTTGGTATATCACCAGCTACTGTCAGCAACATTAGGTGTGGGCGATCATGGAAGCACTTGGTTTGACAAGCTACCTAATCGCCATGATGCGCGCCCCGGTCGATAAGCTGGCCGGGGCGGATGTTTCTAAACTCGCGGGTAAGTACGGCATCGGGGAGGATGTCGCGCGGTGGTATCTTGCTATGTGGCTGCGGCGATCATGACCGACCGACAAGGCAAGGGCCGGGGTGGGGAGGGTGATTTATTTTTAGGTGGCGCTTGACGGGCGGAGGATCAAGCGCCATAAGGGGGTCAACAAGGAGAACGACGATGACCTACCAGATCGAAACCAGCGAAGACCTCGACACCCTGATCCTCGACAACAAGGCGCGGTTCACGCTGGAAGAGGCAATCGCTCGCCGCGACGCTCGCAACGCTCTGTTTGATGTAGGTGATCTGTGAACGGCGCTGTTCTTGCCGCCGAGTACTCCAAGGGGCCAAAAAATGGCCCTAAGGCATGGCTTACTTTCAACGTCATTGCAGGCGGGGAGCGTAGTTTCGTTGAAGAAATTGGCGTTTCCGGCAAACTAGAAGCCCGCCGCATCGCGGCAAAGCGTAACGCCATTGCGTGGAATTTCTAATGGTGAATGTCTTGGCCTTCCCCTGCACCCACCCCCGCACCCCCGAAAACACCAAGTCGAACAACGGGCGTCCAGGGGGGAGGTGCCGGATATGCCAGCGGGAACATGAGCGGGTGGCGCAGGCTAAGCGGAGGGCGGAGGGTCGTGTTGGTAGATAGGGCTGGCAAAGGCCGCGACTGTCGCGACGGTGCGTGGCTATGGTGGGGGCATCAGGTCACAGCACCGTGGCGGAGGAGGAGGGAGGCGGGGGCTGAAAATAAATGCCGTAACCGGGTTGACGCGCAGTTACGGCACGAGTAGAAGGGGTTCAACAAGACGGAGAAGCACCATGACAGAGCCACAAAAGAATTTGATCAACCTTGCCAAAGCCAACGGCGGTTCGGTCACAACGGTTTCTTCCGGGCAAAAAGTTGCAGCGCGGAAATTGTTGAAATTAGGTGTGTTCCGGCTTTCTGGTATTAATGAATATTCCCTTGTTGGTATCGCCTAGTATGCCCCTAACCAACGCAGAAAAACAGGCACGGCATCGCCAGCGGCAACGCGCCAAGATGGAGCGGATGGAGGGGGCGTTGCGGGAGATCGCCGCAATGCAGCCTTACAGCGACCCGGCTGATGCTGCTCCAATTGCCCTTGCGGCTCTTGGGCAGTTTCCAACGCTACACATCGAATTGTAATTTCATGCCGGGGAGCGACACCACGCTCGACCCGGCACTGGCCCCAGGAGAAGGTAGGGTTGTGATGACGGATAATACGAAACTGGATTGGACGCAACCGATTGAGGCCGTGCATGAGGATGGGCGGGTTGTGGCGTCGTCCATCGTGGAAAACGATGGCGGCAACATGCCTTGGCTTGTTAAACTCAAGGGCGTTAGTTTAGATTTATGGTCGCTGCCTGATGGGACCACAGGCACAAGCTGGCGCATCCGCAACGTCCCGCCCGCTACGCAGACGCAGACCCTGACCGCGCAGGAGCGGTTGGAGCGGATGGAGGCGCTGCATGCCAGAATGTTCAAGCTGGTGCAGAACATGGCAAATGATCATTATGATTTGCCTCGTCACACCGCAGACGAAGCCCGCGCGCTCGTTGCCGGGATGGAGCCGGTGGTGGATGGGGATGTGATCGCCGTCCGCAAGATTATGCACGCCCAGCAGCGCGCCATGACGCCGCCAGACAGCGGCTGGGGCAACATGTCATACCTGAAGGGTAGTTATGACCACACGGAGCCTTTCAAGGCGGCTCTTGCGGCTTATCGGGAGCAACGCCCATGACCGTCCCCGGCGTCTACAGCCCTGAGCAGGCCGCGAAGGTTCAAGCCCACGTCGAGAAGGTGATCGCCAGCGATGGGGTGGATGACAGTAGGGCGGGAGTTATTAAGCATCGTTGAAAGGGTAAGGACAATGCGCCCAATATTTAAGTATGCTGCAAAGCTATCAAGGATAAATAGTCATGACTGACTCATGGTGGCAGCAAATGAAAGCCATTGAGATTAAGAGGGAGGCTGAAGTCAAAGCCAAGGAAGAGGCATTGGCGCTCAAAGCTACTGAATTCTATGAACGTTGGGCCGATCAAGAATTTGGAAGTGTCATAGATTTAATTTATGAGGTTCTCGGCGGAGAGAATATGCCTCATCAGAGTGCGGAAGAGATTTTAGCGCGAGAACACGATAGGCTTGCACTGCACACTCATTCTAAGCGCATTCGGTCCGGTGCTCAAACACCAAGCGAGAAACGAGCAATTTCGGCTATTGCATCGGTAATAACGCTTTCTTTGTTGCCATCTAATTCTGTTCTCAAGGCTGGCTACGAAGCCATGTTCAATGAAAAATGGGACGGTTCGCAGGCCCCGATGATGGGTGCTTGTTACGAGGCGATGGTAAAAGCACAGGCTATCAAGGATGAAAAATGCCCATGACCCCCCGCGCCCACTTCATCGCCGGCTTTTTCCGGGGGCTAGGGTATCGCTTGTCGGCGCGGGTCGTTCGGGCTATATTCGGTAGGTAAATTCTGTTCTCAACGTTGAGGTGTTATGGCGTTCGTCAAGGGGCAATCGGGTAATCCAGGAGGTAGGCCGAAAGCGGTCATGCCTGATGGGCGCACGTTGTCTGAAGCGGCGCGGGAGCATTCACCGCAGGCGCTTGAAGTTCTGGTAAAGGCGCTCAAAGACCCTGTTGCATGCTTTGCGGCAGCGAAAGAGTTGCTGGACCGTGGGTTCGGTCGCGCGCCGCAGTCCGTTGAGTTAACCGGCGCTGATGGTGATGATATTCGCGTTCAACACTTCTCCGCTGGCAAGTTGAGCGAGTCCACGTTGCGCGAGATTGCGGCTTTGGATGCAACTGACCCTAGCTGACCGCGACGAAGCGCGTCGGGAATTGGCAAGGCGCTATGTGGCTGACTTTGCGTGCAGCGTGGACATTCCGACTGTGCCTGTCACGGATGAACCGGATGAGGCGCGGTTCGACCAGCTACGGCAACCCAAGCTAGCGGGGCACCACAACCTGTTGCTGCGTAAGCTACAGCTTCTCGGCACGCCGGCTGTGCCCAATCTGATGGTGCTGATGCCGCCGGGTAGCGCAAAGTCCACATACGTCGATGTCGTCTACGTGCCGTGGTTCATGGCGTCCAAGCCGAAGCGCAATGTCATCCTCGCCAGCTACGCCAGTGACATCGCGAAGAAGCAGGGTCGTCGCGCCCGTCAGCTTATCAAGACACCGAAGTTCAACCAGATATTCCCGGGCTGTGCTCTTAGGGGCGATCAGGCTGCGGCGGATGAATGGGCCTTGGAGAACGGTTCGGAGTACATGGCGGGGGGCATCCTGTCAGGGCTGACCGGCAACCGTGGCGCGCTTGGGGTGCTGGACGATCCAATCAAGGGCCGGCAGCAGGCGGAAAGCCAGACGATCCGAGATACGACGTGGGATGCCTACACGGATGACTTCTGTTCGCGTCTGATCCCTGGCTCGCCCCAGATCATGATCCTGACGAGGTGGCACGCAGACGATCCAGCAGGGCGCATTCTGCCTGAGACGTGGGATGGGGAGTCGGGAGCGTTCTTTGGCCGTGACGGACGCTGGTGGGAGGTTATTTGCCTACCTGCGATTGCCGACCGTGCCGATGATCCCCTAGAGCGCGCGATAGGCGAGACGCTGTGGCCTGAATGGTTCAGCCATGAGCATTGGGCACCGTTTCAGCGCAATACGCGAACGTGGACCAGCCTGTACCAGCAGAAGCCCACGGCGGATGAAGGCACGTTCTTCAAGACGGAATGGTTCAAGCGGTTCAGCGAGCGGCCCGCCAACCTCAACATCTACATGACCAGCGATCACGCACCCGGCGGCACGGAGGACAGCGACTTCAACGTATTTCGGGTGTGGGGCATTGATGAGCATCAACACATCTGGCTGCTGGACGGCTACCGGGTGCAGGGCACGATTGACGTGGCAATGGGCGTGAAGCTGGACGAGCGCACAGGCGAACAGACATTGTGCGACCAAGGCGCGTTGCCGCTTATCAAGAAGTGGAAGCCGCTTTGCTGGTTTCCTGAGGCGGACAACAACTGGAAGTCGGCGCATCCGTTCGTGACCGCTGCCATGCGCCGCAACCGCGTGTTGTGTCGCATCGAGCCGCTATCGACGGCAGGCGGTGACAAGCCGACCAAGGCGCAGCCGTTCCAGGCTAAGGCGGCGATGGGCGAAGTGCATATCCCTATCGGCCCGATGGGCGAGGAAGTGCTGGATCAGTATCGCAAGTTCCCCGCAGGCCGCTGGGATGACGAGATTGACGCAGCCGCTAACATCGGGCGCGCGATAGACATGGCGCATCCGGCTATCGTTAAGGTTGTGAAGAAGGCTACCGGTCCCCTGATCGGCGACTACCGACGCCCGCCTGAACCCAGCACTAGCGCGTTCGGGTGATTGGGGCTATGGTATTGGGATACCCGGAGGCGTGACGATGAAGACTTGGGCTGTCATGGAAGATCAATGCAATATGGCTCTGGTTCTTTCTGACATGGAAGGCCGACGCGCTTATTTTGCGTATTCCGATCTCGCTGATGTCGGCCCGCCACCCGCTTACACGCGATATTCAAACCGGCCTTTTGCGGGACTGCTTTGGGCTATAGAGAATGGCTTGCGACCCTACAAAACTTTCGGCGGCGAAATCGCAGGTCTGCCTGCCCCTTCGTTACTGATAGGCCACGAATCATGACCCCTGACGACAACAACCGCGACGGCATCGCCTTGACTGGCGCGACGGAAACGCTGCCGGAATACATCAAGGGCACGCCGCCTAGCATCGAGTTGCTGCGTCAGGGCTTCGATGATGCGCGTGATGACCCTAACGGCACCTATGCCAAGTCTCTCAAGGCGCGCGATTATTACGATGGGCCGGGGCAGCTATCGAGCGAGGTCCGCTCCACGCTGAAGGCGCGCAACCAACCGGCGATCTACACCAATCGCATCCGCCCCGCTGTCAATGGCGTGCTAGGCGTGCTGGAGGCGGCACGTAGCGACCCGCAGGCATATCCACGCAATCCCGACGATCAAAACAGCGCCGACGTAGCCAGCAAGACGCTGCGATACATTGCCGACGAATGCCAGTTCGGTGACGTAAAGATGGAGGTTGCCGAAAACTTCTTGGTGGAAGGCACGGGCGCTGTCATCGTGGAGATGGACGGCGACAAGATCGTTGCCACGCAGATCAGGTGGAAGGAGTTCTACGCTGACCGCTACAGCCGCCGCAATGACTTCGAGGATGCCCGGTACAAGGGTGTGGCGAAGTGGATGGACGCCGACCAGATCACGCAGAAGTGGGGCGTGCGGATCGAGCAGATTGGCGACCCGATGCGCCCCGATGGTATCGGCATCTTCGGCAACGACAAGTTCGATGACATCGGCGACCAGGGCACGGGCTGGATCAACAGCAAGCGCCGCCGCGTCCTGCTGGTGGAGGAATACCGCGTAGTTGAGGGCGAGTGGAAGCGCATCGTCTACATCGCTGCCGGCGTGCTGGAGTACGGCCCGTCGCCGTACCTCGACAGCAACCGCCAGCCATGCTGCCCGATCATCGCGACTAGCTGCTATGTGGACCGCGAGAATGGTCGTTACGGTGTCGTGTCGGACATGGTGCCGATTCAGGATGAGGTAAACGCCAGCCGGTCGCGGTCGCTGCACCTGATGAATTCGCGGCAGGTTCAGCAGACCGACCCGATGGCCCCGCCGATTGATGCTGCAACCGCCCGCATGGAAGCCGCAAAGGCAGACGGCGTTATTCCTGCCGGCTGGGCTATCGTTTCGACGGCAGAGCAGTCCAATGCCAATCTCCTACGTATGCAGGAAGCCAAGGGCGAGATCGAGCGCATGGGGCCAACGCCCGCTGTGTTGGGCAGGCAGGAAGGCGCGGGTCAGTCGGGTCGTGCGCGACTGGTATCGCAGCAAGCCGGGTTGACGGAACTGGCGCGGCCTATCGCTCGCCTCAATTCCTGGGAACTGGCGGTGTTGAAAGCGTTCTGGGATCGCGCCTGTCAGTTCAAGACTCAGCCGTGGTTCGTGCGCGTCACTGACGACGTGAAGGCGATGGAGTTCCTACAGGTCAACGAGCCGCAGCTAGGCATGGTGATGCAGCCGGTTGCTAGCCCTGATGGACAGCCGGTGATTGACCCGATGACGGGTCAGCCTGCCATGCAGCCCGCGATGGGCATCGTGGGCTACAAGAACCGCCTTGCTGAGATGGACGTGGACATCATTTTGGACACCACGCCAGACACCGCCAATCTGCAACAGGAAGTGTGGGCCGAGTTGATGCAACTTGTGTCCAACGCTGGCGGACTGGCGGCTATCTCCACGCCGGAGTTCCGTATCGCGCTGGAAATCAGCCCGATGGACGACAAAACGCGCATCATCGAGAAACTGGACAAGTTCAATCAGGAGCGCGAGCAGAATCAGGTGGCTCAGCTTACGCAGCAGGTCGCGCAATTGACGCAGGCGCTGGAGCAGAAGCGCCAAATTGAAGGCGCTGAGACTGCGGCCAACATTCAGGACAAGCAGGCGTCGGCGCTTCAGAAGACCGCTGCTGCACACAAGACAGCGGCGGATGCTGATACGGTGCAGGCGCAGTTGTATGCGGGGTTGGGACTGGACCCGGCTGCGGCGTTGATGGATTAGGTCTAGGGCAAAGGCGGGATCGAACCGCCCGCTACGTCGCTACGGGCGATCAACCCCGCTCACGATGGTAGCCGCATGCACCAGCCATGCTCTGCCCCTCAAGTAGTTATTTGGATAACCCAACACCCATCTTGCAAGCAACATCTAAAACGGGTATCAGGATACCGTTACTAAGGCGTCGCCGGCTTTAACGGGCGTATCGGGTTCCTTGCCCCGTCAAAACAAGGGCGTCGCCGGTTCGGGCGTGTCGTTGCCGTCAACGAGATAGACGGGAAGGGGAAAGCATGGCCGAGGATTTCGTGGATCGTATCTTTGCCGAACAGCCGCAAGAGGTTGAACCGGTCGAGACTGCCCCCGAACCTGTAAACGAAGCGCCGACACCAGAGCCAGCGCCGGAAGTTGCAGAACCTACGCCAGAGCCGGCACCTGAACCTGAGCAGCGTGGACCGGGATACGTCCCGATTGATGCGATGCTGACAGAGCGTGAACGCCGCCAAGCGGTTGAACGTGAACTGGAACAGCTTCGACGCCAGCAGGTACAGCAGCCAGCCGCGCCAGACGCCTTCGATGACCCCGCCGGGTTCGAACGGCATGTTTAGGAGCGCATTG